>Ga0182793_1000725_pt1 | contig 22978 bp, 25 predicted proteins | sample Passage237A_FD_130498 | JGI IMG/M metagenome (GOLD analysis project Ga0182793, IMG submission 130498) | Cellulose adapted compost microbial communities from Newby Island Compost Facility, Milpitas, CA, USA - Passage2 37A (version 2) (version 2) ... | reverse complement strand
TCGGCGGACAGGGTGCGCCTCTGGTACCCGCCTTTCACAAGGCACTTTTTCACTCGCCCGAAAAAGACAGGGTGCTGGTAAATATAGGCGGTATTGCCAATATCACTCTGTTGCAGCGCAATGGAGATATTTCGGGATTCGATACTGGGCCGGGCAACTGTCTGATGGACAGCTGGATCTACCACCACCAACAACAGACCTATGACCGGGACGGTCTCTGGGCAAGCCAAGGCAGCATCTGCGATCCACTGCTTGAGCAGTTGCTGGGTTATTGGTATTTCTCCCAGACCCCGCCCAAGAGCACAGGCCGGGAAGAATTTCATCTGCAATGGCTGGAAGGACACCTGCAGTCCTTCCCCCATCTGTCCCCGCAGGACGTCCAGGCCAGTCTGCTGGAACTCACGGTTGAAACGATCAGTCGCGCCATTGAATCCCTGCTCACCGAACCAGCGACGGAAATCTTTGTTTGTGGTGGCGGCGCTTACAACAGGCAACTGATACAAAGATTAGGCGAGAGACTGAAGGGCCGTCCGCTCTCAACCACCCTGGAACTGGGTATTGCACCCGAGTGGATAGAGGCTATGGCCTTTGCCTGGCTGGCTCAACAAACCATAAAGGGAAAGCCCGGCAACCTGAGTCGCGTCACGGGAGCGAAGGAAGAAACCATTCTGGGAGGCATTTATCCGGGCAGGAGCCCATAGCTCGATGCCCGGAAAGATCCATCGTTAGATGGAGAAGGAAGAGCCGCAACCGCAGGTGCTGGTGGCATTGGGGTTCTGAATCACAAAGCGCGCGCCCTGCAACCCTTCTTCGTAGTTGACATTGGCACCCTGCAGATAGGGGTAGCTCATGGCATCAACCAGCACCCCCACCCCGTCTTTCTCGATCAGGGTATCGTCCTCGGCAACAACTTCATCAAAGGTAAAACCGTACTGGAAGCCGGAACAGCCGCCGCCGGTCACATAAACACGCAGCTTGAGGTCGGGGTTGGCTTCTTCTTCAATCAGACTCTTGATCTTGGCGACCGCCGAGTCACTGACATAGAGAACCTGGGGAACAAATACTTCGGGCGCTGACATGAACAAACTCCGGATAAACATGTCGCCACTGGGGCGCGAAACATTATCCCTTTACCCGAGCAAAACAGTCAACTATTAAGCCCTGACAGAAACAGCGACTATTCCGACTGGGACTTGGCCATGGAGACTACTTGAGCCGCCGGTTTGCCAGTTGATTTGTCCTCCTTGGAGGCATCGCGATAAATAAGGCTGCCATTGACCTGCGCCCCCTTGACCATCTCGATCAACTGATAATGAACGCTGCCAACCACTACGGCTTTCGCTGCCAGCTCCACATGCTTGGTGGAATAGATGTCACCTTTGACATGACCGTTGATTACCGCCACGGGCACATGGATCTCGCCTTCCACCACGCCGGTTTCAGCTACCACGACCTTGGCATCCTGCCCCTCTTCAACGATGACGTTGCCAATGATCTTGCCTTCGATCTGAAGATCGCCGCTAAAGTGAAGGTCGCCGACAATGCGCGCCGATCGCGAAATAAGAGTGTGATTATTTGAAAAAGCCATAGCGTTCTTTTTGCCCCACATAGAAAGTCAATCTCGATTCATTGAAAAGATTTAGAGGCCCATCAGAGGCCATTCCAACTGCTGCTCCAGATTGGTCGATTGCCGCTTGTCGCGCGATAAAATCTGAACCACAGCTCTCTCGGGCACAAAACCCTCGGGCAAGAGCAAATCGCCTTCCAGACTCTGAAAATATTTGAAGTTGAGCGGTATCAACTCGTCAGAGACCTGGTTCGAGAGCTGGTGCAGTGGCAACTCCAGCCTTTCCTCACCTCTGCTGCCGACAACCTTCATCGACATGGTGCCAGTAAAGACTTCCTCACTGGCGGCCAACTGCTGAACAACCATTTTATATTTGTACCCCCTGACGCCACCGGAACCGGACACCTGGAAAGAACCGATGCTGATACCAAGAGGATTATTGCTGCCCGACTTGGTGATCATGCCCCGGTAAACCGAGATATCCCGCTCCAGATCCGCAATGCGCATCTTTTGTTCCAGCGCCTGACGACGAACATCCTCATTGGCCTGCTGATCCACCATTGCAGCCAGTTTCAGATTGGCGACTTCCTGTGTCAGTGTTTCGTTTTCCGCCTGCAATTCAGAGAGCTTTTGTCTGCCCTGATCTGAATTGGCTCCCTGATTCATTCCCTGATCGTAACCGTAAAAGAAACTGGCTACAGCAAAGATCACCAATAACAGAAGCACCAGGACTGTATTGAATACCCTTCGCATGGGGCGATAGGGCATGACCACCATGCGATAGTGGGCGCTGCTTTTAGGATTGCTCATGCGTCGATTCCGGATTGTGGGGAGCGGGCCGGGTTTCACATCTGCGCGCTACCCACGCTGGCGCTATACTGACATTCCCTTTACGGCAAGAGCGCAACAACATCCAATCCAGCCTTCTCATCAAAACCAAACATGATATTCATATTCTGAACCGCCTGACCGGAAGCACCCTTGGTGAGGTTGTCGATCACCGAAAGCACTACCAGAGTATCGCGCGATTGCGGGCGGAATACCGAGATGCGGCAAACATTTGAGCCTTTTACCGTGCGCGTTTGCGGATGCTGGCCAGCAGGCAGCACGTCGACAAAGGGTTCACTGGCATAACGTTGCTCATAGAGCGCCTGAAAATCCACCGAAACCTCCGGGTTCAGCAGAGTGGCGTAGAGAGTGGCGTGTATGCCGCGAATCATGGGCAACAGATGGGGCACAAAAGTCAGGGACGCAGGTGCAACACCAGCGGGCTGGATATCGCGCAAACCTTGCTCAATTTCCGGCAGGTGACGGTGACCAGCCACGGCATAGGCCTTGAAGCTGTCACTGATCTCGGTCAGCAGGTTGTCTATCTTGCCCTGGCGACCGGCACCGCTGGCGCCGCTGGCAGCGTTGGCAATCAGTCGCTGGGGGTCCACCAGATTGTTTTCCAGCAAGGGCAAGAAACCCAGCTGGGTCGCTGTGGGATAACAGCCGGGACAGGCCACCAGCTTGGCGGTGCGAATCGCCTCGCGATTGACCTCCGGCAAACCGTAAACCGCCTGATCGACCAGCTCCGGGCAGCCGTGCGCCTGGCCATACCAGCGGCCCCAGAGCTCGGTGTCGCGAATCCGGAAATCCGCCGACAGATCCACAATGCGGGCCGGGGTTTTCATCAGTGCTGGCATCATGTTCTGCGCAACACCGTGGGGAGTGGCAAAAAACACCACATCGCATTCACCCAGGGTATCCACATCCGGCTCGCTGAAAGCCAGGTCGACATGACCGCGCAGACTGGGGTACATATCCGCCACCTTTACGCCAGCCTCTGCCCGGGAGGTAATCACGCTGACCTCAACCCGCGGATGCTTGGATAGCAACCGCAGCAACTCCACGCCCGTGTACCCGGTTCCACCAACTATGCCTGCTTTAATCACTGCTAACCCCTTTATTTGCTTAAGGTTTGTCATCTGAGCTATGGTGCGGCAATGACAATGAAGGGGTCTATCATAAAAGCCTTGTCCCCAAAGCAAAAGCACCAATCCTTCATGCTGGCCGAGAGAGCCTCCAGTTCATGGCCTCACCCAAGTCCAAGTGGCGCAACCGAGTCACCCTTAAAGTGGACCCCTGGCGCGATCGCCTGGCCCACTTTGACGCCCTGCCCCAGCTGGCGTTCTGGGGCTGATCACCGGTCTGCTGGCAGGGCTGGTGATCATCGCCTTTCGTCTCCTGATTGACATACCTCTGAGTTGGCTGCTGCCGGAACACACGGAAAACTTCGAGGGGTTGGCTCACCGGCTGCGGTTGATGCTGCAAAAGCATCCCGTCTGGGTGCTGATAGACGATCCTCTGGTATTGATCAGCCCTGCGGATGTGCAAAAGCATCTGGAACAGGCGGGCACCCAGGAAAAAATCAATCTGTTGGAGATTCCGGCGCGCCGTCTCGATATGATAGAGGTCAGTATCCAGGCCAATCTGTTTCAGGCCTGGGAGCTGCTCAACCAGCGTCAGGTGGGCGCAGTTTATGTGCGCAATCGCCGGGGAGAAATCGCCGGCATCATCAGCCGTGAACAGCTGGAAAACTTCTATCGTGTTTGACGGATATAGCTATGCTCTGGATTAAAGCCTTTCATCTGATGGCCGTGATCACCTGGTTTGCCGCACTCTTCTATCTGCCGCGACTGTTTGTCTATCACAGCATGAGCGAAGATCAGATCAGTCGCGACCGTTTCAAAATCATGGAGCGCAAACTCTATCGTGGCATTGCCACCCCCTCGATGATTGCGGTGATACTGCTGGGCGCTTGGCTGAGCCATCTCAACTGGGCCTACTACAGTTCGGCGCTCTGGTATCAGATCAAGCTGGTGCTGGTGTTTATCCTGATTGTCTACCATCACCTGTGCCTCATCTATCTCAAACAGTTGCGCGATGATCGCTGCAACAAGAGCCATGTATTCTTTCGCTGGTTTAACGAGTTTCCGGTGTTGCTTGTTATAGGTATTGTTCTTCTTGCCGTGGTGAAACCCTTCTGATGTCTCTACCCCAATCCCCGCTCTACGCCATTACCGATGGGCGACTGCTGCCCGGTGAAAAACTTTTCAGCGGTGTTGCCGCCGCGCTGGACGGCGGCTGCCGCTGGGTGCAGTACCGGGACAAATCCGGCGATGCACAAAAGCGATTGTGTGAAGCGGCCAAATTGATGGAATTGTGCGTCGCGGCCGGTGCACAGCTGATTATCAACGATGATCCTCAGCTCGCCTTTCAACTGGGCGCTGGCGTTCATTTGGGTCAGGGAGATGCTGATCCGGCACAGGCGCGCGAACTGCTCGGCCCGGAGGCCATCATCGGTGTTACCTGTCACGATTCATTGGCCTTTGCGCAAAAAGCCGTGGAACAGGGAGCCAGCTATCTGGCCTTTGGCCGCTTCTTTCCCTCCAACACCAAACCCGATGCGCCGCCCGCGCCTCTCTCACTGTTGAATGAGGTGCGTCAGCGCTGGCCCCATCACACGCTGGTCGCCATAGGCGGCATTCATCTGGGCAATGGAGAGGAAGTACTGGCTGCCGGCGCTGATATGCTGGCGGTGAGTGAAGGATTATTTGCAGCGGAAGATATTCGAGAGCGAAGCCGGGCTTTTGCCGCACTGCTTCGCCCTTCGCGCAACTAGGTGGGCGTTTTTTCTGAATCCGCGACTGGCGGCGCGAGCTCAGGCAAGGGGTGATCCACTTTCAGCACCGCCTTCTGCAAGATCAGCGCGTTGGGATAGGTGATCAGATTGTCGTCGTCGCGGCGAAGAATAACGTGGAAAAAAGTGATTTCCTCAATGATGCCGCTGATATCATCATCCTTGTCGAGAATCTTGATGCGATCGCCCACACGATAAGGAAATCCAAAAAAGATAATCAGACTGGCGGTGATATTGCTCAGGATGGACCACTGGGCAAAAAGCGCCACACCTACCACCGCAAAGATGGACGACAGGAAAACAGACACTTCGCTGTAGCCCAGACCAAGCAACAGGCAAATCACCACGATGCAGCAAAACATCAGGCCCATATTCATCAGGCGGGTCATGTAGATAACCCGCAACTCGCCCTGCTTGCGGTGACTGCCGTAGTTGCGTGCCAAGCGGCTGAGCAATTTGCTGATCATCCAGAAAATCAGCACGCAACAGAACACCAGTAGCAACTTGGCAAAGCCGCTGTTATTAACAAGATGATCGAGTGAAGACACTCTTATACTCCTGGGGGAGAAGTGAAACCTGCATGGAGAAAATTGCCCGGCTATTCGCCAACTGCCATACTGCCCGGCGAACACCTGTACTGGCTGCGAGTATGCAGCAGAGCCGCGCAGCCAGACAAGCGGTTGAGCAGACATTTCGTTTCAGATAAACACCGGCGGAAAATCCTGTGACCAAGCAGCCACTTTTTTGCATTGCCCATCGCGGCGGTCCCATCATCGGCGACCACCAGAGTCCGGAAAACAGTCTGGAAGCTATAGAGCGCAGTCTGGCTCTGGGCGTGGATGCCATTGAAATTGATATCTGGCAAGTGGAAGGTGAACTGCTGGTGACTCACGACCGGCGACTGGGCCGACAGCTCAAAGGCGAAGGCGTGATCACATCCAAATCCCTGGCCGACCTGCGTCAGCTGTGCCTTGAAAATGGCGAACCCCTGCCCGGCCTGCAACAGGTACTGGCACTGGTGCACGACAGAGCCTGGTTGAATATCGAAATCAAGGGACCGGATTGCGTGCCAACGCTGGTCAAACACCTGCGCGACTTTGCATCGGATCACCAGCTGGGACTCGAACACTACATAGTGTCCAGCTTTGATCACCAGCAGCTGTATCAGCTGATGCGGGCAGCGCCCGACATCAAACGCGCTGTACTTGTCGAAGGTATTCCACTCGACTACGCCGGCTGTTGCGACGCGCTCCATGCCTATGCCTTCAACACCCATCTCAGTTTTCTCAATCAAGCGCTGGTAGATGACGCCCACAGACGTGGATTGAAGAACTGGGTCTACACAGTGAATCACGCCGATGACTGGCAGTGGATGCAGGAATTGGGTGTGGACGGAGTATTTACTGACAGGCCCGCAGAGCTGATGGAGTTTAATGCCCGCTCAACGCAAGGCTGATCACAATCACACCAGAGAGCGTTTCATGATATTGACTATCCGCCCACCCAAACGGGTGCGACGGGTAATTTCCCAACCGCGCTTTTGATAAAACTCGGTAAAGTCCGCAGCGGACAACCAGAGTTCATTCAGATCCAGTCCGCGTGCGTAATCCTCCGCCGCCGTCACCAGCAAACTGCCAAGACCGCGTCGACGCAAAGGCTCACACACAAACAGATTACTTAACCACAGTGGCGCCAGCACCAGCGAGGTACTGCGCGGAATAAACACGCTGTTATCCGCACGCACGTTGTAATTCACCAGACTCACGCACCCCAGCGCCTGCTCACCAGAGAGCGCAACCAGTGTTTGGGGAACAGGATCGGCGTGCAGGTGGCGGCGCAGCCGTTGGGTGCGCAACTCCAGTGTGGACTTGAGTCCCTGGCGCACACACTCCTGATGGTGCCAGGCCGCCACCTGCGCAAAGTTTTCCTGCGCAAAAGACAACGGCCTTATCTGAATATCCCTGAGATTGGGCAGCATGACAGGATCAGGCTTTACCTGAATCGAACCACTTTACCGCTTCGCCGTGAGCCTGCTTGTCAGCGTGATAACTGGAGCGCACCAGAGGCCCACAGGCGGCATGTTTGAAACCCATATGTTCGGCAATTTTTGTGTACTCCGCAAATTCATCGGGATGCACATAGCGAGCGACAGGCAGGTGATCTTTTGAAGGCTGCAGATACTGACCGATGGTGAGCATGTCCACATCGTGATCGCGCAGATGCTGCATGGTTTCGATAATTTCTTCCTTGGTTTCACCCAGTCCCACCATCAGGCCGGATTTGGTCAGCACATCGGGGCGACGCGCCTTGTACTGCTTGAGCAGTTCCAGCGACCACTCATAGTGAGCGCCGGGACGCGCCTGGCGATAGAGGCGCTTGATGGTTTCCATATTGTGGTTGAAAACGTCAGGCGCTTCTTTTTCGAGAATATCCAGCGCTATATCCATGCGTCCGCGAAAATCCGGCACCAGCACTTCCACCTGCAGGTTCGGCATGAGCGCGCGGGCCTCGCGAATACAATCGGCGAAATGCTGGGCGCCACCATCGCGCAGGTCGTCGCGATCCACGGAGGTGATCACCACATACTTGAGGCGCATTTCGGCAATGGCTTCGGCAAGTTTGCGCGGCTCGTTTTCATCGAGGGGGTTGGGCTTGCCGTGGCCTACATCGCAGAAGGGGCAGCGACGGGTGCAGATGTCACCCATGATCATGAAGGTGGCCGTGCCACCGCTGAAGCACTCGCCCAGGTTGGGGCAGTTGGCCTCTTCGCAGACGGAGGAGAGTTTGTTCTTGCGCAGAATGGATTTGATGCGCTCCACTTCCGGCGAGGCGGGGATGCGCACACGAATCCAGTCGGGCTTGCGCGGCAGCTCCTCGCGGTCACTGGCTATCACCTTGACCGGAATACGTTCCACCTTGGCTGCATCGCGCAGCTTTTCGCCCTGCTTGTAGCGCTCGGTGCGCTTCACGGGCTGGAGGTCGGGACTGAAGGGGGACACCGGAGGAAGATCGGACATAACAAACTCTTGGATGCTGACGGGAATCACCCGGTTAAAGATGAGCGAGGGGGTGCATTGTACAGTCTTCGTAGCCTAATTTCCGCGCTAAATGCGCGACCAGACGAACTTCCACCTCCTCCAGTGCAGGGGGCTCGGGCAGCAGATCCGCCATCTGGGTCATTTCCAGCCCCCGATAGCCGCAGGGGTTGATGCGCGAAAAGGGCGAAAGATCCATGTTCACATTGAGCGCCAGGCCGTGGAAGCTGCAGCCCTTGCGCACCCTAAGGCCCAGGGAGGCGATCTTGCGCCCCTCCACGTAAACCCCCGGTGCATCTGCCTTGGGCGCAGAGACTATGCCGTAATCCGCCAAGGTATCCACCAGACTCTGCTCTATGCGGGTAACCAGATCCCTCACCCCCATCTTCAACCGCCGCAGATCCAGCAGCGGATAGGCCACCAGCTGGCCGGGGCCGTGGTAAGTCACCTGACCGCCGCGGTCGCTCTGCACCACGGGGATATCGCCGGGCACCAGCAGATGTTCCGGCTTGCCTGCCTGTCCCTGGGTGAAAACCGGGGGATGCTGCACCAACCAGAGTTCATCGGGGGTATCGGGGGTGCGATGGTTGGTGAAGTCCGACATGGCCTGCCAGCAGGACTGGTAGTCCACCTGGCCGAGGCGCCGCACCTCCAGCTGCATTGCGCTCAAGTCACATCACCATCTTGATGGAACGGTGGATGCGCAGCTCTTCGTGGATGGCGCGCAGCTGAGGCTCGCCGGTGGCGGTGATCCACACGGTTACCGACTGGAAACGGCCCTTGCTGCTCTGGTTGACAGTGATTCTGGCCTGATCAAAACCTGGCGCGTGGCGCTCCATTACATCGATGACCAGGCTGTGCAGTTCCGGGCCTGCATCGCCCAGCACCTTGATGGGGTAGTTCTCGCAAGGGAATTCGATTTTGGGGGCTTCTGTTGCCGGGGTTTGAGCATCAGTCATGAAGGTTTACCACAGATGTATCAGGGCCGCGAATTATAACAGAGTCAACAAAAGGAAAAGGACGCCAGGCGGGCAACTACCCAGCGCCAGGGCAATCGGGTATTCTCCCGCCGCTAATACATACGTCAGCCGACTGGCCCTGCCCTTCGGCCAGAGATCAAGGAAGCCCAGGTTTGATACTCGACACCCGCCTGTCTCTCGAAACTCCCGAAGGCGCTACACTTCCCCTCGCTCCCGCCGGACTGGGCGCGCGTTTCTTGGCATTCCTGATCGACACACTGATCAAGATGGCGGCCAGCATCTGCGTTTTTGTTGTGCTCTCCATTTTCGACCGCATGGGCGCTGGCCTGGCGCTGATACTGACCTTCTTGCTGGAGTGGTTTTACCCGGTGTATTTCGAGGTGTGGCGTCAAGGACGCACACCGGGAAAACAGAATTTGCGTATCCGCGTGGTCAACGACGACGGATCACCCGTCACCTTCGGCCCTTCACTGCTGCGCAACCTGCTGCGGGTGGTGGATTTTCTGCCGCTGGGCTATGTGACCGGCTGCATCACCAGCATCTGTAATCCCCGGTTCAAACGTCTGGGAGATCTGGTGGCGGGCACGCTGGTGGTCTACGACGCCGAACCGCTGACTCAACCTGACTTTGATATCAAGGGCCGCCTGCCGGTGCCAACAGATTTCACCACCGACGAGCAACGCGCCCTGCTCGCCTTTGCCGAGCGCAGCAAGCGGCTGTCCCCCGAACGCCAGAGCGAACTGGCCGGCATACTACATCCGCTGCTCAAGACGGACGAGCCGGTAATCGCCATCAAGCAGATAGCCAACACCATGGTAGGTCGCTGATGAAGCAGGGACAGTTTGAATACTTGTATCAGGAGCAGTGGCTCAGGGCAGAAGCATTGATCCTGATGCTGGAAGATCCCAAACAAAAGCGCGTCAGCTCCCCCGAACTGGCGGAGTTTGCCCGGCTTTATCGCCGCCTCTGCCACTACCACGCATTGGCGCGGGAGCGGCACTACAGCTCCTATCTGGTGGATAAACTCGGGGATCTGGTGATCCGCGGTCACCAGCAGCTCTACCGGCGCAAGCAGCCGCTGGTGCATGTTTTTCTGAAATTCATTGCCGCGGATTTTCCGCGCCTTGTGCGCAGCGAACAGGCCTATGTCTGGGTGGCCACCGCCCTGCTGTATCTACCGGGGCTGTTTCTGTTTCTGGCTACCCTCTGGCAGCCAGATCTGGTCTACACCATGATGTCCCCCGAGCAGGTCAGCGAATTTGAATCCATGTATGCCCCTGGCAACAGGGTACTGGGGGAGGCGCGCGATTCGGAAACCAACTGGCAGATGTTCGGCTTTTACATCAGCAACAACATAGGCGTCGCCTTTCGTACCTTTGCCACTGGGCTGATCTGGGGGCTTGGGAGTATTTTCTTTCTGGTTTTCAATAGCCTGATCTTTGGCGCCGTGGCCGGGCATCTGGTCAATGTGGGTTATTCGCAAACCTTTTTCACCTTTGTGGTGGGGCACGGCAGTTTTGAGCTCACCGCTATTGCCCTTGCTGGCGCCGCTGGCCTGAAACTGGGTTATCACCTGTTGCAGCCCGGCAACCAGACGCGCCTTGAGGCACTCAAGCACGCCGGCAAGGTTGCCATTCGACTGGTCTACGGCGTAATAGTGATGCTGGTGATAGCCGCCTTTATCGAGGCTTTTTGGTCATCAAGCAATCTTCTGCCGCCAGCAGTGAAGTATTCGGTGGGTGGCCTGCTCTGGGCGGTGGTTATTCTCTATTTCACTCTGGGCGGCAGGGCATTCCGTGAACCTCGATAAAGTCACCATTGAGATTCGCCCTCGCACCCCCTGGGAGGCGGTGGATCTGGGCCTGCTGATGGCGCGCCGCTGGTGGTGGCCCCTGACCAGGGTCTGGCTACTGCTCACTCTGCCGCCCTATCTGCTGCTGAGCCTGCTGTTTCAAAATTATCTGTGGGTCCCCATTTTGCTGATCTGGTGGCTCAAGCCCCTGTTCGAACGGCCCCTGCTCTACCTGTTGAGCCACGCGGTTTTTGGCCACTTGCCGGATACCCGCAGCGCACTCAGAGCCTTTCCCCCGCTGGCGGCACGCCAGTGGTTCGCCAGCCTCACCTGGCGCCGCCTGAGTCCCAACCGCTCCATGGATCTGCCGGTTCTACAACTGGAAGGACTGAGCGGCTATCGCCGCAGCGACAGATTGTCACTGCTCCATCGCGAAGGCTCGGCCCCCGCGCTCTGGTTGTTAGCGATTGGCATCTACCTGGAGATGTTCATTACTCTGGGACTGCTGGTGCTTTTGTACGCGCTTTTGCCCAGCGAGATATATATCAATTTCCCCGGCCTGGACCTCACATTCGACAGCCTCTGGTTTGAGTACCTGATGCTGATGTGCGCTTATCTGGCGATGTCCGCCGTAGCTCCCTTCTATGTTGCCTGCGGCTTCTCTCTTTACCTCAACCGCCGCATCACTCTGGAAGCCTGGGATCTGGACATAGCCTTTAAACGCATCGTCAACAAGCGCAGCAGTGCCGGCCAGTCTCTGGCCTTGATGGCACTGGTTATCTGTCTCGGATTTTTTTCATCTCTTCCCCTGGACGCCAAAGCAAATCAATCACCCTCCAGTGAGCAAGCATTTACTTCAGAGGCGCTGCCCTACAACCGCGACAGTGCCAGACAAGCGATAGACACCATAGTGCGCGGCGAAGACTTCATGAAGGAAGAGACCAGGCGGCGGCTGGCATTCCAGGAAAAGAAAAAGTCCCAATCCGTTGACTGGACCTGGCTGGAGAAATTGTTTGATTACCTGAGCGGCCTTCGCAACCTCGCCAAGCTGATGGAATTTTTGCTTTGGCTGTCAGTGATAGCCCTGCTGATCTTTCTGGTACTCAAGTACCGCTACTGGCTGGCGTCCTACTTGCCCATTAGCCTCGAGGAAAAGCCTCGCCCGGTCACCCTCTTTGGTATGGATGTCACCCGCGAATCCCTGCCGCAGGATGTGGGCGCCAGCGCCCTGGCACTATGGCAGGCAGGTAACGCACGCGCCGCTCTGGCCCTGCTCTACCGCGCCAGCCTCAGCCGCCTGCTGGAAGCCGGACTGGACATCGAAGACGGCAACACAGAGGAAGAGTGTCTGGAGCTGGCCAAGGCCTTCACATTGCGGCAACCCAGAGCCAGGGGTGCCATAGGCTACTTTTCCCGACTGACGCGTGCCTGGCAGCAACTGGCCTACGGGCACCAGTTGCCGGACACCTCTCTGGCAGAAAATCTCTGCCACACCTGGGGTCAAGCCTGGACACTGGATCAGGAGCCTACCCATGAGTAAGGCCAATACCAGAAACCCCATCACTCTACCACCCGGCAAAATCGCGCTGGTGACAGGCGCCATTTTTTTACTGGCAATCTGTAGTTACTGGCTAAGCCGACAGATGGAGTGGAAAACCGAAACCTACTATACGAGCGGCTCCCGCGAAGCACGGCAAAACAACTTTCTCGCCGCCCAGCAGTTCCTCGCCAGACAATCCGTAGAGAGCGAAAACCTGCGCAGTTTTGCGCCGCTGGATCAGCTGAGCTGGCAAGGTAAGTCCATAGGCCCGCAGGACACACTGATACTGGTGCACCATTACAAAGTACTGCAGGGCCAACGACTGCAAAAACTCATGGACTGGGTGGATGCCGGCGGCACCCTGATAGTGTCCACCGACAATCCCTTTATGGGCAGTCAGGGCTCCGCTGATCCGCTGCTGGAATCCCTCGGAATCAACACCTACCCGGACACTGACGAAGATCCCTTTATCTACGATGAAGATGAATACGAGGATGAAGAGTCAGCGGACACGGATGAAGCGGATCAGAACAAAGACGAAGAAGCATCCGAGCAGGTCAAAACCGATGAACATCCCGTGGAATCCACCCGTCAATTCCGCTGCAACCTGATCATCGAGCCAATTCCGGTATCACTGCGCAACGAATCCGAACCGCTGGCCGTGGACTACAGCGAAGTACTGGGCTTTGATTTTGATGGCCCGGAACCGCGCTTATGGGCTGGCGATGACGATGGTGTCTATCTGGCGCTCTTTGAGCGAGGCCAAGGGCGCATTCTGGTCAACGCCGATAACCTTATCTGGTCAAATCAGCGCATCGACTGTCACGACCACGCCTATCTGCTGTGGAAACTGGTCAATCCCCAGGGCAGGGTCTGGTTCCTCATGAACCAGGAATCATCCCCCTCGCTCTGGACCAAACTCTGGCAGGCCACGCCGCTGGGTGCCAGCGCCGCGCTGCTGGCGCTGTTCTTCTGGCTCTGGGCCAACTCGCGCCGGTTTGGCCCCATACTCACCCGCCCGCAGCAGGGCCGCCGCAGTCTGGCGGAACACTTCCACGCCAGCGCCCAACTGCTCTGGCGCCGCCGGCAGCACCCTTATCTGGTCAGACTGCTGCGCGAACAACTGCTGCGCGATCTGCAGCAGCAGATCCCCGATTTCGATACCTGGAAGCTCTCTGCAAAACTGGACTATCTGGTCCAGATCAGCGGCCTGCCCAGGGAACAGATTAAAACCGCCCTGCTCGGTCAGGAATTGCAACACCCGCAAGCCTTCACCCAGGCAATCGCCTGCCTGCAAACCCTAAGGAAATACCTATGAGCGACGACACTTCTCGGGAATCACGTCTGGAACAAGCCAGCGCCCTGGCCAACAGCCTGCTGGCAGAAATCAAAAAGGTTCTGATTGGTCAGGACACAGTGATCGAACAGGTACTGGTGGCCCTGATCGCACGCGGCCACCTACTCATCGAAGGTGTACCCGGCCTGGGTAAAACCCTGCTGGTACGCGCCCTGGCCAAATGCTTCGGCGGCGACTTTGCGCGGGTGCAGTTCACTCCCGACCTGATGCCCAGCGATATCACCGGCCACGCCATGTTCAACATGGCCACACAGGAATTCGAAATCCGCAAAGGCCCGGTGTTCACCAACCTGCTGCTGGCAGACGAAATCAACCGCGCCCCCGCCAAAACCCAGGCTGCCCTGTTGGAAGTCATGCAGGAAGGGCAAATCACCATCGAAGGCGAATCTTTCAAAACCGGCGATCCTTTCATGGTGCTGGCTACCCAGAACCCGCTGGAGCAGGAAGGCACCTATCCGCTACCGGAAGCCGAACTGGACAGATTCATGCTCAAGGTAATGATCGACTATCCCGATCAGGCGGATGAAGAGCGGATGCTGCGTCAGGTGAGCAGCCAGAGCCAGGGCGGTTTTGGACTGGACGGCGTGCGTACGCTCATCAAACCCAACCATGTGCTCAGCCTGCAAAAGATCGCCGAGCAGATCACCGTGGACGATCAGATACTGGCCTATGTGGTGCGACTGGTGCGCGCCACCCGCGAATGGCAAGGCGTAGCACGGGGCGCCGGCCCACGGGCCTGTATCGCCCTGCTGAGCGCAGCCCGCGCCTATGCGCTGCTGAAAAACAACACCTTTGTCACTCCGGACGATGTGAAAAAAATGTTCCTGCCCGCTCTGCGCCACCGCATTCTGCTGGCGCCGGAACTGGCCATTGAAGGTGTCGCGGCTGACCGGGTGCTCCAGTCACTGCTGCAACAGGTGGAAGCGCCGAGACACTGATCATGAGCTCCCACTCATCTCCCAGTCGGCGCCGCTGGCAGCCAGCCCCTCTGCTCTACATCAGCCTGCTGGTGCTGGCTGTGCTGGCCTATGGTCTGGCTTTTACCCAAGCCAAATTCGGCTGGGGCGCTGGCCTCATACCCGGCGGTGCACTGCTGACGGCGGCCGCGCTGATTCTCGGACTGGACTTGCTGCTCTCGCGCCAGCAGCGCCCGCTGGAAATGGAACGACAGGTGGCGGGCAGCCTGGCGGTGGATCAATGGGCGCAAGTGACAGTGATACTGCGCCACAGCTTCAACAACTCGCTGAAAGTGCGTCTCTTTGATGGCATCCCCGCCAGCGTGGATCATGAAAACTTGCCGTTGGAAATTCACCTGCGCCCCGGCCAGATGAGCCGCAGTAGCTACCGCATTCGCCCGCTGGCCAGAGGCAATATCCAGCTGCAAGCCGCCCACATTCAGGTACCCAGCCCCTTCGGACTCTGGCGCGTCAATTACACACTGGGCGAGACGCAGAAAATCCGTGTCTATCCCGACTTTATGGCCATAGCCGCCTACGCACTTCTGGCCACCGACAATCACACCAGCCAGATAGGCATCAAGAAAAAGCCGCGCCGGGGCATGGGGCTGGAGTTTCAGCAACTGCGCGAATACCGGCTGGGCGACAGTCTGCGACAGATCGACTGGAAAGCCACCTCCCGCCGCCGGGCGCTTATCTCGCGCGAATATCAGGACGAACGCGATCAGCAAATTGTGCTGCTGGTGGACAGCGGCAGACGCATGCGCGCCAAGGACGATGAACTCAGCCACTTCGACCACGCGCTCAACGCCATGCTGCTGGTGGCCTATATCGCCCTGCGCCAGGGCGACAACGTGGGCGTTATGAGTTTTGGCGAAAGCGACCGCTGGATTCCGCCACTCAAGGGCGTTGATCGCATCAAGCATCTGCTCAACGGCGTTTACGATCTTCACGCAGGCCAGTGCGCACCCGACTACGCCTCCGCGGCAGAAAAACTCAGTCTGCTGCAAAGCAAACGCTCGCTGGTGATACTTGTCACCAACTCCCGCGACGAAGACGTGGACGAACTTATGCTGGCAGTTAATCTGCTCAAGCGCCGTCATCTGGTAATGGTGGCCAACATCCGCGAATTGGTAATAGACCAGTTGGCGCAAACACCGGTGGAAGATTTTGATCAGGCGCTGAGTTACGCCGGTGTACAGCAATATCTGGAAAGCCGCGCCGAAGTACAGCGCAAACTCCAGGCCGCTGGCGTTTACAGCCTGGACTGCACCGCGCCGGAACTGGCGGTGCGTGTGGCGAATAGTTATCTGGAAATCAAACGGGCAGGCGTTTTGTAAAGCCATGCCGAGTGATGTTGCCTGAATATCGCGGCCTTCACATCAGCCAGAAACTCCTGCAAGTCGCGGAAGATTTCGCTCGCGACAAGGGATGTTGCAAACTGACACTGGACCTATTGCAAGGCAATACCCCAATACCCGAGCACAAAAAACGGGGAAGCTCAAAGAGACTTCCCCGCCGATAAAGCGACAAACCTGTTAACAACTACTCGTCATCTTCCTCATCGTCGTAGTCGTAATAATATTCTTCATATTGGTCACTCTCACCTGCGCGCTCAAGGTAATCCTGGTAGGCCGGAATGGAGACAGCCACAATAACACCTATCACAGCAATAATGCCGAGAATCGGGCCGATCAAACCCAGAATCCAATGCCAGACTTTGTTTGGCGGTGGTTGAAAGCCATAGTTGTTGGCGCCCTGAGTGCCCGGAACAAAAACCAGAAACACGAGCAATATCAGGTTGGCCAGCGGAACCATCATCAGCAGACTCCACCAACCGGGCTGGTTGAGGTCGTGCAAACGCTGGATCATGAGAATAAAGGAGAAGACAAATGCGGCTATGTAGCCAACCGCAAAAAACGCCCAGAAGAGTGGCGACACAGCAAGTGCCAAACCTGCAGATATCGCCATAACCAGGTAGATCACCAGCATGGCAAGGAAGCCGTGGGCAAGATAACGCAATCTGCCGATGCGACTGGATGGAGAGAAAAAACGAACCACGCCGTATTGCTGTTCACCTTGCAGCGCGAGATTGCCTTCAGGGGGTTGATAAGGATTGGGAGTAGCTGCCACGTTAGGCTCCTTGCAGTTTTCTTTATGTGTTTATTGTTGAAGCTGCCGCAGGTACAAGCTGCGGCAGCTCATTTTAGTTCTAGCTGAACAGATTGCGGAAGAACAGTTTGATACTGTCCCATACCCGCGCAAAGAATCCGGCCTGTTCTACCGAATTCAATGCAACTACCGGCACCTCTGCCAGCAATTCGTCATCCAGCAGCAGACGCAGCTGGCCGATTTCCTGACCGGCAGTCAGAGGCGCTGTGATAATTTCCGGAATTTGCAGACGCGCTTCTATATCTTCGTGGCGTCCACGCGGCAGAGTGAGTTTAACTGCATCGCTCACCCCCAGACTGACCTGATCACCTACCCCTTTCCAGACTTTGGCCTGATTGAGCACTTCGCCCGCGCTATAGAGGTTGCGCGTGTCGTAGTAGCGGAAACCGTAGGACAGAAGTTTTTGCGATTCAGATGCACGCGCTTCTTCGCTGGTGGTACCCATGACGACTGAAATCAAACGCATATCACCGCGCTTGGCCGAGGCCACCAGACAGAAGCCCGCTTCATCTGTGTGACCGGTTTTGATGCCGTCCACTGAGTCGTCGCGAAACAGCAGCAGGTTGCGGTTAGGCTGGCGAATGTCGTTCCACACAAACTGCTTTTCCTTGTAAAAGCTGTAATGCTCAGGGTGATCCTTAATTTTTGCGCGGGCAAGTATGGCCATATCCCGCGCGGTGGTGACGTGGCCTTCAGCGGGCCAGCCGGTGGAGTTTTCGAAGTGAGTACCGGTCATGCCCAGACGCACGGCTGTCTGGTTCATGATGTCCACAAAAGCATCTTCGCTGCCTGCGATGTGTTCAGCCAGAGCGACGGAGGCATCATTGCCCGATTGCACAATCACACCGAGCAGCAGATCGCGCACAGACACCTGGGTGCCTTCACGGATAAACATTTTTGATCCGCCCATGCGCCAGGCTTTTACACTGACGTTAACCATATCGTCTTCGCGGAGGTTACCGCGCTGAACCTCATGGGACACTATGTAGGCAGTCATCATTTTGGTGAGGCTGGCGGGCGGCAGGCTTTCATCCGCATTTTTTTCCACCAGCACCTTGCCGGTGTCGGCATCCACCAGTATGTAGCCTGTGGCGGCCAGCTGCGGTGCAGCCGGAATAATGGTTGGCTGGCGCACCGCCTGTGTGGGAGATGGTGTCTGGGCCAGGGCACCCTGGGCGAGAAAACACACAAGTGAACCGATAAAAAGTTTATGCAACATACGCAAAAATCACTCTTGGCAATGAAAAACACAAAAAATCATCAAGGACCGTACACAACGTGTGGAGCTGGGACCTTCAAACGCTGAAGTTGTTCACGCGCATCCTGCATTTGACGCGCATCGGTCAGCGGGCCGACACGCACGCGGAAAATCACCTTGTCGGTCTGCACACGGCTGATATTCACCGGATAAGTCAATCGACGGCCAATATCGGCAGCATACTGGCGCGCGCTGGCCTCTGAACTGAATGCGCCTATCTGCAAATAGGTGTTGGGCGGCAGCTGGCTGCCGGGCGTTGAATCCGCCTGCTGGCGCGCTCGCGGCGGCGGTGGGCCGTCCTGCGGCAGCACAATTTCCACATCCACCAGACCAGTGCCCGATCCGAGAATGCCTATACGCTGAGCGGCGGCATAACTCAAGTCGATAATGCGATCATCGTGAAAAGGTCCACGATCATTGACGCGCACCACCACGGTTTTGCCGTTGGCCACGTTGGTTACTCGCACATAGGAAGGAATGGGCAGCGTTTTGTGAGCCGCGGTCATGGCGTACATATCGTAGATTTCGCCATTGGACGTGCGGCGCCCATGAAACTTGGTGCCGTACCAGGAGGCCCTGCCGCGCTCCTTGTAAGCGCTTTCGTCTTCGATCAGGTAGTAAGTTTTGCCCAGCACGGTATAGGGATTCTTGTTGCCCGCCATGGTGCGCTCTTCATAGCGCGGAACCGCATCCGGCACATGGGAGGTGTCTATATGCCGCGAAGGGCCGCTATCGCGCACATCTTCAAAGCGCGGGCTGCTGCCACTGCCAGAACGCGTGTCGCGCACCGAGGAAGTGGAGCAGGCTTGCACCAGCAATATCAGAAACAGGAGTACAGCCATTTTTCTCATTGATTCAGCTCCCACTGATCTTTGATGGCCTGGCTCAACTGGTACACGGCCATGGAATAGAGGTGGCTGCGATTGTAACGGCTAATGACATAAAAGTTGTGTGTTGTCAGCCAGTACTCTGTGCCGTGCTGGCCTTCGAGTTTGACGGCAGACACCGGCAGAGTGGCTTCCAGAGGAAGAATTGCATTAAAGCCGCGCTTCTCCCAGTCGCGCAGCGGACTGGAGGGCGGCTGCAAACTGTTAAATTCAATAGTGGCCTCATCACCTTCAAAACGTGTACGACTGACTACCGGCTTGCCCGCCTGCCAGCCGTGACGGGCAAAGTAGTTGGCCACGCTGCCGATGGCATCGGTGGTGTTGTTCCAGATATCGATAAGACCATCGCCATCAAAATCCACAGCATAGGCGCGATAGCTGGAGGGCATGAATTGTCCATAGCCCATGGCCCCGGCGTAGGAACCTTTCAGCGCCAAGGGGTCCTGGCGCTGTTCGCGCGTCAACAGAAAAAACTGCTGCAATTCCTTGCGGAAAAAAGGTGCACGCGGCGGATAGTCAAAGGCGAGAGTGGTGAGCGCATCCAGCACTCTGTGGCTGCCGGTATTGCGACCGTAGTTGGTTTCCACACCGATAATAGCCAGGATCAGCTCCGGCGGTACGCCGTAGGTTTTTTCGGCGCGAGCCAGAACTTCGGCGTGTTCCTGCCAAAAGGCCAGGCCATTGCTGATACGCAGTGGTTGAATAAAAATCGGCCGGTATTCCTTCCAGCTTTTGGTTTTTTCCGCCGGGCGGGAAATCAAATCCAAAATCGCCTGCTGGCGATTGGCAGCTCTCAGCCACTCGGTAATCTGAGCCTGATCAAACTGATGATCGCGCACCATTTCCTCGATGAAAGCGGCTGCTTCGGGATGCTGGCTGTAATCCGCTTTTGCGGGCAACGCCATCAGCAGCACACATAAGAGGGCCATCCAACCGCCGGAGCGAGTGACTGTTTTTATCATCTGGTTTTTTCCTGAAAGACGCTTTGCAATGAATTATTGAGGTGTCATCACTCGACGCGGCTCTGTGGCAATCGCCATCAGAATACCGAAGCCCGCCAGCAGGGTCACAATGGCGGTGCCTCCCTGGCTGATCAGCGGCAAGGGTACACCCACCACTGGCAGAAGCCCGGACACCATTCCCATATTGACGAAGATGTACACGAAAAAAGTCAGGGTAATACTGGCGGCCAGCAGGCGACCAAAGCTGTCCTGGGCGCGCAGGGCGATATACATGCAGCGCAGCAGAAGCAGCAGATAAACACCCAGCAGAATCAGCACGCCGACAAAACCGAATTCCTCGGCCATGACCGCGATAATGAAATCCGTATGCCCCTCAGGCAAAAAGTCCAGACGCGACTGCGTGCCTTCCAGCCAGCCCTTGCCGTACTGACCCCCGGAACCTATGGCGGTTTTGGATTGAATAATGTTCCAGCCGGCGCCCAGTCGATCCGCTTCGGGATTGAGCATGGTCAGAATTCGGCGGCGCTGGTAGTCATGCAGACCGAAATGCCAGATGGGCCAGAGACTGGCAGCGGCGGTGATGCCTGCAATGATGAGATAGCGCCAGCGCAAACCAGCGAAAAAGAGCACCATAAAACCCGAGGCACCCACCAGAATGGAGGTGCCCAGATCCGGCTGTTTGACGATCAGTCCCACGGGAACTGCGATAAGAATCAAGCTGAAAAAGACATGCTTGAAACGCGGTGGCATAAAGCGGCGACCGAGGTAGGCGGCAATCATGACGGGCATGGCCAGCTTCATGATTTCTGATGGCTGAAAACGAATAAAACCCAGATCCAGCCAGCGCTGTGCGCCCTTGGCGCCCACACCTATGGCCAGCACCAGAACCAGCAGTATCACACCGCCGGTATAGGCCCAGGGAGCCAGTCGCCGCATCAGATCCACCGGTACCTGCGCCACAGTGAACATGACGACAAAGGCCAGCGCAAAATAAGCGCCCTGACGCATCACCGCCTCGCGGCTTTCGGAACTGGCACTGTAGAGCACCAGCAGACCAAAGGCGGAGATCAACAGCAACAGGAACAGCAAAATAAAATCCACATGCAAACGCTGTTCAAGCGCCTGACGGCGAGCCAGTCCTGTTCCTGTTCGCGGCAAACGCCGCAAAAAATCTCGGCTACTCATTATGGGATTCCCGTTGAGGCAGATTGGCCGCAAGTGACGTGTTGTTTCTGACCGGGGTTGTGCGGGTGACCGGAGGTGGCGGCAGAGCCTGGGTCGTCACCTCCGGTTCCAGATATTTGCCCAGCAGATAGGCGTCCATCATCTTGCGCGCCACAGGTGCCGCCTGGGAGGAACCGCCCTCGCCGTTTTCCACCACCACCGCCACCGCAATACGCGGCGCTTCGGCGGGAGCGAAAGCAATAAACAGTGCATGGTCGCGGTGGCGTTCATCCAGTGCGGCGCTGTCGTATTTGGCGCCCTGGGCAATACCGACCGCCTGGGCCGTACCCGACTTGCCGGCCATGCGATACTCCGCACCCTGGGCTGCGCGCCGCGCCGAGCCACGCGCGCCGTGCAGCACTTCCTGCATGGCTTCAAAGATGGAATTCCAGTGGGCCGGATCAAACTCCCTGTCGGCCACCACTTCCGGTTCCAGCTGTTCATCGCCCAAACGGCTGACAAATTTGGGGCGAATCAGCTTGCCCTTACCCGCCAACGTCGAGGCCATCACCGCCAGCTGTATGGGTGACAGCAGTGAATACCCCTGACCAATAGACATATTGATGGTGTCGCCCGGATACCAGCTCTCGCCCCTGGCGTTGCGTTTCCACTCGCGCGAGGGCCAGACGCCCCGACGCTCGTTGGGAATATCTATGCCGGTGAGTTCACCCAAACCAAAGCGGACACCGAACTCGTGCATGCGATCCACACCCATGCGGTTGCCCAGATCCCAGAAGTAGGTGTTGCAGGATTCAGCCACCGCCTGCTTGAGATTGACGGCGCTGCCGTGTCCTCCCTTTTTCCAGTCGCGCCAGACCCACTGAGTGTTGGGCAAACGGAAGGTGCCGGGATCGTAGATGGTGCGCTGGGGATCGGTGAGGCCGTAATGCAATCCGGCCATACCCAGCACTGGTTTGATAGTGGAGCCCGGCGGATAGAGTGCCTGGGCAAAGCGATTGTAGAGCGGGCGATCAATGGACTCGTTGAGCAGACGAAAATCCTCGTGGCCAATGCCCGTGACAAAGAGGTTGGGGTCAAAGCCGGGCAGACTCACCGCTGCAAGAACACCGCCGGTTTCCACCTCTATGGCCACTACTGCACCCCGGCGTCCTTCCATGGCGGCCACCGCCGTTTTTTGCAGGCGCACATCCAGATGCAGATGCAGATCCTCACCCGGTATCGGGTCTTCTCGCTCCAGCACCCGCAGAATACGGCCCCGTGCGTTGGTTTCTACCTGCTGGCTGCCCACCACCCCCAGCAGACGATCCTCGTACTGATATTCGAGGCCGTTTTTGCCGATAGAGTGAGTACCGCGATAACGGCGATCCTGTTCTTCGGTAAAACGGGACAGATCGTTTTCACTGATGCGCGCCGTGTAGCCGATGGTGTGGGCAACGAGCTCACCCTGAGGGTAATAGCGCACCAGCTGGGCATCCACCTCCACGCCGTCGAGGCGGTATTCGTTGACCGGGAGGCGGGGGATCTCCTCTTCCGTCAGGCGGTGGCGCAGGGGCAGGGGTTCACGGGGGGGGGGGGGGGGTGGGGTCGGGCGGGGGGGGGCGG
>Ga0182793_1000721_pt1 | contig 23067 bp, 26 predicted proteins | sample Passage237A_FD_130498 | JGI IMG/M metagenome (GOLD analysis project Ga0182793, IMG submission 130498) | Cellulose adapted compost microbial communities from Newby Island Compost Facility, Milpitas, CA, USA - Passage2 37A (version 2) (version 2) ... | reverse complement strand
GACCACGTACAGGTGGTCGGTGTGGTCGGGCAGCTCGCCGCGCAGGCGCAGGTAGCGCAGGACCACGTCGACGTTGACGTCGGCGCGCACGGTGACCACATCCGGGTTCATCAGGCGGCCGGCGGTGTCCTCCGGGTAGGACAGCACCTGCTCCAGCCGTTCCCGGTTCTCGCGGTCCATCGACTTGAGGACCTCGTCGATCACCGTGTCCGGCAGGTCCTCGACCAGGTCGGCCAGGTCGTCGATGTCCAGGTCCTCGACCGCCGCGACCAGCTCGTCCGGGTCCATGTCGGCGATCAGGCTCTCGCGCACCTCGTCGCCGACGTGCAGCAGCACCTCGCCGTCGTCCTCGGCGTCGACCAGGCCCCACACCACCTCGCGCTTGCCCGGCGGCAGCGATTCCAGCAGGTTGCCGATCTCGGCGGGGGAGAGGGTGTTGACCAGCCGCCGCACCGGGCCGAGCCGGCCGCTGTCCAGCGCGTCGGACAGCAGGCGCAGCTGGCGCGCGGTCTTGTCGTGGCGGACGGCTTCGGCCATGCGCGGCTCCGGGTTGGGGGCGATGCCGCAACGGGAGGCGCGCGGCAGGTCAGGCGTTCATGGCTGGCATTATCCCCCGCGCCCGTCGCGTTTGGATAGGGTCAGGCCGATTCCAGCCAGCGCTCGATGCCGCGCCGGTCGCGCGCCTGCAGCAGGCGCGGGGCGCGTTCCTGCAGCCGTGCCAGGTCGCATTCGCGGATGGTGCGGCGCAGTTCCAGCAGGCCGGCCGGATGCAGGCTGAACTCGCGCAGGCCCAGGGCCAGCAGCAGCGGTGCCAGGCGCGGGTCGCCGGCCATCTCGCCGCACACGGCCACCGGCACGCGGTGCTCGGCGCCGGCGCGCAGCACGTGCGCAAGCAGGCGCAGCACGCCCGGGTGCAGCGGCGAGTACAGGTCGCCGAGGGCGTCGTTGTTGCGGTCCACCGCCAGCAGGTACTGCACCAGGTCGTTGGTGCCCACCGAGAGGAAGTCGACCGCGTCGGCCAGGCCGTGCACGCCGATCGCCGCGGCCGGCACCTCGATCATCGCCCCCAGCGGCGGCACCTCCGCGGCGATGCCGCGGCGGCGCACCGCGGCCACCGCGCGGCGCAGGCGGCGGCGCACGATCAGCATTTCCTCGCGGCAGGAGACCATCGGCACCAGCACCCGCACCGGGCCGTAGGCCGAGGCGCGGACGATGGCGCGCAGCTGGGTGTCGAACACCGCGTCGTACAGCAGCGACAGGCGCACGCCGCGCACGCCCAGCGCCGGGTTGGCCTCGTTGGCCAGGGCCAGGCCGGCGCGGTCGGCCTTGTCCGCGCCCAGGTCCAGCGTGCGGAAGGTGACCGGGCGCCCCCCCATGGCCAGGACCGCGTCGCGGTAGGCCAGGTACTGCTCTTCCTCGCCCGGCGACTCGCGGTCCTGCAGGAACAGGAACTCGGTGCGGTACAGGCCCACGCCGGCCGCGCCGAGCGCGTGGGCGCGGGCCACGTCCTCGCGCGACTCGGCATTGGCGTACAGGGCGATGTCGACCCCGTCGCGGGTGCGGGTGGGCTTGCTGCGCAGCCGCTCCAGGTCGCGCCGCTCGCGCTGTTCGCGCTGCTGCAGCTCGCGGTAGCGGCGCAGGTCGGCGGCGTCCGGGTCCAGCACCAGCTGGCCGCTCTCGCCGTCGACCATCAGCACGTCGCCATCGTTGATCCGCGACAGCGCCTCGGCCGCGCCGACCACCAGCGGCATGTGCAGGCTGCGGGCGAGGATGGCGGTGTGCGACAGCGGGCTGCCGCCGGCGGAGACGATCGCCACCACGCCCTGGGCCTGCAGCTGGGCCAGCTCGGACGGGGCCACGTTCTCGCACACCAGGACCTCGCCGGCGGTGCCGCGCGGCAGCGGGTCGTGCTTGTGCAGGTGGGCGTTGACCCGGCCGATGATGTGGTCCAGGTCGTCCAGGCGGGCCCGCAGGTAGGGGTCGTCCATGGACTGGAACACCGCGGCCAGGCGGTCGCGCTGCACGCGCAGGGCGTAGCCGGCCGAATAGCGTTCCTGCTGGATCAGGGCCTCCAGCGCCTGCACCAGCTCCGGGTCGTCCAGCAGTAGCGCGTGCAGGTCGATGAATTCGATGGCTTCCTTCGACAGCGCGCCCTGCAGCTTCTCGCGCAGGGTGCGCATCTCGGCACGGGTGGCCTCCAGGGCCCCGTGCAGGCGCGCGGCCTCCTCCTTGACCCGCGAGGCCGGCAGCCGCTGCTCGGTCACCTCCAGCGCGTGCGGGAGGCGGACCCGGGCCCGGCCCAGGGCCAGGCCGCGGGAAGCGCCATGCCCGGCGAAGGCCAGCCTCATCCGGGCGTCCCCCTGGACGGGCGCGGCGACGCGTGCTGGCGGCCCGGCCCGCGCATGGCTCAGGCGTCCTCGTCGAACCGGTTCTCGAACAGATCGACCACGGCCTGCATCGCCTCGGCCTCGTCGACCCCGTCGGTGCGCACGGTGACCGGGGTGCCCTGGCCGGCGGCCAGCAGCATCACCCCCATGATGCTCTTGGCGTTGACCTCGCGTCCCTTCGCCTGCAGGGTCACGGCGCAGCGGAAGGGTGCCAGCGCCTGGACCAGCTTGGCGGTGGCCCGGGCATGCAGGCCCAGGCGGTTGGACACGGTGAGTTCACGTTCAAGCATCGTCGATGATCGCTCCATTGCGCGCGCCCGCCGCCGCGGTGGCGGGCAGTTCGTCCAGTCCCTGTTCCGGGTAGTTCATGACCCGCAGCAGCATGGGCAGGCTCAGCGCGGAGACGCGCCGGACCCGCGTGCCCAGCCGCGCCACCTTCGCCGCCAGGTTGCTCGGGCTGGCGCCGTACAGGTCGGTCAGCACCAGCACCCCGTCGCCCCCGTCCACGCGGCGCAGGGCGGCCGAGGCCGCCGGCAGCAGCTGTTCCAGGTCGGCGTCGAACGGCACCTCGAAGGCTTCCGCCCGCAGCGGCAGGTTGCGCAGCAGGGCGGTGGCCACGGCCAGGACCGCAGTGCCGACGCCAGGATGTGTGATCAGGAGGATGCCACAGGCCATGACCGAAAGTTAACAGAGCGCTATGACCGCCGTCAGTGCATGCGGCGGCTTTTTTCGCGCCGGTTTTCCGGCGGCCGGCCCGGACGGGCTGTCCCGCGGGTCAGTCCTGCTCGCGGTGGTAGGTGGCCACCTCGTCCCAGCCCTGGGCGCGGAAATGGGCGGCCAGGCGCTCGGCCAGGTAGACCGAGCGGTGCTTGCCGCCGGTACAGCCGAAGGCCACGGTGACGTAGGCGCGGGTCTCGCCGCGCAGGCGCGGCAGCCAGGCGTCGAGGAAGCCGGCCACCTGGGTGGCGTAGGCCTCGACCTCGGCCTGCGCGTCCAGGTACTCGCGCACCCGGGCGTCGCGCCCGGTCAGCGGGCGCAGGTCCGGTTCCCAGTGCGGATTGGGCAGGACCCGGGCGTCGAACACGAAGTCGGCCTCGGCCGGCACCCCGCGCCGGTAGGCGAAGGACTCGAACAGCAGCGACAGCCCCGGCCCGTGGCCCAGGGCGAACCCGGTGGTGACCTGGCGCCGCAGCTGGTGGACGTTGAGCGTGCTGGTGTCGATGATCGCGTCGGCCTCGGCCCGCAGCGGGCGGGTGAGCTCGCGCTCGCTGGCGATGGCCTGCGGCAGCGACAGCCCCAGCCGGCTCAGCGGGTGGCGCCGGCGGGTGTCGGCGTAGCGGCGCAGCAGCACCTCGTCCTCGGCCTCGAAAAACAGCAGCTTGGCGTCCACGCCCAGGGCGCGCACCGCCTCGCGCCACTCGGCCAGGCGCGACAGGTCGCTGTGGCGGCTGCGCACGTCGATGCCCACGGCCAGGCGCTCGGGCAGGCCGTCGTCGCGGACCAGGCTGCGCACGAACGCCGGCAGCAACTCCACCGGCAGGTTGTCCACGCAGTAGTAGTCCAGGTCCTCGAAGGTCTTCAGCGCCACGGACTTGCCCGAGCCGGACAGCCCGCTGACGATGACCAGGACGTGGGCCGCGCTCATCCGCCGCGCCGCTCCAGCAGGTTGCTGTGCCGGGCGATGAACATCGCCGCCGGGTCGATGCCCTTGGTGCGCAGGATGTGCAGCCGGGTGGCGGCCTCGGTCAGCACCGCCAGGTTGCGGCCGGGCATCACCGGCAGGGTGATCAGCGGCACGTCCAGGTCCAGCACGTGGCGGGTGCCGGAGTCGCCGGTCAGGCGCTCGTAGCCGTGCGGCGAGGGCTCGGTCATCGGCCGGGTCAGGTGCACGATCAGGCGCAGGTACTTGTTCTTCTTGACCGCGGTGTCGCCGAACATCTCGCGCACGTTGAGCACGCCCAGGCCGCGCACCTCCAGCAGGTCCTGCAACAGCTCCGGGCAGGTGCCGTCGAGCACGTCCGGGGCGATCTGGGTGAATTCGGGGGCGTCGTCGGCGACCAGGCGGTGGCCGCGGCTGAGCAGCTCCAGGGCCAGCTCGCTCTTGCCCGAGCCGGCCTCGCCGGTGATCAGCACGCCGATGGAATAGATCTCCATGAACACCCCGTGCAGGGTCACGCGCGGGGCCAGGGTGCGGGCCAGGTGGTAGGACAGGTGGTTGAGCAGCTCATGGCCGCGGCGCGGCGAGATCCACAGCGGGGTATCGCTTTCCTCGGCGGCCGCGCGCAGGTCTTCCGGACAGGACTGGTTCTTGCTGATGACCAGGGCCAGCGGCCGGGCCTGGATGATCTTCTCGATGGTCTCCCAGCGCTGGCGCGAGTCCAGGGAGTCCAGCCAGGCCAGCTCCTCGCTGCCCAGGATCTGGACCTTGTTGGGGTAGACGGCATTCAGGTAACCGGCCAGGGAGGGGCGGCGGGAATTGGTGTCGCCGGCATCGATTTCCCGGTTCTCGCCCTTCTGCCCGGCCAGCCATCGCAGGCTGAGCTTCTCCTGCTGCTGGTCAAACAGTTCGCGCGCGGTGATGCTGGCATTCCTCATGCGGCCCGTCTCGGTCGGTGTGGGTCGCGGGATTGTCGCCCAAACCGGCGGCGCGTGGGCGCCGCCGGGGGCGGGCAGGCGGCCGGCGGCCTCAGCCGGCGTCCGGGACCATGCGCGGGGCCTGGTGGTCCTGGATCTTTTCCTTGTGCTTGAGGATCAGCCGGTGCAGCTTGTCGGCCAGCAGGTCGATGGCCGCGTACATGTTCTCGCCGTCGGCTTCGGCGTGCAGGGTCTTGCCGGGGACGGTCAGGTCGGCGGCGGCATGGTGGGAGGGCTTGCGCAGGCCCAGCTGGACCCGCACCTCCATCGGCTGCTCGAAGTGGCGGTCCAGGCGCCGCAACTTCTCCTCCACATACTGGCGCAGAGCAGGGGTGACTTCGAGCTGCTGGCCATACGTTTCGATTCGCATCATGAACCTCCTGGTGGTTGCCGCGTGGGCGGCCCCGCAGGTCACGGATGCCACGCGGCCTTCAGCCGATGCGGACCCGTTCGTGCGAAGCCGGAATGTTCATGGCCTCACGATACTTCGCCACGGTCCGGCGCGCCACCGGGATTCCCCCCTCCTTGAGCATGTCGGCCAGCTTGGCGTCAGACAAAGGTTTGCGCGGGTTCTCGTTTTCGATCAGGCGCCGGATCATGGCCTGGATCGCGGTGCTGGAGGCTTCACCGCCGCCCTCGGTGTCGATGCCGGATGCAAAAAAAGCCTTAAGCGGCAAGGTTCCACGCGGCGTGCGCACGTACTTGCGGGCGATGGCGCGTGAAACAGTGGATTCGTGCAGGTCCACCTCGTTGGCGATTTCACGCAGCGTCAACGGGCGCAGGGCCTGCTCGCCGAATTCCAGGAAACCGGCCTGCTGGCGCAGCAGGCAGCGCATCACCTTGAGCAGGGTTTCGCCGCGCGCCTCCAGGCTCTTGAGCAGCCAGCGCGCCTCCTGCAGGTGGGTGCGCAGGTAGCCGGCATCGCCCTCGCCGCAGCGGCGGATCATCTGCTCGTAGCCACGGTGGATGGCGACCCGGGGCAGGGCCTGCTGCGACAGGGCCACCTTCCACACCCCCTTCTGCCGCCAGATCACGCAGTCGGGCACCACGTAGCTGTCGTGTTCCAGCTCGGCCAGCTGCTTGCCCGGGCGCGGGTCCAGCGAGCGCAGCAGCTGCACCGCCTGCTCGACCTCGGCCGGGGCCAGTTTCAGTTCGTGGGCCACGCCCTCGATGCCGCTGCGCGGCAGCCGTTCCAGCGGGCCGGCGACGATGCGCAGGGCCACCGCGCGCCCGGGCGTGTCCTCGGCCAGGACCTCCAGCTGCAGGCGCAGGCATTCGCCCAGCGAGCGCGCGCCGACCCCGACCGGGTCGAAGCGCTGCAGCTGCAGCAGCACGGTCTGGACCTCGTCCTCGTCGGCACGGATTTCCGGCAACAGGGTCTGGACGATGGACGACAGCGGCTCGCGCAGGTAGCCATCCTCGTCCAGGGCGTCGATCAGGGCCGCGCCGATGCGGCGGTCGCGTTCGGACAGGTGCGACAGGTGCAGCTGCCAGAGCAGGTGGCTGGCCAGGTCCTCGGTTTCGACCAGGCGTTCGGTTGCGCTCTCGCGCTCGTCCTCCTCGCCATGGCCGCCGCCGTCCCAGGCCGGGGCTTCGCTGGACCAGTCGCCCTCGTCGGCCGCATCGGCCGGGGCCGGCCCGTCCATCCCGTCGCCGGCGGTGGCCTGGGGGCCGTCCTCGGCGCCCGCCGGGGCCACGTCCTCGGCCCACTCCAGCAACGGATTGGTTTCCACCGCCTCGGCGATCTCGGCCTGCAGCTCGACCGTGGACATCTGCAACAGCCGGATGGCCTGACGCAGCTGTGGCGTCATGACCAGGTGTTGCCCCATCGATGTCTGCAACCGTGCCTTCATGTCCCTGCCAGGTGTGAGCGGCGGGCTGCGGCCGGGGATGGTTACAGTTTGAACGTATCCCCAAGGTAGACCCGGCGCACGTCCGGGTTGGCCAGCAGCGCGTCCGGTGCCCCCTGCGCCAGAACGCTTCCCTCGGCCAGAATATACGCCCGGTCACAGATTCCCAAGGTCTCGCGGACGTTGTGGTCGGTGATCAGGACCCCGATCCCGCGGTTCTTGAGGTGGGTGACGATGCGCTGGATCTCGCCCACCGAGATCGGGTCCACGCCGGCGAAGGGTTCGTCCAGCAGCATCAGGCGCGGGCGCGCGGCCAGGGCGCGGGCGATCTCGCAGCGGCGCCGCTCGCCGCCGGACAGGCTGGCACCGAGCTGGTCGGCGACGTGGCCGATCTGCAGTTCGTCCAGCAGCGCCGAAAGCTCGCGCTCGATCGCGTCCGAATCCTTCAGGTCCTCGCGCAGCTCCAGCACCAGGCGGATGTTGTCGGCCACCGAGAGCTTGCGGAACACCGACGGTTCCTGCGGCAGGTAGCCCACGCCCAGGCGGGCGCGGGCGTGCATCGGCTCGGCGGTGATGTCGCGGCCGTCGAGCACGATGCGCCCGGCGTCGGCAGCCACCAGGCCCACGATCATGTAGAAGCAGGTGGTCTTGCCGGCGCCGTTGGGGCCGAGCAGGCCCACCACTTCGCCCGCGTCCAGGCTCAGCCCGAACTCGCGCACCACCTCGCGCTGCCTGTAGCGCTTGCGCAGGCCCTCGGCGACCAGCATCAGTTGCCCCCGTCCCTGGCCGGGGCCTGCTGGGCCTGGGTGCGGGGCTGGATCACGGTGCGCACGCGGCTGCCGTCGCCGCCGCTCTGCACCTGGCCGCTGGCCATGTTGTAGACCATGCGCTGGCCACTGTTGCTGCCGCGCGGGGATTCGACCTGGTAGTTGCCGGTCAGGGTCAGCACTTCCTTGGCCGGCTCGTAGACGATGCGGTCGGCGCGCGCGTTCATCGTGCTGCCGTCGTCCATCTCCTGCTTGAGGGTGGCCTGCTTGCCGGTCAGCACCACCTGCTCGATCTCGCCGTTGCGCTGCACGATCTCGGCGCGCTCGGCGCGGATGACCAGGCTGCCCTGGGTGATCTCCACCGCGCCGGAGAACACGCAGCGCGAGTTGGCCGCCGACTGGTTGCAGTCGGAGGTGTTGGAGTCCAGGGTCATGGGCTGGTTGCGGTCCGAGCTCTTGGCCAGCGCGGTGGCGGGCACCAGCGCGGCCGCGGCCAGCGCCAGCAGCAGGGCCGCGGTGCGGGGGTTAGCGGCGCGCGGAAGGTTCATAGCGGGTCCTGACCTGGGAGAGGAGGCGGTACTGGCGGTTCTTGAGGTCGGCCTGCAGGCCGGTGCCGGTCTGGATGATACCCGGCTGCCGGATCTCGACCTGGTCGTCGGTGCGGGCCAGGTCCTGCTCGGGCAGCAGTTCCAGCCAGCCGGTGCGGAAGCTGGTCGGGTTGCCGGCGGCCGGGTCGCTGTCGCCGGCCACCCCGCCTTCCAGCCGCGCCAGCTCGGCCCCGGGGGCGACCCAGGCGCGCTCGGCGCGCAGGGTCCACGGGCCCTGCGCGGTGGGCACCAGGAAGCGCGGGGTGGTGATGGCCAGGCTCTCGTCCTGGCGGCTGCGCTCGAGCAGCGGGGCCTGCAGGCGCAGTGACTCGCGCCCGTCCTTGCCCAGCACCTGCAGTTCGAAATCGTGCAGCACGTAGTCCGAGCGCTGCGCGGCGGCGGCCTCCGGGCCGCGCGCCTCGCGCAGCTGCCAGGCCCACCAGCCGCTGCCGATGGCTGCCAGCAGCAGGATCAGGCCGAGGATCGCGCGCCGGCTCATGCGCGGCGCCCGTCGCGGCTGCCGCCGGCGCCGCCCAGCAGTTCCGGCAGGTGGCCGTGGGCGGCCAGCAGCACGTCGCACAGCTGGCGCACGGCGCCTTCGCCGCCGCGGGCCGGCAGGGTCCAATGGACGCTTTCGGCAATCCAGGGGTGGGCGTTGGCCGGGGCCACCGCCAGCCCGGCCACCCGCAGGCAGTCCAGGTCGGGGAGGTCGTCGCCGGCAAAGCACAGCTGCTCCAGGCCCAGGCCCTCGCGTTCGAGCAGCCGGTGCAGCAGCTCCAGCTTGTCCTTGACCCCGATATGGGTCTCCAAGCCCAGGTCCTGGCCGCGGTTCTGCGCCACCAGGCTGGGGCGCCCGGTGATCAGGACCACGTGGAAACCGAAGCGGCGCAGCAGGACCATGCCCTGGCCGTCGAGCACGCTGAAGGCCTTGAGCTCGCGGCCGAAGGAATCGAAGAACAGGCGGCCATCGGTGAGGGTGCCGTCAACGTCCAGGCAGACCATGCGCACGCGGCGGGCGCGTTCGACCAGGTCGGGGGCGAGGTTGGCAAGCGGATCGTAGGCCACGGGCTGTCCTGTTGCGGTTGGGCTGGTTAAACCACGCGGGCGCGCAACAGGTCATGAATGTTCAGGGCCCCGACCGCGCGCCCCTGCTCGTCGACCACGACCAGGCCGTTGATCTTGTGCCGCTCCATCAGGTGGGCGGCCTCGGTGGCCATCTGGTGGGCGCCGATGGTGCGCGGGTCGCGGGTCATGACCTCGCTGATCCGGGCCTGGCGCACGTCGATGCCGCGGTCCAGGGCGCGGCGCAGGTCGCCGTCGGTGAAAAGCCCGGCCAGGCGGCCGTCGGCCGCGGCCACCGTGGTCATGCCCAGGCGCTTGCGGCTCATCTCCACCAGGGCCTCGGCCACGCTGGCGTCCTCGCCCACCTGCGGCAGCTCCTCGCCGGCGTGCATGACGTCGGTGATGTGCAGCAGCAGGCGCCGGCCCAGGCTGCCGGCCGGGTGCGAGCGGGCGAAGTCGTCGGCGGTGAAGCCGCGGGCCTCCAGCAGGGCCACGGCCAGGGCGTCGCCCATGGCCAGCGAGGCGGTGGTGGAGGAGGTCGGGGCCAGGTGCAGCGGGCAGGCCTCGGCCGGCACGCTCACGTCCAGGTGCACGTCGGCCTCGCGGGCCAGGCTGGACTGCGGGCGCCCGGTCATGGCGATCACGGTGTTGCCCTGGCGGCGCAGCGCCGGCAGCAGGGTCAGCACCTCGTCGGACTCGCCCGAATAGGACAGGGCCAGGACGATGTCGGCATCGGTGATCATGCCCAGGTCGCCATGCCCGGCCTCGCCGGGATGGACGAAGAAGGCCGGGGTGCCGGTGGAGGCCAGGGTGGCGGCGATCTTGCGGGCCACGTGCCCGGACTTGCCCATGCCCAGGGCCACGACCCGGCCGCGGCAGGCCAGGATCCGCTGGCAGGCCTCGGCGAAGGATCCGCCGACGCGGGCGCCAAGGGCTTCCAGGGCCTGGGCCTCGATGGCCAGGACCCGGCGCGCGGCGGCGATCAGGCGGTCGGGGGAGGCGGAGGCGCTATCGGGCGTATGCATGCATCTTCAGCCCGGAAAGCCCGGGATTGGCTAGACTATGGCGCTTCATTCTAGGCCAAAGCGCTCCATGGACGCCGATACCATCGCCCGCATGATCGAAGCCGGACTGCCCGGGGCCCAGGTCCGCGTGGCCGGGGACGACGGTGTGCATTTCGAAGCGGTGGTGGTGTGCGAGGATTTCCGCGGCAAGCTGCCGCTGGCCCGCCACCGCATGGTTTACGCCACCCTCGGCGAGCTGATGGGTGGTGCGATCCACGCCCTGGCGCTGAAGACCCTGACCCCCGAGGAAGCGGCCTGAGCCGCGACCCCTTCCCCGGCCCGGGGCACCCGGGCCACCAGCCCCGGTTTCCCCGATGCAGAAGATCGTAGTCAGCGGTGGTACGCCGCTCCAAGGCGAAGTCACCATTTCCGGCGCCAAGAACGCGGTGCTGCCCATCCTCTGCGCGACCCTGCTGGCCGACGCGCCGGTGGAGATCCTCAACGTCCCCCACCTGCATGACGTGATCACCACGATCAAGCTGCTCGGCGAGCTGGGCGCCGGGGTCGAGTTCGACCAGGGCACCCTGTCGCGCGGCAGCGCCCTGGTGGTGGACCCGCGCACCGTGAACCAGTGCGTGGCCCCGTACGAGCTGGTCAAGACCATGCGCGCCTCGATCCTGGTGCTGGGTCCGCTGCTGGCCCGCCACGGCGCCGCCGAGGTCTCCCTGCCGGGCGGCTGCGCCATCGGCTCGCGCCCGGTGGACCAGCACATCAAGGGGCTGCAGGCGCTGGGCGCCGAGATCAGCGTGGAGAACGGCTTCATCAAGGCCCGCGCCAACCGGCTCAAGGGCGCCCGCTTCGTGTTCGACATGGTCACCGTGACCGGCACCGAGAACGTGATGGCGGCCGCGTCCCTGGCCGAGGGCACCACGGTGCTGGAAAACGCGGCGATGGAGCCGGAAGTCACAGACCTGGCCGACTGCCTCAATGCCCTGGGCGCGCGGATCGAGGGCGCCGGCACCTCGCGGATCACCATCCACGGGGTCGAGCGCCTGGGCGGCGGCCGCCACGCCGTGCTCCCGGACCGGATCGAGACCGGCACCTTCCTGGTGGCCGCGGCCATGACCGGCGGCCGGGTGACCGCGCGGCGGGCGCGCCCGGACACCCTGGAGGCGGTGCTGGACAAGCTGCGCGAGGCGGGCGCGCTGATCGAGAAGACCGCCGACAGCATCACCCTGGACATGCAGGGCCGGCGGCCGAAGGCGGTGGATCTGACCACCGCGCCGTACCCGGCCTTCCCGACCGACATGCAGGCCCAGTTCATGGCCATGAACTGCATCGCCGACGGCGTGGGCGTGATCAGCGAGACGATCTTCGAAAACCGCTTCATGCACGTCAACGAACTGCTGCGCCTGGGCGCGGACATCCGCATCGATGGCCACACCGCCATCGTCCGCGGCGTGCCCCAGCTCAGTGGCGCCCCGGTGATGGCCACCGACCTGCGCGCCTCGGCCTGCCTGGTCCTGGCCGGCCTGGTCGCGCGCGGTGACACCACCATCGACCGCATCTACCACCTTGACCGTGGCTACGAGAACATCGAGGAGAAGCTGGGCGCGCTGGGCGCGAGCATCCGCCGGGTGGAGGCCTGATGCTGCTGCGCGGACGGCTCAGCTCCCGGCGCAAGGTCCTGTTCGCGGGCCTGGCCGTGCTGCTGCTGGCCCTGGGCTGGGCCGGCTGGAGCGGCATGGCCGCCACCCGCGGGGTGGAAGCGCGGGACATGGACTGGAACGGCGACGGCCGGGTCGAGACCGGGGAAATCCTGCAGTCGCTGTACGCGGTCACCGCCCAGCGCGAGAAGCAGGGCAACCGCGAGTGCACCACCTACCGCTGGTACCGCGGCGGCGAGGTGATCCGGGTGGACTGCCGCACCGTGCTGGTCCCCGAAGCGCAGGAATAGGCCGCGCCGCCCACAGCCAGAACGCACAAGGCCCGGCATTGCCGGGCCTTGCTGTCTCCGTGCCTGGCCGGGGCGGCCTTACTTGAGCGCCTGCAGGGTCAGGTCGATGGTGTCGCGGCCGTTCTCGCGCTGCAGGATCCGCGCAGGCACCGGCAGCCCGGCCACCACCCAGGCGATGGTCTCGCGCTTGTCGTCGCGGCGCACGATGCGGGTAGCCTGGTGGGTCTTGCCGGCCACGGTGATCTGCTCCTGGCCGGCGACCTCGTAGCGCATGGCCTTGGCCCGGCCCTCGTCGACCAGGCGGTAGCTCAGCGGGCGGCCGGCGGCCACGTCCCGTACCACGGCCAGGTGGATCAGCAGGGCGTCCATGTCGCCCGGCTGCAGCGCCACCGGGCCGCGGCGCTCGGGCTTGACGTCGCCGCTCCAGGTGGCCTGGGCAGCATCCCAGTCGTAGTTGGCCTGCACCGCCTTGCGCTTGATCAGCGCCACCGAGCGGTCGGAGGAACTGAGCGGACGCAGCCGGCCCTGGTGCTCGTCGAACACGGTGACCTGGCTCAGGTCGGCGACCTGGTTGCGGATGTTCAGGCTGTACTTCCAGTGGTTGCCTTCGCGGCTCAGGCTCATCTGGCCGTCGGCCTGCATGCCCATGTAGCTGGCGTGGTAGCTGGCGTTGAACGGCGCCAGGCTCGAGGCCTGGGCAAGCGCGGCCGCGGCCAGGCCCAGGAGCAGGGCGGTGGCCGGCAGCAGGCGGCGGGCAAAGCGGGTAAGGCGCTGGTGCATGTCAGGTTCCTCGGTATTCGACCAGGCGCAGGTCGATTTCGTCCTCGCCGTCCTTGCGCTGCAGGATCCGCACCGGGGTCGGGACCCCGTTGGCGACCCACAGCACGGTCTGGTCGCCATCATGGTTGCCGATCCTGGCAACCCGCAGCGCCTGGTAGCTCATGTCGCCCACAGTCAGGGTTTCCGCCTGAACGGAGACTTCATAGCGGTGCTCACGCACTCGGCCACCATCGACGAAGCGGTAGGCCAGGGTGGCGCCGGGACGGGCGTCGCGGATCACCGCCAGGTTGATCAGCAGGGCGCTCATGTCACCCTCGCGCAGGGCCAGCGGGCGCAGCCGGTCCTTCTTCAGGTCGCCGCTCCAGCGCGCCTGCATGGCCTGCCAGTCGTAGGTGCCGGTGACCCGCTTGTCCATCAGCACGGCCTTGCGCACCGTGCTCTGGCTCAGCGGGCGCAGCAGTGCGCCGTCCTGCTCGAACACCGTGCTCTGCTGGATGTTGAGCCGGGTGAGCCCGGCCAGGCCGCGGTCGCCGCGGATGGACAGGTCCACCCGCCAGCGCTGGCCCTCGCCGCGCATCACCTGCATGGTCGCATCGCCGGCCTGGCGGCCGCGGTACCAGGCCTGGTAGCTGGCCAGGAACGGTTCCAGCGGCGCGGCCTCGTACACCGGCACCTCCTCCAGCGCGGGCGGACCGGCGGGAGCGGCAGGTCCAGGGTCCTGGCGCGCGGCGGCACTGCCCACGGCAAGCAGGAGCAGCGGGGCGAGGCAGTGGCGGAGCAGGGTGCGTGGTGACATCGGGCGGGGCGTCTGCAAAGGCGCGTGGACTGTGCCCGGCCGGGGGTGTCAGCCGCGTGATTCCGGCAGCAGGCGGTCGTCGGACTCTAGCCGCAGCGGTGCCAACAGCGGCTGACCATCGACCAGGACCTGACCGTCCCGTTCAGCCAGGCGCCCGGACACGGCCAGGGCCATCACCGCGGTCACCAGGCGGTGTTCATGCGGCAGCAGCCGCGCGGCCAGCACGTCGGGGGTGTCGCCGGGCAGGACCGGGATCCGGACCTGGGCGACCACCGCGCCGGCATCCAGTTCCGGGACCACGAAGTGCACGCTGGCGCCGTGTTCGGCGTCGCCGGCGCGCAGGGCGCGGGCATGGGTGTGCAGGCCCTTGTAGCGCGGCAGCAGCGAGGGATGGACATTGAGCAGGCGCCCCTCGAAGCGGCGCACGAAGGCCTCGCCCAGGATCCGCATGTAGCCGGCGCAGAAGATCCAGTCAGGCTGGCTGGCGGCCACCGCCGCGGCCAGCTCGGCATCGAACGCGGCCCGGTCCGGATAGCTGCGCGCGTCGGCGCTCCAGCGCCGCTGCGGCGCCACCTTGGCCAGGGCCGGGGCCTCGGGGCGGTCGGAGAACACGCCCACCACCTCCGCATCCAGGCGGCCGGCGGCAATGGCGTCCAGCAGCGCCTGCAGGTTGCTGCCGCGGCCGGAGACGAGGACGGCGATGCGGGCGCTCATGCAGCGGCCCCGGCGGCCAGGATGGAGGAGTGCGGCAGCGGCATTCAGGCTTCCGGAAACAGGGCGCGGACCCGGGGCCGGGTCAGCACCACCAGGGTGAACACGCCCAGCACCGTGCCCAGCGGCATCATCACGCAGGACAGGCCGGCGACCACCAGGCACAGCAGGTGCCGGCGGCGGCGGGCGATGCAGCGGCCGGCGTAGACCATCAGCCCGGCCAGGGCCAGGCCCAGGACGATCATCAGCGAGGCGATCGCCACGAAGATCCAGCCGAACAGTCGTGGGCTGAGCGGGCCGGCGGCGCTGTCACCGAAGTCGCCGCCGAGCATGCCCAGGCCCATGACCAGGTGGATGACCGGGAACAGCGCGAACAGGCCGGTCAGGCCCCCGACCACGTAATGGAACACCGACAGCAACTGCAGCTGGCGCAGGTCGTCGGCGGTCGCTTCCATGGGGGTCCGGGCGTGGTCCACGCGGGAATCAGCCGATGCGCATGCGCTCGCCGGCGCCGGCGCGGACCACCCGGCCGATCCGGCGGTGGCCCAGTTGCAGCGCGTCCAGGCTGGCGCCGACCGCGGCGGCCTCGGCCTCCGGCACGACCAGGACGAAGCCGATGCCGCAGTTGAAGGTGCGCCACATCTCCGCGTCGGCCACCGCGCCCTCGCGCTGCAGCCAGGCGAACACCGGAGGCAGGACGATGGCCGAGGCGTCGATGTCCAGGCCCAGGCCCTCGGGCACGACCCGGATGATGTTCTCGGTCAGCCCGCCGCCGGTGATGTGGGCCATGCCGTGGATGGCCTTGCCGTGGGTCCGGAGCAGGGACAGCACCGGCTTGACGTACAGCCGGGTCGGCGCCATCAGCGCATCGACCAGGCGGGTGCCGTCCTCCAGCACCAGCTCGGCCGGGCGCCCGGCCCGGTCGTAGATGCGGCGGATCAGCGAGTAGCCATTGGAGTGCGGGCCGGAGGAGGCGATGCCGATCAGCACATCGCCCTCGGCCACGGCCGAGCCGTCCAGCAGCTGCGACTTCTCCACCGCCGCGACGGTGAAGCCGGCCAGGTCGTACTCGCCCGGCGCGTACATGTCCGGCATCTCGGCGGTCTCGCCGCCGATCAGGGCGCAGCCGGCCTCCTCGCAGCCGCGGGCGATGCCGCCGACCACGGCCACGGTGGTCTCCACGTCCAGCTTGCCGGTGGCGAAGTAGTCCAGGAAGAACAGCGGCTCGGCCCCCTGGACCAGCACGTCGTTCACGCACATGGCCACCAGGTCGATGCCGATGCTGTCGTGGCGGCCCAGCTGCTGGGCCAGCTTGAGCTTGGTGCCCACGCCGTCGGTGCCGGACACCAGCACCGGTTCGCGGTACTTGCCCGACAGGTCGAACAGGGCGCCAAACCCGCCCAGGCCGCCCATCACCTCGGGGCGGAAGCTGCGCTTGACCAGCGGCTTGATCCGCTCGACGACCTCGTTGCCGGCGTCGATATCGACGCCCGCGTCGCGGTAGGTCAGGGGGGCGGGCGAGGGAGTCTGGCTCACGAGCAGGGCCTGCAGGGACGGAAACGGGCCGCAGATTCTAGCAGCCGGCCCGCCGCCGGGCCTGCCCCGTGGCCGCCTTCCCGGCCGGACGGGGGCGGATTGATTGGCGCGCCACGCCCATTCGGGCAACAATTCCTCCAAACCGCGTCCGCGGCCCGTCCCCTGAGGATTCCGCATGCTCCCACGTCGTGCCGCCGCCAAGGCCCTGTCTTTCCTGCCCGCACTGTGCCTGTGCGCCGCCCTGGGCGGCCTGGCCGCCGTTCCGGCACGGGCCCAGGACCTGCGGGTGGAGGGCGAGGTCGCCAGCGCGCAGAGCCTGTACGCCGGCGAGGTGCCGGTCAGCAGCCAGACCGACCAGGCCCGCGAGGCCGGCTATGCCCGCGCCCTGGCCCAGGTCCTGTCCAAGCTCTCCGGCGACGCCAACGTCGCCGCCCGCCCGGGCGTGGCCCAGGAGCTGCGCAACGCCGCCAGCTACGTCAAGGGCTACGACTTCCGCCAGGACCAGGGCAGCTCGCCCGGCGGCGCGCCGACCTTCCGCACCATGCTGGTGGTGCGCTTCGACCAGGAGGCGGTGGACGGCCTGGCCGCGGCCCTGGGCCTGCCGGTGTGGCCGCAGCCGCGGCCCAAGCCGGTGCTGTGGCTGGCCATCGACGACGGCAGCGGCCCGCGCCTGCTGGGCACCGGCCAGGTCAATGCCGCCCGGCCGCTGCTGGACCGCGCGATCGAGCGCGGCTACCGCCTGGGCCTGCCGGCCGGCGGCGCCGCCGAGCAGGCCATCGTCGGCGCCATCTGGCGCGGTGATGCCGCCGCGGTGGCCCGGGCCTCGGCCCGCTACAGCCCGCCGATGCAGCTGATCGGCAAGATGTACCGCCAGGGCAGCAGCGGCTGGGTGACCGAGTGGACCTTCGTCGACGCCGGCCGGGTGCTGGCCACCCGTTCGGTCAGCGACGCCGACCCGCGCCGGGCCCTGACCAGTGGCGCCGACGTGGCCGCCGACGCCCTGATCAAGCGCTATGCGCGCGCGCCCTCGACCCAGCCGGCCGGTACCTACCGGGTGGCTTTCACCGGGCTGCGCAATGCCGACGACTACATCCGGGTCTCGTCCATGCTGCAGCGCATGCCGGTGGTGCGGCGGATCGCCCCGGTGCGCGCCACCGGCGATCGCATCGAATTCGACCTGGACCTGCTGACCGGCATGTCCGGCTTCCAACGTATGCTTGGCGAGGACGCGCCGGTGGTGGCGGTGGAAGGGGGCGAGGCGGAGTACCGGGTGCGATGAGCGCGCTCCGCGACGAGTCGCCAGAAGCGGAGATCGCACGCTTCCTGCGCCAGCTCAAGTTCATCGTGCTGGCGTTGCTGGCGCTGTGGCTGGTCTGGCTGCTGGGCCCGATCCTGACGCCGTTCGTGCTTGGCGCGCTGCTGGGCTGGATGGGCGACCCGCTGGCCGACTACCTGGAACGCCGCGGCCGCTCGCGCAGCGTGGCCGTGGCCCTGGTGTTCGCGCTGATGAGCCTGATCGTGGTCCTGGCCCTGCTGGTGCTGGTGCCACTGCTGGAGCGCCAGGTCGGGACCCTGCTTGCCTCGCTGCCCGAGTACCAGGACTGGCTGCTGGGCACCGCCGTGCCCTGGATCGAACAGCGCACCGACCTGGAACTGATGGCCTGGCTGGAGCCGGACCGGCTGATCGAATGGCTGCGCTCGCACTGGCAGCAGGCCGGCGGCGTGGCCACCACCCTGTTCGGCTACCTCTCGCGCTCGGGCTTCGCGATGGTGGCCTGGGTGGCCAACATCGTGCTGCTGCCGATCCTGACCTACTACTTCCTGCGCGACTGGGACGTGCTGGTGGAGAAGGTCGCCGCGCTGGTGCCGCGCGACCACATCGACACGGTGTCGCGGCTGGCGCGCGAGTCCAACGACGTGCTGGCCGCGTTCCTGCGCGGGCAGTTCGTGGTGATGGTGGCGCTGGGGGCGATCTACGCCGTCGGCCTGCAGCTGGTCGGGCTGAAGCTGGGCATCCTGATCGGGATCATCGCCGGCCTGATCAGCTTCATCCCCTACCTGGGCGCGGCCACCGGCGTGGTCATGGCGGTGGTGGCGGCGCTGGTCCAGGCCAAGGGCCTGGACCTGCAGCTGCTGGCCCTGGTGGGCGTGGTATTCGTGGTCGGGCAGCTGCTGGAAAGCTACGTGCTGACCCCGCGCATCGTCGGCGACCGCATTGGCCTGCACCCGATGGCGGTGATCTTCGCGGTGATGGCCGGCGGCCAGCTGTTCGGTTTTCTCGGCATGCTGATCGCCCTGCCGGTGGCGGCCGTGGCCAACGTGCTGCTGCGCTTCGCCAGCGAGCGCTATCGGCAGAGCCAGCTGTACACCGGTGAACAGGCCGCCGAGCCCGCGATCGTGCTTGACCCGCAGGGCGAGGGCGTGAGCCTGCAGCAGGCGCTGCAGGAACAGGCCGCGCGCGCGCAGGAGCCGCCGGCGCCCGGGCAGGGGGCGGCGTGACCGGCCCGGCAGTCCCCGGGACCACGCCGCAACTGCCGCTGGCCCTGCGTTACCCCCCCGACCAACGCCTGGAAAGCTACTTCGGCGCCCCGCCCGGAGCGCTCGAACAGCTGCGCGCGCTGGCGCGCGAACCCGGTGCGGACTGGCTGTACCTGGAGGGCGCGCCCGGCTCGGGCAAGACCCACCTGGGTCTGGCGGTGTGCGCCGAGGCCGAGCAGGCCGGACGCCGGGCGGTGTTCCTGCCGCTGCGTGCCGCCGCCGGCCGCCTCGGCGATGCGCTGCAGGCGCTGGACGCGGACGTGGTCGCGCTGGACGGGCTGGAGGCCATCGCTGGAAGGCGCGAGGACGAGATCGCCCTGTTCGACTTCCACAACCGCGCCCGTGCCGCTGGTGCCAGCGTGCTCTACCTGGCCGCGGCCGCGCCGCAGGCCCTGGGCCTGGTCCTGCCGGACCTGCGCTCGCGCCTGGGCCAGTGCAGCCGGATCGCGTTGCAGCCGCTGGATGACGACACCCGCCGCCAGGTCCTGCGCGACCGCGCGCGCCGCCGCGGCCTGGTGCTGGAGGAGGCGGCGATCGACTGGCTGCTCAACCGCACCGGGCGCGACCTGGTGCAGCTGCTGGGCCTGCTCGAGCGCATCGACCGCGAGTCGCTGGCCGCCCAGCGCCGGGTCACCGTGCCCTTCCTGCGGGCCCTGCCGGGCCTGGCCGGCGAGCCGCCGCGCGGCTGAGCCGGCTCAGCCGGTCGCGCGCAATTCCGCGTCCAGTGCGGCCAGCCGCTGCGGCGTGCCCACGTCGGTCCAGCGACCGCGATGGTGGGCGCCGCTGACCAGGCCCAGGTCCATGGCCCGGCGCAGCAGCGGTGCCAGCTTGAACCGCGGCGGCTGCCCGGCCCGGGCAGCGCCCAGGGTCTGTTCCCAGCCCGCCAGCAGCTGCGGCCGGTAGATGCCGATGCCGGCGAAGGTCAGGCGCGGCTCGCCAGCGGAATGGACCCGGCCGCCGGCATCGAGGCGGAAATCGCCGCCCGGGTTGTGCGCCGGGTTGTCCACCAGCAGCAGGTGGGCCAGCCCCGCCGGCTGCGCGGGCAGGGTGGCGAAGTCGGCGTCGCACCAGATATCGCCATTGACCGCCAGGAACGGCGCATCGCCCAGCAGGTCCAGCGCGTGCAGCATGCCGCCGCCGGTTTCCAGCGGGGTCGGCCCTTCGTAGCTGTAGTGCAGGCGCAGGCCCCAGCGGCTGCCATCGCCCAGCAGCTCGGGGAAACGCCCGGCCAGCCAGGAAGTGTTGACGACCACGTCCTCCACGCCCATGGCCGCCAGCTTTTCCAGGTGCCAGGCGATCAGCGGCTTGCCCCCGGCCTGGAGCAGCGGCTTGGGCGTGTGTTCGGTCAGCGGGCGCATGCGCTCGCCCAGCCCGGCGGCAAAGACCAGCGCCTTCATGCCGGGGTCCTCGCGGCCAGCGCCGGCAGCACCGTCTCCTCCAGCAGCTGGCGCAGGGGGTCCAGCTGCGGGTGGCGCGGCAGCACCTGCTGCAGGTAGCCGATGAAGCGCGGCGCGTCGGCCAGGTAGTGGCTCTTGCCGTCGCGGTAGTGCAGGCGGGCGAAGATGCCCAGGATCTTGAGGTGGCGCTGGACCCCGATCCAGTCGGCATCGCGCAGGAAGCTGGCCAGGTCCGGCACCGGCAGCCCGGCCTGGCGCGCGCGCTGGTGGTAACGGGCCAGCCAGGCCTCCACCCGCTCCGGCGGCCAGGACAGGAAGGCGTCGCGGAACAGGCTCACCGGGTCGTAGGCGATCGGGCCAATGACGCAGTCCTGGAAATCCAGCACCGCCGGCCCCGGCTGCACCGGCATCAGGTTGCGCGGCATGAAGTCGCGGTGGACCAGCACCCGCGGCTGCGTCAGGGCGTTGTCCATCAGCCGGCGCTGGCCCAGCTGCAGCCGCTCGATGCCGGTGCAGTCCAGCTCCAGGCCCAGGTGGCGGCGCAGGAACCATTCCTCGAACAGGCCGGCATCCCGCTGCAGCAGGGCCTCGCCAAACACCGCCATGGCCGGCGGCGGGGCGATGGCCTGCAGCCTGAGCAGCTGGCCGATGGCCGCGTCGAACCAGGCATCGGCGTTGCCCGCGTCGATGCTCTGGGCCAGGGTCGGCCCGCCCAGGTCCTCCAGCAGCAGGAAGCCCTGTTCCACGTCGCGGGCCAGCACCCGTGGCACCCGGACCCCGCCGGCCTCGAGCAGGTCGCGGATGGCCAGCCAGGGGCGCACGTCCTCCAGTCCGGGCGGGGAGTCCATCACGATCCGGCTGGGGCCGGCGCCGCTGCTGCGCCAGTAGCTGCGGAAGCCGGCGTCGGTGGAGGCGCGTTGCAGGCTTGCCTGCGGATCGCCCAGTGCCCGCTGTGCCCAGGCCAGGCGCTGCTGTTGGCGGGATCGGGCTTCGGGACTGTTCATGCGGGGGTCGACAAGCGGCTGAAGGGCAAAGGTTAAACTGGCGCCCACCCGCGTGCGAGAAACCGAGAAGCCCTGATGGCCAAGTTGCAACCCGTCCTGCTTTCCGGAGGTTCCGGCACGCGGCTGTGGCCGCTCTCGCGCGAGGCCTATCCCAAGCAGTTCCTGCCCCTGGTCGGACGCGAGTCCCTGCTGCAGGACACCTGGCGCCGGGTCGCCGCGCTGGCCGAGCTGCCGCCGCTGGCGGTGGCCAACGAGGAACACCGCTTCATGGTGGCCGAGCAACTGCGCCAGGTGCAGGCCGCGCCGGCGGCGATCCTGCTCGAGCCGGCCGGGCGCAACACGGCGCCGGCCATCGCCCTGGCCGCGCTGCAGGCCAGCGCCGGCGGCGAGGATCCGCTGCTGCTGGTCCTGCCTTCGGACCACGCCATCGCCGACCCGGCCGCCTTCCGCGCCGCGGTGCAGGCCGCGCGCGCGGCGGCCGAAGACGGCCGCCTGGTGACCTTCGGCATCGTCCCCTCCGGGCCGGAAACCGGCTACGGCTACATCAAGGTCGCGGCGGGGCAGGGTGTGCGCGCGGTGGAGCGCTTCGTCGAAAAGCCCGACCGCGCCACCGCCGAGGCCTACGTGGCCTCGGGCGAATACTTCTGGAACAGCGGCATGTTCCTGTTCCGCGCCTCGCGTTACCTGGAGGAACTGGAGCGGCGCGCGCCGGCCATCCTCCAGGCCTGCCGCCAGGCCTTCGCCGGCGCCAGCCGCGATGCCGACTTCGTGCGCCTGCAGCGCGAGGCTTTCCTGGCCTGTCCCTCCGACTCCATCGACTACGCGGTGATGGAGAAGACCGACGCAGCCGCGGTGCTGGCCGTGGACGTGGGCTGGAACGACGTGGGCAGCTGGTCGGCGCTGTGGGACGTGGCCGAGCGCGACGCCGACGGCAATGCCTGGCACGGTGACGTGATGGCGCTGGAATGCCGCGACAGCTATGCCTGGAGCGAGCGCCGCCTGGTGGCGATGATCGGCCTGGACGAGGTGGTCGTGGTCGATACCGAGGACGCCGTGCTGGTGGCGCGCAAGGACAAGGTGCAGCAGGTCAAGGACGTGGTCGCCCGGCTCAAGCGCGAGGGTCGCGGCGAGGCGGTGCTGCACCGCAAGGTCTACCGGCCCTGGGGCGCCTACGATTCCATCGACATGGGCGAGCGCTTCCAGGTCAAGCGGATCACGGTCAACCCCGGCGCGGCGCTGAGCCTGCAGATGCACCATCACCGCGCCGAGCACTGGGTGGTGGTCAGTGGCACCGCCCGGGTCACCCGTGGCGAGGAGGTGCTGCTGCTGTCGGAGAACCAGAGCACCTACATCCCGCTGGGGGTCAAGCACCGCCTGGAGAACCCGGGCAAGGTGCCGCTGGAGCTGATCGAAGTGCAGTCCGGCAGCTACCTGGGCGAGGACGACATCGTCCGCTTCGAGGACGTGTACGGCCGCAAGGCCTGAGCCCGGCCAGCGGCTCGCGGGCGGGGCGTGCCCCGCGGCCAGTCCTGGCACTGCCCGCCCTTGCCGGGGGCATTGCCCCGCCGGGCCGAAGGCCGCAGCGGCCCGCTGGGGCGCGGGCCGGCCCATTCCCCGGCGCGGGCGGGTGGCTCAGTCCTTCTTCTTCTTCGCCACCAGCCCGTAGACGACCAGGAGGATGATGGCGCCCACCACCGAGGCGATGAACCCGGCCGGCTGGCCGGGGCCGTACCAGCCCAGGCTGGTGCCTACGAAGCGCGCCAGCAGGGCGCCGGCGATGCCCAGGACGATGGTCCAGAAGATGCCCATGCGGTCATCGCCGGGCTTGAGCGCGCGCGCCAGCAGGCCGGCGATGAAGCCGATCAGCAGGGTCCAGAGGATGCCGCCACCAAAGATCTGTTCCATGGTCTGCCTACTCCGGGTTGTCGGGATGGCTCCAGCCTAACCCGGGCCGGGGTGGCGTGGCAGGGGAGCCCCGGGTCGGGGGTCCCCGCCGGGCTCAGCAGCAGCCGGGGGGGGCGCGGGCCCCGCCGCCGGCCACCGCGCCCACGCCGGTG
>Ga0182793_1000712_pt1 | contig 23328 bp, 11 predicted proteins | sample Passage237A_FD_130498 | JGI IMG/M metagenome (GOLD analysis project Ga0182793, IMG submission 130498) | Cellulose adapted compost microbial communities from Newby Island Compost Facility, Milpitas, CA, USA - Passage2 37A (version 2) (version 2) ... | reverse complement strand
GACGAAGCCCTTGCCCCACGGACGCATGTCGAGAAAGCAATCGCCGGGATGGCCGATTTCGACGGAGACGCGCCAGAAGGCGGGCGCGGGTTTGGCAGCGGCGTCGGCGGTTTCGAAGGACAAGGCGCCAAGCATGTGGGCATCGAGCGGCAGGCGGAAAATTTGCCAGTCGCGCAACTCCTGCGATGATTCGCCGGGGGCGGTGAGTGTAACCGGAGCGTGGATACCTTTGCGGTCGTGCACCTCGACGCCGAAGTTCACGCGACCCATCGCTTCGACGAGAATATCGAGCGTCGTCTCCCGGTCGCGCGCGGGCAGCTCGACCGCATACTGACGCGAGCGCCGATCGGTGAAACCGATGCGCTTCCCATCGAGAAACACCTGCCCGATGTCGTGAATCGCCGCCGCTTCGAGCGTCACCGCGGGACCGGCCGGAAGTTTCGTGCGATACAGAATCAGTCCGTAATCTTGATCGTAAGCCTCCATCGTTCGCGGCTGTTCGTCGCGTTGCGGACGCGGCAGATTGGCGAGCACCGGCGCGACGCGTTCGACCGCGGTTGGCGCGATCGCGATCACGGGATTCGGCGCGGGAACGTCGGGCAACGTTTCGCCGGGTTGGAGATATTGCGCGAAAAGTGCGCGGGTCGCTTCGAAGCGCGGGGTGACCCAACCCGCTTCGCTGATCGGCGCGTCGTAGTCGTAGCTCGACGTATCCGGTTTGAAAGGACGGTCCGCGCCGGTGAAGAACCCGAACGTCGTGCCGCCGTGCGCCATGTAGATGCTGAACGACGCGTGCAACTCGAGCATCGTCCGCAAATCGGCGAGATAGCGCTCGGTGTTGCCCGTGTGATGCGGCGCGCCCCAGGTGTCGAACCAGCCAGGATAAAATTCGCCGCACATCAGCGGACCGCGCGGAAGGATTTCGCGCAGCGCGGCAAACGCCGTGCGCGGATCGGTGCCGAAGTTAACGACCGGAAACAGGTCGTCGCGATAGCCGTCCTTGAGATGCTGCGTGGGATTGCACGCGAAGAGCGGCACATCGAATCCCGCGTCAAGCAGCGCCGCGCGAATCTCGCCCATGTAGGCGGCGTCGGTGCCGTAGAAGCCGTATTCGTTTTCCGCCTGCACCATGAGAATCGGTCCGCCACGCGTGACCTGGAGCGGCGCGAGCACGCGGCCGACTTCCTTCAGATAGCGGCGCGCGGCTTCGAGAAAGCGCGGATCGCGCGAGCGGAGCTGGATGTCCTCGGTCTTGAGCAACCACCACGGAAATCCGCCCATCTCCCACTCCGCACACGCATACGGTCCCGGCCGCAGGATCACCCACAGGCCTTCCGCTTGTGCCGCCTCGCAGAACGCCGCGATGTCGGCCTGGCCGGACCAGTTGAACTCGCCCGGCCGCGGTTCGTGCATGTTCCAAAACAGATACGCGCACACGGTGTTGAGGCCCATCGCCTTCAACATCCGCAACCGGTGCGTCCAATACTCCCGCGGCACGCGCGCGGCATGAAGTTCGCCGCAGCGAATCAGGAACGGTTGCCCGTCCAAGAGAAACGCGTCCTCGCCGATCTCGAAGCGATGTTCCGGCGTCGCGCGCGTCGGTGCCGCCGCAAACGCGCTCACCGAACCGAGCAGAAACAAAAGGAGAAAACGCGGCCAAGACCGCAGGGGTGAGCGGAGAAAGTTCACGGAGGAAAGGGGCTCGGAAACGTTCAGCGCAGCGCGCTCGCCAACACGAGCAGGAGTCCAATCGCCGCGCACAAGGGGGTCGGGGTGTGCTTCGCCAAAAGATAGCAGTGCTCCCCCGCCCCGCCCATCACCCAAATGGGTAAAATGCGGCGCGCCCCCCCGAAGCCGCACCCCGCTCGTTTCCAGCCTGGAATCCTCACCAGGCCCCAACGCCCGACATCAAAGTCCGTAATACGGACTTTCGTTTGAAGCCCCAAAGGGCTCCTGCGCATGGCGGGGGCGGGGCCTGCATTCCTCGCCCGGTTCGCTCAGGTTACATAGGTAAAATCGCGACAATGACAGCCGCTCCACCGTCCACACGTGTATCTCAAACACGCTCTCTTCCGACGCACGCAAACGAGCAAAGTCCGTATTACGGACTTTGGACGATTATCGTTCCAAGCGCGTTTTACTTCAGATGCACGATGCCGTGGCGAATCGCTTCGACGGCCGCACCGGTGCGATCGCGCACGCGGAGCTTCGTGAAAAGCGTCTTCAGGTGCGACTTCACCGTGTCCTCGGAGATGCAGAGGCTGGACGCGATTTCCTTGTTGCTGCGGCCTTTGATGAGCGACTCGAGCACGTCGCGTTCGCGCTCGGTGAGCTGATCGCGTTGTCCGCGGAGCGTGAGCCGTTCCGCCACCTGGCGCGGGAGCAACGCGTCACCGTTCATCACCTCACGGATGGTGCTCGCGATCTCCTCGATCGGCATGTCCTTCAAAAGATACGAGCGCGCACCCGACTGCAGGGCGCGGTGGATGTCTTCGTCGAGATCGTAGGTCGAGAGCACGATCACGCGCGCGTCGGGATGTTTTTTGCGGATCGCGAGAATCGCCTCCACGCCGCCGATGCCGGGCATGCGCAGATCCATCAACACGACATCGGGCCGCACGTCGTCGTAAACCTCCACCGCCTCTTCGCCGTCCGACGCCTCAGCCACGACGTCCATGCCGGGCTGGCTCTTGATCAACGCCACGAGTCCCATCCGCATCGGCGGATGATCGTCGGCAACGAGCACGCGAATCGTTTTTCCGGGTTGGGGATCTCCCATGTTCGGGGCGGTGAAATCGGCAGAGCTCATCGTGGGAGGGAACGCGCGCGGAGCAAGTCGCTCGGAACACACCCTCACTGTAACACGCGCCGCGCGCGCCGCCTCTCACCCGTTCGAGGGATAGTCGCACGACCTAAGCCGACACGGTCACGGACACGCGCGTGCCCTTGCCGGGTGCGCTGTCAATCGCGACCGAACCACCGAGCAAATCGACGCGCTCCTTGATGCCGACCAGACCGAAACTGCGTCGATCGCCCTTCGCGCGTGCGTCGGGTGTGAAACCCACGCCGTCGTCGCTCACTTGCAGCCGAACGCTGCGGCCTTCGAAACTCAACGTCACGTCGATGCGCGTCGGCTTCGCGTGACGGCTCGCGTTGGTGATCGCTTCCTGACCGATGCGCAGGAGGTTGTTCTCCACCACGGGCGGCAAGCGTCGCGCGTCGCCCTCGACAACGATGTTCCCTTTCACGCCGGTGCCGTCGGTCATCTGGTGCAAAATCCCGCCGAGCGCCTCGCCGAGATCGGCGCGTTCCAAAACCTGCGAGCGCATGTTCCAGATCGAGTCGCGCGCTTCGGCGAGCGCCGCGCGTGCGAGACGATGCGCAGTGCCGAGATGCTGCCGCGCGTCCGCGCTCATCTCGCGCGCGTGCACGCGCGCCAGCTCGAGTTGCACCGAGATCGCGCCGAGGCTCTGCGAGAGCGTGTCGTGAATCTCGCGCGCCATGCGGTTTCGCTCGCTGAGGATTGCGGTGAACTCCGTCTCCGCCATCGCGCGACGTCGCTCCTGTTCCTGCAAGCGACGTCGCGAGAACAGCGTCACCGCGGCGACGGTCGCGACTGCAAACACGAGAAAACCCGCGAGCAGCCACACCACGCGCTCCGCCGTCCACCACGACGGAGCCTGCACGATCACGAGATCCGCGGGCGAGCGCAGCAGCAGTTGAAACGAGTGCGGCTCCCACAAACCGCCGAGCGGCCCCGCTCCGTCGGTGTTGACGGAGCACACGCCCGACACGCGCACCAGACTGCCCGGCAACCACGCGGCGGGCGCAGGCTCGCCATCCGGCAAATACATCTGCGCGCGAATCGGCGTGCCGCGCCAGTCGAGCACGAGCGTGACGTTGTCCGGGAAGCGCCGGACTTCCGCGAGCCGCGCGCCCTGCAATTCGACGAGGTCGGCATCCTTTTGCAGCGCGTCCGACGGATCGCGCAACACGAGCGGCGCAGGCGGATCGCTGCGACCGCGACGCTGAAACACCGCGTCCTCCAGCACCGCGCTGTAATCGCCGCGCGCCGGATAACCGACCACATCGACCTCGTCGCCCGGGTGCAGCACGTCGGCCTGCGTCGTCTCCACGCGCAAACTACGATCGCGATCGCGCACCCACAGAAACGCGCCGGGCCGATGATGAATCACCACGCCGCGCACGTGTTCGCGATGGCCGTGGCCGCCCGTGAGATGCTCGAACTGCAGCAAACTCGCCACCGGCCGCGGCTCGCTCGCGAACGGCTGTGTCGGCGGCGGCTTCTCGATCACGACCGGCACGCCGCGCGGCACCTGCACAAACGGACGCACGAACTGCCGGTTGAGATTGTGCAGATTGAAACACAGTCCCTGCAGCCGCACCTCGGCATCGACGTAGTCTGCGGGATTGATCGCGCCGTTGACCTCGACGATCAAACGCGCGCTGCCGAGCGCGAGTTTCAGCTTCACCTTCGGTTCGCGCGGACTGGCGACGTCGCCGTTCTGCACTTCGTAACGCGTGCCCGGCGGCGGCGGGCCGACATCGGTCGGCGCTTTCGGCTCCACGCTGCGCACGACGCCGTAGAGCTCGACCCACGCGGCGTCCATGCGCCCGGAGTTGAGTTCCTCGATCGTCACGCGAATCGGCTCGGGCAGCGGCGCGCGGCCGAGTTTGCGAATTTCCGACGCGACCACATACGGCGCGAAGCCGCCGGGATCGGTCACGCCCGCGACCTCGAGATCATCGCCGCGCTCGAGACCCGCGACGAGATGCGCGGGGCCCTGCACGTAGATCCCTTCCGTGCCGTCGTAGATCACGAACGCGATGCCTTCGGGATCGGCCTCGCCCAGAAAAACTCCGCGCAACTGCACCGGCCGTGCGCGTGCCGCTTCACCGCTGAGCGCACGCACCTGCGCCGCCGTCGTGAGCGGCGCGTCGGCAGCGAGAGAAAAAGAAACGCCCGCAAATCCCAACACCCACGCACACACCAGACGCACGAACGTTCGGGAGCGAGGGGCGGCTCTCATGAAAAAATCAGATGACGCGATCCTGCGCGTGACGCAACGGGATGCGTCGGAGAGAGATCACGGAAACACGGAAAGAAGACGGAAAAATCGCGGAAGCGCGGAAGGACGGAAACGCGGAAAACTCACAAATCAGGCGCAATGCTACCTTCGCATTTCGAATTAGTTCCGAGAGTTTGAACCGTAATACGGTTCAAATGGATCGGGGCGAAACGGAGTGTGGACGGGGTTGGGGGCGAGTGCGTGCACTGTCGAGACAAGGTGCGCACCGGATTGGGATGAGGTGCGGACAACGTCACGACGTGTTGCGGACATGGTCGGGACGAAGTGCGGACATGGTCGCGAGGAGGTGCGAACGCAGACGCGACGCAGTCCGGACTTGATCGCGACAAGGTGCGTGCAGGGTCGCGACAAGGTGCGTGCAAGGTCGCGCCTCGGTGCGGCTGGACTCGGGACACATTGCGGAGCGGGTCGGGGCACGTTGCGCACCGGGTCGGGATGAAGTGCGTGCATGCGCAGAAGCCCGGCGGGGACTGCGCCGGGCTTCTGTTTCACACCTGGCTACGGATGCTCAGAATTTGATGCTGTTGGTGACGGCCCAGGTCGTGCGGGCGGGAATGCGGACTTGGGCGACGGTGCCGTCGGGATTGGCAGCGATCGGGATCAGATCTTCGTCGGAGAAGAGATCGTAGACGTTGAGCTGAATCTGCCACACGAGGTCGCGCTTGAGCTTGCGCTCGTAACCGATCCACAGGTCGTAGTTGGTCTCGCTCGGCGCCCAGATGGGCTTCGTCACATCGGTCACCCAGATGCCGGCGTCTTCGTTGTATTTCGGATAGTAGCCGATGGCGGCTTTGTCCTGCCAGCGGACGGAGCCGCCGATGTTGACGTTGCGGAGGAAACCTTGGGTGAAGGTGTAGTTGGTGACGACGTTCCAGCGCCATTTGCGGAGTTCGTTGATCGCCTGACCATTCGCGGCGGTCGCGTTTTGGTAGGGGCCGTAGACGTTCTGCATCATGCGGCCGCCAAACGTGTCCTGCTCCGACGAGTAACCGATGTCGCCGGTCCAGTGACGGATGTCGGCGAATCCGTTGATCGTCCAATAATTCAACTCGGAGACGGGCGTGTCGTTGTAGCCGTCGAACCAGAGATCACGGTTCTTATCGATGAACTCGATCCAGTCGGAGAGGATGTTGCTGCGCGCGGCTTCGACTTTCGAGGCGTTGAGCGTGAGGCGCCAGTTGGGCGTGGGGTTGGCGGTGAGTTCGATCTCGAGGCCTTTTGAAACGAGATCGTTGGTGAGCTTCTGGCCCGAGGGCACGTCTTCACCCCAGATGCGCCAGTCGTCCCCGGTGATTTTGGCGAACTGCTCCGATACGACCCAATTCGACTCGAGCGGGCGGAACCACTCGGCGTTGGTGCGCGCGGCGAACCACGCCTGGCGATACTCCATCTCGTCCTCGGTGAGGAGCGGCGAGAGATAGGGCGAGCCGGTGTCGGGACTGATCGTGCCTTGCGCAATGTAATCGGGATCGCCGGGAACGGCGCCGTGACGAATGCGCAGCGGCTGTTGCACGAGCGTGCTGAGCTGGCTGCGCCAGTTGGCGGGCAGCGGAGTGTTGGCGATCGAAGCGTCGTAGCCGCCCTCGCCGAAGAACCATTTGTTCACGAGCCACTCGGGCGTGGTCTGGTTGCGCGTGCGCGCGGTCGGGCCCCACGCTTCCTGCGCCATGGCGTTCATCGTGCGGGCGATGCCGGCCTTGGCCCAGTAGATCATGCCGGCGGGATCGCTCATCGTGGTGTTTTTCTGGATGGTCTTGAACCACGTCATGCGGAGCGAGAGGCGGTTGTCGGCCGTGGAGATGAGGAAGCCTTTGTCGCGCGTGGTGCCGGAGGGCGCGTCGAGTCCGTTGCCGTAAATGTCTTTGCCGACTTCGGACGGGCGGAAGCTGTTGGACTCGTTGTAAGTGAAGCTGAGATCGAGACCCTTCGGGAGTTGGTAGTGGAAGAGATCAAGGATTCGGTTCACGTGAACCACACCGCCCCAACTGCGGCGCTGCTCGTCGGCGCGGAGCGGCGTGGTGCCGTTGTAGGTCCAGTCTTCGCTGAACGGCAGAACAGTGCCGTAGGCGTCGCGGACGAGTGAGCTGGGTTTGTCCCAACGCTGATACGAATCCTGCCGCCAGCCGAAGAGCGGGAGGAAAGCGTCGTTGAAGAGCTTGCCCTGCCACACGAAGGAGCGCGACGAGGTCTGGTCGAAACCTTGCGCGGCGCCGGTGTAGAGTTTGTCGAGATCGCTGCGCCAGTTGACGAGTTTCACGTCGGCGGCGTGCCACGTCTGCGTGTTGTTGTCCCACAGGAGCGTGTTGCTCGTGCCGGCAGGCGTCTGCGTCGCGGTGATCGGATGAATCGCGGAGCCCGGGATGTCGTTGAAGTTGGCGACGTCGATCAAGCTGTCGCCGATGTAGTGGGCGCCCCACCAGCTCTTGTAATTGAGCGAGTCGATGAAGCGGCCACCGTAGTCCTCGGCGTCCCACGCGTAGAGGTTGAAGCTGCGATTGAGATTCCGATAGCGCTGCTTCGAGTAAACGCCGGTGAACGTCTGCTCGCCGAAGATTTTCGTGAGGACGTTTCGCGGACTGAGATAATCGGCGAGGTCGAACTTGTAGAAACCGGTGAGGCGGTGCGCTTCGCGATCTTCACGGTTCATCTGGCCGGAGCTCGGGCCGAGAATCATCGGCCGGCCGACGTCGGGATTGGCGGAGCCATCGCGCAGCGTGGCGTTGACGTCCACCGTGACGCGATCGGTGGAGATCGCGTTGGCGTAGCCGGAGCGATAGCTCTCCTTGAAGTAGGCGACGTTGAAGCCGAGGTCGCCATCGAGATACGTCTGCGTGAGCGCGATCTCGTGCGTGTCGAAGTTGTTCCACTCGCTCTTGTTCGGACCCTGCATCGTGCGGTCGATGAACGCGAGCGGTCCGCCGAGGATCATCTGCGTGGGCCAGAGGCTGCCGCCGAAACCCGCGAAGGTGCGACCGGTGGCGCTTTCGAAGTCGTCGATGATCTGCGTGATCGCGGGGTTGTTGGCGTAGTAGGCCCGCGTGTTCTTGTTCCACACGCCGGCGCCGCCTTCGTCCCAGTTGGGATTCGTCACGCCGCTGAGTCCGCCCCACGGCACGCCGTCGCGCTGGCGATACGCATCGATCGAGCCGTTGCCGATCGCGCTGCTGCCGGCGTTCTGGAAGATCGACGCGGGCGAATCATTCCACCAATCGCGCGCGGGCGCGCCGGCGAAGTAGTGTGACAATTCTGGATACGAGTTGCGGTCGGGATCCTGCGGCACGCCGTTGTTCGTGAGCGGATCGTAAGTGAGGTAGCGATTGAGCGGGCCGAACCAGTTGGTGATGAAATCCGACGCGGTGACGGCGACCGGACGGTTGGCTTTGATGCGACCGGTCTCGCCCTTCACGTCGATCTGCGTGAACACGCCCTCGGCGAGAATCGGCTGCCAGCGCAACGCGCCGTAGAGACGCTTGTCGTGGTTGAACGTGCCTTTCTGGCGATACTCGCGGTCGTCGTTGAGACCGATGATGCGCAGGCCGAGCTGGTCCTTGATCAACGGCACGTCGATGTCGGCGACCTCGCGATGCGAGCCCTCGTTGTCCACGCGCACCTGACCCTCGACGGAGAGTTTGCGCAGGCCCGGATCCTTGAGCGTGTTGTTGATGATACCGGCCGGACTGCCGAGACCGAAGAGGATGGAGTTCGGCCCGCGCTGAATGTCCACGCGCGCGGTGTTATACGCATCCATGGGGATGCTTGTGGTGAAGAAGTCGCGCGTGAGGTCTGCTGTATTCAAACCGCGGACACGCGTGCCCATCTGCGGATTGACGAGAAGCTGCGTGCGGTAGTTGAGATCGGCGGCGTTGGTGCCGTAGAAATTTCCCTCGATGCCCGCGACCTCGGTGCTCGTGGTGTAGAGGAGAATGCGCTGGAGATTCGTCGAGCCGGTGTCCTGCAGAAACTCGGGCGTGACGACCTGGATGGCAGACGCGACGTCCTTGAGCTGCGTGTTGAGACGCGAACCGGCGAGCGACGACGTCGCCGCGTAACCGGTGTCCTGCTCGGTGCGGACCTCGAAGGGCGACAGCTTCACGACCTCCTCGTCCGTTTTGCGTTTTTCGTTTTCGGCGGGAGCGGTTTGCGCGAGCGCGGCGACGGGCCACGCGACGAGAGCGGCGAGTCCGACGAGTTCCGACAAGGTGCGGCGGAGCCGGCGGGCGCGAGGGTTCATGCGCTTGGTATTCATTGGGTCGTGGATGCCTGGCGGCGAAGTCCGCGCACGCGTCCGGCCGGAGCACGGAAACACGCGCGTTCGATCAGCGATGAGGCGGGGTTGGGGTGTGGGGGCGGGGTTGGGGTGTGGGGGCGGGGTTGCCGATGCGACCGCGGCCGACTGCACCACGGACGACAAAGGCGAGGTAACACGTTCATCCTAGTCCAACATCGCGCGACTCACCATCACCTGTTTGGGTGAATCCCTTGCGATTGCTCGCGCCGCGCAACGAATCGCCGCAGCAGCGGGTCGCCGCGACTCACGAGCGAAACGCGAGACGAACAGAAACGGGAAACGCGTGAGACGCACGCCGCGCGAACGTGCGGCCGACGGGGGGTAAGAGAAATGCGACGAGGCAACTCGTCGCGCAGACCAGCGACGAGCGTCGTCAGTTCCCGCGCGCGCGAGGCGGCGATGACCAGAGCGCGGTGGAACCCGTCGTCCTCGACGGGTTTTGTTTTGGGGTGAGAATGATGCACGCGTGACGATCGTCGTCAGTTCCCGCGCGGTTGTGCAGACGGGCTCGATGCACGCAGGCGCAAAAAAGCCCGACGGGGACGTCGGGCTCCACCTTCACAGACAGTGCTCACTCGCTTGTCATTCTGAGCGAAGCGAAGAATCCAGTTCGCGCTTCGTCGCGTCTGCAGGCTGTGAAGCTCCACGCGAATGTCAGGCTAGCCTTCGGCTGAACTTCGCTTCGCTCAGCATGACATCGCCAAGTTATCGCCCGCCGCCCCGTCCGAGCAAAGTAACCCAATAGGTTACTTTGTTCGGTGCGCGTTCACTGGCGTAGAGACCTGCGGTTCGAGCGCGCAGCTTACCTCCTCGCGGGAATCACGATCGTCGCGATCGAGCGCGCGGGGCTCACGGTCGCGGCGGCGTCGCCTTTGATCCACACGCTGAAGGGCTGATCTTTTTCCGAGGAGTTCATCACGATCACGGCGATGCTGCCGTCGGGATTCACAAACGCGGTCGTGAGCAGGCGATCGACCGTCGGCGCGGCGACGATGCGCTTCGCTCCCGGACGCACGAATTTCGAGAAGTGTCCGATGTAATAAAACGCGGGCGTGAAGTGCAGCTCGCCGTTGCGTGTGTCGCCGTGCACGGGAGCGAAGCAGAAGTTCTGCACGTGATTCGGCCCGCCCGTTTCATCGAGGAGAATATTCCAATCGGTCCAGCCCGTCGCGCCGTGATTGAAATCGTTGATCATCGAGCGGCCGTAAGCTTCGGCGAGATCCCAGTCGTGCATCTTCGAAAACTCGAAGGGCCCGTTGCAGCCTTCGGTGAAGAGCAGGTGCTTGTCCGGAAATGCTTCGCGTGTGCGCGCGACGTTTTCAAAGACGTCCTCGACATACCAGTGGAAGCCGAAACCCCAGAAATATTTCGCGGCCTCAGGATCGCTCATGAGTGTGGATGCGCGCTGGTAGAGCTGATTGCGGTTGTGATCCCAGCCGACGATCTTGCGATCGCCGAGACCTTCGGCGGCGAGCGTCGGTCCGAGATGATCGCGCACGAAGTCGCGCTCTTCTTCGGCGGTGAAGATGCACGATTCCCACGTCTGCGTGGCCATCGGTTCGTTCTGCACGGTGACGCCCCAGATCGGCACGCCCTCGGCTTCGTAAGCGCGGATGAATTTCGCGACATACTTCGCCCACGTGTCGCGATGCTCGGGGAGAAGTTTTCCGCCGTGCAGCATGTTGCCGCTGTCCTTCATCCACGCGGGCGGACTCCACGGGCTCGCGTAAACGGTGACGTTCTTCTTGCCCGCGGTCTCGAGCGCCGCGCGAATCAGCGGCAAACGATGCTGGCGATCGGGCGCGACGTCGAACGTGCGCAACTCGCGATCGCCGTCGGCGACATAGGTGTAACTCGCCGACGAGAAATCGCTACTGTGAATCGTCGTGCGCACGAGCGAGTAGCCGATGCCTTTCACCGGATCGAAATACGCGCGCAGCACCTCCTGCTGTTTATTGCGCGGGAGCTTCGCGTAGGTTTCGGCGGACGCATCCGTGATCGCGCCGCCGATGCCGAGCACGGTTTCGAAGCGACGCTCGGGATCGACGAACACGCACTCGACCGTCTCGGGCGGCTGGCCGAGATGCTTGAACGCGATCGTGCCGGTGACGGAGAGCCGGTAATCGGTGCCGGATTGCGTGAGATAAACCTGCGCCGACGGCGGAGCGGCGACCAGTGCGCGCGCAGCGGACAGCGCCGCGAGCGCGGTGAGAGGAAAGAGACGAAGTTTCGCTTTCATGTTTTTTGGGAGCTTGAGCGACAGAGAAGAAAGGAGGCCGGGCCGCGTCGGGGCACGGCCTCCACGCGAGGTCCACACACCTCACGGAACTCGCGAAATTGTGAGGGAAGTTTTTCGGTCGCCGCGCTGCGCTACCGATGAGGCGAACGCAGCCGCGGCGCCGGATCAGAGTTTGTGCGTGAGCGAGAGCTGCCAGCGGATCGGCGAGGCGTAGATGAAGCCGTAGAGCTTCCGATCATTGGTGAAGTTCTCGACGTTGAGCTGCACGGCGGTGTCGCGACCGCGCAGCTTGAAGCCGTAGCGGATCATCGCGTTGAACGTCGTGCGCGACGGCGTGGAGAGGAAGATCGGGTTGCCGTTGTTATCGAGCGCGTTCTGACCGTAGGCCGGATAGATCAGGCGCTCGCTTTCGTAGAATCCGCCGATGCCGATCGAGAGACCGTCGAGCGCGGTGTTTTTCGGGAACTGGTAGTTGATCCAGAACGTGCCCTGGTCCTTCGGCGTATCGTCCATCGGCAGGCCTGTGCCGAAGGCGATGAAGGTCGAGGTGTCATTGGGATCTGAATACACTTCCTCCAGCGGGCGGCCGGCGGTCGCGGCCCACGAGATCGGCGCATACCAGATCGCCCAGCGGTCCTCGGGATACGGATACTTCGCCCACTCCTGCGCGTTGAGCACGACCTTCTTGATGTGCGACCACGAAACGAGGATCTGCAGATTCTCCGTCGGCGCGAAGATCAGCTGCGTGTCCCAACCCGACGAACGGTCGCTGCCCGTCGCGACGCTGCGCTGCGCGCCGTTGCCGTCCATGGTCGCGTTGTTCACGAGTTCGTCGAACGGCAGGCTGCCGGGATCCGCGCCGTTGTAGATCCAGCCCCACCAGCCGTATTGGTTGTTCTTGGCGACATTGGCGAAAACGGCGTCGAGGAAGGCCGCGCCCTCGGGCATCGAGGCATTCGCATACCAGTTGGTCGCGCCCGCCGCGTTGGTCGCCTGATAAATCGCGCCCGCCTGGCGAGCGGCTTCCCACTGGGCAAGGGAGTCCACCGCAGCAGCGTTCCAGTCGTTGGTGGCGGGATTGAGGTCGTTGACGTTGTAAACGATATCGCGGGTCGGATCGAAGTTGAGCTCGCCGCTCACGACCGGCGCGAACCACACGAGACTCGAGCTGCCGATCTGCGCGCGCGAACGCGTGATCTCGAAACGACTGATCGTGCCGGAGAGTCGGCCGTTGAAGAGATCGATCTTGAGGCCGACTTCCTTGTTCTTCGCGAGTGCGGCCTGGAGCGGGTTGCCGTAGAAATCGAGTTTACCCTGGTAGTTGGGCTCCACGCCTTCGGACTGCATCGCGTAAACCGACACCTCACGCGTGATCGCGAAGCTCGCGCCGAACTGCGTGGTGGTGTCCTTGCTCACGACGCCATGCGAGAAACGCGGTGCGGTGTCCCCGTTGGGCGTGCCGTCGGAGCGATATTCGGGATTGTATTCCCACACGGTGTTCCAGCTGCGATCGCGGCGCACACCAGCGATGAGCGTGAGGCGATCGTCGAGAAACTTGCCCTGATAAACCGCGTAGAGCGCGGGGTTCGACGTGGTCGTGTCAGAGTTGTCCCACTCGACCATGCCGCGATCGGCCGTGACACCATCACCCTGCACCCCGAAGCGAATCGGCGAAAAATCGGCCGGGCTGTGATAGTTCGCCACGTCGCCCGCCGTCTGCCGCGTGCTGACTTCGACGCGCTCCTTTGTGTAAGTGAAACCACCGAGGATCGAGTGATCCATGCGCAGCCAGCGCGAAGAGTTTTCGAAGAGCTTGAAGGTGTAGTTCAATTCCGCGCGCACCTGGTCGTGCGTGTTGTCGCGCCACTGCTTCTCCCACTGATACGAAAGCGTCGACGGCTGCGGACCCGCGGGCACGCCGGCCTGACCAGAGCTGAGGCCCTGATACTCGACGGGGGCGATCGCCCACTCCGGCACGTTGCTGCCCTCGGAGATGCGCTGAAGCGCAGCGAGGTTGTCGAGCTGTTCCCAGTCGAACGTCGCGTGATTCACGCCGGCGAGGAAGTGCAGGTTCTCCGTGATCTTCTGCGTGATCTTGATGTTGTAATTGGCCGCCGTGCTCGCGCGGTAGGTGTCGGGACCGCTCCAGCGAAACTCGCGCTGATCGTGCCCGGGGATGGGGAGGAAGTTGCCATTGTAGCCGGCGCTGTCGTTGACGAAACCCGACACGGCCGCGCGAACGTTCTGCCAGCCGATGCCATCGACGCGCTCCTTGCCGTATTCGACGTCGAACAACACCTCGGTGTTCTTGAACGGCCGCCAGGAGATCACCGGCGAAACGAAGAAGTGATGATGCTCGTTGAAGTCCGTGTAGTCGTCGCCGTCCTCGACCGCGGCGGTGAGGCGATACGCGAGCGTGCCGGACTCATTGATCGCGTCCGTCGTGTCGAGCGTCGCGCGTTTGAAGTTGTAGCTGCCGATCGCGAGGCCGAGCTCCGTGGAGCGTTCGCGCTCCGGCTGTTTCACGAGGTAGTTCACCACGCCGCCGAAATTGCCGACGCCGTAGAGCAGCGAGGCGGGACCGCGGGCGATCTCGACGCGCGCGATGTTGATCGAGTCGGTGGATTGCTGGCGGCGGAAACCGTCGCGCAGCACCGACTCGGTCTGAAAGCCGCGGATCTTCATGTGCGTCTGATCCGGATTCGCGGTGACGCCTTCGGGGTTGTTGATCTTGCCCGGCGTGGTCGAGAAACTGCCGGACGCGGCGCCGTAGTCGTTCTGCGTCTGCAGCAGAATGCCGGAGCTGTAACGCAGCGCCTCGCGCAGATCGCGCGAGCCGGTGTCCCGCAGGAACTCGGCGGTCACGACCTCGAGCGGCATCGGCAGATCCTTGATCGCGGTGTTGAGCCGCGTGCCCGAGATGGCGTTGGTGGCCTTGTATCCACGATCCTTGGACACATCGACCTCGAAGGGCGAGAGCACGACCGGATCTTCATTGGTCTCCGGCGTGGTCGTGGCAGGGGCTTGAGCGCGCGCAGGGGCGCCAAGCGAAAGAGCGGCCGCGGTGGACGCAGCCAGCAGCAGGCGGTGGGGTTTCATGGGGCGTAGTTCGTCGGCAGTTTGAGACCCTCGGCGGCGAAAGCTCCGCACTCGGCGAAACCACATGCAGGGTTGCAGGTTGGGGAAGGCATATCGCGCCTGGGGTTCCCGCAATTTAACAGCGCCAGCCTGAACGAGCCATCCCTCTTTGGAGGGACGGGAGAATTCTTGGAATGCACTCGGGCCGAATTACGATGTCGCTCACTTCGCGCGCCACCCCACCCCGCTCGCCCTCATGCGCCGCCCTTGTCCGAGTCTCCGCCTCGCTGCCATGTTCGCGTTGTTCGCGAGTGCATTGGCGCTGCCTGCCGCAGCCGCGGACGAACGCTCCATCGATACGGCCGAAAAGATCCTTTCGCTCACGATCGATGAGGCGGCAAAACGCCTGCCGATTTCGGTGCGCGGCGTGGTCACCGCGGCCGAGCCGGACTGGAGCGGACAATTCTTCGTGCAGGACGAAACCGGCGGCGTGTTCGTGGAAAACCTCACGAAAACTCCGCCGGCGATCGGCGACCTCGTGCACGTGCGCGGCGTCAGTCACCCGGGCGCCTTCGCGCCGATCGTGAGTTCGCCGTCGTGGGAACACCTCGGTGTCGCTCCCCTCCCCGCACCGAAACGCGTGCTGATCGAGTCGCTTCAACTCGGCCAAGAAGACGGTCTGCGCGTCGAGGTTGTCGGTATCGTGCGCACGGTCCGCGTGGAAAACGCGCGCCTCAAACTCGAGCTCGCGGTCGGCGGTTTTCGCCTGGAGGTCTTCACGCGACTTCCGCCGGTCGGTGATCCGCAATCGCTGGTCGCCGCCCGTGTGCGCGTGCGCGGCACCGCCGCCACCCACTACAACGCCGCGCTGCGCCATCTCACGTCGGTCGCGGTGTATTCGCCGACACCCGAAGACTTCGCGGTGCTCGAGCCCGCCCCGCCCGATCCGTTCGCGCAACCGTCCGTGCCGATCCAATCGGTCGCTCAATACCGCCACGACGCCGCACCCGCGGGACGTCTCCACGTGCGTGGACACGTGACACTGCAACGTCGCGGCGAGGATCTGTTTCTCGAGGACGCCACCGGCGGTATCCGTATTTCCACTACGCAACCCGCCGACTTCCCCGCCGGTTCGCTGGTCGACGCGGTCGGTTTTCTGGAGTTTCACAACCACCTGCCCGTCCTCCGCGATTCGTCGGTGCGACAAGCCGACAAGCCCGCGTCCCCCGTCGCTCCGCGCGAAGCGAAAATCTCCGACCTGCAGCGCGGGCTGCATCACGCACAATTCGTGACGCTCCGCGGCCGGCTGCTCGATCGCGCGTCGCGCCGTCTCGAACGCCGCGAATTCGGCGTAACGGTGATCCAGACCACCTGCGTGATGCAGGGCGAAGGACTGATCTTCATGCTCGAACACGAGAGCGAGCACGAGAGCCCCGCGCTCGCGGACATTCCGCTCGGCAGCACGATCGCCGTCGATGGCGTGTGCTTCTCCGACGTCGAACTCGACGGAAAACTCCGCTCGCTGCGCTTATTGGTGCCGCCCGACGCTCACGTCCGCGTGCTCGCGAAACCCGGCTGGTTCACGCCGGCGCGGTTGCTCATCGGGATCGCACTGCTGAGTGCGCTACTGCTCGTCGCGCTGCTTTGGACGCTCACCGTTTCGAAGAAAAACGCCGCGCTGCGTTCGCTCGTCCGCAAACTCGAAGCCGCGCAACGCGAACTCCAGGAAGCGCATGACACGCTCGAGCAGAAAGTCGCCGAGCGTTCCGCGCAGCTCCAAGTGCAGATGACCGAGCGGCACGAAGCCGAGCTGCAGTTCAAAGCCGTGCTCGCCGAGCGCACGCGTCTCGCGCGCGACCTGCACGATTCGCTCGAGCAAACGCTGGCCGGCATCGCGCTCCAGCTCGACACCGCCGCAAAACTTTTCGACCGCACGCCGGAAAACTCCCGCCACCACCTTCAGCTCGCGCGCAACTGGATCCGCCAAAGCCAGGTCGAGTTGCGCCGCTCAATCTGGGACCTGCGCTCGCGCGAACTCGAGCAGTTCGACATCGCCACGGCGCTTCGCCAGAGCGCCGTGCATCTCGTCGACGGCACCGGCACCACCGTGTCGTTTGCCTCGCGCGGCGAGCGCTACCGCCTGCCCGAGATCGTCGAGGAAAACGTGCTCCGCATCGGCCAGGAAGCGCTCACCAACATCGCCAAGCACGCCCGCGCGCGCCACATCGACATCGCGTTCGACTTCACGCCGCAGGCGCTCGTGCTGCGCGTGACCGACGACGGCCAGGGTTTCACGCTGCCCGCGGTGCCGTCCGCGCACGACAACCACTTCGGCCTGCTCGGCATGCAGGAACGCGCGAAGCGCATCGCCGCACTCCTTCGCCTCGAAAGCACGCCCGGGCGCGGCACGTCCGTCGTCGTCGAAGTGCCGTTTCCCTCCGCCGACATCACCGGCAACGGGGTGAAACCAAACCCCGCGCTGCCGGCCTGAAATCTTTCGCCTCCTCTCTCACATGAGCCGCGCTTCCTCGCTTCGCCTTCTCATCGCCGACGATCACTTCATCGTTCGCAGCGGACTCGTCGCGCTGATTCAAGCCGAGCCCGACATGACCGTCGTCGCCGAAGCCGCCGACGGCGCGCAAGCCGTCACGCTCTACGCGCAACATCGTCCCGACCTCGCGCTGCTCGACCTGCGCATGCCGGTCAAAAACGGCAACGACGCGATCGTCGCGATTCGCGCCGCGTTTCCGCAGGCACGCATCCTCGTGCTCACCGCGTTCAACGGCGACGAAGACATCTACAAAGCTCTCCGCGCCGGCGCGCTTGGTTACGTGCTCAAGAGCGCGACCGGCGAATCACTCATTCCCGCGATTCGCGCGGTCGCCGCCGGGCAATCGTGGATTCCCGACGACATCGCCACGCGCCTCGCGATGCGCAACGCCCACGAAGCGCTCACCGCGCGCGAAGTGCAGGTCCTGCGCGAAGCCGCGCGCGGCAAAGCGAACAAGGAAATCGCCGCCGCGCTCGCGATTTCCGAATACACGGTGAAGGACCACCTCAAGGCGATCCTCGCAAAACTGCACGCCGCCGACCGCACCGAAGCTGTCACCGCCGCCGTCCAACGCGGCATCATCGAGCTCTGAGCGGGCGGGTAGGACGAGCCGTCACCGGCGAGCCGCATTCGCGCTTCGTAGGCCGCGAGCTCGCTCGCGCTCAGTCACGCTTCGTTGCTCAAACAGCGCCCGCAAGCGGGCGGCCTACGCACTTACGGGATCTCTCCGCTCTCAGCTTTCAACTGGGCGCGGCGCGCGCGCCCTCCGTCTCTCAGCTCTCAACTCTCAGCTCTCAACTTTTCTTCAGCCCTCAACTTCACTCCGCTCCGCGCCCTCGCGGCCCGGAAACGTCAGCTCCGCGATTCCACTCTTGTCGAGGTGCCCGAGGCCCAGCTCGACCATGCGGTCGTATTGACGCTTCGTCGCCTCCGCGAGCGGCAGGGTGAGCCCGACATCCTGACCGAGTCGCCACGCGATCGTGCTGTCCTTGGCCGCGTGCGCCGCGGAGAAATAACAATCGTGCGCGCGGTTCTGCATGTCCTCGCCGTCGGTCTTCAGCACCTGCGAATTCGCGCCCGTCTGCGCGAACACTTCTCGCAACATTTCCAGATCGATCCCGAGCGCCGCGCCGAGCCCGAGTCCTTCCGCGAGCGCCGCCGTGTTCATGTTCATCACCATGTTCACGAGCGCCTTCACCTTCGCCGCCGAGCCCGTCGGTCCAACGAAGCGCAGCGCCGCGCTCAGTTTTTCCAAAATCGGTTTCACGCGCTCGAACACCGCCGCGTCGCCGCCGCACATCAGATAAAGCGTGCCGTTGCGCGCCTGCGGGATCGACGACGCCATGCACGCCTCGATCGACGACGCGCCCGCGGCTTTCGCGCGCCGCTCCACTTCCACGTGCGTCGACGGCGTGATCGTGGCGCAGTTCACGAAGATCTTTCCCTGCGCGCCGACCAGCAACGAATCGCCCGACTCGGCAAACACGCCGAGCTGCGCCGCATCGTCCGTCACCACCGTGAAAATCACATCCGCCGCCGCCGTCACTTCGGCGAGCGTCGTCGCGTGTTTCGCGCGCAGTTCCGTCGCGAGTCCCTCCGCGCTCGGCGCGTGCACGTCGGACACTGCCGACACCGTGTAACCACAGTCCTTCAACCGACGCGCCATGTTGGCGCCCATCCGCCCGACTCCGACAAATGCGATGCGAGGATTCATGATGGCGGAAAAACTCACCGCGATTTCTCCAACTGCAACAAATCCCAGCGGTTGCCGTAGAGATCGGTGAACACCGCCACCGTCCCGTAAGCCTCCTCGCGAGGCGCCTCGGCAAACGTCACTCCGCGCGCCCGCAACGCCTCGTAGTCGCGCCAGAAATCATCCGTGTGCAAAAACAGAAACACGCGCCCGCCCGCCTGATTCCCGATCGCCGCGCGCTCCTTTTCGTTCTTCGCCTGCGCGAGCAGCAAACGACACTCGCTCGATCCTCGCGGCGCCACGAGCACCCAGCGTTTGTCTCCGCCAAGCGGCGTATCCTCGATCAACTCGAACCCAAGCACGCCCGTGTAATACGCGATGGCCTCGTCATACTCGCGCACCAGCAAAGCGATATAGCCCAGCGCCTGTTTCATCCGCCCACGCTGCGACAACACGCGTTCACCGTCCCGCCCAAAATCGCACCACGTCGAGCCACACGCCGCACCGGGTCGTGCCCAAGTGCGTCCCACATCGCGACAAAGTGCGCACATCGTCGTGCCTCGGTGCGCACTGCGTCGAGGCCATGTTCGCCCCCGCCCGGCTCTCAACTCTCATCTCTCAACTTCTGTCCAACCCTCAGCTCTCAGCTTCGTCCGCGCCCGCCCTCTCATCCCGATCGCCGCGCAGACGAACTCGATCACGAAGTCGCGATAACCGGTGAACTCCAGCAGCCGCGCGAGAAAGCGCCGCTTCGTCGCCGTATCCAGATTCATGATCGCCCAGTAAGGCGTGCCCGCGATCTGTCGCGCTTGATTGTGACGGCAGTGCTCCAGGATCTCCTCGCGACTCAGGCTCAGATAGCGTCGTCGACCCTCGAGCCCGCGGATGAATTCTCCCAGATCCGCCGGATGCCGCGCCGCGATCCAGCCGAGCAGCGCGACGTATTTGTCCGCGTCGGAAAACTTCGTGCGAAACTCCGGACTGAGCACAAACGCCGCGAGTGGATCGGTCGCATCGGGCAGCGCGCCCGGCAGATTGAGCAGAGAAGCGAGCACCTCGTCGGGCGTGCGATGAAACCCGACCGCCAGCTCCTGAAGAGCCGCATAAACCTCGTCGCTGATTTCGATGGTCTTCATGCCGCCACATAACACCCGGCAAACCGGTCCCGCCGATTTCTTTGCGACCAACCGACGCCCGATCGCGCCCAACGCCCCGACTCATGCGCGAGTCCGCCCCGCTCGGTCTTTCAACTTCCACCCTTCAACTCCTCCGCTGGCCGGCCGCCATCCCGCTCTTTAGAACTTTCCTACGCTCCCCGCTCACTGCTCCCGGCGTTAAGCTCTCCCTCTCTCAACTTTCACCTTTCAACTTTCAACTTCTCCGCTGGCCGGCCTCTCAGCTCTCAACCCTCAACTCTCAACTCGTCAGCGCCACTTCAAACTCGACCCACCTCCGCCGCCGGCAAAACTCCGCCGCCTGCACGGGCCGATAGCTTAACGGTTAAAGCAGAGGACTCATAATCCTTTGAGTCTGGGTTCGAATCCCAGTCGGCCCACCAAAGCGAAGCGGGAATATTTTCTTTCCACTGGGATGAGAACCCAGGAAGTTCGACGTAGCGAGCAAAGCGAGCGGAGATGGGACGCACACCGTGCGGTCGCGAAGCGATGGCGCAGCCACCAATCCCAGTCGGCCCACCACCACAAAGCGGATATCCTCCCGTGGACTGGGATCAGAACCCAGGATGGCGGCGCGATTCCCGAGCCCTCGACCTACGCCGCGTTCGCCGGCCTCGGCGCCGTCGGCCTCGCCCTCGTGGTCCGCCGACGAAACCGCAAAGACGGCTGAACACCGCTTCAGCGCATGAAACCCAAAAGCCGCCCCCAGTCCGGGCGGTATTTTTGTGATAACTCATCGAGACCCGGCCGTCGTCGAAAAAGAATTTTCGCCTAGGTGGAATGAGACTTCATGGGCATGTGGCTACTCGCAACCCGGATGAACGCCTCTTCGGCTTACAACTAGGCCCGAGGTTAACTAGCCTGGTAGCTGGCCGCGATTAGTGGCTTGGCGCGTTCCAGATCGGCTATGTTGCGGAGAGTGAGTTCGAGATCGCCGGTGCCGAAATGGCCGAGTTGGGACACATCGCGAGAGAAGCCGGACTCCAGCTTAATGGATTTGGGATTCACCTTCAGAAAAACGAGAAGATTGTTGGTTTTCCGATGAACCTCCACGCAGGCAAAGTTTTTTAGCCGGCGGAAAGCTATGTAATACTTAAGCGTTTTAACCTGCACATCGTCACCCAAGGCCTCAGCAAAAGCCATGAAGGCTGCATAGCGATCTTGGAGATCGGCGCTGGCCTGCTGGAGGTATTCGGAGACTGTTTTGTAAACATTGCCTGAGCCGTTTTTGCCTTTGGCAGGCTTTTTATCCGCCTCCTCTGATGGCTCCGCTTCCTTCGCATTTACCAACTCAAAAAGGAGCAGATCGTCACCATAGCGTTTGTAGCGAATGAGCTCGATGTTCCGATTGATCTGCCCGACGGCGTAGGCGTCGTATTTGGTGAATTCCCCGGCGATGCAGAGAAGGCGCGGGGTGGACCATTCAATGGATTCGGCCTCCTTGGTGCCGAATTTACGCTGCACAAGTAGCTCAAACTCGGCTTTGTGGTCCATCAGCCAGTCAAGGTAGTAAAGCCCTTGATTGATCACGTTCTCGTTGAGCGAACGCTTGTATTCGATGATTACCGGACATCCGTTCTCATCGAGACCCAAGGTATCGATACGTCCGCCGTGCTTGGCTCCCGTGCCATGTTCTGACGCCAGGAACCGGACGCCGAGAAGTGTTTCAAGATGTTTTTCGATGAGACCTTGCAACGACTTCTCAAGCGCCACCGACTGACTCTCGATCTCCTCGGCGCGCCCTCCGTAAATGCGGAATAGTTTAATGTCGCTCATTATTTAATGATCCTAAAGAGGTTTTATTTTCGATGAGTCGTGTTCGATATACGCTCCAAAGGGACGTTCACTATTTTTAGCGAGCTGCGAGATCTCCGGCCACCAGCGCACGACGAGCCGGACAATATCCCAATACGCCCATCCCCTTTTGGGCGGTTTTATGAAAATCACGCCCACCTTATTGACGCGACAAAGCTCCCATTGAGCCCGTGTCCGGTGGATATTGAGATCTTGTGTGATCACAACCCCGTGCCGGCTCGCGATTCCGGGAATCCAGACCCCATCTGGAGATCCTCGTCCAAACTCTTCGATGACCGAACAAACCGTGACGTCATCGCTGCGACGTCCCTCCTGAATTCGCCGTAAACCCTCGACGAGAGCGGGGGAAAAGTTCTCGTCGAAGTAGATTCTCATGCAGCTACGCGCTCTTCGAAGCGCCACGCACTGTCCACCTGTTCACGCGATAGCTGATACTCCGATGCTATATCATCCAAAGACTCTCCACCTCGCACCAGGCTCGCGATGGTTTCTGTTGGGAGATTTGTGCCTTCGATGACCGGCCTGCCGAACGCGTGGGCGGGGCTAACAACCACCGGAACGTCACGCCCCATCGGGAAATAGCGTGCAGCTAATTGGCTCGTCGCATCGAAATCCAAGCGGCGGCAAAACGGCGCCACCAACGATTCGAAGGAAGATTGACCGCCAGTGCCCAGTTCGAGCAACGCCTGCTCATCGAGCTCCTTCAGTAATCGGCGGCCATCCGTGAGGAGACCACGAAGGGCAAACGGATAGGGTGTGGCGAATCGCTGAGCGAGCTCTCCGCGGTTGGCTTTCAACGTTTTCATCGAAACGCCAAGACGCCGGAGTTCGGCGACACTGAACAACTCGATCAAAGTATAGAAATCGAAGTGGCGGTCCCTCCCTTCCGCCCGGCTCGCAAACGATCCAGCAGGAAGTCGCAACCGCCCCGAGTTCTCCCGTCTGCCCCGCACCCACGACCGAAGTCGATTCAGCGGCAGCCCGAGCAAACGGGCTGCATCCGGTAGCGTGTAAGCACCGGCTGAAAGAGGGCGATCATGGAAGGCAAGAGACACGGCAAAATGAAACCAGCGACATCAAAGGAATTCAACTATCCCGCATGGGACTCGATCACGGCAATGCCGGCAGGCCGAGCTCCTTCAAAAACGCGTTGTGCTTTTGTTTCGCGGTGCGAGTTGAACTCTCCAGTTCGACCAGCCGCGCGTGCGTGGCGGCGAGGTCGATTTGCTCTTCCGCCTGCGCGGTGCTGATGTAGCGCGAGATGTTGAGATTGTAGCCCTCTTTCTCGATCTCGGCCATGCTGACGCGGCGGGCGTAGCGGTCGATCTTCTCGGGGCGGTTGCGGTAGGTCGTGACGATTTTGTCGATGTGTTCGTCG
>Ga0182793_1000710_pt1 | contig 23448 bp, 9 predicted proteins | sample Passage237A_FD_130498 | JGI IMG/M metagenome (GOLD analysis project Ga0182793, IMG submission 130498) | Cellulose adapted compost microbial communities from Newby Island Compost Facility, Milpitas, CA, USA - Passage2 37A (version 2) (version 2) ... | reverse complement strand
CGGTGACGAACCGCTCCCGAAATGCTCGCCGGCCCTGGTCGTAAGGCACAGGGTTGGTGGCGTGCGGGACCGGCGCGATTCTGTCGCCGATGAGGTAGTTGATCCGGTATGTGCAGTTTCCGGAGGGGTGCAGCATGCCGCCAATCACCCGGTCGGGATTCAGGACCCGCTCCTGGATCAGACGATCCAGCACCTTCTGGACCTGCGGCCCGAGCCCGACGAACACGGCATCCTTCAGTTCCTCGACCTCCGCCGCGAAGTTCTCCAACAGGTACTTCCTCAGCAAGGGGTGCTTGGTCATGTCCGGTGAGCCACGGTAATCGTCGTCCTTGACGAACACCGGATAGCGCAGGAGGGAGGTGGTCTGCACCAGGTGGCGCGACGTGGAGAACAGGTCGGCCGAATCGGTCAGGCCGAGCCACTTGTGAAAGCCCCAATGGTTGAGCTGATTGATCAGGTTGCTCCGTAACGGCTCGCCACTGAATGCGCCGACGCTCTTGGCGGCCCGGATCGCTTCTGTGCTCGGCTTGCCGGCCTGAAGCGCGCGCCGCGCTTCATTGTTCGCATTGACCATCTGGGTGGGGCCCGGTGTGATCCCGACCAGAACGATCCGCGCACTGGGGTTGATGTACTCGAACGGCGCGTAATAGATCTTCACGTCGCCGCTTGCATCCATCAATAGGCGCGGGTCGCGCACCACTGGCGGGCGCGGATCGCAGAGGACCGGCGCAAACTTCTCGATCAGGCTGGATCTCACTATTGCGATGCCCCTCTGAAATTCGTGCAGGTCGCCGCCGTGCCGACAACCACCAGCAGGGACTTCGCTCTGCTCATGCCGACATAGAGCAACTCCTCGCTGCGTGCCAAATCGATCGTATCCAGGCCCCAGAGGATAACGACCGGCGACTCAAGCCCTTTGAAGCGCTGAATCGTGTCGATTAGGACTGTGTTGCTACCTCGAATGCCCTCTTCGAGCCAGATTGCCGGTCTGGGTAAGGGGAGCCGCCGCAAGGTCGCGTAGTAGTCGGCCTTGCGCAGTGCATCCGCAATCAGGACCGTGATGTCACCGGGGGCAACTCCCTGACGAGCAACAAGATCAACAATTCGTGCATTGATCTTCGCGGCCTGAGCATCTCGACCGGGCGACGCGTCGAACTGAACGTCATCGCCTTCAATATCAGGAGGGCTGACCGGCACCCCTTTGTAGTGCTTGTATGCCGCGACATGGATCGGCGCAGTGTTCCGGCAGTTCGTCGTCAGCGTGAAAGGTTCATCTTGTATCGGAAAGGTGCCCGCCCGCGCATAAATATTCTGGTTGTCGTCATAGAAGACATACAGCGGGCTTCGTTCGTAGTCGGAAAGCAGAAGCTCTAGTGGGACCCAGAACTCCTCGCGAAAATCCTGTCCTTCATCACACACGATCGCGTCGTAGCGGTCTGGAAGGACATCAAGGGAGTAGGCGAAAGCATTGGGCAGTTGTACGTCGTAGAGGTCTTTACCCGGGTATGTCACTTTCGCTTCCGTAACGAGATCCCGCCCCGACGCCTGATTTGCTCGCTCGACCTGTCGATGGCAGAGCTGATGGAAGCTCATCACGTCCAGATTGCTCGTCGCGGCACACATGCTCGACAGGTGATCGGCCAGTTGTCTGTTGTAGCAAGTGAGCAGTGTTTTGAAACCTTCCGAGGCGAGGCGGCGGGCCTTTTCGAGCGCCAGAACGGTCTTGCCCGTGCCGGCACCGCCACTGACTGCGACCCTTCGGTGAGAGCGCAGGAAATCAAGAACTCGCATCTGGTCCTTTGTGAGAACCAATCTGCGTGCCTCCTGCTCGGCAAGCCGCGAGGCGACCAGCGGAGCGACGACAAAGGATCTCGCAAACACTTCGCGGACTACGTCGATCCCACGGCGTCCTATCGGTGTAAAGCTTCCGGCGTCGTTGCCCCAGTAAGCAAAGACCCCATCGATCCACGACTTCGGGTCTTGAAGAGACCGGGCAGAGCCAATCACGGCTCCGGGCATGTCCGGTCGACTTAGCATATTGGTGTCACCCACGTCGGGGAAGAAGACTGTATGGCCTCGAAGCACATTCCCGAGACCAAGATCCCGCCACCGTGGGTGCTCGTTCAGCTTTGAGCGAATCGAGTACTTGGCCTTTAGCGCCTGGCTAATCGGGTTGTTGATGGGGTGTTTCCGCTGATGGCGGTCTACAGAAAACCAATCACCGGTGCTCGCATCAAATCCGACGCCGCCGCCTTTTACTTCAATGCAGAGATAGCCGTGGTCGGGATGGCAAACCAGGAAGTCGGTTTCCCCATCCTTCGCTTGTTCTTCCTCTCGTCGCAGTATCCACCCGACCTGAAAGAACACGACGTAATCCTGTGGAAGTTTGTCCCTCAGAGCCCGATATACCTTCGCCTCAGCCTGTGATGGCAGCTCATTGAGCTGCGCTTCAGAAAGCTCAGGAATCATTGTCGTCATTGAGATCTTCCAGAATACGCATGCGGTGCAAGTTCAAAGTCACATGGGGGGTAGCCTGCGACTTACCATCAAACAAGATCGTAAGCAGCTTGGTATTGCCACGAGTGACCACATCTCGAATTTCTCCACACCCCATGTCCTTATGCTGTATCCGTGCGCCGGGGATGAATAGTGCGGAAGGGTCTGCTCGCTCCTCTGTTACCGCGTCCCGCCAGTTGCCGTCGAACATGAAGGCAGTAACTTGGGTTGCCGGGCTTCGAATGGGATGGACGCGAATGTGCTCGGGGTCAGAAACGAACTCGACGACATACAACCAGTAGCGCTCTCCGTAGTCTTGAGCATTGCTGAACTGGAGCCGTGATAGACCGACACCTGTTTGGTTCCACTCTCCATTGACGCCCTTCACTTCGATAAACCGGTCTTCGCCAGTAACGGGGTTGCGGCTGATGATGTCGTATCCAGGGTGGGTTTGCGCCATCTGTTCTGGCACGCGACCGCGCTCCTTTTCATAGGCGCATACCGCCTTGCGAGCCACAACCTCGACCGCCAAGTTGTGCTCGGAGGGCTCGTCTTGATCGACATCGCCCGAAGACTCCTCTTGCCTTTGCCGAACATAGGAAAGCAGGCGTCGGTCCCATTGTTCCTTGTGCTTGGGGCGGGGCTTCTTCGCGCGTCGCTCGCCTGCACCGGAGCCCTTGATCCTGTCGCTGCCAGTTTCCGAGCCATTGCGGCCAGTAATACCACTGCGTGGGCCACCAGATTCCGCCTCATGCCCAGGTCGCTCTGCTGACTCTCCTCCCGTTGAGGGCGCTGACGTATCGCGTTGCCGTTTTTTATGAAGGGCCCCAGGAGCACCGTCAGTCTGTTCGCCAGAATCGTCAACGAAGTTAGATGCTGTCCCGGTTTCCTTATGGGCGTCGGGCTCCGCTGTGCCGCCCATCTCGTCGAGGTCCGGCGACGTCAGGTCTTCCGTGTTCCCGCTCCCAGCCTCTGCATCCAGATAGGGAATGCCGGCATCACTCAATTCATGATGTGCTTCTTCTACCGCCATCCCCATGAGAGGACGCACGCTTAGGGTCAGCTTGGAGATTTCGCTGCCTGACTCCTCCGGCATCAACTGGTGGAAAAGCGCATTCAGGACGTGTGCCCAACTCCTGTCGCCCACTGGACGGGCGAGAATCAAACGCCCGTTCTCGATATCGTAGAACGCCTGCGCCGAGGTGGGAGGCGCGAATGCTTGATCCCCTCCAACATGCACAGACGCTTGAATGCGGACAACGTCATGGCTGACAGCCTTCATCTCCGAAAGAGCGCTCCGGATCTTCTTTCTGACCGTTGTTGGCTTGTCATGAAGCAAACGGGCGAGGATGTCCATCCTGTCCATCAGTTTTTCGGCGAGCTGGGTTTCGTCGGCTTGCGGACCATCGACGAATTCGAGAGCAACCTGCGCGCTTTCACTCAGCCGTCTGACACCGACCTCTTCCACGAATGACCAAAGCTCAGGGACGGGTTTGCACAAGGCTTGGTCGAGTTCCCCGCCAAAGAATCCAGCATGCCACTCGCTGTCCTGGAGCAAGACTTCGTCCGGATGAGTGAGCTGGCCCCGCAAGTTCAAGATGGTTGGCGCCTCTTGCAGACGTTGCAGGTCAGATGGGGTCAACTCCTCATTGTCATGGGCGGCGGCAACGCTGGCCAGGCAAACGTCATAGACCGCGCGGTCTGGACCGGTCAGTGGCTTGGACTGTTCGAAATACTCGCCGACGATGTCCAGCAGTATGTCAACAAAGTCGCGACCATCTGGTGCGTTCTTTACCCCGATTGCGTCGAAGAGCGGTTTGAAGGACTCGTAGTTTCCAGGGATCGTGTATGCATAGCGGCCGAGTTGTTGCGGCACCCAGTACAACTGATTCGGACGAACGAACGTCTTTTGGCTCTCGACGTAGATGCACCGTGAGCCAGCGAGAGTCGCGATGAGCGGATCTGATCGTTGAGCGCGCTCGTTCAACACCTGATACGTCGAGACATGAGGTTGCACACCCGATGCGATGCAATGCTGCAAATGGTCGATGACCAGCCGAGTTTCCGGGTTGATGGAAATACCCAGTTCTTCCAGCAGCTCTGTTTTCAGGCGTACCGTGTTTCGGAAGTCAAGGATGTTGGCTTGAGATCGGAAAGCGTCGGCACGGTAAGGCGCATAGAGAGAATCTGCTGTGTGCCACTCTTCGGAATCCCCATCTGCGGGGAAACAGGCGGCTCGCCGAAGATCCGCGATGGCATCCTGAACGACCTTCTTCTCTTTCCAATCGTCGTATTTTTCACACAGGACATAGAACGCCTCGCTACTCGCACGCTTTGCGTCCTCGGTCGGCAGGTACTGCTCGGCAATGGACAGCATGCGATCGACAAGGTGTCGGGCAATCGCCGATCGTCGGATTCCCAGGCTGTCGATGAACGTGTGTACTGATCGCGTATTCGGAATGCGGCTGGCGTCCAGCCAGAGGTGGAGCGCTTCGCCAAGTTCCTTCGCAAGGTCATCAGTGCGGCGATAGGTGTTGACCGGACGCGACCAGCCTCCATCTTGCGTAGGAACGATCGGAAGCGATCCCAGCAAACGACGTATGTCGTCGTCGTTCACCAGCGTCGGGTGATTGGCGAGCTCGCTAATCAGCCGTGTGTACTTGCTTGCATCCAGAGGGCCGTCGTTATCAAAAAACGTCGGCAACACGGTCTGTACAAACGCCTCGATCGTTTGCGTCTGCACGCCCAGTTTGCTCGTCAGGAAATCTTTGGCTGATTCCGTGAGGACGGAGACGTCCAGCAAGTCGGCTTGACCGGTGGGGTCTGTGAAGTTACCCGGCAGAAGCGCTTGGGTGGCTTTGATGAGCCCGCGGCTTGACTGCCATATGGGAAGGCTGCGCAGTTGCTGATAAATCGTCTTTTCGACGGCGCTTTGGTGGTCGAGATCAGCAAAGAGCGTGTAGAGATCGCGCAACTCCTTCGGGGCAACGGCGATGACATCCTCGACCGGTTCGGATTTGCACATCTCACCGATGTGAGACACCACCGCGCCAAGACTGAGTTGCTTTATCAGTCGGGTGATTTTCGGAAATCCTGCGAGCAGGCTGGAGGCAATCGCGAGTCTCGGCAGCAATTCCGCAATACGGCCTGCGTCCAGCCCGGCAGGTGCCGTGTATAACTGATTGATGGTTACCGCGAAAAGATCCTCGGTGACCACAAACGGCAAACCCAGCAGGCGTTGCACTGATGGGTTTGTACTCGGATTCGCCGTCCCGGCCTCGGGCAGTAGGTCGTTGATGATGCTCCACAGGGGACGATAGAAATGCTCCAGCTTCTCTTCGTCGACCTCCGTAGCTCCTGCCGCCTGCTGTGCCATCGCTGATGCCAACAGCGCAACGAGCCGTTCGAGGGTCAGAATCGGAGCCCCCAGTTGGTTCATCGCCGTTTGGAATGGTCGCAGGTCTTCCGCAACGAGCCTGCCCCCGACCTCCAGCAGTGCCTTTGCCTGGTGCTCATTCAGAGGGCTGCGAGGCAGGAATACGCCGTTGGGACGCTGAAGACTGCCGTCCTGTGCCACCGCAATGTGTGCTTGTGGGGCGGTAGCCTTCAGTTGTTCCCAAAAGCGCTTGAAACACAGCGGATGACCCGACGGCTTGGAGGAGAGGTCGTATGCCCGGCCAAGGATCTGCCACAACTGGTTGGAGCCGATCATTTTCAGCAGGCCTTCAGGGTCTCGGGCCAGCTCAGCCGCTGCGGCGTCGATGAGCATCTCGTTCCAAGCCTGCTCATGCTGGTGCCCTGCAAATATCACCGCCTTGCGATCAGACTCGGGGAAGAAGTCTGCGTTGATATGCAGGGGAAGCCCGGTCAACTGTTCGGTGGGCAAGAATGCGTAGAGCAAGCCCTCGGACAGCGGCTCCGGATCAATTCGCAGTCCTATGCTTATCTTGGTGCTTCGATGCAGTGTCTCCAGCCTCGGGTGCGTCGCGTAGAGACTCTCAGCGGCATCCGTGGCGTCAGCGCGAAGGATGTGCCAGTGCTCAACTTCACCGCCTGGCCTGAAGCTGACGATGAGGTCCGAGCCTTCGCCTCTATCGAGGTCGCAGGCCAGCAGGAGTTGCCCATTTCGCCGCACCTCAGCCTTTCGGACATGGCGAAGAAACAGCAGGCTCTTGCGTAGTACGGTCTGGAAATCGTCTGCGAGCTGATCGATGTGGGCGGGGCTAACGTGCGAGACCCCGAGCGCGAGCCGCGCCTCAGAGTTGGGATCATTCGCCCAGGGCAGAAAGAAAGACGTGCCGTTTGGCTCTTCGAAGTCCTCGATAAACCATTGCCCTCGCTCAGGGTAGAGGGCCAGCTTGATGCCGGACGAACGGATCTCGGGATGGTCCGTTACCTGGTAGGTGGATACGAAGCCGATACCAAAGCGCCCGATGTTCTCGCCGCGAGACAGCTTCCCGCCGCTGCCGACATCGGTTATGCGGTGGTAATCACATTTGTAGCTGCCCTCAGCAAGAGACGCGCATGGCTTATCCAGATCGCCGCAGTACGTGAACTGGCCGCTGTTGCGCACCAGCAAGCCGCTGTCCGTGATGTCGAATACGATTTCCTCGGCTTTCGCGTCATCCGCATTCTGGATGAGCTCCAGCGCCATAACGTCGTAGCCCTGCAGCCCCGCCAGGTGGCTTCGGATGTTGCCGAGAAGGTTGGCGGTGTATGAGCCCGTCTTCTGATTGTGTATTGATTGTTCCATGCCATCCCTTCTTTCTGCTCAATCGTAAGCCCATAACCGGTCATCATCCTGGGTCGCCATCCAGAAGTCATCGAACAGCGCCAGCTTCGCTTCGTTGTTTGTCGGGTATGTTCGAGGCCCAAAACGATCGCCAATCTTGTAGCCCCAGCGACCAGTCTTTGTCGGGTAAACGACGAGGTTGTAGCCTTCAAGATTCAGAAAGCTGTTCCCCTTGGCGGACACCCGCCACTTGCGCTGCAGCCATCGGGTTCGGCGTGCTGCTCGGTTGCGCAACTTGGCCTCACGCTGTTTCGGTCCTTCGTAGTCGCTGCTCATCTTCTCGGCGCAGACGCACCCGACGTCGAAGTTCTCGTCCAGGTCCGGATGCTCCATGATGTGGACGTAGCGGATCTTCTCGTTGCCGCACATCTGGCAGGTCGCGTAATCGGTTTCGTCCGCCGATTCGCCGTCGGCTCGCAGGTCGACCACGTCCACGCAGTGCCATCCTTTGTGGGGCACGCCCGGCTGGTCCCATCGATTTCCGCTCATGCCAGTTCACTCCATCTCAGAATCCCGGGTACTTCTGCCAGATCCGCTGGTTCAGCTCTTCGTTGTCGCTGTACTCGCCGATCGCCCAATCCTTGAAGGCGTAGAGGTCTTCCGCCAATTCGGTGATGACGTCGCGCAGCTCCAGCGGCTCCAGCCACTCGGCAGGGATCGCCTTCACGCCGTGCATCGCGCCCAGCAGGTTGCCGACGATCGCTCCGGTCGAGTCGGAGTCACCATCGTGGTTCACGGCCAGGATCACGCCATGTTTGAAATTGCGGGCGACCAGCGCGCAATAGATGGAGATCGCCAGGGCCTCCTCGGCGATCCAGCCCTGGCCCAGCCGGGCAATGGCTTCTTCATGTGGCAAACCGGAATCGGCTAACTCCTCAGCCATCTCGATCGCCCGTAGCGTCTCCTCAAAGCCGGGCTCGGCTCGCAGGAGGCTTTTGGCGGCGGCCAATGCCTCGCGCAGCGAAGCGCCATCGGTCAGCGCCAGGATCAGCACCGCCAGCACACCACCGGTCAGGGCTCCGGTCGGGTGCCCATGGGTCAGCGCAGCCAACTCGGTACCCAGCCGGAAGGCGTCTTGGGGAGATTCGTACTGCCGCAGGCGCCAGGCGAACAGACCGACCGGCGCAACCCGCATGACGCCGCCGCAGCCCTTGCTGTCGTTGCGGGCCGGCTCCCCGAGCGAGTTCATTGCCCGCAGGGCCGCCAGGCAGGTGTTGCCCGGTGCGCGACGGCTGTGCAGCTGACGCTGCTGAAACAGCCAGCCAGGCTCATCGGTGCCGAAGTCGATGTCGCAGGTCGGTCGTTCGCCTTGGGTTTGCAGCCAGCGCAAATAGGCGTGCGACGTTACCCCGGAATAGGTCGTGATGCCTTTGAAGCAGCCGCGCACCCAGCCTCGGATCAACCCCTCGGCAGTGAACAAGGTCATCTGCGTGTCGTCGGTGATCGTCCCCAGACCATCATAAGCCGGTGCGTACTGGGTGATTCCCTTCGGGCCGAAGCGACGCAGAATCTCGGTCCGCTTCATGAACTCCACCGGTGCGCCTAGCGCATCGCCGACTGCACCACCGAGTAGGCAGCCCAGAAACCGCCCCTGGACCGTGCGCTTTTGCTGGCGCTTGCTGCGCCAGGCAGGTGGCGCCGGTGTCTCGGTTCGTTCCGCCGCGCCCGTATCGGCAACAGGCTCCTCGTCCTCATTGCCGGACAGGGTGTAGTAGACGCCCAGCTCTGCTACTACGCGGGCGGCGGGCCGGGCGACGAGGTCCAGCTGCTTACGCCACTCGGGCACATCGGAGCCATCCCAACTGATGCCCAGGCCTTTCTCCCAGTAGGACAGGTAGGCCTCGCCCCGGTCGGCGGCGTAGTAGTTGCCGTTGCCGGCGGAGCAGTCGAGCGCGTACTCCCAGTTGTTCTCGCGCATGCAGACGCCGTGCTGGGGGTGAGGCACTTGCCCCAGCCCGATCAGGTATTCCGCGCTCTTGGCGTCCAACGGGCGAAACACGGCCACCCGCAAGCGTCCGTCGTCCCGGGCGGTGATGGCAGCGATCAGAGCATCGCCACGTTGGATGGTGACCAGTTTGCCGCCGAGGTCCACGGGCCCGACCTCGAGCCACCAGTGGTCACCGGCCGCTGAAATGACATCGCGGGCATCGTCGGGCGCCAACAACTCGGCAAGCCGATCCATTGCGGGTTCGACCTGCTGCCCTTCGGCCTCCCCATCCCGGCTACGCTGCTGCAGACCGTGCAGCATCACGGCCAGCGGCAGCTCCCCGTTATCGAGCAGGGCCGACTTTAGATCGGCTGCTGGAACGGGGTACGCGATGTCCGGCAACCCGTACTGCGCCAGCGTCTCTGGCTTGAGGTGAAGCTCTGCGAAATCTTGCATGGCGCCCGTACCGATCCTTTTATCGCTGCGCCGCTTGTGGTTATCACAATACGATGCACACACAAATCAAAATAGAGTCATGGACAGATTCTAGGGCAGACCATATACTTTCTGCAATAACCCGTACAAGCATTCTCTAACCCGAACGAGCCAGCCAGGATGTCGAACGAACAGCTTGCAGATCTAACCCAGCCACAACGCGACCGGCTCGCGTTCGTGGAGTTGCGCGTGCGCTTCATCGGGGAGATACGCCGTCAGGATTTGGTCACGCGGTTTGGCATCCAGTCCGCCGCCGCATCCAGGGATCTGGCGCTGTACAAGGAGTTGGCCCCGGGCAACATCGACTACGACCCCAAGGGCAAGTCCTACGTCTTGGGGCCGGACTTCCGGCCCGTATTCGACTTCCCCCCAGAGCGGGTGCTGTCGTGGCTGACCCAGGGCTTTGGCGATGGTGAGCCGATGCGGCTCAAGGCGTGGGTAGCCAGCGAGAGCCCGTCACGGCTCACGCATCCGGATCTGGATGTCCTTGCGAGCGTGACCCGTGCGATCCACCAGGAATGTCCACTCGGCATCGAGTACCACTCCATCTCCAGTGGTCGCACTGAGCGGGAGATCGTCCCGTTCGCGTTGATCGACAACGGTCTGCGCTGGCATGTCCGCGCCTTCGACCGGAAGTCCCAGGAGTTCCGGGATTTCGTCATCACTCGGATCAAGCGCCCGATGGTGCTTAAGGGGCAGCCAGTGGCACCCCACGAGATGAGCGATCAGGACATTCAGTGGACCCGGATCGTCGAGCTGGAGCTGGTGCCGCACCCGGATCAACCCCGGCCGGAGATCACCGAGATGGACTACAGCATGCAAGGTGGCGTGCTGCGGATGAAGCTGCGGGCAGCCACCGCCGGTTACATCCTGCGCAAATGGAGCGTCGACTGCTCCCCTGACCACAGCCTGCGCGGGCATGAGTACCGACTTTGGCTGAAAGACCATCTTGCGCTTTACGGAGCGAAGAATGCGGTGTTGGCGCCAGGCTATGTAATTCCTGGTCGGGAGCCAGATGGAGGTCAGGATTGATCTCCGCCTACCACGCCAAGTACTACGCCCACGAGCTGACGCGACGACACACCGCCGATGGCGTTGATCGTCTCTCCCAATCGCTGTTCGATGCCAGCGTCGATCTGAACCCGCATCAGATCGAGGCGGCGCTGTTCGCACTTCGGAACCCGTTGCAGGAGGGCGTACTGCTGGCTGACGAGGTGGGGTTGGGCAAAACCATTGAAGCCGCGCTGGTGGTTTGCCAGTACTGGGCCGAGCGCCGTCGTCGGCTACTGGTCATATGCCCGGCTAGCCTGCGCAAGCAATGGGCGCAGGAGCTGCACGACAAGTTCGCCGTGCCCACCACCGTGGTGGATGCCGTTTCTCTGCGCAAGCAGTCCGCTGGCGACATGCTCGCCACCCTGCAACGGCAAGTCGGCAAGGCAGTCGTCATCATGTCCTACCAGTTTGCCGCCAAGCTGGAGGCCGAGCTGCGCGCCGTGCCTTGGGATGTGGTGGTCATCGACGAAGCGCACAAGCTGCGCAACGCGCACCGGGCCAGCAACCGTACCGGGCAGGCGCTCAAGCGCGCGCTGCAAGGCCGCAAGAAGCTGCTGCTCACCGCCACGCCGCTGCAGAACTCGCTGATGGAGCTGTACGGCCTGTCGACGCTGATCGACGAGCACCTTTTCGGCGACGAGGCTGCCTTCCGCAAGCAGTTCATCAACAGCGGGACGGGTCTTGACGAACTGCGTGAGCGTCTTGCCAGCTTCGCCAAACGCACACTGCGCCGTGACGTGCTGGAGTACATCAAGTACACCGAGCGTAAGGCTCTCACCCAGCCGTTCAACCCGACTGACGACGAGCAGGCGCTATACGAGCGCATCTCGGCCTTTCTGCAAAAGGAAGACTCCTACGCCCTGCCCAAGCAGCAGCGCCACCTCACAGCACTGATCTTGCGCAAGCTGCTGGCCTCCAGTTCGCACGCCGTCGCTGCCACGTTGGTCACCATCCGCGAGCGCCTGCGGGGCTTGCTCACAGCAGACAAAGCGGAAGACGATGGCAGCCAGCTGGTCGAACAGCTCATTGCCGAGGACGACCTGGAGCAGGACTACCTGGAAGAGGAAGCCAGCGAGGCAGAAGAGAACGACGAAGTCCCGACGCCTGAGCCAGCCGAAGAAGGTAAGCCGGGCGCCGCAAAAGATGCCCATGCCGTCCGCGCCGCCATCACCGCAGAGATCGCGGAGCTGACTGCGTTCGTCGATGCCGCCCAAGCCCTGAAAACCGACACCAAGGCACAGGCGTTACTCAAGGCGCTCAGCCTGGGCTTCGGCAAGATGGCCGAGCTACGTGCGCCACGCAAGGCCATCATCTTCACAGAGTCCAAGCGCACGCAGGAGTACCTGCACCGCTTCCTCTCAGCCAACGGCCACGCGGGCAAGTTGGTGTTGTTCAGTGGCACCAACACCCACGAGGAATCGACCGCCATCTACCAGCGCTGGCTGGAAGAGTACAAAGGCACGGATCGCGTCACCGGCTCGCCGCAGGTAGATCGCCGCACCGCCCTGATCGACCACTTCCGCAAGGAAGACGGCACCGGTGCGGAAATCATGATCGCCACCGAAGCGGCTGCCGAAGGCGTCAACCTGCAGTTCTGCGCGCTGATCATCAACTACGACCTGCCGTGGAACCCGCAGCGCGTCGAGCAGCGCATTGGCCGCTGCCACCGCTACGGTCAGCGTTTCGATGTGGTGGTCATCAACTTCCTCAACACCCGCAACCAGGCCGACCAGCGCGTTCTGGAACTGCTCACAGAGAAATTCAACCTGTTCTCTGGCGTGTTCGGGGCAAGCGATGAAGTGCTGGGTCGCATCGAGGGCGGCCTCGATTTCGAGAAACGCATCCTCCAGATCTACGACACTTGTCGCCAGCCCGAGCAGATCGAAGCCGCCTTCAATGCCCTGCAAGCGGAGCTGGAAGAAGTCATCGCCGACCGCATCAAAGACACGCAGTCCCAGCTACTGGAGAATTTTGACGAGGATGTCCACGACCGGCTCAAGCTGCGATTGGACGAGGCTGAAGCGCGGCTCGACAAACTGGGGCGCTGGTTCTGGGGTGTTACCCGCTATGCGCTCAATGACCGTGCACGCTTCGACGAACAGTCCTACGCGTTCTCTCTGAGCACGCCGCCAACTGGAGTCGCACAACTAGCCCCCCCTGGCCGCTACCAGCTCATTCGTGGCGCGGCGCAGCCGGACATGCTGGCGCACGCCTACCGTCTCAGCCACCCGCTGGGGGAATGGAGCATTGATACCAGCCTGAATGCGGCCACGCCCGTCGCCACCTTGAAGCTCGACTACGGCAAACACGGCGCACGCGTTTCCGTCATCGAGAGACTGCGCGGCATGTCCGGCTGGCTGACGCTGGTCCGGCTGGAAATCACTGCCTTCGAGACCACCGAGGCGCTGCTGTTCTCCGGCCTCACTGACGATGGTCAGGTACTGGATCAGGAAACCTGCGAAAAGCTGATGGCCATTCCAGCAGCGGGCAAACCCACTCCTTTGAACACCGCCGTCCCCGAGGCCCTGCTGGCCAACAGTCAGCGTGCGGTCGCCGCCACGATTGCCCAGGTACTGGAAGCCAACCAGCGCCTCTTCAATGAAGAACGCGACAAGCTGGAACGCTGGGCTGATGACAAGCTGCTGGCCGCAGAGGAAGCCCTGAAGAACACCAAGGCGCGCATCGCCCAATTGAAGCGCGACGCCCGCAAGGCCGCCACCTTGCAGGAGCAAGACGGCATTCAGCGCGAACTGTCTGAGCTGGAGCGCAAGCAGCGCTGCCTACGGCAGGAAATCTTTGCTGTGGAGGACGAAATCATCGCCAAGCGCGACGAATTGATTGCCTCGCTCCAGCAGCGCCTGCAAGAAAAAACTAGCAACGAGACTCTGTTCAGCGTGCGCTGGCAGGTCACCTGAAACGCAAATCCTTCAAAGAATCAGAAATCCCGAGATCAGGCCAACCCATGACCACCAAACAGAATCCCAAATTCCAGGAACTCGTTGCCAGGCTGCGCGAGATCTTCCAGATCGATCGCCCGGAACTGGACTTCGGCATCTACCGCATCCTCAACGCCCGCGCGGGCGAGATCAACGACTACCTGCAAAACCGGCTGGCCGAGAAGGTGCAGCAAGCGCTCAGTAGCGGTAACGAGGCCCAAAGGGAGCAAGTGGCGCGCGAGCTCAAAGAGAAGGAAGCTCACTACATCGCCGACGGGATCAATCCTGACAACGTGCCCAAGGTGCAGGAACTCCGCCAGAAGCTGGCGCAGTACAGTGCCGCTGCCAGCGAACACGAAAACGCGGTGTTCTCGCACCTGCTCACCTTCTTCTCGCGCTACTACCAGGACGGCGACTTCATCAGCCAGCGCCGCTACAAGGGCGACACCTACGCCATCCCCTACGCGGGCGAAGAGGTGATGCTGCACTGGGCCAACAAGGATCAGTACTACACCAAGAGCGGCGAAAACTTCAGCAACTACAGCTTCAAGCTGGAAGACGGTCGCACGGTGCATTTCCGCCTCGCCGCTGCGGACACCGCCAAGGACAACCGCAAGGACAACGGCAAGGAGCGCCGCTTTGTCCTGGTGACGGCCAAGACCGTCACCCGTGTGGATGAAAACGGTGACGAGTACGAGGAAGAGCTCGTGCCAGTGGAGGAAGCATCGGGCAGTGACGGCAACAAGGAGCTGATCATCCGCTTCGAGTACGCCGCCCAGCCCAAAGGCACCAAGCAGGAGGCGCTGGTCACCAAGGCCGTAGAGGCCGTGCTGGCGGACGCAGCCGTCAAGGCCCGCTGGCTAGCCCTGGGCAGCCGCGCGCCTACCGAGAAAAACCCGCAGCGCACCCTGCTGGAAAAGCACCTGAGCGACTACACCACCAAGAACACGGCGGACTACTTCATCCACAAGGATCTGGGTGGTTTCCTCCGGCGCGAGCTGGACTTCTATATCAAGAACGAAGTCATGCATCTGGATGATGTGCAGAACGCGGGCGCATTCGCGGACATCGAAAAGAACCTGCGAATGATCCAGTGCCTGCGCAGCATCGCGCTGGAGCTGATCACCTTCCTGGCGCAGCTGGAAGACTTCCAGAAAAAGCTGTGGCTGAAAAAGAAGTTCGTGGTTTCGAGCCACTACTGCATCACGCTGGATCGGGTGCCGCAAGCGCTGTGGCCGGAAGTGGTGGCGAATGAGCGGCAGTGGGCGCAGTGGAAACAGCTGGGCATTTGGGATGGCGATGCGCCGGGGACGCTGGAGGACTTGAAGGCTGCGCCGTATCGGATGGTGGATACAACGCTGTTCGCCGATGATTTCAAGCGGCGGCTTCTGGCCAGCATTCATGATATCGATGATCGCCTTGGCGGCACCATTATCAATGCCGACAACTTCCAGGCGCTCGCTCTATTGAGCAATCGGATGGCTGGCGCCGTCGATTTTATTTATATCGATCCCCCATATAACGCAACCACGAGTGAAATAGCCTACAAGAATGGCTTTAAGCATGGTTCCTGGATCACGCTTATGGAAAACCGGCTGTCGCGGGCAAAAGCGCTAATGCGCCTCGACGCGCCAGTTTGTGTAGCAATCGATGAGAACGAGCGGGAGCATCTATCGCTGCTGATGAAAGGCCTGTTCTCCGAAGGCGATACAACTCAGATCAGCGTGATCCACAACCCGCGTGGGATTCAGGGTAGTGGGTTTTCTGTAACAAACGAATCGGCGATTTTTTTCAGGCCTAAAGGAAAGCTGCTGGGAAAACGCAGTCTTAATGACTCGAAGTCCAAACCGCTCATGAAAACGGGCAGTGAGTCAGAGCGGCACACGGCAAAGAATTGTTTCTATCCAATTTTCGTTAGGAACGGCGAAGTCACCGGGTTCGGAGATGTTCCTGACGATGATTTTCATCCAAGCAGCGCGTGTACTGAAAGCGAAAATGGGGTGTTGGCTGTATGGCCGATCTCATCGACAGATGGATTGGAGCGCAAGTGGCGCTACGCAAGACAATCGGTCGAAGCCATTATTGATAATCTTGAAGTTAAGACGGGAAGAAACGGGCTACCCTCTATAAATCTCGCCAAGGACAAGGAGTCCTACAGGACAGTCTGGAGTGACGCCGAGTTCAATGCCGCCGAGTATGGGAGCACCTTGCTGAAGAACATCGTTCCTGGTAATGGATTTTCGTTTCCTAAGTCACTGTATACGGTTCGACATGCGATAGCTGCCGCGAACTGCAGATCCAGCGGGGTAATCCTGGACTTCTTTGCGGGATCTGGAACTACTGCACACGCAGTAATTTCATTGAATCGAGATGAGGAGCTTGATCTTTCGTATGTAATGGTTGAGCAAGGCGATTACTTTGACACCGTCTTAAAACCTAGAATTCAGAAAATCGTCTTTTCCGCTGATTGGTCAGAGGGGAAGGCGACTAGTCCAGAGACTGGCATCTCTCACTGCTTCAGGGTCCTCAAACTCGAAAGCTACGAAGACACCCTGAACAACCTGCAACTGCGCCGCACGTCCGCGCAGGGCGATCTGCTGAACACCCTGCCGCAGCAGGCCAAGGACGACTACCTGCTCAACTACGCGCTGGACGTGGAGAGCCGTGGCTCGTTGCTATCGGTGGAAGACTTCAAGAGGCCCTTCGACTACACCCTCAACGTGGCGGTGGACTCGGCGGGCGCGTTCGAGCCGCGCAAGATCGATCTGGTCGAAACCTTCAATTTCCTGATCGGCCTGCGCGTCAAGCACATCGACGCCCAGCCGCAGCGCGGCTTTGTCACCGTTACCGGCACGCTGCCCAGCGGTGAAAGCTGCCTCGTGCTGTGGCGCGATTGCGATGTTCTGGACTACGAGGGCATTAGCAAGCTCTGCGACAAGCTGGCCATCAACCCGGCGGACAACGAGTTTGACGTGGTCTACATCAACGGCGACCACAACATCCCTACCGTTCTGACGCAGACGGCCGAGGAAGGCGGTGCCACCCGCGTTCTCAAGTTGCGCCAGATCGAGCCGGAGTTTCTGGATCGCATGTTCTCCGTGGAGGACATCTGATGGCACGACCACGCAAGACCCCTGCTGCCGGTTCGGGCGCAAGCGGCGCTGCCAGCTCCAGTCGCGGCGGCAAGAAGCGCAGCTTCCATCAGGAATTGGTGCTCAACCGCTGGGTGCTGGGTTTTTTCCAGGGCGGCACGCTGGCGGCGCTCAAGATGCGCCTTGGGGACGACCGCTTCGAAGGCATCGATGAGGACGGCCAAACCAAGTTCTTTCATGAGCTGACCCGAGGCTTGTTCGATCCCAACAAGGTGCCCGAGGCCGACCTGCGGCGCTACGACTTGAATGTCGTTGCCCACTGGCAGGCTATCACTGCCCAACGCAACAAGCTGGAAGGTCACGAACTGCAGATGAAGTACTTCCAGTACCTTTCGCTGCTGTTCACCGAGCTGTATCTGGACTGGTACTTCAACCACCGTCAGGACTTGCTCGATGGCCTGAACGAGGAGATGGTTCGCTACCGTGCCGAGAACGGCGCGGAGCCGTTCCGTGACTTCGAGGCGGACGACCTGAACAAGGTCGCCTTCTGGAACGCCACAGGCAGCGGCAAGACCCTACTGTTGCACGTCAACATCCGTCAGTACTTGCACTACTTCCAGGCGGGGCGCAGCGATCACTTTCCCGACAAGATCATCCTGCTCACGCCCAACGAAGGGTTGAGCCGTCAGCATCTGGAGGAGCTGCACCTGTCCGGCTTCGGGTTCTCGCAGTTCTTCAACAAGGCCCAGTCACCCGCGCGCGGCACCATCGAAATCATCGACATCAACAAGCTGGGCGATGAGATGGGCGACAAGACCGTCGCCGTGGATGCCTTCGAGGGCAACAATCTGGTGCTGGTGGACGAAGGCCACCGTGGTACGGGCACGGCGGCGGGCGCGTGGATGGCGCGGCGCGATGCGCTGGTGCGAGGCGGTTTTGCCTTCGAGTACTCGGCCACCTTCGGGCAAGCGGTGGCCAAGGGTCTGATCGTTGAAAAGGCAGAAGAGGAAAGCCTCAAGTCCAAATGGAGGCTGGCTTACCCTGGGCAGCGCTTCAACCTTGCCTCCGCCAAGGCGGATTCGGCCCTGGCCTTGACGGCGGAAGACAAGCGCCGCGCCCGCATCACCGCCACCCGTGAGATTTACGCCAAGTGCATCTTGTTCGACTACTCGTACAAGTTCTTCTATGAGGACGGCTACGGCAAAGAGTCGCTGATCCTCAACATGAATGGCGAGGCCTACGAGCAGGCTGACAACGCGCGCAAGTATTTCACCGCCTGCCTGCTGGCCTACTACCAGCAGCTTTGGCTGTGGAGCACCCACCGCGACAAGCTGACCGACTTCAACATCGAGAAGCCGCTGTGGGTGTTCGTGGGCAACACGGTGTCTGGCGAGGAGTCGGACATTCTGGAAGTGGTGAACTTTCTCGCCGACTTCTTGAACAGCGAAGCGCAGATCAAGAGCTGGCTGACCGACCTGATTGCGGACAAGGCGCAGATCTTGGACGCCAAGGGCAACAACATCTTCAGCGGGCGTTTCACGCCCCTGATGGGCTTCGGCGGTCGCGTGGATGAGCTGTATGCCGACATCCTGCTGCGCGTGTTCAATGCCTCGGCCCGTCAGCGCTTGAAACTGGTCAACATCAAGAGCAGCAAGGGTGAGCTGGCGTTGCGCGTGGGCGATGCAGAGCCCTTCGGCCTCATCAACATCGGCGACGATGCGGGATTCTTCGGGATGGCGGAGGACGTGGACGCCTTCGACAGCGAACGCGACGACTTCGGCGGCGCGCTGTTCGGCACGCTGAACAACAAGGACAGTCGTCTCAACGTGCTGATCGGCTCCCGCAAGTTCACGGAAGGCTGGAGCAGTTGGCGCGTGTCCACCATGGGTCTTCTTAATATGGGTCAAGGTGAAGGTTCGCAGATCATCCAGTTGTTCGGGCGCGGGGTGCGCCTCAAAGGCAAGGGCTTCTCGCTCAAGCGCACCTTGCCGCAGGACAGGCCCAAGGGCGTGCATCTGGACAAGCTGGAGGCGCTGAACATCTTCGGCGTGCGCGCCAGCTACATGGCCGCGTTCAAAGACTACCTGCGCGAGGAAGGCATCACGCCCAGCGATGAAGTGCTGGAACTGGACTTCCCAACGCGGGCCAACCTGCCCAAAGGCAAACTCAAGACCTTGGCGCTGAAGGATGGCTACAAGGACAACCAGAAACTTGGGTTCAAGCGCACACACTTTCCGTGGCTGTACGAAATACCCACGCAGTTCCAGGGCAAGATCAAGCACCCCCATGTGGTACTCGACCTGTACCCGCGTGTCGAAGCGCTGTCCAGCAAGGACAAGGGCACAACCCCCACGACGGAAGCCCGCAACAAGGGCAAGCTGAATCAGACGCTGTTCCCGGCATTCAATTGGGATCGCATCTATCTGGCGTTGCAGGATTACAAGTTGCAGCGCAGCTGGAGCAACCTGCGGCTGGAACAGCAGAAGCTGATCGACTTCTGTGCGGACACGCAGGATTGGTACACGCTGTTCATCCCAGCGGCGGAACTGAACGTGACGACCTTCGCCGATATCCGCAAGCAGGAAGACATCCTTCTTCGACTGCTGACAGACTATACCGACCGCTTCTACAAGGCCCTGAAGACCGGCTACGAGGGCCAGTTCTACGACATCACCCACATCGATGAAGATCACGGGTCAATGCTCAAGCTCTACCAGTTCGAGATCGAGAACAGCGACGACGGTCTGGAGTATCAAGCGAAGCTGGAAGTGCTGAAGAAGCTGGTGGCGGACGGCAAGATTGGTGAGGCTAGCAAATGGAATGCGCCACACATGGTGGCCATCAGCTTCGACCGGCACCTGTACTACCCGCTGCTGGCGTTGGAGGACAAAGACGTCGTACCGCTGAAACTGCGCCCGCTGGCTTTTGACGCGCCGAGCGAAGTCGAGTTCGTTCGCGATTTGGAGGTGTTCTACAACTCGCCCGAAGGCAAGCAGGCCATCGGCCAGCGCAGCCTCTATCTGCTGCGCAATGCGGATCGGGAAGAGAAGGGTTTGGGCTTCGCGTTGGCGGGCAACTTCTATCCGGACTTCCTGCTGTGGCTGGTGGACGACACCAGTGGCAAGCAGTGGCTGACCTTTGTCGACCCGAAGGGGCTGCGCAATCTCGACCTGTCGCACCCCAAGCTGGGGCTCTACAAGGAAGTGAAGACGCTGGAAGCAACGTTGGCTGCACAAGCTAAGGCAGGCGAAGCGCCGCTGGTCTTGAATGCTTTCGTGCTGTCACCGACGAAATTCGCCGACCTGCTCAACGTGGGCGACTCGACAAAGAAAGCCGATCTGGAAAGCCGCAACGTGCTGTTCATGGAAGACGGAGGGGCAGCTTACCTGAAAAAGCTCTTTGCTAAGGTGACCGCCGCATGATCGAACATCGGGCTGATATCTCTACTTGGGATTGTTGCTCCTTGCTGATCCCTAACAATCTAAAAATCGACATCCAGTCGGAAGGGGCAAGTTATCAGTTCGCCGCTTTGCGCATAACCTTTCGAGGGCAGACATGAATACAAAATCAGACGGCACAAGCGCACAAGCAAACTGGTTCGTCGGGGCGAGCTATGGCGGTACTGATGATCAGACGCCGCGATTTCTTGCAGAAGGAATTTGGGAGAACGGCTACGACGACAAGCTCCTGGATGTGGTCCGCTCCATGCGCCCGGGAGAACGGATCGCCATAAAGTCGTCGTACACGCGAAAGCACGGCCTGCCCTTCGATAGCCGAGGCCGAGCGGTTTCGGTTATGGGCATCAAGGCGGTCGGCACGATCACCGAAAATCTGAACGACGGGAAGCGGGTGAAGGTGGAGTGGGCCAAGGTCGAACCGGTAAGGGAGTGGTACTTCTACACTCACCGAGCAACGATCTGGCGTGTGCTGCCCGGCGAATGGATGAACGATGCGCTGATTGCATTTGCGTTTGACGGCAAGCCGCAGGATGTAGATCGCTTTCGCAACGAGCCCTTTTGGCGGGAGCGTTACGGCACGACTTCGCCAGAAAAGCAGCGCTTCGAGTGGACTGACTTTTACGAGGCAGTGGCCGAAAAGCTGCTGGCCCACGCAGACGATCGAACTCCGCTCATCGAGGGCATCCACGAGATCGCGTCTCGGGTGCCGGGGCTGACCTATCTCCAGGATAAGTTTCCCGATGGAACCAGTGGTCCGCTGCGGGACATTTGCCCATTCACCACGATGGGCACCTTTAACCGATCCATGACCGATGCCAACCGCAAGACCATCGCGGGTGAACTTGCCAAGTTGCTGGGTGTGACGGTGCCGGTCCCGTCTTCATTCGAAGGCATTCCCGTTCTCAACAACCAACGTTCCTGGTTTTTCGCCTATGCCGACAAGCGTGGTGCGGGCGACATCGACGCGCTATGGAAGGTATTCGTTGCCGCGAGCAAGATGGTCGATGGCGACCAGTTGGACACTCGCGATGCCTTTATCCGGGCTTATGACGAGGCAACCCAAGTGTGGGGTGTCGCATGGAACCTTTCGACAGGTCTCTACTGGGCGCATCCGTGGGAATTCCTGACCTTGGATAGCCAGTCGCGCCACTACATCAACAAGCGGCTCGGCCTGAATGTCGCCATCAGTGGTCAGCAAGGCCCATGCGATGGTCGGGCCTATCTGAAGCTGCTGGACGATTTGCGTTCGCGCTTCGGCGAAGACGGCTATCCGGTCCACAGTTTCCCGGACTTGTCGCTTGCGTCCTGGATGTACAAAGACCCGGTTGACGAGCCTGTGCCGGCTGGCGATATCGGTACCAATGCCGGAACAGAACAGGAAACTGAAGGTGAAGTTCGCGAAGCCTTTCAGGTGGCAGCGCCAATCGTTCCCTACTCGGTGGAGGACATCCTCAAGGACGGCTGTTTCCTGGAGCGGGCCGAGATTGACCGCTTGCTCGATCGTCTGCGCACAAAAAAGAACCTCATCCTTCAGGGGCCTCCGGGCACGGGCAAGACCTGGCTAGCCAAACGGCTCGCGTTCGCGCTCATGGGCCAGAAGGACGACAGCAAGGTCCGTGCAGTGCAGTTCCACCCCAACCTGTCCTACGAGGACTTTGTTCGAGGGTGGCGCCCCACTGGCGAAGGTAAGTTGTCGCTGGCGGACGGCGTCTTCATGGAAGCTATCAAGGCCGCATCGAAGGACCCTTCGTCGAAGTTTGTCGTGGTGATCGAGGAGATCAACCGTGGAAACCCAGCGCAGATCTTCGGCGAGTTGCTGACGCTGCTTGAGGCGGGCAAACGGACGCCCAACGAAGCGCTGGAACTCTGTTATCCGGATGCGGACGGCAAACGACGTCCCGTCCATATTCCCGAGAATCTCTATGTGGTCGGCACCATGAATATCGCCGACCGATCGCTTGCACTGGTCGATCTGGCATTGCGTCGCCGCTTTGCTTTCGTTGGACTGGAGCCGAGACTGGGCCAGGTTTGGCGGGAGTGGGTAGTCAAGGAGTGTGCTGTCGATCCGGGCTTGGTCGCGGATATCGAGCGCCGTATCGCTGAGCTGAACGACCAGATCACGGCGGATGCGCGCCTTGGCAAGCAATTCCGGATTGGTCACAGCTATGTGACACCCGCACATCGACTGGAGGCGGGAGACACGAAGAAGTGGTTCCAGCAGGTCGTGGAGACGGAGATCGGCCCGTTGCTGGATGAATACTGGTTCGACGCGCCGGACGAAGCACAAAAGGCGATTGCACGGCTGACGCAGGGCTGGTGATGACCGTCGTCGCAGAACAGGTGGAAAGTGCATCCATGAGCGCTGAGGGGTTCATCGGACGCATTCCGGTGCGCAACCTCTGGCTGCTGATGCTCTACGCCTCTGACCTGTTCCGCACTCGCGGCATCGGCAAGATCGGCTTGGAAGACAGCCCGGACGATCTACCGGATCTAGTCGCGGAGATCCTTGCCCACGCGGTTGAGGTGCGGCAGCGTCGCCGCTTGAGTCTTGGATATCGACCTCGTGACGCAGTCATCAATCGCGTGCGTGGCCGGATCGACGTCTTGACCACCGAACGCCATCAGTTGATGGATAGAGGCCTGGTGGCGTGCCGGTTTGACGAACTCACCATCGACACCCCACGCAATCGTTTCGTCCGAGCAGCTTTGGAATCCATCTCCAGAATCGTTCAGAGGAAGGACGTTGCCCATCGGTGCCGCGCACTTGCGGGTGGCATGAAGGCAATGGGTGTATCAGGGGACGCACCGACCCGCGCCGAAATGAGCACCGATCGTTTTGGCCGTAACGATGCGGACGACCGCTTCATGGTTGCGGCCGCAAAGCTGGCGTTCGACCTAGTGCTACCTACGGAGGCGTCGGGTGCGAATGTGCTCTCTCTGCCGGACCGAGAAGCGACGTGGGTACGTCGTTTGTTTGAGCGAGCGGTGGGCGGCTTCTACGAAGTCGTATTGAGTCCGCAGGGCTGGCGGGTTCTATGCGGCGGGACGATGGGCTGGCAGATCGAGCAGAAGACGGCGGGGATCGACAAGATATTGCCGACGATGCGAACTGATGTCGTGCTCGACCACCCGTCAACCGGGCAGAGGATCGTCATCGATACCAAGTTCACCTCGATTGTGACGAGCGGTTGGTACCGTG
>Ga0182793_1000706_pt1 | contig 23515 bp, 18 predicted proteins | sample Passage237A_FD_130498 | JGI IMG/M metagenome (GOLD analysis project Ga0182793, IMG submission 130498) | Cellulose adapted compost microbial communities from Newby Island Compost Facility, Milpitas, CA, USA - Passage2 37A (version 2) (version 2) ... | reverse complement strand
TCGCCCTCCGAAGGCAGAGGTCACAGGTTCGAATCCTGTCGGGTGCGCCAATTTTCTTTCTATATTCAGATATGTGATGAGGCTGATGGCCGCGGGCTGCGCTTAGGTCCACGTGCTTATGTGCCAGCCGCATCGTGCTCGGTCGCCTCAATTTGCGAACTGCCGCGAACGGCTAGTCTGGGCAGGAGCAGCGTATGGGCGGCCTGTTTCCTGCCGTTGATGCGCTCGATCAGGGCTTTGGCAGCCCGCTCGCCCAGCACTGCGCCGGATTGGTCGACGCTGGACAAGTCGTTCTGCTTCAGGCGGCAACTCGGGGTATTGTCGAAGCCGACCACGGCGAGGTCTCTCGGTATCTCCATGCCCAGATCCTTGGCGATGCTGAGGACGTGAAAGGCATAGAAATCCGCCCAGCAGAAAAGCGCGGTGGGCCGGTTCTCGCCGGCCAGCAGGGTGCGGACTTGCCGGCCGATTTCGTCGGGATCGGGCCGGGCGCGGACGACGCGGGCATATTGCTCGAGGCCCGCCCGCTTCATGGCGTTATGGTAGCCCTGTTCGCGCTGGTAGGTGCCGGTGAGCTCGCGGGGGCGTTCTTCGGGTTCGGCGATTGAGCTGAGCATCATGATGTTGCGGTGTCCGCCGGCAACCAGATGATCGACGGCAATCTCCCCGCCCATCACGTCCTCGATGTTGACGGTGTCGAAGGTATCGGCATCGGGCTTGTGATAGCCGAAGGTCACGATGGGCATCTGCCTGGAGAGCCCCGACAGGCTCCGCTCGCCCAGATGCGGCGCGATTAGGATGACGCCATCCACCTGCCTGTCCACCATGGCGTTGATGAGGGCCTGCTCCCGGGCGGCCTTGCCCATCGTGACCCCGAGCAGGGGCTGGTAGGGCGTATTGTCCAGGACGGCGTGGATGCCGACCAGGATTTCAGAAAAGAACGGATTGGCGATGTCGGACAGCACGATGCCGAGATTGTAGGTCTGGCCCCGCATGCCGCGTGCCGAGATCAGCGGCCGATAGTTCAGCTTGGCAATCGAGGCCTCTATGCGCTGCCGGGTCGGGTCGCTGATGCCGCCGGCCTTGCGCAGCACCTTGGAAACGGCGGCGATAGATACCTCCGCGTCCTTGGCCACATCTCGGATCGTGGTGCGTCCGTTCTTCATGAAGTCCTTTGATTCTTCGTTCGTTAAGGGCGCTCGCCAACGGGCGGCAAGCTGATTGTCGGCCCGCGCTACTGCTACATAGCCCTTAGGATCGCACACATCAACAAATAGGTTGAACGTTTTACCAATAGAGGTATAACGTTATATCAACAAGCCGGCGCCGCCATGCCGGACAACAGGGAGGCATCGTTGGAAGGTCTGATGGAGAACGCGAGCGTCGGTGCGCCCTTGCGAGGTGCGAGGCAGCCGTTCGCCACCGCCCGGATGGTTCGTCCGCTCTGCGATGCGGGGGTGGAAAAGCAGCAGTCCTTCGTGACGTCGCGCTTCCATGTTCGAGGTGACCAGGGGCCGCTGACGCTGCGCATAAGCGCGCTCGGGCTCTATGTGGCCTTTGTCAATGGCAAGCGGGTCGGCCAGGATCTGCTGACGCCCGGCTGGACCTGCTACGACGCGCGCATCTCCTATCAGACCTACGACCTCACCGAGCTGGTATCTGAGGGCGAGAACCGGATCGATATCTGGCTCGGCGACGGCTGGTTCCGCTCCAAGATGATGTGGCGCGAGCTGGCGTTGTGGAATGTCTGGGGCGACCATATCGCCGCCATCGCCGAGATCGCCGACCTTAACGGTCATGTCGTCCATGCGACGGACGAACATTGGCAGAGCGGCCTGTTGCCCGTCCTGCAATCGGGCATTTATCTGGGGGAGGTCTACGACGCCCGGCTTAAGCCGCGGGTGAGCGCTGGCTGCGCGGCGCTGGATTTCGACATTGCCAAGCTCATCCCGCACGAGATCGCCCCGGTGCGCGAGTTGGAGCCGCTGCCGATCCAGAAGAGCTGGACCGATGACGAGGGCCGCCAGATTCTGGATTTCGGCCAGAACAGCGCGGGCTATGTGCGGTTCAGCGTGCGGGGCGAGCGGGGCGCCCGCATCCGTATCGAACATGCCGAGGTGCTCAACGAGCACGGGCAATTCGTCAACTCCAACCTGCGCACCGCCCCCTGCATCATCGACTACACGCTGGCGGGCGAGGGTGAGGAAAGCTACCGGCCGTTCTTCACCTTCCAGGGCTTCCGCTTCGCCCGGGTCACCATTTCGGGGCAGGCCGAGCTCATATCAGCCGTTTCCGTGCCGATCAGCTCGGTCACCAAGCCGGTCGGCGCCTTCGAATGCGGCAATCCGCTGGTCAACCGATTGGTGCTCAATACGCTGTGGTCGCAGCGCGCCAATTTCATCGAAGTGCCCACCGATTGCCCGCAGCGCGACGAGCGGCTGGGCTGGACCGGCGACGCTCAGGTCTTCGCATCCACGGCCTGTTATTTTCACGATTGTCACGATTTCTTCGTCAAATATATCCGCGACGTGATGATCGATCAGCGGCCCGACGGCGCCGTTTCGCACGTCTCGCCCGATCCCACGCGCATGAACCCGACCCACTATCCGGTCTTCCAGGGCTCGACCGGGTGGGGCGACGCCATCGAGATCATCCCCTGGACGCTCTACCTGCACTATGGCGACCGGGATATCCTCAAGGAAGCCCTGCCGGCCATGGAGCGCTGGGTCGATTTCGTCTGGTCGATCAGCGACGGCCCCATAGTGCGGCCGCCGCGCGGCAGGCTCCAATTGGGCTTCACCTTCGGCGACTGGCTCCAGCCCAAGGGGCCCTCGAACAAGCCCTGGCCCACCATAGGCGACGAGGCGGCGGCAACCATCTACCTCTATATCGCGGCCTCGCTGACGGCGCGCGTCGCCCGCCTCGTCGGCGAGGATGGCGTGGCCGAACGCCTCGCGGCGCGTGCCGAGACGGTCAAGGCCGCCTATGCCCGGGAGTTCATCTCGCCCGCCGGGCGGCTGACCTATGACGACCAGACCTCCTACGCCCTCGCCTTTCTCCATGGCCTCGTCCCGGACGAGCACCGCGAGGCGGCACGGAAAAACTTCAAGGCCGCCATCGTCCGCACCGAGGGCAGGATCGGCACCGGCTTCATCGGCACGCCCGCCCTGTTGCCGGCCCTGGTGGAGATCGGCGAGACCGAACTGGCCGGGCAGGTCTTCCTGCAGGAAGAGGTGCCGGGCTGGCTCTACCAGGTGAAAATGGGCGCCACCAGCATCTGGGAGCGCTGGGATTCGCTGCTGCCCGATGGCTCGCTCAACGGCGAGAGCATGAATTCCTACAACCACTATGCCTATGGGGCGGTCTGCCAGTGGCTGTTCGAATATGTGGCCGGGTTCCGGCCGGATCCGGAGCGTCCTGCCTTCAGATCGGTGATCTTCGCGCCGGCGATCATTCCGGCGCTCGGCCCCGTCGAGGCGCATTGCGACACGGTGTCCGGCCGCGTGGCCGCCTCATGGTCGGTCGAGGGTGACCTGGTGACGTATGATTTCGAGGTCCCGCCAGGCTCGACCGGCACCCTGGCGCTGGCCGCCAGCTACGTGGACGCAAGGCTGGGCGGCCAGCAAATCGCAACCGGGACCGGCGGAGGAGGCCGGGCCGAGGTGGGTGCCGGCAAGCATCGGGCGACGTTCCGGCTGACCTCGCAATAAAGGCGGCAACCGGCTCGGTGCCGATACTGAACGGCTTCGTGCCAAAGGGAGGAGAAGGGTATGAAGGAAAGATATGCAATCGCGCTGACCGGCCTTGCCGGCCTCATGGTCGGCGTCGCGGTCCCGGGAATGGCCTATGCACAAGAGGTCACCCTGTCGCTGCTGACCACCAATTCGCCGCAGGCGCTGCTGCGGGCGGAGCAATATGCCGCCGATTTCATGGCGGCGAATCCCGACATCGCCATCGAGATCGAGACCCGTCCGGGCGGCAGCGAGGGTGACAATCTCGTCAAGACGCGTCTCGCCACCGGCGTGATGAACGACATCTTCATGTACAATACCGGCTCGCTCCTGCGCGCGATCAATCCAGAGCGGACGCTGGTCGATCTGTCGGCGGAGCCCTTCATGGAGCGCATCCTCGATGAGTTCCTGCCCGTGGTCTCGTCTGGCGACGGCATCTATGGCGTGCCGGTCGAGACCGTCCGGGGCGGCGGCATCGTCTACAACCGGGCCATCTATGAGCAACTGGACCTCGAAGTGCCCAGGACCTGGGACGAGTTCATGGCCAACAATCAGGCCATTCTCGACTCCGGCATTGCCGTCCCGGTCATCCAGTCCTATCGCGATACCTGGACCTCGCAGCTCCTGGTGCTGGGCGATTTCTACAACGTCCAGGCCGAGATGCCCGGCTTCGCCGAGGCCTATTACCCGCAATCAGGCCAAGTTCGCGACCACGCCCGCCGCGCTCAAGGGCTTCGAGCGGCTGGAAGCTGTGCACGCGGCGGGATATCTCAACCCCGATTTCGGCGCCGCCGGCTATACCGACGCGCTGCGCATGCTGGCCAATGGCGAGGGCGCGCATTACCCCATGCTGACCCAGGCTTTTGGCGCGATCGCCGATGCCTATCCGGACAAGCTCGACGATATCGGCTTCTTCGCCCAGCCCGGCGACGATCCGGAGAAGAACGGGCTGACCATCTGGCTGCCCAACGCCTACTACATTCCCCAGACCAGTGCGCATATCGAGGAGGCGAAACGCTTCCTGGATTTCGTCGCCAGCGCCGAAGGGTGCGCGGCCGATCTCGCGGCACTGGGACCGACCGGTCCCTATCTGGTGGAAGGCTGCACCCTGCCCGAAGACGTGCCGCCGGCGGTATCCGACCTCGCCAGCTATATCGGGGAAGGCGGCAGCTCGGCGCCGGCGCTCGAGTTCCTGTCCCCGATCAAGGGGCCGTCGCTGGAGCAGATCACCGTCGAGGTGGGTTCGGGTATCCGCTCGGCCGCCGCCGGCGCCGCCCTCTACGACGAGGATGTCCGCAAGCAGGCGCAGCAACTGGCCATCGAAGGCTGGTGAGTTCCAGCGACCGGGCGGGCGCTGCCCGCCCGGCCTATTCCGGAGGTCGGCGACATGTCCGTGACAGCATCAATGACGACCGCACAGCCGCTTGCCCGCCCTGGGGCAAGGCAGCGCCGCTCGCCCTATCCGATGTGGTTCCTGCTGCCGGCTGCCGCCATCTACGGCGTCTTGTTCCTGCTGCCCACCATCGCCTCGGTCTATTTCAGCCTCACGCGCTGGACGCTGTTCGACAGCACCTTCATCGGGGTCGACAATTTCCAGCAATTCCTGCGCGAGCCTTTCCTGGTCAAGGCGCTGGTCAACACCGTCATCTTCGCCGTCACCACCTCGGGCCTCAAGGTCGTCTTCGGCTTCCTGCTGGCCGTGCTGCTGACTTCGCCCATCGTCTTCCGCGGCTTCCTGCGCTCGGTGGTGTTCTTTCCGGTGCTGGTTTCCACCGTAGGCATCGGGATCACCTTCACCGTCATGATGCACCCCACCCAAGGCGTCATCAACGAGGGGCTGGCGGCGCTCGGCATTACCGGGCCCGGCTGGCTGACCGATCCCCAACTCGCCCTCTATTCGGTGGCGCTGGTCGATGTGTGGAAAGGCGTGGGCCTCGCCACCATGATCTTCATCGCCGGCATCGCCGCCATACCGCGCGACTACTACGAGGCCGCCCGGATCGACGGCGCGACGGCCTGGCAGCGGCTGATCTACATCACCCTGCCGCTCAGCCGCCCGGCCACCGTGACCGTCATCACGCTCAGCTTCATCGGCGGGTTGCGCACCTTCGAGTTGATCTGGGCCATGACCATGGGCGGGCCGGGCTTCGCCTCCGACGTCATCGCCAGCGTCATCTACAAGCAGTACCAGGCCGGCTTCTATGGGCTGTCCACTGCCGGCAACGTCGTGCTCTTCTTCCTGATCGCGGTGCTGATCGTGCCGATCACCTACTTCCTCAGCCGGAAGGAGGGGCATGAATGAGCCGGGCGTTTCCCGTCCTCGCCACCACCCTGGCCGCCTTGTCGGTCTGCGTCGTCTTCATCGTGCCCTTCGTGTTCATCGTCTTCACGGCGGTGAAATCGGGCGAGCAGGCCATGCAGCTCGATTTCTCCTGGCCGGCGAGCTGGCACGCCTGGGACAATCTCACCGAGGTGCTGCGCACGCGCAACTGGATGGTGGTGCGGGCCTTCGTGAATTCGGCGATCATCACCGTGGCGAGCGTCGCCCTGCTGGTGGTGGTCTCGGCGCTGGTCGGCTTCGTGCTGCAGCGGCGCAAGACGCGCTGGAACGGGCTCATCAACTTCCTGGTGCTGGTGGGCCTGATGCTGCCGCCGGCCGTAGTGCCCACCATCTTCCTGCTGCAGGGGCTGGGGCTCTTCGCCTCCATACACGGCATCATCCTGATCGAGGTCGCCTACAATCTGCCCTTCTGCATCCTGCTCTACCGGGCCTTCATCGCCACCATTCCGCGCGAGTTGGACGAGGCGGCCATCATCGACGGCGCGGGGCCGCTGGACGTCTTCTTCCGGGTGCTGCTGCCGCTGCTCTGGCCGGTGACGGTGACCATCATCGTCGTCAAGACGGTGGCGGTGTTCAACGACTTCGTGAACCCGCTCTACTACCTGCCCGGCACGGGCAACGTCACGGTCCAGCTCACGCTCTACAATTTCCAGAGCCAGTTCAGCACGGCCTACCACCTGCTGTTCATGAACATCCTGATCATCACCATACCGCCCCTCATCGTGTTCCTGATCTTCAACCGCCAGATCGTGGCGGGCATGACCGCGGGCTCCATCAAAGGCTAAGAGAGACGACAGCGAATGGCAGACCTGAAACTCAAGGACGTCCACAAGAGCTACGGCGCGGTCGAGGTGATCAACGGCGTCAGCCTCGAGATCGAGGACGGAGAATTCGTCGTCTTCGTCGGTCCTTCCGGCTGCGGCAAGTCCACGCTGCTCAGGATGATCGCCGGCCTCGAGGACATCACCGGCGGCGAATTGTGGATCGGGGACCGCTACTGCAACGACATGGAACCGCGCGACCGCGGCATCGCCATGGTGTTCCAGTCCTATGCGCTCTATCCGCACATGACGGTCTACGACAATGTCGGCTTCGGCCTGAAGCTGGCGCATACGCCCAAGGACGAACGCGACCGGCGCGTGCGCGACGCCGCCCGCATCCTGCAAATGGAGCATCTGCTCGACCGCAAGCCGGGGCAGTTGTCCGGCGGCCAGCGCCAGCGCGTGGCCATCGGCCGCGCCATCGTGCGCAATCCGGAAGTCTTCCTCTTCGACGAGCCGCTGTCCAATCTCGATGCGGCGCTGCGCGTGGAGATGCGCATGGAGCTCTCCAAGCTGCATCAGCGGCTGCAGGCCACCATGATCTATGTGACCCACGATCAGGTGGAGGCCATGACCCTGGCCGATAAGATCGTGGTGCTCAATGGCGGGGTGGTGCAGCAGGTGGGCCAGCCCATGGATCTCTATCACCGCCCCGCCAACCTGTTCGTGGCCGGCTTCATCGGTTCGCCCAAGATGAACTTCATCGAGGTGACGGTGGACCGGGCCGGCCAGGACCGCATCGTCGTCTCCGGCCAAGGGATCGACGCGCTTGCCGTGCCAGGCATCGGGGCCCGCGTCGGCAAGGGCGATGTCCTGACGTTGGGCATTCGCCCCCAAAACCTCGTCGTCGACCCCGAGGGCAAGATTCACGGCACGGTGGGGCTGACCGAACGGCTCGGCGCCGAAACCATCGTCAGCCTCGATCTGCCCTCCGGCAAGACCTGGCTCGTCGTGCTGGTCGGCGACCACGACATCGCCATCGGCCAGAAGCTCAGCCTCGCGCTCGAGGGCGACAACGCCACCCTGTTCGGGCCGGACGGGCAATCGCTGACCACCGGGGTGCCAGTTTCCGGCAACAAGGACATGCACCATGCGGCGGTTTGACGACAAGGTCGCCGTGGTCACCGGCGGCGGCCGCGACATCGGCAAGGCCATCGCCCTGCGGCTGGCCGGGGAGGGCGCGAAGGTGGTCATCACCTGCAAGGCCTCGGTGGAATCCGGAGCCGAGGTGGTGCGTTCGATAGAAGCCAGGGGCGGCGAGGCCTTCCTGGTGACGGCGGACCTGACGACGCCCGAGGGCGCGGAACGCCTGGTCGGCACCGTGCGCGAATGCTTCGGCAGCCTCGACGTGCTGGTGCACAATACCGGCGGCATGGTGGCGCGCCGGAAGCTGCCGCAGATGGACCTGGCCTTCTGGAACGAGGTCATGGCCGTCAACCTGACCTCGCTGTTCCTGACCACGAAGGCGCTGGTGCCGCTTCTCAACGACGGCAGCGCCATCGTCGCCCTGGCCTCGCAGGCCGGGCGCGACGGGGGCGGATCGGGTGCCCTGGCCTATGCCACCTCCAAGGGCGCGGTGATCACCTATACACGTGCGCTCTCCAAAGAGCTGGGTCCGGCAACGCGGGTCAATGCCATCTGCCCGGGCATGATCGACACCACGTTCCACGACACCTTCACCAAGCCGGAAGTGCGCCAGCGCCTGACCGAGACGGCGCCGATGCGCCGCCAGGGCCGGCCCGAGGACGTTGCCGCGCTGGCCGCCTTCCTGGCCTCGGACGATGCCGGCTACGTCACCGGCGCCGCCTACGACATCAATGGCGGGGTCATGTGCTCGTAAGGACCGCTTCCGTCCTGTTGCTTCCCCCGCCCGTGCGCCCGCGAAACGCATGTCCGGGTTTCTAGACAAGAAGACTTCGCGACAGCCCAATGTGAGGAGAAACCAATGAAACTTTTGAAATCGGCCCTGACATCGGCCGTCTGCGCCCTTGCCCTATTCGGCGCGGGGCCGGCCCTGGCGCAGGACGGACAGGTCATCCGCTGGATGCATCTGGAAGCCAACCAGACCTATCTCGACGCCTGGAAGGATCTGGCGGCCCGCTACGAGGAGCAGAATCCCGGCGTGCGGATAGAGTTCGAATTCCTCGAGGACAGCGCCTTCAAGGCCAAGCTGCCCACCCTTCTGGGTTCGCCCAACGCGCCGAGCATGTTCTATTCCTGGGGCGGCGGCGTGCTCAAGGCCCAGGCCGAGACCGGCACCATCCGCGACGTGACCGAGGCGCTCGACGCCAATGGCGGGGAATGGCGCAACAGCATCAACGTCGGCGCCATCGAGGCCATGACTTTCGACGGCAAGGTCTGGGCCGTGCCGTTCAAGCAGGACGTCATCGCCTTCTTCTACAACCGCGCGCTGTTCGAGCAGGCCGGGGTGGACGCCGAGGCCATCGAGACCTGGGACGATTTCCTCGATGCGGTGCGCAGGCTCAAGGAAGCCGGCATCACTCCGATCGCCGGCGGCGGCGGCTCGAAATGGCCGCTGCACTTCTACTGGAGCTACCTGGCCATGCGTGAGGCGGGCCCGGAAGGCTTCGCGGCGGCCAAGGCCGGCGCGGGCTTCGACTCCGAGCCCTTCCTGCGCGCCAGCCAGCACCTCGCCGATCTCGCGGCGCTGGAGCCGTTCCAGCCCGGCTTCCTCAACACCTCCTGGACCGACGCGCTGGGATTGTTCGCGGATGGCCGCGTGGCCATCGCGCTCGGCTTCCCCTCGACGCTCAAGCCGGAAAGCCAGGCGCGCTACGCCTCGGACGGGGTGGGACTGTCGCTGGAAACCGCCGGGCGTTTCGCCTTCCCGGTCGTCGAGGGGGCGCCGGGCGTGGTGACCGACATCCTGGGCGGCGTCAACGGCTGGGTGGTCACGCGCGACGCGCCGGAGGCCACCGAGGATTTCCTGCGCTATCTCACCAGCCTCGAAGGCCAGATCTACCAGGCCGAGCGGCAGAACATGCTTCCTGTCACCACCGGTGCCGAGATCGGCAAGACCGACGAATCCGAGCTGCTGGCACTCGAGCAGATGAAGGGTTCGACCTGGCACCAGAACTTCCTCGACCAGGATCTGGGCCCCAATGTCGGCGGCGTGATCAATGAGGTTTCCGTGGGCCTTGCCGGCGGATTGATCACCCCCGAAGAGGCGGTGCGCCAGATCCAGGAAGCCTGGGAATTCGAGCAATAGTCCTGCAAATCCGCCCGTCCCGCTTCTGGCGGGACGGGTGCCTGGAAACGAGAGCAATGACCGAGACCATGCAGCAGCCCGCCCTCAGCGCTCCACAGGCCGCCCCCTGGAGGATTTCCCAGCGCCGGATCGTGGCGTTCCGGAAAAAATTCTGGGTGCTCGTGCTGTTCCTGCCGCCGGCGCTGCTGCTGTTCACCACGCTCGTCGTCCTGCCGATGGGGGAGGCGGCCTGGTATTCCTTCTATCGCTGGAACGGCTACGGGCTGCCCACCGAATGGATCGGCTGGCGCAACTACGAGCAGATGTTCCGGCACGGCGCCTTCCAGCAGGCGCTGATCAACAATGCCTGGGTCATCGTCGCCTCCATCGGCGTGCAGGTGCCCCTGGCGCTGTGGCTCGCCACCATGCTGGTCAAGAAGATTGCCGGGGCGGTGGTGTTCCGCCTGTTGTTCTTCATGCCCTTCATCCTCGCCGATGTGGCGGCGGGGCTGATCTGGAGCTTCGTCTATGAGGGTGACTACGGGCTGGCGGGCGGCATCGCCAAGTTCCTCGGCGTCCAGGCGCCGTTCCTGCTGGACGACCCGAACACGGCGATGAGCGCCGTGCTGGCAGTGATCGTGTGGAAGTATTTCGGCTTCCACATGATGCTGTTCATCGCCGGGCTCCAGGCCATCGACCGCGACCTGCTGGAGGCGGCCGATATCGACGGTGCCACCAGATGGCAGAAATTCCGCTATGTGACGCTGCCCATGCTGGCCTCGACCGTGCGGCTTTCGGCCTTCTTCGCCATCGTCGGGTCGCTGCAGATGTTCGACATGATCATGCCGCTCACCGGCGGGGGACCGGCCAACGCCACCCAGACCATGGTCACCTATCTCTACAATTTCGGCGTCGCCCGCATGCAGGTGGGCTTCGGCAGCGCGGTGGGCGTGGTGCTGTTCGTGATCTGCGTGGTCATGGCGTTCGGCTACAAAAGGATATTCATGCGCAATGACTAGTCTTCAGACCCAGGAGGGTGGGCGCCGGCTGGATATCCGGACCAGGACGGCCATCTATGCCGCGCTGCTGCTGGTCGCCGCCTTCGTCGTCGTGCCGCTCGTCACCACCGCGCTGGGCGGATTCAAGACCTTCAACGAGCTGCGCGCCAATCCGTTCGGGCTGCCCGGCGACTGGCAATGGCAGAACTACGGCGACATCATCGTGAGCCAGCGCTATTGGCTCCAGATGTGGAACTCGCTGGTCATGGCGCTGCTCACGGTGGTGCTCACCGTGACCTTCTCGGCCATGGCAGCCTTCGTCTTCGCCCATGTCACGTTCGTGGGCTCGCGCTTCCTGCTCAACTATTTCCTTCTGGGGCTGATGTTCCCGGCGGCCACGGGCATCCTGCCGCTCTTCATCCGCATCCGCGATCTCGGCCTCATCGACACCTATTGGGGCGTGGTGCTGCCGCAGGTGGCGTTCGGGCTGGGCATGTCCATCCTCTTGTGCCGCAACTATTTCCGCAACATGCCCAAGGAACTGTTCGACGCCGCCTTCGTGGATGGCTGCGGCTATATCCGCTTCTTCTGGTATGTCCCCCTGCCGCTGGCGCGGCCGATCATCGCCACGGTGGGCATCATCGCCTTCGTCGGCAGCTGGAACAGCTACATCATCCCGCTCATCATGCTCAATGACGAGCGCATGTTCCCCTGGCCGCTGGGCGTCATGATCTACCAGGGCGAATATGCCACCGAATGGCAACTCGTCCTGGCGTTCATCACGCTCACCATCCTGCCGACCTTCATCGCCTTCATCCTGGCACAGCGTCATGTGATCGCGGGCCTCACGGCGGGTGCCGTCAAATGACGCGGCCGACCAACCCCATCCTGCCCGGCTTCAATCCCGACCCCTCCATCGTGCGGGTCGGGGATGTCTACTATGTCGCGGCCTCCACCTTCGAATGGTATCCGGGCGTGGCCGTCCATGCCTCGACCGATCTGGTCAACTGGTCCATCGCGGCGCGGCCGCTGGACCGGGCGGGATTGCTCGATCTGCGCGGCCGGCCGGATTCGGGCGGCGTCTGGGCGCCGTGCCTGACCCATGCCGATGGCCGGTTTCACCTGGTCTATACCGACATGATCCGGCACCAGGGCAACTACAAGGATTGCCGCAACTATCTCACCACCGCCGAGCGCATCGAGGGCCCCTGGAGCGATCCGGTCTATCTCAACGGCTCGGGCTTCGACCCTTCGCTGTTCCACGACGAGGATGGCCGCAAATATCTCGTCAACGTGTTGTGGGACCCGTTCGCGCCGCATCCCTTCACCGGCATCGGCCTGCAGGAATACGATCCCGCGGCCAGGCGGCTGGTGGGGCCGGTCACTAACATCTTTGCGGGCACGGCGCTCGCCTATACCGAGGCGCCGCACCTCTATAGGCGCGACGGCTGGTATTACCTGCTGACCGCCGAGGGCGGCACCTGGTACGATCATGCCTGCACGCTCGCCCGTTCGCGGCGGATCGAGGGCCCCTATGAGGTCCATCCGCACAATCCCATACTGACCTCGCGCGACGATCCCGGCGCCCGCCTGCAACGGGCCGGGCACGGCGACATCGTCGAAAGTCCCGATGGCCGGGTCTATCTGGTGCATCTGTGCAGCCGCAGGCTGGGAGCGGTCGGCCATTCGACGCTGGGACGCGAAACGGCGATACAGGAATGCGAATGGCGCGACGACGGCTGGCTTCACGTGCTGGGCGGCCCGGTGCCGTCCGACAGCATCGGCTCCCTGCCGCCGGCCGAACCCCTGCCGGATGCCGTCACCTATGCCTTCGACACCGCGCCGCTGCATCCGGACCTGCTCTGGCTGCGCACGCCGGAAAGCCACCGCATCTTCGAGGTCCTGCCCGATCGGGGGGGCCTGCGCCTCTACGGACGAGAATCGCTGGGCTCGTGGAACGAGGTGGCGCTGGTGGCCCGGCGCCAGGATGTTCCCGCCTGCTCGGTGGAAACGCTGCTGTCCTTTTCGCCCGACGATCCGCGAGAAGGGGCGGGCATCATCGCCTATTATTCCCGCCACGCTTTCCATGCCCTGTGCTTTACCCGCAATGCGGCGCGCGCGCCGGCGCTCAGGATCATCTCCTCGACGGCGGAGACCTTCCGCGCACCGCAGGTGCTGGTGCATGAGGAGCCGCTGCCATCCGACATCACGCGGGTCGGGTTGCGCATGCAGGGCAATGCCGACCGGGTGATCCTGTCTTACCGGCTCACGGAAACCGTCCCCTGGAAAGTCCTGCCGCAGCGGCTCGACGGCTCGATCCTTGCCGACGAGGGCGGCCGGGCCGTGGGCGGCGGCGGCTTCACCGGCACCTTCTACGGCCTTTTCGCCTACGACCTCAACGGCGCCGGCAAGCCGGCCGATTTCCACCATTTCACCTATCGCCGCGACAGCGTCGACGAAGCGGGGAAGAGCGCTGCCCCTTTCACCGGCTGAGCGGGCCGCCTGCCGGACGGTCGAGCTGCGACCTATAGGGTATAACGTTATATAGAGAGCGATTTCCATGCATGGTCAGGAACACGTCGGCAATCACGAGGCCGGTCGGTCGACAGAGGGACAGGGCAGGGAGGGAACCGGGACAGGCTGGCACGCCCGCATGATCGGACCGGAATGCGATGGCGGTGTGGGCACACAGGCCAGTTTCGTATCCACTGTTTTCACGCTGGAGCAGCGGCCCGAGCAGGCCAGCATGCTGATCACGGCGCTGGGTCTCTATATCTGCTTCATCAACGGCCGCCGGGTGGGCCGCGATCTCCTCACCCCCGGCTGGACCTGCTACGACGCCCGGCTCTCCTACCAGACCTATGACGTCTCCGACTATCTGGCCGAGGGCGCCAACCATATCGAGATCTGGCTCGCCGATGGCTGGATGCGCTCGCAGATGCTCAAGAAGCCGGCCGGCTTCCAGAACGTCTGGGGCAGCGAGATCGGCGCGCTGGTGCAGATGGTTGATGGGGACGGTGCGCTGCTGCTCGCCTCGGATGCGAGCTGGCGGAGCGGGCTGTTGCCCATCCTCAAATCGGGCATCTATTTCGGCGAAATCTACGACGCCCGTATCCGCCCGGAAATCTCGGCGGGATGCAGGGAGCTGGATTTCGATTTCGGGCGCCTGGTGGCGCATGAGATCGAGCCGGTGCGCGAGCTGCCTCCCATTCCGCTCAAGGCGCAATGGACGGATCGCCGTGGCCGCCGAATCTACGATTTCGGCCAGAACAGCGCCGGCTATCTGCGTTTTTCCGTCCGCGGCGAGCCGGGGGCGCGGCTGGTGTTCGAGCATGGCGAAGTGCTCGACGAGGCCGGCGAATTCTACGGCGAGAACTACCGGACGGCGGAGTCGCGCGTCGAATATGTCTGCGCCGGCGGCGAGCAGGGGGTCTATGCGCCCCATTTCACCTTCCACGGCTTCCGCTATGCCTGCCTGACCATATTGGGCGAGGCGGAAATACTCTCCATCGAATCGGTGCCCATCAGCTCTGTCACCGAGCCCGCCGGGGCCTTTTCCAGCGGCCATCCGCTGGTCAACCGTCTGGTCGAGAACACGCTGTGGAGCCAACGCGCTAATTTCATCGAGGTGCCGACCGATTGCCCGCAGCGCGACGAACGGCTGGGCTGGACCGGCGATGCGCAGATTTTCGCGGCGACGGCCTGCTATTTTCACGATTGCGAGGCTTTTTTCAGCAAATATCTGCGCGACGTCATGGTCGATCAGCGCCCAGACGGCGCCATCCCCCATGTCTGTCCCGATCCGACCCGCCTGGTGCCCAATCCGGACTACCGCGTGTTCCACGGCTCCACCGGTTGGGGCGATGTCATCACCGTGGTGCCCTGGACGCTCTACCGTCACTACGGCAACACCGCCATCCTGGCCGAATGCCTGCCGGCCATGGCGCGCTGGGTGGATTTCGTCTGGTCGATCAGCGACGGGCCCATCGTCTGTCCGCCGCGACAGCGCAACCGCCGGGGCTTCACCTTCGGCGACTGGCTGCAGCCGCGCGGCCCCAGCAACAAGCCGTGGCCGACCATAGGCGACGATGCCGCCGCCACCATCTATCTCTACGTCTCCGCCGATCTGACCGCCAGGGCTGCGGCCGTGGTGGGCGACACGAACATCGCGGCCCGCTATCGCGGCCGGGCGGAGGCGGTGAAGGCCGCGTTCGAGCGGGAGTTCATCACCCCTTCGGGCCGGCTGATCTATGACGACCAGACCTCTTACGCCCTGGCCTTCCTCTTCGATCTCATACCCGACCGCCATCGGGACGCGGCGCGGCGCTATTTCGCCAATGTCATCGAGCGAACCGAGGGCAAGATCGGCACCGGCTTCATCGGCACGCCGGCCCTGCTGCCCGCGCTGTGCAAGGTCGGCCTGCACGAGCTGGCGGCCCGGGTGTTCCTCCAGGAGGAGGTGCCGGGCTGGCTGTTCCAGGTGCGCAATGGGGCGACGACCATCTGGGAGCGCTGGGATTCGCTGCGCGAGGACGGCTCCATCAATCGCGAGAATATGAACTCCTACAATCACTATGCCTATGGCGCGGTGTGCCAGTGGCTGTTCGAGCATGTCGGCGGCATCCGGCCGTGCGAGGACGAGCCGGGCTTCCGGCGCATCGAATTTTCGCCCTTCGTCATTCCCGAGCTGTCGCCCGTCAGCGCCGACCACCAGACCAGGGGTGGACGGATCGCTTCATCCTGGATCGTGACGGGTTCGGACGTGGTCTATCGTTTCACGGTCCCCGAGGGCTCCACGGGAACGCTCAAGCTGCTGTCCCGCTATGGCAGCCCGACGCTCGACGGCCAGCCGCTCGGCCTGGCCGCTTCGCCCGACAGACTCCCGCCCGGCGACTACGTCGTCACCTTCAGCCTGCCCGACGCGTCTCCCGTCGATCGCGCCGATGCGCTGCCGGTCCCGGCATAGGCTCCCTACTCGACAAAGGTCCCGACATGCCGCTTTCCTCCTGCGCCATCCTCATGCATCCCGATGACAGCGTCGCCATCGCGCGCGAGGCCATTCCGCGCGGAACCCGCATCGCGGACGAGCTCGAGGCGCTCGACCACGTGCCGCCGGGACACAAGGTGGCGCTCGCACCCCATGACGAAGGCCAGCCCGTCCTGCGCTATGGGCAGGTCATCGGCTTCGCCTCGCGTCCAATAGCGGCGGGCCAGCACGTGCACGAGCACAATCTGGGCATGGGCGCCTTCGAGCGCGACTATGCCTTTTGCGCCAATGTCAGGCCCGATCCCGTCAGCGCCATGCCCGCGAGCTTTCTCGGCTACCGGCGGAGCAACGGCCGCGTCGGCACGCGCAACTATATCGGCATCCTGACCTCAGTGAACTGTTCGGCCCATGTGGCCGAGCTGATCGCCAAGGCATTCGAGAAGAATCCCTGGTCCGGCTTCGATCCGCTGGCCGATTTTCCCAACGTCGATGGCGTTGTCGCCCTTACCCACAAGACCGGCTGCGGCATGAGCACGGGCGAGCCGCTGGACATCCTGCGGCGCACCATTGCCGGCTATGCGGCGCATCCCAATTTCTCCCATGTGGTGGTGTTCGGCCTCGGATGCGAAGGCAACCAGATCGGCTCGATCTTCCAGGGGCGGCCGGACGTGTCCTCGGTGCTCAAATACAACATCCAGTCGCTGGGCGGCGCCCGCAAGGCGGTGGAGCAGGGCGTGGCCTTCGTGCGCGACGTGCTGGCGGAAAGCAATGCCGCGCGCCGCGAAGCCGTGCCGGCGAGCGAATTGTCCCTCGCCCTGGTCTGCGGCGGCTCCGATGGCTATTCGGGTATTTCGGCCAATCCGGCGCTGGGCGCGGCCAGCGATCTGCTCGTGGCCGAGGGCGGCACTGTCATCCTGGCCGAAACCCCAGAAACCTATGGCGCCGAGCATCTGCTGACCCGCCGCGCCATCAGCCGCGCGGTGGGCGAAACATTGGTCGAGCGCATGGCCTGGTGGGAGCAATACAGCGCCCGGCAGGGGGTCACGCTCAATGCCAATCCGTCTCCCGGCAACAAGCTCGGCGGGCTGACCACCATCCTCGAAAAATCGCTGGGCGCGCTGTCCAAGGCCGGCAGCGCCAATCTGATGGAAGTCGTGCGCTATGCCGAGCGGCCGAGCGCCAAAGGGCTGATCTTCATGGATACGCCCGGCTACGATCCGGTGCAGGTGACCGGACAGATCGCCGGCGGCGCCAACATCGTCGCCTTCACCACCGGCCGCGGCAGCGTCTTCGGCAGCAAGCCCGCCCCCACCGTCAAGCTGGCGAGCAATACCCGCATGTTCAACCACATGGCCGAGGACATGGACGTCAATTGCGGCACCATTCTCGATGGCGAGGAAAGCGTGGAGCAATGCGGGGCGCGCATCTTCCGGACGCTGCTCGAGGTCGCCTCGGGAAAAAGAACCAGGAGCGAGGAGCTGGATTTCGGCGCTGCCGAATTCGCGCCCTGGACGCTGGGGCCGGTCATTTGAACCAAACCCCGCAGGCGACGGCGTGCGGAGCCCGTCTCGCCGCTCAGCGCCCGTTCCGTTCCCGCCATGCCTGGAATTCGGCGGCGAAACGCTCCTCGGTGCGGGGATAGAGGCCGATGACCGGGGTGCCGGCCTTGACCTTCTCGACCACGAAATCCTCATAGGCGGTCATCTCCACAGCCTCCTCGGCCACGTCTTCGGCGATGGCCTGGGGGATGACGATGACGCAGTCGTCGTCGCCCACCACGATGTCGCCTGGAAACACCGCCACGTCGCCGCAGCCGATCGGCACGTCGAGATCGAGCGCCTCGTGCAGCGTCAGATTGGTGGGGCTGGAGGGGCGGGTGTGATAGGCGGGAATGTCGAGCCCGCCTATGGTGGCCGCGTCCCGGAAACCGCCATCGGTCACCACGCCGGCCACCCCGCGCACCATGAGACGGGTGACGAGGATGTCGCCCGCGGAAGCGGCGCGCGGGTCCTTGCGACTGTCGATCACCAGCACATGGCCGGGTGGGCAGGTCTCCACCGCCACGCGCTGCGGATGGCGCGGATTGCGGAACTCGGTCAACTGGTTCCGGTCCTCCCGGGCGGGGATATAGCGCAGGGTGAAGGCCGGCCCCACCATGTTGCGGCCCTTGGGCGCGACCGGATGCACCCCTTGGATCACCTGGTTGCGCAGGCCGCGCCTGAACAGGGCCGTGGCCAGCGTGGCGACCGAGACGGCCGACAGTTTTTCGCGCAGGATTTCGTGCATGTCCGGGCTCTCGGCAAGGGGTCAGATGAGGCGGTGCGTGGAAAGGAAGCGGTCGAGCTTGGCCTGTTGCGTCGCGGTCAGCGGCCAGGCCGAAGGGGGCCGCGTGGGGCCGCAATCCTGGCCCATGGCCAGCAGCGCCGCCTTGACCCCGGTGACATTGGCGCCGTTCATCTCCTCGGCGCGGATTTCCTCGAACGCCTTCATCTCGGCGATCAGCGCATTGGCCTTGCCGTAATCTCCCGCCTCCAGCGCCGCATGGATGGCCATGGAGCGTTCGGGCCAGATATTGACGAGCCCGGAGGTGAAGCCGCGCGCACCTACGGCATAGAAGGCCGGCGCCCAGATTTCGGCCAGCCCGCCCACCCAGGCGATCGCGGGATCGCAGGCCGCCTTGGCCTCGGCGAGCCTGAGCGGGTTGGGCGTCGCCCATTTGACTCCCTTCACCCCGGGCAGGGCGCAGAGCTCGGCGATGGCCTTGGTGCCGATGGCGTCGTTGCGCAGATAGAGCATCATCGGCAGGCCGTCGGCGGCGTCGGCCACGGCCTTGAGATAATCGACGATGCCGCGGGGCGCGACGAAGGGGTCGGGCGGCTGATGCACCATCAGCGCGGTGGCGCCCGCGGCGGCGGAGGTTTTCGCTAACGCCTTCGCATCACGGATACCGCGGCCGATTCCGGCCAGCACCGGGGCCCGGCCATCGACCAGCCGCACCACCTCGCGCACCATGCTGGAGGCTTCGTCGGTGGTCAGCGCATAGAACTCGCCGGTATTGCCGTTGACCACCGGCATGTGGAGGTCCGCGCCCAGGGCGCGGTCGATGATGGGTGCGAGCCGGGCGGGCGCGATGTCGCCATTTTCGTCATAGGGGGTGACGAGAATGCCGGAAATGCCGATCAGCGCCTGGTCGAGGGAAAGAGCCATCCTGTCCACCTTGTCCTAGAAGATATCCGGCTCGCCGGCCGCGGCGCCGAAATCGCGTTCGAGGAAATCGAAATCGCAGCCCTTGTCGGCCTGGGTGACGTGCCGGGAATAAATCCACCCCCAGCCGCGCTCGAAGCGCGGGGCCGGGGGCGTCCAGGCGGCGCGGCGGCGTTGCAGCTCGTCCTCGGACACCAGCATGTCGAGCCGGCGATTGGGCAGGTCGAGCCGAACGACATCCCCGCTGCGCAGCAGGGCCAGCGGCCCGCCGACATGGGATTCGGGGGCGATGTGCAATACGCAGGCGCCATAGGAGGTGCCGGACATGCGGGCGTCGGAGAGGCGCAGCATGTCCCGGTAGCCCTGCCGGATCAGCGCCTTGGGAATGGGCAGCATGCCCCATTCCGGCATGCCGGGTCCGCCGAGCGGGCCGGCATTGCGCAGGACCAGGACGTGATCGGGCGTGACGTCGAGATTTTCGTCGTCCACTGCCTGCTTCATGTCCGGATAGCTGTCGAAGACCAGGGCCGGGCCTTCATGCAGATGGTATTTCGGGTCGCAGGCCGCCGGCTTGATCACTGCCCCGTCCGGGCAGAGATTGCCGCGCAGCACGGCCAGGGAGCCTTCGCGATAGACCGGGTTGGAGAGCGGCCGGATGACGTCGTCGTTGTAGACGGCGGCGCCCTCGAGGGTTTCGCCCAGGGTCTTGCCGGCAACCGTGAGGCATGAGGTGTCGAGCCGGTCGGCGAGCCGGCTCATCAGGCCGCGCAGGCCGCCGGCATAGTAGAAATCCTCCATGAGGTAGTCCTTGCCGGACGGACGGATATTGGCGATGAGCGGGGTGACGCGCCCCAGGGTGTCGAGATCGTCCAGGGTGAGCGCCACGCCGGCCCGGCGCGCCATGGCGACGAGGTGCACCACCGCATTGGTCGAGCAGCCCGTGGCCATGGCCACGATGGCGGCGTTGCGCATGGAGGCGTCGGTGACGATGCGGTCCGGCGTCAGATCCTCCCAGACCATCTCGACGATGCGCCGCCCGCAATCGGCCGCCATGCGCGCATGGCCCGAATCCACGGCCGGGATGGAGGATGCACCGGGCAGGGTGAGGCCCAGCGCCTCGGTGATCGCCGTCATGGTCGCGGCCGTACCCATGGTCATGCAGATGCCGGCGGAGCGGGCAATGCCGCCTTGCAGGCCGCGCCATTGCGCGTCGGTGACATTGCCGGCCCGGCGCTCGTCCCAATATTTCCAGGCATCCGAGCCCGAGCCCAGTATGCCGCCGGCATGATGGCCGCGCAGCATGGGGCCGGCCGGCAGATAGATCATCGGCCCCCCGGCCGACAGAGCGCCCATGACCAGCCCCGGCGTGGTCTTGTCGCAGCCGCCCATCAGCACGACGCCGTCGAGCGGATGGGAGCGGATGGTCTCCTCGGTCTCCATGGCCAGCATGTTGCGGTAGAACATGGATGTGGGCTTGGTGAAACTTTCGTCCACCGAGAGGGTCGGCAGCTCCACGGCAAAGCCGCCCGCCTGCGCCACGCCGCGCTTGACCGCCTCGACCCGCTCGGGGAAATGGCCATGGCAGGCGTTGAGCTCGGACCAGGTGTTGAGAATGCCGATCACCGGCCGGCCGAGAAAATCGTCCTCGGAATAGCCGAGCTGCATCAGCCGCGAGCGATGCCCGAAGCTGCGCAGATCGTCAGGCGCGAACCAGCGGGCAGAACGCAGCTCCGCAGCGGTCTTGCGGGCGCGGGAAGTCATGTATCCCCCTCTTTATTCCCTTGATGTATGCGCATACATCATCAGGAGTCAATCGGTGGGCCGGCATTGTGGACGCCTCTGGCGCCATTGATATATGCGTTGTCAGACGGCGAGGACGAAAGGCAAGCATGGCTGAGAGGATTGCAGACAAGCGACGCAGCCGCGGCGTCACCATGGCCGATATCGGCCGGCTGGCAGGGGTGACCCAGGTGACCGTGTCGCGGGCCCTGTCCAACCCCGAAAAGGTGTCGGCCGCCGCCTTGCAGCGCATTCAGGAGGCCATCCGCCAGACCGGCTTCGTGCCCAATGCGCTGGCCGGGGCGCTCGCTTCCAACAGGTCGAAGCTCGTGGCGGCCCTGGTGCCCGCGGTCACCAATGTCGTCTATGCCAGCATGCTGCATGCCTTTTCCGAGATCATGCGGGGACACGGCTACCAGATCATGCTCTCGGAGACCGGCTTCGATCCGGATCGCGAGGAAAAGGCTGTCGCCACGCATCTCTCGCGTCGCCCCGACGCCATGTTGCTCACCGGCGTGCAACACAGTCCGGCAACGCGCAGGATGCTGCTCAATGCCGGCATTCCGGTCGTGGAGATCTGGGACGTCACCGATACGCCGGTCGATTGCTGCGTCGGCTTTTCCCATGTCGATGCCGGACGTGCCGCCGCCGAGTTCGCTTTCGCGGCGGGTTATAGACGGGCCGCCACCATAACGGCGGGGGACGAGCGGGCGCGCCGCCGCCGCGATGCCTTTGCCGCGCGCTTCGCTGCGCTGTCGCAAAGCGATGTCCGCGCCATCGAATTCGAATCCTCCGCCTCTTTGGGGCTGGGCCGGCAGGCTTTGGCACAATTGCTGGCCCAAGGCATGGAGCCGGGAACGGTATTATTCTGCAGCTCCGATCAGTTCGCCCAGGGCGTATTGGTGGAAGCCTCGGCGCGGCGGCTCTCAACTCCCTCCGACATCGCCGTCATCGGCTTCGGCGACGAGGAATTCGCCGCCAGCACCGAGCCGGCCCTGACCACGATCCGGATCGACCGCCAGCGGCTCGGCCAGGTCGCCGCCAACGCTATACTGGACCGCTTCGCCAGCACGGCACTTCGCTCCACCTACGATATCGGCTTCGAGCTGGTGAGGCGCGGCTCGGCATAGCCGGCCAGCTCAACTATCTCGTTCTGCGCCGGAACAGATGAACTGTCGGGATTGGTAGGGGCGCAGAGTTACCATGATGCCCTCCGCGTCGTGGGGATATGGTTGGCCTGCTTCGTGGACGGGGCCGGGGTTCCTGCGTCCGAACGCCGCCCAGCGTACCAGCCGCTCGGTGGTATGGTCGCCGGTATTGAAGACATTGACGAGAATTGTGCCGTCGGACCTTGCGACCGTCTGGATCAGCACCGGATCGGCATGGGCGACGGCCATCGGCTTGCCGGTCGGGCCGGTGGAAAGCGTGTAGCGCAGCGCGGAGCGGCCGAGCTCGGGGAAATGACAGGGCGTGGGCGCGGTTTCCCGCAGGAGCGCGGCGAGGAGGGCGCGGCGTTCGGGCGGGACTTCGGCCAGTTGGTCGCTGGTCATGACGATGCCGCCGGCGAGACCGGCGAAATGGATCAGGGAATCGATCTGGTCGTCGCTGAGCTCGTGGAAGCGCTCGCGCAGCAGGATGCAGTCGGGATCGGATTGCCAGAGAATGCCATTGGCGAAATTGCGGGCGGTCTGGTCGCGCAGCAGCGACTGGGCCGAATAGTGGCCGGACCAGGAGACGCCGACATCGCGGCCGATGCGCATGGCGTCGGCATAGCCGATGGGTGCCCAAAGCGGGGCGCCGCAGCACAGCAGAAAGGCATCGCCGATCTCCTCGCGGATCAGCCGGATCATGCGCATCCAGATCTCGATGCGCGTCAGGTCCGGCTCGTGCCAGACGGCTTCGTCGGCGCCATAGATAGAGCCCAGATGCAGGAAATCGGACTTGAAATAGCCGCAGCCCCAATCCCTGGCCCAGGTGCGGAAGACCCCACGCATATAGGCGGCGGCATCGGGATGGGTGATGTCGAGGACGTAATACTCCTCGCTGCGCTTGTGCCAGCGGAATTCGCCGTGGAAGGTCATGGGCGCCAGCGGCCGTCCGTCCTTGCGGCTGCGCACCACCCAATCGGGATGCTCGGCAAACAGGCGCGAGCGGTTGCCGACCATGAAGGGGGCGATCCAGAGGCCGGGAGTGAAGCCCCGTGCCCGGGCTGCGTCGAGCAGGGGTTTGATGCCTTCGGGGAATTGCGCTTTGGCTTCGAGCCAATCGCCCATTTCCGGGGTGAAGCCATCGTCAATGAGAAAGACATCGAAGGGGACTGCATGCGCGTCGCGGAATGCGGCGGCGGCGTCGAGGTGCTCGAGCAGAACCGGTTCGCTGAGCGAAGCATAGAGATTGTACCAGGAGCACCAGCCGGTGATGCGTTTTTCGGGCAGGCGTGGCGGGA
>Ga0182793_1000705_pt1 | contig 23582 bp, 25 predicted proteins | sample Passage237A_FD_130498 | JGI IMG/M metagenome (GOLD analysis project Ga0182793, IMG submission 130498) | Cellulose adapted compost microbial communities from Newby Island Compost Facility, Milpitas, CA, USA - Passage2 37A (version 2) (version 2) ... | reverse complement strand
CACGCGCTGGCTGACCTTGCGCTTGGAATAGAAGGGGTTGTTCCAGCGCAGGCCGGCTTCCTTGACCGTGCCCACGTACTTGCCGAACAGGCTCAGCACCGCGGCCTGGTTGGGCTGGATCGAGTACAGGCCGCAGACCACCAGCAGCACGGCCGCTCCCAGCACGACAGCGGCGATCACGCGCAGGCCGGCCCCTTCGGCCCCGGCCGCGCCCAGCTGCACACCCTGGAAGAACAGCCAGGCGGTCGCCGCGCCGCCCGCAAGAACGGCCAGCAGGACCGGGATGCCGGGCAGGGACGAAATGGGGCGCTCTTTCATGGCTCTCTCTCCTTGGTGACGGCTCTAGTTGATATCAAATTGATATCAGGCGTCAAGTGCCGCCGCGGGCAGTCCCCTTGGGAGTGGGGAAAGGGGGAGGGGGCGACGTGGTCCGGTTCCGGCCCTCGCCCCCGCCTCTGCTGCGCCCCGCCCCCCGCACCCGCAGGACGCCTGCTTTCACAAACGCACGCGCGACAGTGACGCGCAGACATGCCCGTTCCCGCTGGTGGCAGAGGGCAGAGCCCGGCCTCACCTGGCCGGGCGGCGTCGAGGTCCGGCGGCAGAAGGGAAGCCGAATACAATGACCGGCCCCCTGCTTTGCGAAGCCTCCCCATGGTCCGTATCGGAACCCCGCTGTCCCTGCATGCCATCCGCGTCCTCCTGCTCGGCTCGGGCGAGCTGGGCAAGGAAGTGGCCATCGAGCTGCAGCGGCTGGGGGTGGAGGTGGTCGCCGCCGACCGCTATGCCGATGCGCCGGCCATGCAGGTGGCCCACCGCAGCCATGTGCTGGACATGCTCGACACCTTCGCCCTGCGCGAGCTGATCGCCACCGAAAAACCGGACCTGATCGTCCCGGAGATCGAGGCCATCCACACCGAGACCCTGGTCCAGCTGGAGGCCGAGCACGGGCAGAAGGTGATCCCGACCGCGCGCGCCGCGCGCCTGACCATGGACCGCGAGGGCATCCGCCGCCTGGCCGCCGAGACCCTGGGCCTGCCGACCTCGCCCTACCGTTTCGTGGACACCTTGGAGGAATACCACCAGGCCATCGCCGCCGTCGGCCTGCCCTGCGTGGTCAAGCCGGTGATGTCCTCCTCGGGCAAGGGCCAGAGCATCGTGCGCGAGCAGTCCCAGGCCGAGGCGGCCTGGGAATACGCCCAGACCGGCGGCCGCGCCGGCGCCGGGCGCTGCATCGTCGAGGGCTTCATCGACTTCGACTACGAGATCACCCTGCTGACCGTGCGTCATGCCGGCGGCACCTCGTTCTGCCAGCCGATCGGCCACCTGCAGCGCGACGGCGACTACCGCGAGAGCTGGCAGCCGCAGCCGATGTCGGACAAGGCGCTGGAGCGGGCCCGCGAAATCGCCCGCGCCATCACCGGCGAACTGGGCGGCTGGGGCGTGTTCGGCGTGGAGCTGTTCGTCAAGGGCGACCAGGTCTGGTTCTCGGAGGGGTCCCCGCGCCCGCACGACACCGGCCTGGTGACCCTGGTCTCGCAGGACCTGTCGCAGTTCGCCCTGCATGCCCGCGCCATCCTCGGCCTGCCGGTCGGGGCCAGCGAGGGCGGGGTGGTCCCCCAGCATGGTCCCTCGGCCTCCTGCGCGCTGCTGGCCCAGGGCCATGGCGTGCCGGTGTTCTCCAACGTGGAGGCGGCGCTGCATGCGCCGGGCACCGCCCTGCGCCTGTTCGGCAAGCCCAAGGTGGAAGGGCAGCGCCGGGTCGGCGTGACCCTGGCCCGTGGCAGCGATGTGGACGCGGCGCGCGCGGTGGCCCGCGACGCGGCCGCCGCGATAGGCATCGAGCTGGGCAACGACTGAGGCGCTGGCCTAGATCGGCGCGGCGAAGCGGGTGCCGGCCAGGCGGATGCTCCACAGCAGTTCGACCATGGCCAGGTTGTTGAGCAGCGGCTCGCCGGCCAGCAGCAGCCAGTAGCCGGTGCCGTCGACCCAGAACGGGATGAAGGACCAGTCCGGCAGCAGCATGTCCGGGTCGCTGTGGAAGGCGACCCGGCTGGCGCCGGCCCAGCCGCGCCGCGCCTGGCGCTGGGCGAAGCTGGAGTAGTCGGCTGCGGCCGCGCTCAGGGTCTCGGCCAGGTCCGCGTCCAGCCCGGAATGGCCCAGGCAGAAGCCCGAGTCGGAAGCCAGCACCGCGCAGCGCTCTCCCGACAGCGGCGCGATCACGTGCTGGGCGAAGTCGCCCAGGCGCACATCCGGGGCCGGCACCTCGCGGCGCAGGATCTGCACCCACTGCCGCTCGCGCAGCTGTTCGAGCATGCGCCCGCTGTGGTCGTGCTGCTCGCGCCAGGCCGCCGTGGCCGGCGCGGCCTGGCCGCCGAGCAGGGCCTGCACGGCCTTCTGCTGCGGGCTGGGCTCGGGCGAGGAGAAGGCGTGCAGGGCTCCGCGCGGGGTCGGCAGCAGCCAGGTCTGGGCGGTGTCGTTGCTCATGGGATCGGGGCAGGCGGGTTCGCGGCCTGGCGGCTGCCCATCAGGTCGCGCTGTTCGAGGGTGGCGGCCACCTGTTCCCAGCGGTCGCCCACGGCCAGTTCATGGCGGCGCAGGTCGCGGCTGGCGAGCATGAAGGCCAGCTTGTCCTGGCAGGACAGGCAATGGTCGAGGAAGTCGCGTTCCACCCGGCTGGCGTGCAGCGGATCGCCCTCCAGCAGGGCTTCGACCACCTGCGCGGCCAGGCGCCGGGAATGGTCGGCGCCGCCGCGGCGCACGCGCGCGGCCACATTGGCCGAGGGCTGGGCGATCACGCTCCAGCGCGTGGCCAGCGGGGTGATGCCCGGCAGCAGGTGGCCATGGGCATGGCGGGCGAAGGCTTCGCGCACGTAGTCGGGCAGGCGGCTGGCGGCCAGCTGCAGGGCCGCCTGGCGCACCCCGGTGTCCTCACCGGGCACGGCCACGAACAGGTCGGCCAGGCAGCCCTGGACCGGCTCTTCGCCGCCCAGCTGCACCGCGGCCTGCAGCCGCGCCAGATGGGCGCCGGCGTCTTCCGGGGTGCGGGCCACGGCGCAGGTGCGGGCACGGAACTGGCGGCGGGCGTGCAACTGGGCCGGGTCCATCAGTCCACCAGGGTGTCCATGAGGTCGATCATGAATTCGGCGTCCTCCTGCGACAGCGGCTCGAAACCGCCGGGCAGGCCCAGCGCCTGCAGGATCTCGGCGTCGGCCGGGTCGGCCGGGTCGATCCCGAGCAGGGCGTCGCGCAGCGCCGGCAGGTCGTCCCAGGCGCGCGGATGGGCCAGGACCACGTGGCTGATGTCGCGCAGCTGGCTTTCCACCAGCACCCGCAGCCGCTGCCGGGTCAGGCGCGAGAGCGAGTGGTAGGCCGAGGCCAGGAAGAAGCCGGCCTCGGCCTGGCCGCCCAGGACCATGCGCGCGGTGCTCTGGTAGCTGGGGGTCAGCTCCCATTGCACGCTTTCCTCGCCGAGGTCGGCCGGCTCCAGCAGGCGCAGGCCGATCAGCTTGACGTCGCGGTTGTCGGTCAGGGCGATCCGGCAGCCGGGGCGCAGGTCTTCCACGCAGTGCAGCTCCGATTCGGCCGAGGCGGCGATCACCATCTCGTCCGAATGGCCGCGCGGGCGGGCCAGCGGCAGGTAGCCGCGGTCGCGGATCAGGTGGGCCGAGTCGAAGGGGTTGGCATAGACCAGGTCGACCACGTCGTCATTGAGCATGGCCGCCTGTTCCTGGGCGTCGGCCGGCATCAGCAGGTGCAGGCGCAGCCCGGAACGGTGCTGCATCGCCGTGCCCAGCATGTACCAGCCGGGGAAGTTCTCCGGGGCGAAATCCGGGGCCACCAGCATGTTCAGCGGCATGCACGGTCCTCCCCGGCCTGGGCGCGTTCCTGCTCCAGCCACTGCCGGTAGGTCGGCAGCAGGGCCTCGATCCGGCTGCGCGAAGGCTTGCGCCGCACCGAGCTGTAGCCGACCACCTTGCCGTCGCGGATGTTGGGCAGGGCGGTGGCATAGACCCAGTAATGGGCGCCGTCCTTGCGCAGGTTCTTGACGTAGCCGTGCCACTTCCTGCCGGCCTTGAGCGTGTCCCACAGGTCCTTGAACGCGGCCCTGGGCATGTCCGGGTGGCGCAGGATGCAGTGCGGGGCGCCGATCAGTTCCTCGCGGCTGTAGCCGCTGAGTTCGACGAAGGCGTCGTTGGCGTGGGTGATGACCCCGTCCAGGTCGGTGCGCGAGACGATCAGGCGCCCGTCCGGGTAGGGAACCTCGCGCTCGGTCCAGTACACCAGGCGGCTGCTGCCGTCGGCGAAGACCAGGCGCGTGCTCTGGTGCGGCTCCGCGGGCGGAGCCATGTCGGACAGGAAGGACATGGCCTCAGACGATCCCGCCCAGGGTCTGGGCCGCGCGCTTGATGTCCAGGAAGGCCAGGCCGAGCTTGACCTCGGCCTTGGTCAGCACGGTCAGCACGGCCTCGTCGCCGGCGGCGGTCATGATCACGTAGCCGTGTTCGCCCTGGACCAGGACGCGTTCCAGGCGGCCGCGGCCGAGCTCGCGGGCGGTGCGCTCGCCCAGGGAGAGCAGGGCCGCGGACATGGCGCCGATGCGGTCCTCGTCCATTCCGTGGGGCATGACCGCGTCGATCAGCAGGCCGTCGATCGAGATCAGGGCGGCGGCCTCGATGTCGGCGCTGGAGGTCTTCAGGCCATCCAGGGCCTGGCGGATGAGTTGGGAGCGTTGGCTGGAAAGCTGGGGCAGGGCGTTCATGCGGACATTGCAGCCCCCGCCCCGGCCGCAGCCATTGATCAGGATCAAGGGCCGGCGGGCTGCTCAGGAACCAGCAGGTCGACCCAGACCAGGTGGTGGTCGCTGGCATCGGCCAGCCCGGCCCCATCCTGTCCCGGCGCCGGCCAGAACACCCCGCTGCCGGCCACGGACATGCCGGTGGACGGCAGCACGTAGTCCAGGCGCATGGCGCCCGAGCGCGGGCCGAAGTCGCCGGTCACGTGGGCCGGCGGGCCGCGGTGGACCAGGCCGCGTTCGGCATGGGCCAGGGCCACCTGGGCGCCGCCCTCGGAGGCGGGGGCGGGCATGCGCAGCACCCGCGGATGCTCGATCAGGCCGAGGATGGCCTCGTGGTGGCCGTCGCCATCGACCGGGTCGTTGTTGAGGTCGCCGGCGATCACGAAGCGCGCCTGCGGATCCAGCCCGCCGCAGCGGCCGGCGTCATCGCACAGCCAGTCCTGGCCGGTACCGGAGATGTATTCCTGCCACAGCCGGATCTCGTCGCCATTGCGCGCAGCGTTGCGCTTCTCCGGGCCGTGGAAGGCAGGCGGGGTGGGGTGGGAGACCAGGAAGTGAAGCGGCCCGGCCGGGGTGGCCACGGTCACGTCCCAGTGCGACTTGGACGACAGCCGCAGCTGCTGCCAGATCTCCTCGCTGTGCCAGGGCTGGCCGGTGGCCGGGTCCAGCGGGCGCCGCGCGCCGGGCATGGCCGCCCAGCGCAGCAGCTGGAAGCTGCGCACCGTGTCCGGATCGATCGGATGGCGCGAGAGCACCAGCATGCCGTACTGGCCCGGGTGCAGGCCGTAGCCCCAGGCGTCGTTGCCGCGGTCGCGGCCCTCGCCGCCGACGCTGCCGTTGCGGTCCAGGTCCAGGCCCGAGGGCACGCCGGTGTTGACCGGGGCCAGGTAGCGGTAGGGGTAGTGCAGGGCCTGGCCGCCGCCGGGTTGCGGCTGGCCCAGGTACTGCTGCTGGAACAGGTCGGCGGCGCGGTGCTGCGGGTCGTAGTCGAACTCGTTGAGCAGGACCAGGTCCGGGCGCACCCGCTGCAGCACCGCGGCGACCTTGCGCGCCGGCTCGTCGCCGGCTTCCAGGCGGCGGATGAGGCCGCCGTCCTCGTCGTGGTAGAGCGAGGTGTTGAAGGTGGCCACGCGCAGGCGCAGTTCGCCATCACCGTGGGAGGGCTGCGGCGCGGGCGCCGCGCAGGCGCCGAGCATCATGGCGATGCCTGCGGCGAGGAAGCGGAGGGGAGTGCACATGGGCGGGATTCTGGCACGCGCGGCGGCGTGGCGTATGTGCCGGAAGCGCAGTTGCGCATCATCCGCCGAACGGCCGCCACTGGCGTCCGTCGAAGGCCTCCAGCGCACGGTAGCGGCGCTTGTAGTCCATCTTGGCGTGGCCTTCGATCCAGTAGCCCAGGTACAGGTAGTCCAGGCCTTCGCGGCGGGCCCATTCGATCTGGCGCAGGATCGCCAGGGTGCCCAGGCCCAGGCGCGGCTGGTCGGGGTCAAAGAAGGTGTATACCGCCGACAGCGCGCCGGGGACCCTGTCGGTCACCGCCACCGCCAGCAGCGGCCCCGGCGCCTCGCCGGGGCCGGGGCCGCGCAGTTCCAGGAAGCGGGTGTCCGACCAGGCGCCGACCAGGAACTGGTCGAATTCGGCCGGGCCATGCCCGTCCATGCCGCCGTTGCGATGGCGCGCGTCCAGGTAGCGCTGGTACAGGGCGAAGTGTTCACCGCGGCGCTGCGCCGGCACCACCCGCGCCTGGATGGCCGCATTGCGCGCCAGGCAGCGGCGCTGGCTGCGGTCCGGGGTGAAGTCGCGCACCGGGATGCGCACCGGCACGCAGGCGCGGCAGGCCGGGCAGTGCGGGCGGTAGATGATGTCGCCGGAACGGCGGAAGCCCCATTCCAGCGACTGCGGGTAGGCCGCGCCCAGGCGCGCGTCGTTGGGATCGAGCACCAGGTCCCGCGCCTCGCGCTCGGGCCAGTAGCCACAGGCATGGCCACCGGTCTGGTACAAGCGCAGGTCTTCGGTGGGGGAGCTGTCCTGGCCCATGGGCGTCCTGGTCGGCGTGCGCTGCCAGCATACCCGGCGCTGGCCGGGGCGGGCACGGCCGGGGGTGCCGCCCTGCTGGAGCCTGAACGCGGCCGGGGTGGGGGTCAACGTTCGGCGCGGGCCGGCGTTTTCCATGGCGTGGTCAACAAGCCCACGACCTTCCGGAGATTGCCCGTGAACAAGACGCCCATCCTGATTGCCGCTTCGCTGCTGGCCATTGCCACCGGGACCGTGCTGGCCCAGGCTCCCGCCGCTGGCACCGACGCCCCCAAGCCGCCGCGGCACTTCGCCCTGGACGCCAACAAGGACGGTGTCATCGACCGCGCCGAGGCGGCCCGGCATCCGTTCCTGACCGAGCGCTTCGACAGCCTGGACAAGAACAAGGACGGCAAGCTCGACGCCAGCGAGGCCCCGCGCCCGCGCCACGGCCATGACGGCCGGCGCCGCGGCCACGGCCACCCGGGCTTTGGCGGCCCGCGCCGCGGCTTCCATGCCCCGTTTGCCGCCGCCGACAAGGACGGTGACGACCGCATCAGCAAGGCCGAGGCCCTGGCGGCGGCCACCGCGCGCTTCGAGCGTATGGACGTGAACAAGGACGGCTACATCGATGCCGCCGACCGCGAGGCCATGGCCAAGCAGCGGCGCGAGGCCTGGTTCAAGGCGGTCGATGCCAATGGTGATGGCCAGCTGAGCCAGGCCGAACTGGACGCGGCCCGTGCCCGGCACCACGCCGGCAAGGGCCCGGCCCCGAAGCAGGCGCAGTAAGGCCGCTGCGTACGGCCCGTACCGTGGGCCGTACGCTTCCCCCGGTGGCGCATGGTGGCAGTGCCGCCATGCGCCACTTCCGTTTCCGGAGGCAGCCACGCGGCGGCGGGGGCCGCGCCGCCTGCGCTCAGTCCCGGGTGTCGGGCGCGGCGGGCGTGATCCGGACCCGGATCTCCTCATCGTCCTGCGGCTGGGCCTGGGCCGGCGCGGAGGTGGGGGCAGGGGCGGTCGGGACGGCGCGATGCCGGCCCATCCAGATGAACACCGCCACCGCGGCAATGATCGCCAGCAGGCCGATGCGCAGGCGCCAGGCCCAGCGGCCGCGGCCACTTTCGTCGAACGGCGAGGGCGGCGGCGGGGCCGCCTGCGGCACGTCGGCATAGCTGCGCGTGCTGTGCAGCAGGCCGGCCTGGCGCAGGATCTCGCGCGCCCGCGGCTGGTCTTCGGGCAGGCGCACCCACACCGCCGGCTGCTTGTTGGCGGCCACCGGCTCGACGTAGCTGAACTGCCCGCCGCGGCGGCTGCGGTAGGAGCGCGGCTGGCTGATGTGCACGGCGATGCCGTGCTCCTCCAGCAGTCGGGCCACGCCCTCGACGGTTTCCAGGCGCTGGCTGGTGAAGATCTGGCGCACGCCTCAGCCTCCCTTGCCCGCGGGGTCCGGCACCACCCGGATCAGGCCTTCCTGCACGCTGCTGGCCACCAGCCGGCCTTGGCGGTCGAACACCTGGCCGCGGGCCAGGCCGCGCGAGGCCTGGCTGCTGGGGCTGTCCAGCGAGTACAGCAGCCACTCGTCGATCCGGAACGGCCGGTGGAACCACAGGCCGTGGTCGAGCGAGGCCATCTGCACCCGCGGGGTGTAGTAGCTGATCCCGTGCGGGAAGGTCGCCGTGCCCAGCAGGTGGAAGTCCGAGGCATAGGCCAGCAGGGTCTGGTGCATCGAGGCCGGGATGTCGCCCACGCTCTCGCGCAGACGGAACCAGACCTGCTGTACCGGCGGCAGCTTGGGTGGATTGAGCTCGTCGCGCGGGTGCACGTGGCGGAACTCGAACGGGCCGCCGCGCGAGAGCCAGCGCTGGACCTTGGTCGGCAGCCCGGCCAGCACCTCCGGCGCCAGCGGCGCGGCCGGCGGGATGTCCTCCGGCAGCGGCACCAGCGGCATGTTGGCCTGGTGCTCGGCGCCGGTTTCCTCGTCCTGGAACGAGGCGGCGCAGAAGAAGATCACCTTGCCGTGCTGGATCGCGCTGATCCGGCGCACCGAGAAGCTGCCGCCGTCGCGGGTGCGGTCCACGTCGTAGACGATGGGGTGGTCGATGTCGCCGGCGCGCAGGAAGTAGGCGTGCAGCGAGTGGCAGTGGCGGCCGTTGTCCAGGGTGGCGTGGGCCGCGGCCAGGGCCTGGCCCAGCACCTGTCCGCCAAACACGTAGCGGGTGCCGATGTCGCGGCTCTGGCCGCGGAAGAGGTTGTCTTCCAGCCGCTCCAGGGCCAGCAGGTCGATCAGTTCGGAGGCAACGGGACCAAGGACGGCGGACACGGGCGGGCCAGGCGTGGGAAAACACCGATTATAGCGGTGCCCCCCTGCCGGCCCCGGGCCGGGGCGCCTCAGCCCTGCAGGCGCAGCAGCGGCACCCGCGCCAGCACCTGCTCCCAGGGGAAGCGCGGGCCGGGGTCGCGCTTGCGCGGCACCAGGATGGCCGGGTCGTCGCTGGCGGGCACCTGCTCGCGGTCCAGGTCCTCGTGCCCGGCAATGTGGCGCAGGGCCGGCAGGGTGGTGGCCAGGTGCACCAGCAGGCCGATCAGGGCACCGACCTGGGCGGCCGGATAGTCCTCGTCCATGGCCTGGTGGCGCGAATCCAGCCAGTGCGGGTAGCGGCCGCTGTTGACCAGCTCGATACCGATGGCGCGCGGGTTGTAGCCGCGCACATGGTGGGCCACGCGCTCGACCGGGACGTAGCACTCGATCCGGCCGTCGCGGTCGATGTAGTAGTGGCCGCTGTTGCCGGTGCCGCTGTCGTAGAGCACGCGCTCGCCGTATTCGCGGGCCATGCCCAGGTCGGGCAGCTCGGTGCAGTGGACCACCACCAGGTCCACCTGCGCCAGGTCGCGTTGCTGCAGCGCCTCCACGTAGGGCAGCAGGTGCAGGTGGATGTCCGGTGCGGGGGGCGTCATGGGCGGGATGCTAGCATTGCCGGCATGGTTTCCCGTGCCGCCGTGCCCGATCCCGACAGTCCGCTGGGGCGCCTGATGGCGGCCCTGCCACGTGCCGGCCGGGTGGAATGGATCGGCCTGCGCCCGGCCCGTGGCCAGCCCATGCGCGAGGTGGAGTCGGCCCTGGCCCAGGCTGGCGGCGGGCTGGACGGGGACCGTTACGCCGGCCGCAACGGCAGGCGCGGCATCACCCTGATCCAGGCCGAACACCTGCCGGTGATCGCCGCCCTGGCCGGCCAGGCCGAGGTGGCGCCGGCGCGGCTGCGCCGCAACCTGGTGGTTTCCGGCATCCCGCTGGCCGCGCTCAAGGGCCGTCGCTTCCGCGTCGGCGGGCTGCTGCTGGAGGGCACCGGGTCCTGCGACCCCTGCTCGCGGATGGAGGCCGAGCTGGGCCCGGGCGGCTTCAACGCCATGCGCGGCCATGGCGGCCTGTGCGCGCGCATCATCGAGGGCGGGCGGGTCAGCCGCGGCGACGAGGTGCGGGCGCTGTGAGTCGCGGCCACTGCATCCTTTCCCACGGTTTTGAAAGCGGGCCGGACGCGACCAAGGTCACCGCCCTGGACGCCGCCGCGCGCGCGCTGGGCTGGAGCACCGAGCGCCCGGACTACACCGACCTGGACGCACGCCTGGAGGTGAGCCGGGTGGGCGACGTGCCCGCGCGCCTGGCGCGCCTGGTCGAGCTGGCCCGGCGCCGGGTCGCCGAGGGCGGGCCGGTGGTGCTGGCCGGCTCCAGCCTGGGCGCCTACATCTCCGCCCTGGCTTCGCTGCAGGTGCCCACCCGCGGCCTGTTCCTGATGGTGCCGCCGACCACGATGGGGCCGATGCCGGCGCTGGACGCCGCCGCCGTGCCCACCAGCGTGGTCCATGCCTGGCATGACGAGATAATTCCCGCCGCCGAGGTGATCGAGTGGGCGCGGGTGCGCTCGCTGCGCCTGCTGCTGCTCGACGACGGCCACCGCCTGGCGCGCCACGTCGAGGCCACCGCCGAGGCCTTCGCCGCCCTGCTGCGCACGCTCTGAAGCCTGGCCTGCACGGCCGTGGCGGGGTGATGGCTTACCATGCGCGCCTGCGCGGGAGCCGCGGCCCGGCCGCCGCTCCCCAATCCCCACGCCCCGAGTGCCGATGCCTGCCCCGATCAAGTTCTTCGTTTCCTGCGCCAAGGGCCTGGAATACCTGCTGGCCGACGAGCTGGTCGCGCTCGGCGCCACCCGCGCCACCGCCGCGGTGGCCGGCGCCAATGCCGAGGGCAGCCTGGCCGATGCGCAGCGTGCGGTGCTGTGGTCGCGCCTGGCCAGCCGCGTGTTGTGGCCCCTGGCCAGCTTCGACTGCGCGGACGAGCAGGCGCTGTACGCGGGCGTGCGCGCGCTGGACTGGAGCGCGCACCTGGCCCCCGGTCATACCCTGGCGGTGGACGCGCATGTGTCCGGCGCGGCCATCACCCATGCGCGCTATGCCGCGCAGCGGGTCAAGGACGCGGTGGTGGACGATTTCCGCGAACGTGGCCTGGAGCGGCCCTCGGTGGACGTGGAGACCCCGGACCTGCGCCTGAACCTGAGCCTGCGCAAGGGCCGGGCCACGTTGTCGGTGGACCTGGGCGGCGGCTCGCTGCACCGGCGTGGCTGGCGCAGCGAACAGCGCGAGGCGCCGCTGAAGGAGAACCTGGCCGCGGCAGTGCTGTTGCGCGGCGGCTGGCCGGCGCTGTACGTCGAGGGCGGCGGCCTGCTGGACCCGATGTGCGGCAGTGGCACCCTGCTGATCGAGGGCGCGCTGATGGCCGCCGATGTGGCCCCCGGCCTGGGCCGGATCGAGGTCCGTGAACAGGCGCGCGTGCAGGCCGTGGCCGCAGCCCCCGCCGATCCCTGGGCCACGGCGCGGGAGCAGGCCGACACCGGCGCAGGTGAGCGCCTGGGCACCGCGCCCAGCCGCTGGCTGGGCTTTGACCTGGCGGCCTGGGAGACGCTGCTGGAGCAGGCGCGGCAGCGCGCCCGCGCCGGCCTGGCCGCGCTGCGCCCGGTGTTCCGGGGCGCGGACCTGGACCCGCAGGCCATCGCCGCCGCGCGCCGCAATGCCGAGGCCGCCGGCGTGGCCCATGTGATCGCACTGGAGGCGGCCGACATCGACGCCCTGGCCGCGCCGGCCCAGGGCCGCGGCCTGGTGGCCTGCAATCCGCCCTACGACCAGCGCCTGGCCGCCGACGGCGGACTGTACCGCCGCCTGGGCCAGGCCCTGCAGCGGGCGGTGCCGGAATGGCGTGCCAGCCTGCTGTGCGGCGACGAGTCCCTGGCCCAGGCCACCGGCCTGCGCGCGGCCAGGAAGTACCAGTTGTTCAACGGCGCGCTGGAATGCGCGCTGATCGTCTGCGACCCGGTGCGGGTGCCGGTGCGCGAGACCCCGCGCGAGCTGTCCGAAGGCGCGCAGATGGTGGCCAACCGCCTGCAGCGCAACCTGCGCCGGCTCAAGGGCTGGCGCAGCGGCGAGGGCGTGACCTGCTTCCGCGCCTACGACGCCGACATCCCCGAGTACGCCGCGGCCATCGATGTCTATGCCGAGGACGGCGGCGCCCAGCGCACCTACCTGCATGTGCAGGAATACGCCCCGCCCAGGGAGATCCCCGGGGCCGACGTGCGGCGGCGCCGCAACGAGCTGCTGGCCGCGGCCCGCGCCTGCTTCCAGGTGCCGCCGGAGCGGGTGGCGCTCAAGACCCGCGAGCGCGGCAAGGGCGGCTCCAAGTACGGCCGCTTCGCCCAGCATGGCGAGCGCTTCGTGGTGGCCGAGAACGGCGCGCGCTTGTGGGTGAACCTGTTCGACTACCTGGACACCGGCCTGTTCCTGGACCACCGACCGCTGCGCCGGCGCATGGCCCGCGAGGCCAGGGGCAAGCGCTTCCTCAACCTGTTCTGCTACACCGGGGTGGCCAGCGTGCAGGCCGCGGTGGCCGGTGCGGCCACCACCACCAGCGTGGACCTGTCGGCCACCTACCTGCAGTGGTGCGCGGACAACCTGGCGCTCAATGGCCTGGGCGGGGCCGCCCACCGCCTGGTCCAGGCCGACGCGGTCGCCTGGCTGGAGGCCGAGCGCGGGCAGTACGACGTGATCTTCTGCGACCCGCCGACCTTCTCCAACTCCGCCCGCGCCGACGATTTCGACGTCCAGCGCGAGCACGTGCGCATCCTGCGCGCGGCGGTGGCCCGGCTGGCGCCGGACGGGGTGCTGTACTTCTCCAACAACTTCCGCCGCTTCCGCCTGGATGCCGAGGCGGTGGCCCAGTTCGCGCGGTGCGAGGAAATCACCGCCGCGACCCTGCCGCCGGATTTCGAGCGCAACCCGCGCATCCACCGCGCCTGGCGGCTCGGTCGGGCCTGACCGGCACGGCCCGGGCTGGCCCGGGCCGCATGGCGTGGGCTGGCGGCGCCTGGCGCCGGCTCAGTCGCCGATCAGCAGCGCGAACGGACCCAGCTGCGAGTTCATCAGCAGGGCCAGGCTGCGCTCGCGGTCGGCCACCAGGCTGGCGGCCGGCACGCTGCTGTCCGGCGGGAAGGCGGTGTACTGCAGCTCGTCGGGCAGGACGTTGCGCACCACATAGCCCATCAGCACGTTGACGATCTCGCCCAGGCCGTCGATGGCCAGCGCGTCGTCGCAGCGCTCCGGGCCGATGCGCAGGAAGGCGCAGACCATGGCCTTCATCGTCGCCGCATCGGTGGCGATGCCGATGAACATGGGCTGGTCGCCCTCGATCCGCACATGGGCCACGTGCGGGTAGGCGGCCAGGGCCTGGGCATCGAGCAGGCCGGCGGCCTGGCACTGGCTGTCGAGCATGCGCGGGAACAGCCGCCCGCACAAGGCGATGGCGCCATTGGCCAGCTCGGCCAGGGCGTGGTCGTTCACGCCCACGGCCAGTTCCTGCTGGGCCAGGTCCTGGTCGGCGCGGTGCGCGGCCAGCTCGGCTTCCAGGGTGGCCTGGTCGAGCACGCCCTGTTCGACCAGGATCTGGCCGAACAGCTTGCGCCCGGCCTTCTGCGCGGCCAGCAGCGACTCGACCTGGGCTGCGTCGAGCAGGCCCAGGTCCATGGCGATGTCGCCGAAGCGGCGATCCTCGATGCGCTGGCGCTCGTTGATCCGGCGCGCCTGGTCGGCGGTCAGCAGGCCCTGGCGCACGGCCAGCTCGCCCAGCAGCGGATTGGAGGCACGCTGGGCCTCGATAGCGGACAGCAGCTGCGCCGGCGTGATCACGCCGCGCTCGAGCAGGTACTGGCCGAGGAATTTCACTGCCATTGGGAACCCTCTAGGCGGATTGCGGGATGGTGGACGCAGGCTCAGGCGAGCACTTCGCGGAGCACGCGCTCCATGGCATCCGGGTCGATGGGCTTTTGCAGGTAGGAGCGGGCGCCCAGCTTCAGGCACTCCTCGATGTCGCTCTGCGCGCCCAGCGAGCTCAGGATCACCACCCGGGCCTTGGGATCCTGGCCAAGGATACGCACCAGCGCCTGGCGGCCGTCGCACTCGGGCATCACCAGGTCCAGCAGGACGATGTCCGGGGACAGGGCCAGGAACTGGCCAACGGCCTCGTTGCCATTGCTGGCCTCGCCGACCACGTGGAACCCGGCCGCCTCGAGCTGGCCGGCAGTAAGCATGCGCAAGGCGCGCGAGTCATCGCAGATAAGCACGGTCGGTCGTGCGGCCATGTTGTCTTCCCCCATGAATGCGGGCCACGCGGTGGCCCTGTGCGGCATATCGGCCGCCCGGCTGCCGGCTTTAGGCCCCGGCGCGCTCCAGCAGCAGGACCAGGGCGTGCAGCAGCACGCCGATGGCCCCGCCGACCAGGGTGCCGTTGAAACGGATGTACTGCAGGTCCCGGCCCACCCCCAGCTCCAGCTCCCGCACCAGGTGGCGTTCGTCCCAGCCCTTCATGGTCTGGGCGATGTAGTCGGTGACCCCGCCGCGCAGGCGCAGGGCCAGTTTCTCCGCCCCGCCCATGATGTGCTCGTTGATCGCCGCGCGCAGCTCCGGGTCCTGGCCCAGGGCCTGGCCCAGCCCGGCCAGGGACTGTCGCAGGTGCCGGGCCAGGGCACCGCCCTCGTCCTCCAGGTCGGCGCGCAGGGCGGCGTGAACCTGGTCCCACAGGCCGCTGACGTATTCCTGCACGCTGGGGTGGTCGATCAGCTCCTGCTTGATCCCCTCCACCCGGGTGGCCAGGTCCGGATCCTGGCGCAGGCGGGTGATGTAGTCGCCCAGCCAGCGTTCGTAGTCGCGCCGGATCGGATGCCGCGGCTGGGCCAGGATTTCGTTGAACTCCTCCAGCAGGGCATGGGCGATGCGCTCGGCCAGGCTGTCGGCGATGCCCTCCACCGGCTTGATCCAGTCCACCGTGCCCACCAGCTTGGGCCACTCGCGGCGGGCGTGCTTGACCATCAGGGCCGAGGCCCGCTTCTTTACCGCCTCCCCGTCCAGGTAGCGGGCCAGGCGCTTGAGCGCCTCGTCCAGCAGGGCCTGGTGGCGGCCCTCGGCGGTGAGCAGGCCCAGCACCTCGCCGGCACTGGCGGCGGCGTTCCAGTTGCGCAGGCGCTCGATCACGAAGCGCTGGATGCTGCTGCGCACTGCCTGCTCGTCCAGCAGGTCCAGGGCCTGCAGCGCCCAGCCGCGGGCCATCTGCGCCAGCCGCGCCGACTGCTCGGGCCGGGCCAGCCACTGCCCCAGGCGCGCGGCCGGATCCAGCACCTCCAGGCGCTTGAGCAGGGTCTCCGGCTCCAGGAAGTGGTCGCGCACGAACGCGGCCAGGCTGTCGGCAATGCGCGCCTTGCTGCGCGGGATGATGGCCGTATGCGGGAAGGGCAGGCCCAGCGGATGGCGGAACAGGGCCACCACCGCGAACCAGTCGGCCAGCGCCCCCACCGTGGCCGCCTCACAGAAAGCCGCGACCCAGCCCCACGGGCCCTGGTTGCCCATGGCGTGGCTGAGCAGGAAGCCGGCCAGCATCACCAGCAGCATCGCCAGGGCGATGGCCTTCATGCGGCGCAGTTGTGCGGGTCGGGGATCGGGGCTGGTCATGCGGTTCCGGGTATGTCGCGTCGCTGCGGGCGGGGGCGGCGACGGCGCCTGGAGTTGGAGTGTAGTGGGGGCGGTGTGGAGCGGGCATATGGGGGCTGGGGAGGACGGCTCCGGGGAGGTCTGATGGTGCCGGGCCAGTACCCGGATGCGTCCGTGTCCCATGGCCGGCCAGGCGGACGATGTCGCCTGGGCTTTCTCGCCTTCCCGCCTTCTCGCCTTCTTGCCTTCTTGCCTTCTTGCCTTCTTGCCTGCCGTGTCGTGCCGTGCCGTGCCGTGCCGTGCCCATGCCCATGCCCATGCCCATGCCCATGCCCATGCCCATGCCCATGCCCGTGCCCGTGCCCGTGCCCATGCCCATGCCCATGCCCATGCCCGTGCCCGTGCCCGTGCCCGTGCCCATGCCCATGCCCATGCCCATGCCCATGCCCGTGCCCGTGCCCGTGCCCGTGCCCATGCCCATGCCCGTGCCCGTGCCCGTGCCCGTAGCGGTGGCTGTGCCTTTGCCTTTGCCTTTGCCGTTTCTTCCTCCCCGTTGGAGCGAACCGAGCATCGCAGCGGCGATGGGGGCGAAGAGGGCCATATGTTTGAGCGAAGCGAGTTAGGGCCCGTCCCCCATTGCCGCGAGAAGCGCAGGGGACCGGCCGGCGCAGCCGGACGGTTCGCGACCGGGGCCTGCTTTCTTCTTGGTTACTTCTTCTTTGCAGGAGCAAAGAAGAAGTAACTCGCCGAAGCGGCGAAGCCGCTGGCGAAAGCTTTGCTGCTAGGCCTCCGCAGGAGGCTGCATTTGTGTTGCTTTCTTTGCTTCGACTTGGATTTCTGTTGCTTCTTGGGCGCAGCAAGCGAAGAGTAAAGTCAACACATGTTTCGCCAGCCGCTGAGCGGCTGGCGAGTCACTTTTCTTTGCTTGTGCAAAGCTCAGACATATGGGCCTCTACGGCCCCGCCGTTGCTTCGATGCTCGGCGAGCTACAAGCGGGAAGAGCAAACGCAACGGCAAAGTCCAGCTGCAAGAGCGACGGGTGCATGGTGTGTTGGGGCCGTAACCCCACGTTCCGACGAGCGGCAGTTCTACTTAAAAGTAGTTATGATATTTTTAAGTAGAACCCGATGCGGAAGCTGCCATGCGAACAATCTCCATCTCTGATCCCGTTTGGGATGCCATTGCTAGCCGTGGCAAGTTTGGCGAAACGGAGGACGACGTTCTAAGGCGAGTTTTTGGGCTGCCCCCTCTAGCTAGTGGCGCGACTGTCGCGGCCAAGGCCCCGTCCTCTGCCGCCCCTGCAATGCAGGGCCGCCGTCGTAGCTCCTTCGCTACCGACAAGCTTAGCTCCTACATTTCCGGCAATGAATTGCGTGTCTCATTTGCGAGTGGTCCTTCCAAATCCTGGAAGCTCCCCCCAAAAAGCGACAAGGCCTCATTGCGTGCCGTCCGCAACGAGGCAACGAGTTTTGCCGAAAAGCATGGGGCCACTCTCGGTCAAGTGAACGCCGTCCGAAAGACTCTTACCGAGTCTGGCTATCACTTGCTCAAGTAACACGGTCTAACAACTGCCGAAGCCGTCTCGTGACTTAGCTCAAGCGTTACTGGGCGCCCTATGCAGTCGGCGCCCGGCCGTGGCCCCAACCCCTCTCCCGGCGAGAGGGGGGCTGGGGTGAGCGTCGGTCAGCGCAGCGTCGGCATCACGAACTCGGCGCCGGACGCGCCTTCCGGCCAGCGCGCCGTCACCGTCTTGAGCCGGGTGTAGAAGCGCACCCCGTCCGGGCCGTGCATGTGCAGCGGGCCGAAGATCGAACGCTTCCAGCCGCCGAAGCAGTGGAAGGCCATCGGGACCGGGATCGGCACGTTGATCCCGACCATGCCGGCCTGGACCCGGCGGGCGTACTCGCGCGCGGCGCCACCGCTGCGGGTGAACACCGCGGTGCCGTTGCCGTATTCGTGCGCATCGACCAGGGCCAGGGCCGCGTCGAAGTCCGGTACCCGCACCACGCACAGCACCGGGCCGAAGATCTCCTCGCGGTAGATGCGCATGTCCGGGGTGACCCGGTCGAACAGGCTGCCGCCGAGGAAGAAGCCCGGCTGCCGGGTGCACTCATGCGCCCGGCCATCGACCACCAGCTGCGCGCCCTCGGCCACGCCCAGGTCGATGTAGCCGCGCACCTTGTCGCGGTGCGCGCCATCGACCAGCGGGCCCATGTCCGGGTCGTCCAGGCCGTTGCCGATGCGTAGGGCCTGCACGCGCCTGGCCAGGGCCGCCACCAGGGCGTCGGCGGTGGCATCGCCCACGCAGACGGCCACCGAGATGGCCATGCAGCGCTCGCCGGCCGAGCCGTAGCCGGCGCCGAGCAGGGCGTCGGCGGCCACCTCGATGTCGGCATCGGGCAGGACCACGGCATGGTTCTTGGCCCCGCCCAGCGCCTGCACCCGCTTGCCGGCCTCGCTGCCGGCCCTGTACAGGGCGTGCGCCACCGGGGTGGAGCCGACGAAGCCCAGCGCCTGCACCCGCGGATCGGCCACCAGCGCGTCCACCGCCTCGCGGCCGCCGTGGACCACGTTGAACACGCCGTCGGGCAGGCCCGCTTCCTTGAGCAGCGTGGCCAGGTGCAGCGCCGCCGAGGGCACCTTCTCCGAGGGCTTGAGCACGAAGCTGTTGCCGCAGGCCAGGGCAATGGGCGCCATCCACAACGGGACCATGACCGGGAAGTTGAACGGGGTGACCCCGGCAACCACGCCCAGCGGCGCGCGTTCGCTCCAGCTGTCCACGCCCCGCCCGACCTCGGCCGAGAACTCGCCCTTGAGCAGGTGCGGGATGCCGGCGGCGAACTCCACCACCTCGAGGCCGCGGGTGACCTCGCCGCGCGCATCGGACAGGGTCTTGCCGTGCTCGGAGGTGATGATGCGGGCCAGGATGTCGGCATCGCGCTCGATCAGCCCGCGCAGGCGGAACATCACCCGCGCCCGCTGCAGCGGGGTGGTGGCGGCCCAGCCGGGGAAGGCGGCCTGGGCCGCGTCCACCGCGGCGCCGACGTCCCCGGCATCGCCCAGCGGCACCTGGGCGGCGACCTGGCCGGTGGCGGGATTGAAGACCGGGCCGAGGCGGCCGCTGCGGCCGGCCACCGGCTGGCCGGCGATGTGGTGGTGGAGCGTGGCGGTCATGCGGATGGTGGTTCCGTGCGGGTGTGGTCAGGAGGCCAGCGCTTCGCTGGCCGGGGTGTAGGGCAGGTCCAGCGACTCGGCCACGGGCCGGCAGGTCAGCTTGCCGGCATGCACGTTCAGGCCGTTGCGCAGGTTCACGTCGTCCAGCAGGGCCTGGTGCAGGCCCTTGCTGGCCAGGGCCAGGGCGTGGGGCAGGGTGGCGTTGGCCAGGGCGAAGGTGGAGGTGCGCGCCACCGCGCCGGGCATGTTGGCCACGCAGTAGTGGATGATGCCGTCGACCTCGTAGGTCGGGTCCTGGTGGGTGGTGGGGCGGCTGGTCTCGAAGCAGCCGCCCTGGTCGATGGCCACGTCCACCAGCACCGAGCCCGCCGGCAGCAGCTCCAGCTGGGCGCGGCTGACCAGCTTGGGCGCGGCCGCCCCGGGGATGAGTACCGCGCCGATCACCAGGTCGGTGGCCGGCAGCAGTTCCTCGATCGCGTCGCGGCTGGAGTAGAGCGTGGTCAGGCGGTCGCCGTAGAGCTCGTCCACGTACTTGAGCCGTTCCAGCGAACGGTCCATCAGGATCACCTCCGCGCCCAGGCCCATGGCCATGCGCGCGGCGTTGAGCCCGACCGTGCCGCCTCCCAGTACCAGCACCCGCGCCGGGCGTACCCCGGGCACGCCGCCCAGCAGGATGCCCTTGCCGCCCTGGGCCTTCTCCAGCGCATGCGCGCCGGCCTGCACCGCCATGCGCCCGGCCACCTCGCTCATCGGCGCCAGCAGCGGCAGGCCGCCGCGGTGGTCGGTCACCGTCTCGTAGGCGATGGCGCTGCAGCCGGAGGCGAGCAGGGCGCGGGTCTGTTCCGGATCCGGGGCCAGGTGCAGGTAGGCGTAGAGGATCTGGCCCGGCCGCAGCAGCGCGCACTCCTCCGGCTGCGGCTCCTTGACCTTGATGATCATCTCGGCGCGGGCGTAGACCTCGGCCGCGTCCTCGACGATATGCGCGCCGGCGGCCTCGTAGGCCGCATCCTCCAGGCCGATGCCGGCACCGGCGCCGCGCTGGACCAGGACCTGGTGGCCCAGCGCGGACAGCTCGCGCGCGCCGGCCGGGGTGAGGCCGACGCGGTACTCGTGGTTCTTGATCTCCTTGGGAACGCCGACCAGCATGCTGCACCTCTCGCTGTAGGGGCCTGCCGCTTTGGCGGCCAGGCGTCAGACTTCGGAAAGGACCTGGCCCAGGATCGAGAAGATCTCGTCGATCTGTTCGCGGTGGATGATCAGCGGCGGCGACAGCGCCACCGTGTCGCCGGTGACCCGCACCAGCAGGCCCCTGCGGAAGGCCTTCTCCAGCACCTGGTAGCCGCGCGCGCCCGGCGCCCCGGCCTGCGGCGACAGCTCGACCGCGCCGATCAGGCCGAAGTTGCGGATGTCGATGATGTCCGGGTTGGCCGTGCGCAGCGCGTGCAGGCCGTCTTCCCAGTGCTGCTCCAGCTCGCGGGCGCGGGTGAGCAGGCCTTCCTCGGCATAGGTGTCCAGGGTGGCCAGGGCCGCGGCGCAGGCCAGCGGGTGGCCGGTGTAGGTGTAGCCGTGGAACAGCTCGATCGCGCCCTCCGGGCCCTGCATGAAGGCGGCATGCACCTCCTCGGAGACGAACACCGCGCCCATCGGCACGCAGCCGGAGGTCAGGCCCTTGGCGGTGGTCATCAGGTCCGGGGTGACGCCGAAGCGCTGCGCGGCGAAGGGCTCGCCGACGCGGCCAAAGCCGGTGATGACTTCATCGAAGATCAGCAGGATGCCGTACCGGTCGCAGATCTCGCGGATGCGCTGCAGGTAGCCGTGTGGCGGCAGGATCACGCCGGCCGAGCCGGAGATCGGCTCGATGATGACCGCGGCGATGGTGCTGGCATCGTGCAGGGCGACCAGCCGCTCCAGGTCCTCGGCCAGCTCCAGGCCGTGCGGCGGCAGGCCGCGCGAGAAGGCGTTGCGCTCGATGTCCAGGGTGTGGCGCAGGTGGTCCACGCCCGGCAGGCCGGGTCCGAACCACTTGCGGTTGTTGGGCAGGCCGCCGACGGAGATGCCGCCGAAGCCGACCCCGTGGTAGGCCTTCTCGCGTCCGATCAGCTTGGTGCGCTGGCCCTCGCCGCGGGCGCGGTGGTAGGCCAGGGCGATCTTGAGCGCGGTGTCCACCGACTCGGAACCGGAGTTGGTGAAGAACACATGGTCCAGCGGGCGCGGTGCCAGCGCCTTGAGCCGCTCGGCCAGGATGAAGGGCAGGGGCGAGCCCATCTGGAAGCTGGGGGCGAAGTCCAGGGTGCCGATCTGGTTGGCCACCGCATTGACGATGCGCGGCCGGGCATGGCCGGCATTGCAGCACCACAGGCCGGCGCAACCGTCCAGGACCTGGCGGCCGTCCACGTCGCGGTAATACATGCCTTCGGCCGAAGCCAGCAGGCGCGGGCTCTGCCGGAACTGGCGGTTGGCGGTGAACGGCATCCAGTACGCGTCCATGGCCTCGGGGGCGGACAGGTTCTGGCCTGCGTAGAGGTCGGCCGGGAGGTTGGCGTTGGTGTCGCGGGTCATTGCGGCAAGGCTCCGATCAGGGCGGGGCAAGGCGTGCGGACCGGGCCTGCTGGGACGCGCGCCGTTTTAAAAATTCAACGCTGGGGGCGAGTCTACGCGAAAAATTGACCGTGACGAGGGGGTATGTAAAGTATCTGGCAACACGCCCGGCCCCCGGCCGGCGGGAGCGACGCACGACATGGACATCGGGGCACGCCTGCAGCGGGTACGTACGGCCCGCGGCCTGAGCCAGCGCGAGCTGGCCCGCCGCGTGGGCGTCACCAACAGCACCATCTCCCTGATCGAGCAGAACAAGGTCAGTCCCTCGGTCAGCTCGCTGAAGAAGGTGCTGGACGGGATCCCCATCTCCCTGGCCGAATTCTTCACCCTCGACCTGGACCCGGGTCCGGCCGAGCAGCCCTTCTACGGGCTGGACGAGCAGCCGGACGTGGGCAACAACGACATCCACTATTTCCTCATCGGCCAGCACCGCCCGCAGCGGCAGATGTGCCTGCTGCGCGAGGTGATGCCGCCCGGCAGCGACACCGGCGAGGAAATGCTGGCCCACGAGGGCGAGGAAGGCGGGGTGGTGGTCTCCGGCCAGGTCGAGGTCACCGTCGGCAACCAGGTGCGGGTTCTGGGCCCGGGCGAGGCCTACTATTTCGAAAGCCGCATCCCGCACCGCTTCCGCAATGTCGGCGACAGCGAGGCGGTGATCATCAGCGCCAATACCCCGGCCACGTTCTGAGGCGGACATGGACCCGGACAAGGCCGCCAGGATCGCCGATGCCCTGCTGGAGCCGGAGCGCCAGCGCCAGCACCGCCAGCGCCAGGCTCACCTGGCGCGGCGCTGGAACGGCCAGCAGATCCTGTATCGCAACCGCCGCGCGGTCGCCCTGGCCCTGGCGGCCATGCTGGTGGCCGCGGTGCTTGCCTGGGTCACCGGCGCGTTGCCGGGCCAGGACCTTGCGGCGCTGGCAGGCTGGAAGCGCCTGGCGGCCGGGGTCGGCCTGCCGGCCTGGCTGCTGGGCATGGTGCTGTTCCGGCCGCCGCCGCCGCCGCGCCATCTCGAAGAACTCTGACCGGCGCCTGCGCCGTCCCTTCCACTGATCCAGGAGTCGCAACATGTCCTCCCCCCGCACCCGCGCCGACTGGCAGGCCATGGCCGATGGCCTGAGCCTGCGCACCCAGGCCTTCATCGACGGCAAGTACGTGGATGCGGCCGACGGCGCCACCTTCGATTGCATCAGCCCGATCGACGGCCGGGTGCTGGGCAAGGTCGCCTCCTGCGGTCAGGCCGACATCGACCGCGCGGTGCGCGCGGCGCGGCGCGCCTTCGAGGCCGGGCACTGGTCGCGGGCCAGGCCGGTCAAGCGCAAGAAGGTGCTGCAGAAGCTCACGGCACTGATCGAGGAGCACGCCGAGGAGCTGGCCCTGCTCGAATCGCTGGACATGGGCAAGCCGATCGGCGATGCGCTCAACGTCGACCTGGCCGCCACCGTCCGCTGCTTCGGCTGGACCGCCGAGGCCCTGGACAAGGTCTATGGCGAGGTCGCGCCCACCGGCGAGGACGAACTGGGCCTGGTGACGCGCGAGCCGCTGGGCGTGGTCGCCGCCATCGTGCCCTGGAACTTCCCGCTGCTGATGGCGGCCTGGAAGCTGGCCCCGGCGCTGGCCATGGGCAACTCAGTGGTGCTCAAGCCCTCGGAGAAGTCGCCGTTGAGCGCGCTGCGCCTGGCCGAGCTGGTGGCCGAGGCCGGCATCCCCGAAGGCGTGTTCAACGTCCTGCCCGGCTACGGCCAGGAAGCGGGCGAGGCCCTGGCCCTGCACATGGACGTGGACGGGCTGGTGTTCACCGGTTCCACCGCGGTGGGCAAGCGCCTGCTGCAGTGCGCCGGCCTGTCCAACATGAAGCGCGCGTACATGGAGTGCGGCGGCAAGAGCCCGAACATCGTGTTCGCCGATGCCCCCGACCTGGACAAGGCGGCCGAGGCCGCGGCGGTGGGCATCTTCTACAACCAGGGCGAGGTCTGCACCGCGGCCT
>Ga0182793_1000704_pt1 | contig 23632 bp, 13 predicted proteins | sample Passage237A_FD_130498 | JGI IMG/M metagenome (GOLD analysis project Ga0182793, IMG submission 130498) | Cellulose adapted compost microbial communities from Newby Island Compost Facility, Milpitas, CA, USA - Passage2 37A (version 2) (version 2) ... | reverse complement strand
TTGAACCTATTGCGGAGTCGATCAGACGGAGCGGATTCCAAAGCGTAGCCGGTAGGCGAAGCTTTCGCGGTTATAGGTCTCGGTTTTATTTTTGAACCACGAATGCTTCGCCTAACGGCTGCGCTTAAAGGTGCCCTTCGCCTGATCGGCTTCGGTGTCGGTTCGGAGGCGCGGCTGATCGCCGCGGGAGCTTTGGTCGACGATCAGTCGACCCCTTGAACCTATTGCGGAGTCGATCAGACGGAGCGGATTCCAAAGCGTAGCCGGTAGGCGGAGCATTCGCGGTTACCTAGCGCACCGGGATTTCGATCAACGCGACGGAGTGACCGAGCAGTGCGAATTCGAACTCGGCGGAGCCGGCCGAGGCGGTGACGGGCGCGAGCGGGAGCGCCTTCAAGTCGGCCGCGGCGTGGAGCTGCGCGATTTGCTCCGGCGTGGGCGATTGCGGTTCGCCGAGCGAGCGCCAGAACGTGAACGCGTTGGCGTGGGTTTCGTCGACCGGCGTGATCGTGGCGGCGGCGGGATGGTGCGCGGCCGTGAGCGCGTCGATGCGCAGACGAACCGGCATGGCCTCGTCGAAACCCGCGGCGACGTCGTGGTAGCTCCACACAAGCAGCCGCAGCGCACCGGATTCCGTGCGCGTGGCGACGATGCCGATGTCGGGCGCCGCGCGCACGCTGCTCGCGAGAATCTCGGCCGTCGTCCGCATGCCGGACGAAGTCGCCTGCACGCGCTCGCGACCGAGCTGTGCGAAAAGTTTGAAGGCGTTGAAAACCGGCAGCGCGACCTCGTTGGTCGTGAGCGCGCGCAGGCCGTTGAACCACGGTTGATCGTGAAACGTGAACGCCCACGAAACGGCGCCCTGTAGATTGCCGCCGTGGTGCGCGACGAGATCCTGTTTCCGCATGAACGACGCGGCGGTGTAGGACGCGAACTGCGAGGTGCGCCGGTAATCGCGCTCGGGGTCGAGCGTGGACGGACAGCCCGCGCAGCCTTCGGGATCGGACTCGCCGATGTAAACCGGCAGCGAGGCATACTCGGGGAAACTCGCAATGATGCGGCTGTAACGATCGATCGTGCCGAGGTGATTGCGGAGGTTCATCTCCACGCGGTCCTGCTCATCGAGTCGCGTGAGTCCTTTCGCGTGATACGCGACAAAATCGAGCGGCGCGCCGATTTCACCCGTGGCGGCATTGCGGCCGGAGCGACAGTGCTCGAGGAACGTGGTCATGAACACGTCGCCCTGTTTCCAGTTCGGATCGGTCGTGTGCGGCGCACCGACGCGGGCCTCGGGCACAACTTTTTTTACGGCGGCGGAGAAGTGATCGTAGAGCCGGCAGTAGTCCTCGACGCTGCCCTTGAAGTAAGGCGACTCGGGTTCGTTCCACAGCTCCCACAGCCAGGACGAAACGGCGTCGCGGCCGTAGCGTTCGACGTTGTGCTGCACCCACGCCTCGATGAACGCCTGCCACTTCGCGTAATCCTTCGGCGGATAATACGCGCCGCCTTCGAGGATGTCGCCGGCCGGCAGACCGCGCTTCACGAGCGTCGGCGTGTAGGGCTCGGGCTTCGACGAAAGCGCCTGCGGCATGAAGCTCGCCTGCACAAACGGCTGCAGACCGGGGCGCGTGAGCTCATCGAAAATCGCGTCGACGATCTTCCAGTTGTAGACGGGATTTCCGTCCGCGTCCTCGGTGTAGACGTTGGTGCTCGACCATTTCAGCGCGAGCGTGCCGTCGCCGCTTGTATTCAAATGATGGACACGGATGCGCACCGGCTCGTCCTTCGCGAACGATGTGAGCTCGTGCAGGAGGGGTTTCCCCTCGGGCGTGAGCGTCGTGAGCGCCTCGTCGTAGCCGAAATAATTCCAGATCGGACGGAGTTCGCCCGCGGGTTGGTCCACGCGGACGAGCATGTTGACAGGAGCGGTGGCCGCGAAAGCGGAGGCGGTCAGCGCCGCGCCGAGCGCGGACGTGAGGAACGTTTTGAGGAAATGCATCCGGGGAACGGGAACGGGGTAGACGCAACGGTTTGGTCGCCGGCGGCACCGGGCAAATGACGCTTGGCTTCACCGTAAAGTGCGAAGGCAGGCAGTCGCGTAGAGACAAGCGCGGCATATCAAATGTAAGATTTCCGCCGAACGTGCGACGCGGGTCCGCGTCGGGTGCACTGTCGACCTTTCGATTCCGATCTGCCCATGAACTTGTTCCCCCTCCCCCTTCGGCAGGCGCGGGCGCTTTGCGCGCTGTTCGCCGCCTTTTTCTTCGCCTTCTCGGCCGTGTTCGCGGCCGACGAGACCTGCACCACGTGCGGTGGTCGCGTGGTCGTCAGCGGAGAGTTCGCGCACAGCAAAACGATCCCGTATCCGCGCATCGCCGGTGCGGAGGCGGATCCCGAAGCGTATCTCGAAGACGTGCACGGTTCGCGCTTCACGGTGACCGTTTCCAATCTGCCCGCGGGTCGCTACACGCTCGAGATCGGCGCGGCCGAGACCGAGGCGGAAGCGGCCGGCGAGCGCGTGTTCGACGTCGCGGTCGGCGAGCAATCGTTCGCGCGCGGCGTGGACCTCTTCGCGACAGCCGGCGCCCGCAAGGTGACGTTCGTGCGCGGCGAGATCGAGAAGGTCGACGACGCGCTGCGCGGACCGTTGCAGCTCATCTTCTCCGCAACGAAGGGCCACGCGAAGTTCAACACCATCACGATCAAGAATCAGGACGGCGAGGAAGTCGTCGCGTTTGCCGCCAACGAGCTCGCTGATGCGTTCGGCGCCGCGGCGCTCGTGCCGCCGGAGGTGAAGGAGCCGGCGATCTGGCGCGATCCGTCGAAGCCGCTCCGCGCGCGCGCCGACGATCTCATCCGCCGCATGTCGCTCGCGGAAAAAGTTTCCCAATTGAAAAACGCCGCGCCCGCGATCGCGCGTCTCGGCCTGCCCGCCTACGATTACTGGAACGAGGCGCTGCACGGCGTCGCGAACAACGGCATCGCGACGGTTTTCCCGCAGTCGGTCGGCGCCGCGGCGTCGTGGAATCCCGAGTTGTTCAAGCAGGAGGGCACGGTCATCGGCATCGAAGGCCGGGCGAAGTTCAACGACTACGCCAACCGCCACGGCGGCGACTCCAAGTGGTGGGCGGGCCTCACCTACTGGACGCCGAACATTAATATCTTCCGCGATCCGCGCTGGGGCCGCGGCCAGGAAACCTACGGCGAAGATCCGTATCTCACGTCCGAAATCGGCATCGCGTTCGTGAAGGGCATTCAGGGCGATCATCCTGACTACATGCTCGCGATGGCGTGCGCGAAGCACTTCGCGGTGCACAGCGGCCCCGAGCCTGATCGTCACAGCTTCAACGCCGTGATTTCCGATCGCGATCTCTACGACACCTACCTGCCGCAATTCGAGCGCGTCGTGCGCGAGGGCAAGGTCGCCGGCGTGATGAGTTCCTACAACGCCGTCAACGGCGTGCCCGCGAGCGCGAGTTCGTTCCTGCTCACCGATCTGCTCCGCAAGCAGTGGGGCTTCGACGGCTACGTGGTCTCCGACTGCGACGCGATCCGCGACATCTACGGCGCAAAGATGCACGCCTACGTGAAGACCGCGGAGGAAGCCGCGGCGCTCGCGGTGAAGGCCGGCTGCAATCTCTGCTGCGGCGGCGATTACAACGCGCTCGTGCGCGCCGTGCAGCAGGGCCTCGTGACCGAAAAGGAAATCGACAACGCGCTCTATCACACGTTGTGGACGCGTTTCCGTCTCGGCCTTTTCGATCCCGCCGACCGCGTGCCGTTCAACGCCTACACGATCAAGGACAACGATCTCCCGCAGCACGGTCAGGTCGCGCTCGAACTCGCGCGCCAGTCGATCGTGGTGCTGAAGAACGACGGTGTCCTCCCGCTCGATCGCACGAAGCTGAAGACGATCGCCGTGATCGGTCCCAACGCCGCCTCGAAGTCGATGCTCGAGGGCAATTACCACGGCTCTGCTTCGCGCTCGATTTCGATTCTCGATGGCATCCGCAATCTCGTCGCCAACGAGGTGAAGATCGTCACGGCGATGGGCAGCCCGATCACGACCAAGCCCGGCACCGCGCCGTGGAGTGGCCAGGACAACACCACCACGCGTTCGGTCGAGGAATTGAAAGCCGAAGCGCTCGAGATCGCCGCGCAAGGCGACCTCATCGTCTACGTCGGCGGCATCACGCCCGCGCAGGAAGGCGAGAGCTTTGACCGCGATTCGATCGAACTCCCCGCCGAGCAGGAAGACCTGATCCGCGCGCTCCACGCCACCGGCAAACCGGTCGTGATGGTCAACTGCAGCGGCTCCGCGATGGCGCTCACGTGGCAGGACGAAAATTTGCCCGCGATCGTGCAGGCGTGGTATCCCGGCCAGGAAGGCGGCCGCGCCGTCGCCGAAGTGTTGTTCGGCGAAATCAATCCGTCGGGTCACCTGCCGGTCACGTTCTATCGCTCGACCGCCGATCTGCCGGACTTCCGCGACTACTCGATGAAGAACCGCACGTATCGCTACTTCACCGGCCAGCCGCTCTACCCGTTTGGCCACGGCCTGAGCTACACGACGTTCGACTACTCGAATCTGCGCGTCTCCCGCGCGGGCAAGGACTCGGTCAAGGTCACGCTCGAGGTCGCCAACACCGGCGCGCGCGAGGGCGACGATGTCGTGCAGCTCTACGCCACGCCGCCCGCTTCGTCGCAGCCGCAGGAAATCCGCGCGCTGTGCGGTTTCACGCGCGTGAGCCTGAAGCCCGGCGAAAAGAAGAAGATCACGATCACCGTGCCGGCCGTCGCGCTGCGTCGTTGGGACGAAAAGAAAAACGCCTACGCGATCCCGTCCGGCGAATGGACGATCGCCGCCGGCGCGTCGTCCGCCGACCTGCGCCAGACCGCGAAAGTGAAACTCTAACGCACCCTCCGCTCTCCTGATAATGTTGCCCAAAATCCCCTCCCTCCGCACCGGCTTCGCGCTCGGTGCGCTGTTTCTCGCCTTCTCTTCGGCGCACGCCGCCGAGGAGAAAATCGCGTCGCCCGACGGACGCGTCGTCGTGGTCGTCGATGACAACGACGGCCTGCGTTATCGCGTCACGCTCGACGGCAAACCGGTCCTCGCGCCGTCGCGGATGGGATTGGATTTCGCGGGCGGTTTTTCGCTCGGCCGCGTGGCGTCCATCAAAGGCGCGGAGCGTTCGAGCCACGATGGCACGTGGGAAAATCCCTTCGGCCAGCGTCGCATCGAGCGTGATCGTTATCAGGAGCTGCGGCTGAAAGTGCAGGAGCGCGCCAACGCGCCTTCGCAACTGGCCGTGATCGTGCGCGCCTACGACGAAGGCGTGGCATTTCGCTACGAGATTCCGGTGCAACCGGGACTCGAAGACTACGTCGTCGTGCAGGAGCGCACGGAGTTCATCTTCTCCGACGACCTCACGTGTTGGGCGGGCGACTACTCGGACTGCGCCGAATCGCAGTATCCCGAAAAACGTCTCACCCAACTCGGCACCGACGTCGCGCGTCCGCACGTGCTGCCGCTGGTCGTGCGTCTGCCGCATGGCTTCGCGGCAATCGCCGAATCCGATCTGCTCGATTGGGCGGGCATGTTCGTCACGGCCGCCGGTCCGGGCGCCGACGGCAAACCGCGTCCCGGTGCGCGCGCGACGCTGCCCACGCGCAAGGACGGACGCGGCCTCGTCGCCGGTCGCGATCATCGCCAGAGCCCGTGGCGCGTGATTCAGCTCGCGCGTGAAGCGAAGGACCTCGTGGCGACCGATTTCATCGCGACGCTCGCCACGCCGTCGCAGATCGCGGACACGTCGTGGATCAAGCCCGGCATCAGCGCGTGGGATTCGTGGTGGACGGGTTTCAATCCCACGCAGCCCGGCTACACCGGCCTGCGTTCGCGCGGCGACACGCGCTCGCACAAGGAGTATATCGATTTCGCGGCGGAGATGGGCTTCGATTACCAGCTCATCGACTGGTATTGGTATGAGCCGATGAACAGCCCGAAGGCGGACCTCACCAAGCCCGCCGCGCACGTCGATCTGCCGGGCCTCGTCGCTTACGCGCGCGAGCGCAATGTCCGCCTGCTCCTCTGGCTCGACTCGCACGACGTCGAGCGTCAGGGCTTCGACAAAGTTTTCGCGCAGGCGAAAGCGTGGGGCTTCGTGGGCGTGAAGATCGATTTCATGAACAACGACAGCCAGGAAACGGTGCGCTGGTATGTCGACTGCCTCGCCGCCGCGGCGGGCTACGAACTGCTCGTGAATCTCCACGGCGCCTACAAGCCCACCGGCCTCGCGCGCACGTGGCCCAACTACATCACGCAGGAAGGCGTATTGGGAAATGAATACTCGAAGATTCGCGCCGACGCGTGCACCACGCTGCACACGATCACGCTGCCCTTCACGCGCGGTTTGCTCGGACCGATGGACTTCACGCCGGGCGGCTTCCTCAATCGCACCGCGGCCGACTTCAAAATCAACGCGCCTGCCGAAGTCATCGGCACGCGTGCGCGTCAGCTCGCCGAAACGGTCGTGTATTTCAGCCCGCTGCTCGTCCTCTGCGACAGCCCGACGAACTACCGCGGCCAGCCCGGGGTGGAATTCTTCCGCGGCCTGCCGACCGTGTGGGATGAGTCGATCGCGCTCTCCGCGGAATTCGCCGAGCATGTCGTGATCGCGCGCCGCTCGGGCGACCGCTGGTATCTCGCCGCGATGAACGGCGACGCGCCCGTGACGCTCCGCGTGCCCGCGTCCTTCCTCGGCTCGGGTAACTGGGAACTCCGCGCGTTCGCCGACACGCCCGAGTCCGGCGAACAACCGGAGAAGATCGCGGAAACGCGCCGCACGGTGAGCGCCAGCGACACGCTCGAACTCACGCTCGCACCCGCCGGCGGTTACGCCGCCGTGCTGACGAAGCGCTGAGACTGCCTTGATCCAAACTCCAAACCGCCAGCCGCACGCTGGCGGTTTTTTTGTGAACTGAATCTGACCCTTTCTGCGGAGGAACGCGTCAGGCGGCGTGTTCGTTTTCCCTCACCCTTCCCCGCCCCTGTATGACCTTTGCCCCACTGTCCTTCGCTGCGCTCGCCTCCCGCCGCTGTCAGCGATTTCTGCAACAACTTGGCCTCTTCGTTGGCCTCACGAGTGCGCTCGTCTCGGCCGCGAGTGCTGCGAGCGAGCGGGTGAATCTGGGTCAGCTCGAGAACGGCGCGACGGTGTCGTTCGTGCGCAGCGCGGAAGGCGCGTGGGGCTTGGAAATCGCCGGCGGCACCGCCCCGACGATTCGCCAGGAGCAACCGGCGTTGATCGAAATTTTCACCAGCGCCGACGACGTGCGCACACGCGCTGCAGCGTATCGCACCGTCGAAAAATCCGCCGACACGATCATCGCACGCGCCACCGTGCGCGAAGGCAGTGATGTGTCGTTCAACGTGCGCGACACGTGGAGTCTCGACGGCGCCGTGATCACCGTGAACCGCACCATCGAAGTCGCGGGACGCGCGCCCGGCGGTTTCGGTTCGTCAGTGGTGTTCGCGCTCGATCCGAGTGTGCGCTGGGACGACGTCGCGTGCTTCGCCCCCGGTGCGCTCTACGGCGATCCCACGCATGACGGCGCGCGTTCTCCCGGCGGCACGCTCAACTACGCCGCGCGCCGTTTTCTCATGCGCGAGGATCTGCTGCCCGCGCCGGTGTTCGCGCTGTCACTGCCGGGCGGCGCCTCGATCGCGGTGCTCAATCCCTCGCCTCGCGGCGACTCGACGGTGGCGGACACGCGCCTCGCGGAAACCGCGATGATCGATGGACGTTTTCAATTCGGCGCGTTGGGCGCGTGGCAAAATCCGGAGCGCCCCATCGAGTTCGGTTTCCGTTTTCCCGGCACGGCCACGTTTTTCACCGGCGGGCCCGAGGCGGCGACACCGGCGCAGTGGTTTTATCGCGGGCACCCGATCGAGCCCGGCGCGAACCATCACTACACCGTGAGTTTCCGCTTCGGCGCGAACGAGACCTTCTCCGACACGACCCGCAACGCCTGGCGTTGGGCGTGGTCACAGCTCCAGCCGTCCGTCGCTCCGATCGATGTCGATCTCATGCGCCGCGTGTTGATCGATCACCTGCACGCGCAGGCCGCGACGATCGATGGACGCACCGGCATTCCTTTCGTGCTGAGCACGGTGACCGACACGCTGCAGTGGAACTGGACGATGATCGCGATGGGCTTCGTCGCGAAAAACATCGAGTGCGCGGACTTGCTCCTGCGTGAAGCCGAGCGCGATCCCTCGCCGCGTGGACAGAAGATGCGCGAGACCGGCCTCGCGATCATCGCCTCGATGATCAAGGCGTTGCCCACCGTGCCGCTGCAAGCCACCGGCTACGATCTCGCGACCGGCGAACCGTGGGATCACCACTGGCTCGCGCCGTGGCTGCGCAACGCGACCGAAGACATGCGCGTGCTCATCCAAGCCTACCAGCGCGAGCGCGCGCTCGGCCGCGAGCATCCGGAGTGGTTTGGTTGGGTGAAGAACTACGTGGACTGGCTGCTCGAACAGCAGCGTCCCGACGGTTCGTTTCCGCGTCGCTGGAATCCCGGCACCAACGAACCTGCCGAGCCCACAGGCACGACGAGTTACAGTCCGGTGCCGCTGCTCGTCCTCATGAGCGACGAAACCGGCGATCCCAAATATCGTGAAGCTGCGATCCGCGCCGCGGACTACGTGTGGGAAAACTGGGGCCAGCGCGGACTCTACATCGGCGGCGCGAGCGACAATCCCAACATCACCGACAAGGAAGCCGGCATGCTCAGCATGGAGGCGTTTCTCAGTCTGCATGAAGCCACGGGCGAGTCGCGCTGGCTCGAACGGGCGCGACGAGCGGCCGATTTCACCGAGACCTGGATGTGGATTTGGAATCTTCCGATGCCGCTCGATGCCGACGAAAACGAACTCAACTACAAGCGCGGCGTCTCCACGATCGGCCCGCAGGGCATCTCCGCGCTGCACGCGGGCAGCGTCGACGAATACCTCGACTGGGCGGTCCCGAGCTATGCGAAGCTTTACCGACTGACCGGCGATGCGCACTACCTCGACGTCGCGCGCATTCTCCTGCATGGCACCAAATCGATGGTCGCGCTCCCCGGTCGTCAGTATGATTTGAAGGGCACCGGCTGGCAGCAGGAAGGCTGGCGTTTCGGCCCCGGCGGACGAGGCCGCGGCAACAGCGGCCACCGTTTCTGGCTGCCGTGGATTTCGGCGAATCACCTCGCCGGCATCATGGGTCTCGAGGAATCCGACCCGGAGTTGTTTCAACAACTCTCAAAGTAACTGCATCGCGACCGTGTGCGCACCGAGTCGCGCCAACGTGCGTCCCACGTCGGGACAAGGTTCGGACCGGGTCGAGCCAAGGTCCGCACACGGTCGGGACTCGATGCGGACTGAGTCGCGCCGCGGTGCGGGAACCGTCGCTCACGAGAAGGTTGATCTGTCGGAGCCTGGTGGAGAAATTCCGACACCCCTTCCCCACGAAAACGTCCTGCTTCAACCGCAGACCTGATCGTTTCGCTTCCGGATTAAAGCTTTCCCCCAAACCGCGGCTCGGGCCGTGAAACGCAACCCACCATTCAGCTAATGAACCCAATCCGTCATCTACGATTCACCATGGGACTTCTCCTGGGCGCATCCGCCAGCACGCTTTGTGTTGCGGCGACCAGCAGCCCGCTTGCGGCCGAGAACGCATCGGTGCAGACGCTGTTGCAGCGCCAGGAACTCGCGCCTTACCGCGGGTGGCTCAAATTTCTCCAGTTCCGCGCGGAACAGGAAACGGCGCGGCACGGCGCCGATTCCGAGCCCGCCCGGAAAGCCACGGAGCGGTTGCGCGACTGGGTGCAGCGGATCGAGCAGGACCCCGCGCTCCTCGGGAAACTGCGAGGCGTGCAGGAATGGGCCTACGAATCTCCGGTCGATGGTTCGGGTCAGCCGTTCAAGCTCATGATCCCGACCGATTACGATCCCGCAAAGCCGGCGGGCATCTCGCTCTACATGCACGGTCTCGCGGGCGATCACCTGAAGCACTCGACCGGCATGCGCGATCGCGAAGGCAACTTCGAGATCGCCGTGCTCGGCCGCTCGCGGGGCGGCGCTTATCTCGGTCTTTCGGGCGCGGATGTTCTGCACGTGCTGAACTACGTGCAGACTCATTGGAAGATCGACGATCGCCGCATTCAGCTCAGCGGCGGCAGCATGGGCGGTGGCGGCATCTTCAAACTCGGGTCGCGTTATCCGCACTTGTTTTCGTCGGCGCTCATGACGTGCGGTTTCACGACGCAGGAGCCGATCAACAATCTGCTCACGCTCCCGATCTACGCGACGCACAGCGTCGACGATCCGGTGGTGCCGGTCATCACCGCGCGCGGACCGTTCCAGACGCTGCGCGCGCGCGGCGGTCGCAACATCTTCGATCAAACCACCGGGCTCGGTCATGCCGCGTGGGACTATGTCGAGGGTAACAAGCGCGCCGCGGCGTGGGGACAAAAGGAAGTGCGCCCCAAATCTCGGGATGTGCTGCGCATCGACTACACCGCGCTCGACAGCGTGGCCGCGCGCGGCTGGTGGGCGGAAGTCGCCGAATGGGGCCCGGAGCCGAAACCGGCGCGTTTCATTCTCACCGCCACGCGCACCAACTCTCTCACGGCTGAACTCCGCAACGTCGGTCGCCTGACGCTGCGCCTCGACGAGTCTCCGTTCGACGCCAACCAGCCCCTCCGCGTCACGATCAACGGCAAACCCGAGATCGAAATCCCGGCTCCGCTGCCGGCGCGCGTGGACATCGGCGAAGCCGGAGTCGTGACCGCCGCGAAGACCGCGCGTCGTCCGCACACTCCGGGTGGCGCCTATCAACTCTACAATGGCGAACCGCTGCTGATCGTTTACGGCACGCAAGGCGGTGTGAATCTCAAGGCCGCCGCCGAAGCCGCGGCGCGGAGTTGGAATCCCTCGTGGCTGGGCGATCAGGATATGTTTGGCCGCGATCCCGAGGACGGCGTGCCCTTCTCGCACAATCTCTACGGCTCGCTGCGCACCAAGGCCGACCACGAAGTCACCGCCGAGGATCTCGCGCGCAACCATCTCGTGCTGATCGGACACGCCGGCGAAAACAGCGTCGTGAAGCGCCTCGCGTCCGCCTGGCCGGTGCGGATCACCGACACCGAAATCGCCTGCGATGACGGCGTGACGTTCTCGCGCAAGGGCCGGGCGTGGGGTCTCGTTCACCTCAATCCCGAGGCGCCGGATCGGCTGATCTTCTGGGTCGGTTCCGACGTGAACGCCGCTTACGCGGCCGGCTCCGTGATCCCCGTCATCCACGGCACGGGCCTGCACGCCGCCGACCTGATCGTGGCCGATCCCGTGAAACGCTCCGTCGTCGCGACGCGCAGTTTCGCTCCGGACTGGAGTTGGACCAAGGAAACCTCCAGGGCGAAGATCGCGCCGGGCATCGCGTCCGCGAAAGATCTGGCCAACGCCATCGCCGAGTCGGTGCGCCTCGCCGCGGGCTGCGATTTCGCGGTGGCCACGACCATCGATACTTTCGGCGACGTGCCCTTCGATCCCGCCACGGCGACGGCCCGCGATGTGGCCAATCTGCACTACAACGATCTCATCGACGTTCTGGAGCTCGACGGCGCGCAACTGCTGGCGCTCGACGAGAAATTCAAGGCGCCGAGTCCCTTCCCGCGCTATCTGGCCTTCCAGCCCGCCTTGCCCGCCAAAGGCTTCACGGCTGGGAAGAAGTATCGTGTCGCGCTGACCGCCAGCAACGGGTTCCCCGTCGGTCGCGTTTTGCTCGATATGCCGGTAAACCAGGAGCGCACGGAGCTGACCGCCGCCGAAGCGATCGAGCGCTTCCTGCCCGTCCAAGAAAACTGAATACGCTAAACCAGCGCCGAAGATTCGGCGTGATGCGCGCGTGTCGGCGATCCCGGCACGCGCTTTTTAGTCGAGTTTGATGTCGACCTGCCAGTGGGCGGCGACGGCGCGGAGTTCGTTGAGGGTGATCGGAATCACGGCGCCGTGCTTGGGGCGCTCGAAGTTGGTGCCTTTCATCACGCCTTCGTTGAAGCGGCCGAGGTGGCGGAAAGTTTTGAAATCCTCGGTCTCACTGAAACCCATGTTGTTGGGCCGCGCGCCATAGACGTCATACATGAGCACGTAGGTGTGGGTGCCGGTGCGCTTGAAGATGTTCGGTGCCTCGGTGTCCACCGCCTCGGGATCGATGCGGTCGGGCGTCGTGGTGTAACCGTCGGCGAGGCGATCGGACGAAGCGTAGCGGATTTTCGCTCCGGCGACGTAGAACATGTGCCATGTGCCGTCGACGAGCGTGAGGTCGGCATCGATGCCGCCGATCTCGGGGATCTTTTTGGGCACGGTCACAAGTTTGGTGAACGCTTCGTCGGCGTGAGCCCAGTAGATGTTGGCGTGTTTGTTGCCGTAACGGATCGTGAAATAAACGACCATCTTGTCGGCGACGGGATCGTAAGTCGTCTGCGGCGCCCAGGAGCAGTCGATATCGCCGAGCCCGGGAAACGCGAGGTCCACGCGGAAGATGGAATGGCTCCAGTGAATGAGGTCCCATGATTTCATGAGCACGAGGGCGCGATTGTTGCCCCAGCCGTATTGCTCCTCGGGCCGCTGCCAGCGCGTGGTGCGATGTCCCGCGCGATCGCCGAAAATGTGGAGATCGGTCATCGCGAGGTAGAACGCGCCGTCGGGACCGCGCGCGATGTGCGGATCGCGCACGCCTTTCTGCTCGGCGAGCTGCGTGCCGTCGAAAACGGGATCGCCGCCGTTGACGTCGGTGAAGGTGTAGCCGTCGCGGCTGATCGCGAAATACGCGGAGTGCGTCTGGTCCTTGAAATACACCATGAGGTAGCCGCCCATGTCCTGCTCCGTGCGCGGACCGGCGTTGGCGGGTTTTTCGAGCGCCGGCACGATGACGGTGCCGACCGGACGACGCGGCGCGGCGGGAGTCGTGGGCGCGGCTGGCGGTTGCGCGAGAGCGCAAACACCCGTGAGCAGGAAAAGCAGCGACAGGGATTTCATGGAGATTCTATTCCGAGCGGAAGAGACGCGGGACGAAATCGTGCAGCGACTTGCGCCAGACCTGCCATTCGTGGCCGCCGGGGAACGAGGCGAACTCGACCTCGAGACCTCGGGCGCGGAAGTCGGCGACGATCTTGCGTGTCGCGTCGATCCGCGGGTCCTGCTCGCCGACCGAGAGGTAGAAGAGGTCGAGGGCCGCGTTGAAGGTTTGTGGCGCGCTGAGCAGACCGGGGATCGCCGCTTCGGCGTCGAAGGGCGGAAGCTCGGCTCCCCCCGGCGGGCGGATTCCGCCGAACAAGCCGGTGCTGAAAGCGCCGACGGCGGAGAACTTGTCGGTATTCGCGAGGCCGACGAAGAAGGACTGACCGCCGCCCATCGATAGACCAGCGAGCGCGCGGTGCTTCGCGTCGGGCAACACGCGGAAATTCGCTTCGACGAAGGGAACGATGTTTTCGATCAGTTCGCGGGCGAAGCCGGTCATGCCTTCGCGGCTGTAGAGCGCTGTCACGCCGGGCTCGCGCGGCAGGTTGCCATTGGCGATCACGACCAGCATCGGACGCGCGCGGCCCGCGGCGATCAGGTTGTCGAGAATGATGTCGGTCCGGCCTTGATTGACCCAGCCCGTCTCATCCTCGCCACCGCCGTGCTGGAGGTAGAGCACGGGGAAACGCTGGTCCGGCTGAGCGTCGTATCCAGGCGGTGTATACACGAAGAGGCGACGCCAGGAGTTCGTCACCTTCGAGAAATACCACTTCGCGCGAACGTCGCCATGCGGCACGTCCTTCATCGTATAGAAATCCACGCCGGGTTCCGGCACCTCGATGCCGCTACCGTGGCGACTGGCACCGAAGAACGCGCGGCTGCCGGGATCAAAAACCAGCGCGCCGTCCACGCGGAAAGCGTAGTAATGAAAACCCGGCTCAATCGGCGGCGTGATGACCGACCACACACCGTCGGCGTCCTTGGTCAGCGGATAGCTCCCTTGCGGCAGATCGACCTGCACCGCGGTGGCATCGGGTGCCTTGAAGCGAAACTCGCCGCGGCCTTCCACGTCGAGGCGCGGATACCGGGCGTCGGGAACGTTGCTCGGCGCGGGCGTCCAGTCGGTGGCGGCGTGCGCGAGGACACAAGCCGCAGTCAGGAAAGCGGAAAGCAGGCGTTTCATAAAGTTGCGGGGCGGAGTTCAGCTCCGCCCTCTCACTGACTCACTTCGCCCAAGCGGCGCCTTCGGGCGTGCGGCGCCACGCGAAGTAGCGGTCGAGCACGGCCAGCGCGTCGGCGCTCGGCACCGGACCGGGTTGCGCGGTATTTTTGAAATACATCACGCGACGATCCTCGTGCGTGTAGCGCGGCCAAACGGGCACGCCGGGACCGTTGGGATCGCCACGTTTCGCGAAGTTGGTCCAGTAGGTCGACACGGTGTCAGAGATCGCCCAGTCGCCGGGCGTGAGTTTCGCATCGTCGCGATCGAGCGTCTGGAAAACATAAGGGACATCGACGCCGTGCGGCATGCCGTGATCGGCGTTGGGCGCATCGGCCGGATGATCCGCGTGCTGATCGAAGTAGTAATAGAACACCTTCGACTTGCCGGTGTGGGATTGCAGCGTGGCCCACGCCCACGTCTGCCAGCCGAAGGCGGCATCGCGCATGAGGTCGCGCGCGGTCCTGGTCACGGCGTCACCAGAAGGTGGATACGCGGCGATCAGTTTCTCGGCGAAGGGACCGTAGCGTTTCTCGACATTAGCGCGGTATTCGGCGGCGTCCTTGTCGCGGGCGAAGCTCAGGCCTTCGTCGGAGTTGTAGCCGACGAGGATGTCGACGTCGTTGTAGCGGCCGGCTTCGTAGAGTTTGTATTGGTCGCCGGGAATCACCCAGCCGTCGACGATCGGCCACGCGGTGCCGCTGCCCCACCCGCCCGGCAGTTTGTCCGGCGGGAGCTGGCGCAACTCGGCGATCGAGCGGACGCCGGCCTTCTGCACGTAGGCGACGCCCGAGGCTTCGGCCTGCGCGAGCGTGCGCATGTTTTCACCGGGATAAGTCGTGTCGCGCGTCGGACCAAACGAGCCGCCGCTCTGCGAGATCGCGCCGCGGAAGAGACCTTTGGCCTCGGGCGAGGCGCACAGCATGCTCACGGCGATGCCGCCGGCGGATTCGCCGAAGATGGTGACACGGTCCGGATCGCCACCGAAGGCGGCGATGTTGCGCTTCACCCATTTGAGGCCGGCGATCTGATCGAGCAGGCCCCAGTTGCCGGAAACCTTGCGCGGCGATTCGGCGCTGAGCTCGGGATGCGCGAGGAAGCCGAGCGAGCCGACACGGTAGTTGATCGAGACGAGCACGACGCCTTTGCGCGCGAGATGCTCGCCGTTGTGCACGGGCGTCGAGGTCGAGCCGAACGCGAAACCGCCGCCGTAGATCCACACGAGCACGGGAAGTTTTTCGTCGGGCGATTTGGCCGGCGTCCAGATATTGAGATAGAGGCAGTCCTCGCTCACACCGCCCTGCCCGTCACCCTGATACGGATCGGGACCGAATTTGTCGGCGGCGCGCACGCCGGTCCATTTCGCGGCGGGCTGCGGGGCGCGCCAACGGAGTTCGCCGACGGGCGGGGCCGCGAACGGGATGCCCTTGAAAACGGTGAGGTCGTTTTCGGCGACACCCTGGACGAGGCCATATTCGGTGGCGACCGGCGCGGACTGAAGCGCGAACGCCGACGAGGCTAAGAACAGTGCAACGGGTGCCAGCAGGCACGCCGGGCGAAACAGCGAGGCTTTCATGATAAGTTCAGGAGTTGAAAAAGAGGAGCATCGTTCTCGAACCGGCGGCGAAACGTCATCGTGCGCCGAGTTCGCCCTTGATGCGGAGCGTGTCGCCGAGGTCCTCGATTTCGAAGAACCGCGCGCGCTCGACCCGGCGATTGGGCTGGTGGATGACCATCACCAGGCGACCGTCGAAGGTTTCGAACAACATCGGGTGTCCGCCGTCGTCAGCCCAAAGCGGATCGGGAAGCTGTATCCATGGCCCAAATACGCTGCCCGTCGTGGAGCGGGCGATGCCGACCGCGTATTTGCTGGGACCGTAGCTCGACCAGAGCATGAGGAGCGTGCCGTCCTTGGTGCGGTGCAGCCAGTTTCCGTCGCTGACGTAGGCGTGGTAGCGCTTGCCCTGATACAGTTCGCCGATGTCGCCGCGGCAACGCACCCACGGACCTTCGGAAGCCGAGAAAAGCAACCGCGGCTCTCCCTCGGCTCTCGAGAGGTCTTCGCTCAGGCGGATGATATCGAAACTGCCATCGGTGATCTGCGCCCATTCGTGGCAGAAAACCATGTAGGGCACGCCGTCCTCGACCCACAGGCTGCCGTCGAGCGCCATCCAATCATGCGGCGTCTGCGGACCGTTGCCGGTCGGCTTGAACGGCCCGAGCGGTGAGTCGGCGACGAGGATTTCGGTGCCGCGTTTGACGTTCTGCGGTCGGCCGGGAGGAGTCGGCAGCGTGTCCTTCGACGTGACCGTCGCGAAGAGGTAATACTTGCCCCGGTAGCGATGCACCTCAGGCGCCCAGACGGTCTCACGTCCCCAGTGGTCCTCCGGAATCTCCCACACCGGAATCGGATCCTCCCAGTTTTCGAGGTCCTTCGTTTTGAAAACCATCACCGCTTTGCGCTCCACGCCGCCGTCGAAGATGCCCGAGGTCGTGGTGCCGTAGATGTAGTAAGTCTGCGTCGCGGAATCGGGCAGCACGAACGGATCACGAATCCGGATCTCGGAGCGGTGCGTGGTCCCCGCGTGGAGACCGCTCGCGACCAACGCCGACGCGACGATCAGCCGGCAGAAACGAGCCACGTCACGCCGGGTTTCGGCAGAACGTCGCGCGAGATTCGCCAGGAGCAACATGACGAACACGCTCAGTTGCGCCAGAGGTTCGGCAGGAAGCGCGCGTAGAGGAGATGCCGCCACGTGGCCCAATCGTGGCCGCCGTATCCACCGACATAATACTCGTGTTCGATGCCGTGCCGGATGAGCGCCTCGCGGAGATTTTCGCTGCGGGCGGCGAAGAAGCCGGTCGATTCGGCCGTGCCGAGACCGACGAAGAGGTAGTCGATCTTGTCGTTTACGTCGGGCGTGTTGAGGAACTTGGCGAAGGTTTTCTCAGTGTCGTTGTCGCCCGCGCTGAGCACGCCGAAGTTGGCGAAGAGATCGAGCGAGTTGAACCCGACGAACATCGTGTGACGGCCCCCCATCGAGAGCCCGGAGAGCGCGCGGCCCTTGGGGTCGCGGCGCACAGAATACTCGCGCTCGACGAGCGGGATCACGTGCCGGCGGAGCTCGGCTTCAAACTTATCGAACGTGAGCTCGACGTGCTTCGGGTGGTTGCGATGCACGACCTGGTTGTTGGGTATCACGATCACCATCGGCTCGGCTTTCTTCTCGGCGAGCAGGTTATCCATGATGAAATTCACGCGACCGTCGTAGATCCAGTTGTGCGGAAGTTCGCCGCTGCCGCCGACGAGATAGAGCACCGGATACGTCTTCGAACGATCGTAGCCCGGCGGCGTGTAAACGTAGAGATCGCGCTGACCGTCCGTGACATCGGAGCGGTAGATGTGTCGCGTGATCGTGCCGTGCGGCACCTCGCGCGCGTCGTAGTAGGCGGGCTCGTCGCCGTGCACGATGAGCTGACTGTAGGGCGGCATGCCGGTGAAGGCAGCCTGCGTGTTGCTCGGATCCACCGACTGCACGTCGTCGATGCGGATCAGATACGCATACATATCGGGACGCAGCGGCCCGATCGTGAGCGTCCAGAGACCATCGTCGCCGCGCGTGAACGGCAGCACGTCGCCCCAATTGCGTCCGAGTGCGGTGAGCACGGCGCCGTTGAGTTCAACTTTCTGCGCGTGAGGCGCCTTCACGCGAAACGTCACCGTGCGATCGTCGTGCACCTCGGGCGAATTCACCGGCGCGCTGAACGGCGTGAGGTTTTCCTTATTCCGCTGCGGGTCCCAATCGAGGTTGACGTTGGCCTGCTGCGCAGTGGCGAACGTAGGCGCGAGAATGAACGCGGCGGCGAGGAGCGAAGAGAAACGAGATCGAATCATGGGGAACGTAAGCGTGCGGGGTTAAATCCGAACCACAGAGACACAGAAAACACCGCGGAGGGTAACGCGGTGTCGCGGTGGTTCAATTCAGCCAAAACCAGGCTTACTTCTTCAACGGGATTTCGAGCTGCGTGAAGGAGTGCGCCGGAAAGGTGTGGCTGAGACGGTTGCCGGTGAACGTGAGATCGGTCGTCGCGATACGGATTTGTTCCTTCTCCGGCGTGTTGTTGATCTCGATCGTGTCGCCGCCACCGATGAGGTGCGCGCGAGCGTGGCCGGTGTAGGCGCCGGACTGCAGCTCGACGTCCGCCGCGATGGCGTCCTTGTCGCTGCGATTGACGACGTTGATCACGACCTTGTCGCCGGACTCGTGCAGCACGGCGGTCACGTCGAGATACGGGATGTCCTTGAAGACCTGGTTGCTGTAGCGCTCGCAACGCGTGAGCACATCGAGCGCGGTGCCGCGGCAGTTGTTCGAGTAGAGCGAGAACGGATAATAGAGCGACGTCTTGTAATCACCCTCCGGCGTGATGCCGACGAGCGCGGTGAGGAACGTGAGGTTCGCCATCTTCACGATGTCCGCGTGGCGAATGAACGAGTTGAGGTGCTGGGCGAGCAGCAAGGGCCCGGCGATGGTGTTGCTGCGCGCACCGTATTCGTCGAAGGAGATGTAGATGGGCCGATCCGTTTCGGATTTGACCATCGCCTTCTGAATCTGACCGCGGGTGACCTCGATGATGCGATCGATCTCAAGGCCGACCGACATCTCGTCGGTAAACGTCGGCTCATCGATCGCACGCAGGACCTGAAACACGTAGCGGTGGAGCGAGAGGTAGTCGATGTAGCCCGCCATCTGGTCGAGCACGTAGTCGTTCCAATCCGTCCAGCCGTCCTTGGGATCGTAGCGCTCGGTGACGAGCGGGTAATTGGAGGAGCCGGCGGCAATCAGGAGGATGTCCTTGTCGACCGCGCGCATCATCTTGGCGGCTTCGATGGCGAACTTCGTGTAGTCCTCCTTGTTCTTGTAGCCGAGCTGCCACGGGCCGTCGGGCTCGTTGCCGAGCGCCCAGTATTTGACCTTGTAGGGTTCGACGCGGCCGTTCTTCGCGCGGAGATCGGCGTAATATGTGCCCACGGGAGCGTTGCAGTATTCGACCCAGTTCGCGGCGTCCTCGATCGTGCCGGTGCCGGCGTTGATGCAGATGAAATTGGCCGCGCCGACGAGATTGCAGAAGTGCGCGTATTCGTCGGTGCCCATCTGGTTCGACTCCTTGCGCGTGCGCGAAAGATCGAGTCTGACCGGGCGCTGCTCCTTCGGGCCGATGCCATCCATCCAGTTGTAACCGGAGACGAAGTTGCCGCCGGGCCAGCGGACGGAGGTGACCTTCAGGTCACGGACTTGCTGGAGGTATTCCTTGCGAAAGCCGTTTTCGTCGGAGTGCGGCGACTCGGGATCGTAGAGCGGACCGTAAACGACGCGAAACTCGGGGCGACCTTCGCGGCTGAGCGGCTCGAGAAAGCTGCCGTAGATGTTGGGATCGATCGCGCTGATCGTGCGATCGAGGTCGACTTTGATCAGGGCCGGCTCCGCGGCCGAAAGCAGGCCGACGGACGAACTCGCGAGGATCAAAGAGGAAAGAAGAACGCTCAGTTTTTTCATGGGGTGTGATGGGGCTATTTGGAAGAACGACCTAAACGTGCGGCGAGCGCCGCGAACAAACAGCCCGAGCGCGAAGCTCGGGCGGGGAAAAACGACAGGCGGCGACTCTCGGAAACACTACCCGGGAATCGCGAGAGTCGCCGCCTGCCCCATCCTCACTTGGACGTCTTTGACTTCAGGAAGCCGTTAACATCCAGCCAGTGCGTGAACACCTCGAACCACCAGTAAGTGGGATGATTCGGATACCCCATTCCGAAACCGTGACCACCATCCTGATAGAGGTGGAATTCGACCGGGCGTTTGGCCTCATACCAGGACTTGATCAGCCCGAAATCGCCGTTGAAGAGGAAGTCGTCCACCGCGATCGCGACGAACATCGGCGGCGCGTCCTTCGGCACTTCGACCGCGCCCATGCCGCCGTAGATCGGCGCGATGAACGCGAGCTTCATCGTCTTCGAGTTGAGCGTGGCGTGCATCGTCAGACCCGCGCCGGCGGAAAAGCCCATCATGCCGATGCGATCCGTATCCACGCCCCACTTCTTCGCGTTCTTGAGGATCAGCGCGTAGGCCGCTTCGGCGTCGGCGAGCTGGTTGCTCAGATCGAAACGCGGCGGACGCGGCGGCGGCGGAGCGTCGCCATTGCCCGGAGTGACCGACGAGAACGTGCGGTTCATCGACTCGCGCAGACCGTCGAGTGTCGGCGGCGTGGGGAACAGACGATACTTGAGCACGAACGCGGCGACGCCCTGCTCGTTGAGCGCCTTGGCGATCTTCCAACCTTCGTTGTTGATCGAGAGCCAGCGGTAGCCGCCGCCCGGAGCAACGATCACCGCGGTGCCGTTGGCCTTCGCGGGATCGGGCAGATACGGCGTGAGCGTCGCGGTGGAAACGTTGCGCACCATCGGCTCGCCCCACTGGCGGAACCAGCTTTCCTCGGCCGGTTGGTTTTCGACGCCGCCTGTGCCGAGCGGAATCGCGTTGGGCTCGGGAATCGGATCGAGCGGATAGATGGTGCCGTCCTGCGCGGAGGCGACCGAACAAAGCGCGAAGAGCGCGGCGGCGGCGAGGGTGGGGATTCGCATGGGGGGAACGATGTTCTGGGTTGAGGTTTTTGAGGAAAACTCGCGGACCGGTTCAGCGGTTCGATTGCGCGCGGAGGAGCGTCAGCATCGTGTGCGCGTAGCGCTCGCCGAGTTTGCGGTAACCCGCGGGGCTGAAATGCAGGTCGTCGCTCACGGCTTCGCAGCCGTCGGACGCGATGAAGTGCGCGGTCGGGATCGTGCGCGGGAGATCGGCGATGATCGCGTTCATGCTCGCGCATTTTCCCTTCTGATCCGCGGGCACGACACCACCGGCCAGCAGCGGCACGTCGTCAGCGGAGAGACCGAGATCGGCGAGAAGGCGCTCGTAAACGGTCTTCACCTTCGTCGGCCAGGATTGGTCGCCGGTGTTGGATTCGCCCTGGTGCAGCAGGATGCCCTTGATCACGCCATCGCGTTGCGCGAGGCGCGCGGTCTCGAGGAGCCGCTGGTAGGGATTGCCGTCGTAGGCTGCGAGCGCGGGCTTCATCCACTCGGGCGCCTTGGCCACGTAGTCGGCGACGCCATTCGCATCGAACAATTCGATGTGGCAGCCGCCGACGGCGACATTGACCACGCCCACGCGCACGTGATTCGGCAAACGCTCGGCCATCGCGCGACCGAAGTAATCCGCGGGGCTCATGCCGGCGTTGGGGCGGCTGAGCGGCGGCACCGCGGGATACCATTGTCCGCGCGTGCGGTTCAGCTCGGGGAAGTCCACCGCGGCGAGCACCTGGAAGCGCGAGTCCGGGAGCACCTTCTCGGACTCCGGGATGCCGGGGAAACCTTCCATGTTCGACTGCCCGAAGCAGAGGAACACGTAGAAGTTTTCATCGCGCGCTTGCAGACCGCAGGTGGCGAGCAACGCGCACACGAGAGCGAATCGTCGGAGGGGTTTTAGCATAAACTTGGAGCCGGGCCTCGCGACCCGGCTGATTGGGGAATCAAAAAAAACGCGGACCGGCGCTTACTTCGCAGCGGAGTCGAGTCGCGCGTGCACGCCCACCGTCGCGCCGACGAAACCGCCCGCGACATCCGTGGTGAGCAGTTTCGCGTCGGTCTCGGCGACGAGCGTCTCCCACGTCTTGCCATCGGTCGAATACGAGAAGCCGCAAACCGGTCCCTTCGCATCGACGCGGAACTGCACGCTCTTCGCAGACTTCGGCAGTTTCGCGGTGCCGATTTTCTCGGGCTCGCCGCCGGCGAGTTTTTCCACCGAGAGCACGACCGAGTCACCGTCGCGCGAAGCGGCGGCGAAGTAGTGGAAACGTTCGCCTTGGAAAACCGCGAGACCGGCCGACACGCCCGCGGCCGACGGAACCTCCACCGCGGTGGTCGCGGTGAAGTTCGCGTGCTGCACGCGACGCGCGAAGAAGCTCGGGTTGCCGTCGCCCCAGAGCGTTTCGGCGCGCGGCTTCAGCGAGAGGCGGCCCTGATCGAGCTGCCACCAGGTTTCGTGCGGAGCGCGCAACATGATCCAGAGCGGCGAGAGCGTCTTGCTGTCGAAGTCGTCGCGCCAGGTGAAGTTGCCGTTCAGCGGCACGGAGCCGGACTGCACTTTCACGCCCGCGGGCGTCTTCGCGACGAGCGGCACGCGTTTGCCGGACTCGAGGATGGTCGGCCAGCCGCCCTCGGGCCAGTCAACGGGAAGGAGGAACGTTTCACGGCCCATCGGCGAGTGACGTCCATCGTAGGGACGCACCGCGAGAAACACCGCCCACCACTTGCCATCGGGACCCTCGACGAGATCCGCGTGACCGGTCGAGGTCACGCCAAACGGCACCGCGCCATCGAGGTCGCGCTGCGTGATGATCGGGTTGCCCGACCACGGCTCGTAGGGGCCCTCAACCGCGCGGCTGCGCAGGATGACCTGGGAATGATTCACGCTCGTGCCGCCTTCGGCGCAACAGAGGTAATACCAGCCGTCCTTCTTGTAGATGTGCGGACCTTCAATCCACACCGGCTTTTTGCTGATATCGACGCCGCCGTTCACGATCAGCTTACGCGGACCGATCATCTTAAGATTCACCGGATCGAACTCCTGAATCCAGATCGCACGGTGGCCGCTGTAGAGCGGCTCGCCGATCGGCGCGCCGTTGTTGAGCATCCAGGCGCGACCGTCGTCATCGAAGAAGATCGACGGATCGATGCCTTCGAAATGCAGCCAGGTCGGATCCGACCACGGACCGGCGGGATCCTTCGCGGTCATCACGAAATTACCGCCGGCGTCCACCATCGTGCACACGACGTAGAAGGTGCCGTTGTGATAGCTGATCGCAGGCGCGAAGATCGCGCGCGACACGCCGAGCTTTTCGTAGGGCAATTGATCCGGCCGATCGATCACGTGGCCGATCTGTTTCCAGTTCACGAGATCGCGACTGTGGAAAATCGGAATGCCCGGGAAATAGGAGAACGTGGAGTTGATCAGGTAATAATCCTCACCAACCTGGCAGATGCTCGGATCGGGATAGAAACCTGTGAGGATCGGATTGCGAAATTCGTCTGCCGCCAGCGTCGCCTTCGGCTCCGGATCTTCGCCGCGGTATTCGAACCAGTCGAAACCGACTTTCGGAGTCGGGTCTGAGCTGGTCCCCAAAAGTTGGACAGGACGGATCGTTAACCGAAACTCAGCCAAACGATCCCCATGTCGAAGAAACGTCGTCAGTATAGTCCCGATCTGAAAGCCCGTGTGGGGCTGGAAGCC
>Ga0182793_1000701_pt1 | contig 23749 bp, 19 predicted proteins | sample Passage237A_FD_130498 | JGI IMG/M metagenome (GOLD analysis project Ga0182793, IMG submission 130498) | Cellulose adapted compost microbial communities from Newby Island Compost Facility, Milpitas, CA, USA - Passage2 37A (version 2) (version 2) ... | reverse complement strand
TGCATTGAAAGGGAAAAAATATACGGTGGTAGGTGTGATGAAAAAAGTCGGACAAAATATGGCAGGCTTCGATTTTGATGAGGGAATGGTAGGGCCCTATCAGTCCGTCGGTTCTCTTTACGATCTGAAAGAACTTAGCTATGATCCTTTTCTGATCATAAAAGCTGCAAACGGAGTAAACCTTGAAGATATGAAGTATGAGGTGGAAGGGGCTTTGAGGCAGGCAAGAAAGGTGAAGCCCTCCGAGAAGAATGATTTTGCTATCAACCAACTGAGTCAGATCAGTGAGCGACTGGATCTTTTGTTCGGTACCATAAATGTTATTGGATGGGTAATCGCAGGTTTTTCTCTGTTGGTAGGTGGTTTTGGTATTGCTAATATTATGTTCGTGACCGTGAAGGAAAGAACCCGTATGATCGGACTGAAAAAAGCAGTGGGTGCGAGACCGGGAAGTATTCTCATGGAGTTTTTGGTAGAGGCGGTTACTCTGTGTCTTACAGGAGGTCTGATCGGCATCCTTATCGTGCTCTTACTGAGCCTGGTGATGAACTACGGTTTTGATTTCCCTATTACTCTGTCAAGTAAAAATTTTCTGATAGGAGTAAGTATTTCCGCGATTGTTGGAGTATTAGCAGGTTATATCCCGGCACGCGCGGCGTCGAGACTGGACCCTGTGGTGGCAATTCGTTCACATTGATATAGTCATTTATGAAAGATAAAGTCCTGATCCTGGATAAAGATCGAATCGACAAAAAAATGCAACGCATGGCTTTCCAAATATGGGAGCACAACAGTCATGAAAAAGCAATTCATTTCGTGGGTATCAATGGGACCGGGATTACGGTGGCCAATAATCTCGCTGCAAGGCTACAATCCATAAGTAATATCCATGTCACTGTACACAAGCTTAGTATCAATAAAAAACGTCCACTAGCAGAAAAAGCGGTTTTAGACGCTGCTTTAGATAACGAAGCGGTGGTACTTATAGATGATGTCGCCAACAGTGGTAAGACCCTGCTTTATGCCATGAAGCCTATTCTTGCCTTTGAACCGAAAAAGATCATGGTTGCAGTACTGGTCGATAGAAAACATAAATCTTTCCCGATATCGCCCGATATCGTGGGACATTCAGTAGCAACCACGTTGCAAGATCATATTGAAGTAGCCTGTGAAGGATCTGAAATTATCGGTGCTTATCTGCAATAAGAATCAATCAAACAATAAAATCGGAAACACGAATCGAAACATAAGATGATTACACTTTGTATACATGGAGGAGCCGGTAATATCACTCCTGCTATGATGAACGAAACACAGGAAGAACAATACAGAGCAGGTTTGCAGGAAGCTTTAAACAACGGTTATAAGGTTTTATCGGGTGGGGGAAGTGCAATGGATGCTATTGTTGCTGCAATAACCGTTCTGGAAGACAACCCGCTGTTCAATGCTGGTCGAGGTTCTGTTTTTACAAAGAAAGGATTGCATGAAATGGACTCGGCTGTAATGGACGGAAGCACTTTAGCTGCCGGTGCGGTAGCAGGTGTTCGAAACATCAAAAATCCGATTCAACTGGCACGGGAAGTAATGCTGCATTCAGGACATGTTTTTTTGAGCGGAAATGGAGCGAGCGAATTTGCACTGAATCAAAATCTGGAATTTGCTCCGGACGATTATTTCTACAATAAAGAGCGATACGATCAATGGATTGCTATTCGCGACAGCGACTTCTACCAGCTCGACCATAAAGCTGACAATCTAAAGGGTGTGGCGGCGAATCCCGATCATAAATTCGGAACAGTGGGTGCTGTAGCTTGCGATGCCAACGGAAATCTTGCTGCGGGAACATCTACGGGTGGAATGACCAACAAAAGATTCGGACGCATTGGTGACAGTCCGGTGATAGGCGCAGGAACCTATGCCAATAACAATACCTGCGCTATATCCTGCACAGGACACGGAGAATATTTTCTGCGAGCTGTGGTAGCTTATGATGTGTCATGTCTGATGGAATATAAAGGACTTTCTCTTAGCGAGGCCTGCGATACGGTTGTAAAAGAAAAGCTGGCACGTATGGGCGGTGAAGGAGGATTAATTGCTGTAGATGCTAAAGGAAATCACAGATTCTCTTTCAATTCTGCCGGTATGTATCGTGCGATGCGCAACAGTGAAGGACAACAGGAAGTTGCGTTCTATGGAGATGTAAAGGCGTAAAAGTTGTTAAGCTGTAAAGATGAAAGTTGCTGTGCTGAGCAATGTAAAATAGCTGTTATGGCATATTTGTTTTAGTTCTTTACAAAAAAGCAGGTATGATGCAGCAGGATAATAAACCCGCCAATCCACGGGAAGCAGGCGATGATGCGCTTTCCAATCTCACTGACGAGCGAGTCACAGGAACTAATCCGGCCGAAGACATGGGATACGCTAACGAAAAGCGTATCGCAGAAGATGGTGAGGGTAGAAACATGCCTGAAGAAAGCGGAGAAAAACCTTCAGGTTCCGGAATTACATCGAAAGAATGAAGAAGATATACAGGATGCAAAAAGCGCAGATGTTTGTCTGCGCTTTTCATCCCTATGGCTCAGAACTAATTAATAGCGATAACCATTGTTGTGTACCCGGCGTTGCTGCTGATAATAGCCCTTGCCGCGATAGTACTTTCTGTTATTATTGTTGTAGTAGCCGTTGTTAGGTCGTTGATACACACGCTGTTCCTTTATACGGTCTTCGTTGTTCCCAATCACATAACCACCGGCACCACCTACAACTGCACCTACGATACCGCCGGCAACAGGGTCACGACCGTGAATAATGGCACCTGCTGCGGCACCTAAACCGGCTCCGATGATGGCGCCCTTTGCCCTACCGCTCACCTGACGCTCGCCACCATAATTGCCACCCCATTGCGCGGAAGCAGTCTCATTAACTCCTACCGTTAAAAGAGAGGCTAAACCCAATGCACAAATCAACTTTTTCATAGTCTCTTTTTTTTGTTATTTTCAATATGAAGCTTCCCGCTCCGTTTGTTCTTCAATGAACTTAGGCGATAAACGTGCCAGTTTTTCATAAAGACCTTCGAGCGCAAAAAATTTCTTCTTTTTAGCACTATTTTGAAGCTGATAGAACTGTTGTAACTATTCACAGGATATCCCCATTGCCATTTAACACAGGTGAAACACAGCAATATCTCCTTTATTTTTCTACCTTTGGACACTTAAATTAGATTGAGAATAAGTGTCTGCAGTCGGGATTTTACATCAAGACTTTACGACATGTGATTTTGTAATTCAGACGAATGCCGGCTAAGTATCAGGAATCCAAACAGTTGAGTTTACCTTTCATTGAGCATGAATATCTGCAGAAATGGGAGGAGGAAAAGACATTTGAGAAAAGTGTTGAACAGCGCGAGGGTAGTGAGCCTTTTGTATTTTATGAGGGTCCTCCCAGCGCCAATGGTATGCCCGGCATTCACCACGTCATTTCGCGTACACTGAAAGATCTGGTTTGTCGGTATAAGACCATGCAGGGTTTTCAGGTGAAAAGAAAAGCCGGCTGGGATACACATGGCTTGCCGGTGGAGCTCGGCGTGGAAAAAGAACTGGGTATCACCAAAGAAGATATTGGTTCCAAAATCAGTGTAGAAGATTACAACCGTAAATGCCGCGAGGCAGTGATGCGTTATAAGGATAAATGGGACGACCTGACCCGTAAAATGGGTTATTGGGTTGATCTTAGCGATCCTTACATCACGTTCGACAACAAGTACATTGAGACACTTTGGTGGGCAATGAAGCAGCTTTTTGACAAAGGGCTGCTGTACAAAAGTGTTTCCATCCAGCCGTATAGTCCGGCCGCAGGTACGGGTCTGAGTTCCCACGAACTTAATCAGCCCGGTACTTACAAAGATGTAAAAGACACGACTGTTGTAGCCATGTTCCGTCTGCTTGGGGATAGCGGTACGACAGATGAGAAAGTTGTATTCGCTCAGAAGTTGCTTCAATCCGCAAATGAAGCCTGGACAGATTTTTCTGCCGCAGATTCTGCAAAAGAGGTTTTTTTCCTTGCCTGGACGACCACCCCATGGACTTTACCATCCAACTGTGGACTTACTGTAGGTGCCGATATTCGTTACGCGCTGGTTAAAACATTTAACCCTTATACACATCAGCCAGCCAATGTTATTCTGGCTAAAGCGTTGATGTCCAAGTATTTTAAACCTGAAGGAGAACAGGCTGATTTTGCAGAATATTCTGCGGAAACAAAAATGCTCCCATGGAAAATTCTTGCTGAATTTGATGGTCGCGAACTGGAAGGACTGCGTTATGAGCAACTGATTCAGTTTGAAGGTAATACCGCTGCTATTGCGGGTGGTGATCCTTTCCGTGTTATCACCGGTGATTTCGTAACCACCGAAGACGGTACCGGTATTGTCCATACTGCTCCGGCCTTTGGTGCTGACGACTTTAAAGTTGGTAAAAAACATAATATTGGTATCCTTACGTTGGTAGATAAAGAAGGGAAATTTATTCCTACTGCTAACAACAAGGATTTTGATATCAGCGGACGTTTTGTAAAGAACTACAAGGATGACAGCGAGTGGAAGGATGTAGATGTGGACATCGCCGTTTACCTGAAGCAAAACGGAAGAGCGTTCAAGGTTGAAAAATACGAACACACTTATCCGCATTGCTGGAGAACTGACAAACCAATCATCTACTATCCGCTTGATGCTTGGTTTATACGCACCACCGCAATGAAAGAGCGGATGGTCGAGCTCAACAAAACCATCAACTGGAAACCTAAAGCAACAGGTGAAGGAAGGTTTGGTAACTGGTTGGAAAACATGGTAGATTGGAATCTGAGTCGCTCCCGTTATTGGGGCACTCCACTTCCGGTATGGGTAAGTGAAGACGGCGAAGAAACCAAGTGTATCGGTAGTATAGACGAACTGCTGGCGGAGGTGAAGAAGGCGAATAAGAAGCTTGATATGAATCAGCTTCTGGAAGTGATTGATGAATGGGAAGGAGATTTCGCTCATCTGACTAAGATTACGCACCTCACCGACAAATTAGGTATTACTCATACAGATAAATACAAGAGAGTAGAAGGTCTCCTTGATCTGCATAAACCCTTTGTAGATCAGATTATTCTGGTGGATAGTCGAGGAAAGGCCATGTACCGGGAACCGGATCTGGTGGATGTTTGGTTCGATTCCGGCGCTATGCCTTATGCTCAGTTGCATTATCCTTTCGATGCGCATCCGAAAACGCAGCTGAAAAACAACTTTCCGGCTGACTTCATCGCTGAAGGTGTTGATCAGACAAGAGGTTGGTTCTATACGCTTCATGCACTGGGAGTTATGCTTTTTGACAGTGTGGCGTACAAAACGGTTGTTTCCAACGGATTGGTGCTCGATAAGAACGGCAACAAGATGAGCAAACGTCTCGGGAACGTGGTTGATCCATTTGAAACAATCGAACGCTATAGTGCAGATGCAACACGCTGGTACCTGATAACGAATGCATCTCCCTGGGACAGTCTCAGATTTGATATAGAAGGTATCAAAGAAGTTCAGAGAAAATATTTTGGTACACTATACAATACATATCAGTTTTTTGCTCTGTACGCCAATGTAGACGGATTTACCTTCAAAGAAAGGTATATCCCTGTTCATCAACGTCCGGAGATCGATCAATGGATTATTTCAAGCCTGCATACGCTGGTGAAAGATGTGACCCGCGCGATGGATGAATATGAACCTACTCAGGCCGGTCGCGCCATGGAATATTTCCTGGACGAACATCTGAGCAACTGGTATGTAAGGCTTTGCAGAAGGCGTTTCTGGAAAGGCGAGTACGAATTCGACAAGATTTGCGCTTATCAGACATTGTATGAATGTCTTGAAACGCTTTCGTTATTAATGGCACCTATTGCTCCCTTCTTTGCCGACTGGCTATATAGAAGTCTGAATCAGGTAACAGAAAGACTCCCCGCAGAAAGTGTGCATCTGGCTGATTATCCGCAGATTGATGAGAGTGTGATTGATGGAGAGCTGGAAGAGCGAATGCAACTTGCACAGGATATTTCCTCCTTAGTGCTTTCGATTCGTAAAAAAGTGAATATCCGGGTTCGTCAGCCGCTTCAGAAGATTCTGGTACCTGTACTAGACAAGCACATGGAAGAGCAGGTACGTAAAGTTGAAGATCTGATCAAATCTGAGGTAAACGTTAAGTCAATAGAATATCTGATTGATACAGAAGGGTTTATCAGGAAGAAGATAAAGGCTAACTTTAAGGCGCTGGGTTCGCGGATGGGAAGTAAGATGAAAGCTGTTGCTGCCGCCATCTCCCAAATGAGCCAGAGTGATATCTCGATTTTAGAAAGAGAACAAAGCTTTCAATTGAATGTTGAAAATGAACTCATTGAGATAAGCTCCACGGACGTAGACATTATTGCTGAAGATATTCCAGGCTGGTCGGTTGCCAACAAAGACAAGCTGACGGTGGCCCTGGATGTTACCGTCACACCTGAGCTTCAGGATGAAGGAAACGCCCGTGAACTGGTAAACCGGATACAGAAAATCCGAAAGGACACCGGTTTGGAACTTACTGATCGTATTGCAGTTAAGATACAGGAGTACGAACCATTAAAATCAGCGATAATAAATTTTAGCGACTATATTTGCGCAGAAATTTTAGCAGATAACATTCAGATAGTGCCGCAAGTACAGGACGGAACTGAGATAGAAGTAAATGAGGCAACGCTTAAAGTGTTAATATCTAAAAATACATAAAGCCATGGCCACCAACAAAAAACCGGCTGCAAAAGCAAAGAAAGGCGTCAAAAAAGCTTCCACACCAGCAAAGAAAGTTGCTGCAAATAAGCCTGTGACTGCCGGAAGTGCGAAAAAAACGCCTGCCAAGGCCGCTAAAAAGGCTCAGGCTGCCTCTAAACCGGCTTCGAAGTCGGTAAAAAAGGCGCTAGGAGCAAAAAAGACGACACCTAAAAAAGCTGTAGCTGCTAAAAAGGCAACTCCTGCAAAGAAAGTATTAGCAAAAAAGGCAACGTCTTCCGCAAAAAAGACAGCAGTTAAGAAAGCACCGGTTAAGAAGAATGTGGCAGTGGCAAAGAAAGTTCAAGTTAAACTCAACAAGCCTGTGAATAAAAAGACAAGTAAGACCGTTTCAGCTAAGACCGCCTCGGCAAAAAAACCGGAGAAAAAGGTGGCTGCAGTGAAAAAGGCTGCGGCTCCGTCTAAATCAGTTGTAACTAAGAAAACAGCCGCTGCACCGGCTAAAAAGGCGGTAGTAACGCCAGCAAAGAAAACCACGGTACCCGCTGCACCAGCTAAGAAAGCCACTGCACCGGTAAAAAGTGAGCCTGCGAAAAAAGCTGCTTCTGCTACGACGCCTAAAAAGGGAAAGACTCCTGCACGGAAAGTGATTGTTGCACCTACTACAAAAGCAAACGCAAAACCTGCGCCGGCTTCGGTAGTACCCAGCCCGGCTGCCAGACCAGCCATCACCCGTAGCGCAATCAGAGAGGAAAAGAAAGCCAATGTGATCATTGCTCATCGTCGTCTTGAAAACAAGTCAAAACAGGCTGATGAATCTAAGACAATGATTAATTATCAACCGGAATTTACACGTTCAATTTTAGATCAACCCACAGAAAATCAAGGTCCAGTGTATAGATACAGTGATGAAGAACTCGCGGAGTTCAAAGAATTGATATTAAGCCGCATCGAAGCCGCTAAGAAAGAACTTGCTTACCTCCAGGGACTTATTACTCGCAAGGATGAAGCCGGTACTGAGGACACCGAAAACCGCTACATGAACATGGAAGACGGTAGCGGTGCTATGGAACGCGAACAACTGGCTCAGCTTGCCAGCCGCCAGATCCAGTTCATCAACCACCTTGAAAAAGCATTGATGCGTATTGAAAACAAAACCTACGGTATTTGTCGTGTTACAGGTAAGCTTATCGATAAGGCCAGACTGCGCGCCGTACCGCACGCCACCCTCAGCATAGAAGCGAAAAAGACAATGAGTAAATAATCATTTCAGAATTCTTTGAAACGAGCTGCCTGCTTAGGTGGCTCGTTTTGTTATGCCTGTACCTGAGCACCGCATGATACGGTCAATATATTAACGAGTAGCCCCGGGCATGCTATTGATCTTTTACTTTCATCGCTTCCTGATTTTCCTCCTGAATCAAATCATTGTGGATTGCTACTGCCGCCTTTACACCTTCCGCGGAAGCTACCACCACGAAGTGCATGTCAATGGAAGCATCGCCCGCAACATAGACTCCGGGAATGTTAGTTTGCTGACGACGGTTGGTGATCGCTGCACCTTTTTTCGTGCTCCTACAACCCAACTGATCCAGCAGAGTACGATTTACCTGTAAGCCATGGTTCGTAAACATTGAAGTACACGAAATTTTTCGTCCATCTGTAAGTTCGACCCCTTGAAGCGTCTCGCTTGTATGAATGAGTCTGGCAATTTTTCTTGTGTAGACCTCTATGCCTTTTTTTGAAAGTTGTTCTTTTTGAGCGGGCTTCAGATAAAACGCTCCATCTGTAAAAAGCGATACTTTTTTGCTGAGATGCGATAACGCGATTGCCATGCCAAAACCGTTGTGCCTGTGCGAATATAGCCCTACATGTGTTTCCTTACACTCAAAGCCATCGCAAAACGGACAGTGAAATACTGCACAACCCCAAAGTTCCTCCATTCCGGGAATCGAAGGGATGTTATCGGTTACTCCCGTAGCCAGTAATATCCTTTTCGCTACATGGTCCTTTCCTGAATCATCTGTAATAACAAATCGCTTATAATCCTTAGTCGCTTTTACAGCTCTTGATTTGACGAAACTGACAGGGTATCTGCTCAACTCTTCATGCGCCAGCGCAAGAAAATCGAGTGGCAGAATTCCGTCTCTGGTGAGAAAATTATGCAAGCCCTGCGAACGCCGATTCCTTTGCCTGCCTTCATCAAGGACCAAAACACTTCGTCTGCTACGGGAAAGTACCATGGCAGCACTCAAACCTGCGGGACCTCCACCGATGACAACTACATCCCAAAGTTTTTCTTTTAATGGCATGATTGTCATTACAAAAAGACCATACCCTTTGCGAGTATGGTCCGAAGATGAAGAAGATATGGTTTTGAGGACTACCGACCGATGCGTTTTTATCTAAAAAGATTAACCTTTGGAAATATACGGACTCTGATGATTGTCGAGTCTTGTTACGATGCGCTTTTTGGGTTTTTTGGCTCTTTCAAAAAGAATAGAGATAACTGCGAAGGTCATGTAAGTATGTACCAGGACGGCGGTGATAGCGTTTGAGATAAAGCGTTTCATAAGCGTGTTTTTTACAGGTTAACTACCATGAGGATGCAGGAAAGTATGCTGATGTAGATCGCAATTTTCAGAGCAGGTGTGGCTTGTGTCATGGTGTGTTTGCTTTTTTCGTTGATGACACAAAGATTGAATGGGGCAGTAGAAGGGAGAAAAAAATGGATCGACTTAACGCTGGTTTTGCAAGCGCTTAACCGTTGATTTGGAAGTCATTAACCGATCGTTAGCGTATGCTTTTGTGTTGTAATCTCTGTCATCGTCCTGTCATCCTACGGTCAAAAAGTTGTCAGTGTTTTTTGATATACGAAAAAGATCATAGATTTATATGTGCAGTATGGTTCTTACTGACTAAACCGTATGCGATGAAAAAAATTTACTCACTCTTTCTGGCAGCGATGTTTTCGGTACCCTTTGCCGGGGCAAAAACAACAGGCATAGGGATACCTAATATTTTCCCTCATATCGGATCCGGCGGCAGCGGGTCGGCGGCAGCAAACTATTCGCGAATTATTGGCGCCGTCCATTATCGTCACAATGGTACAGCTATGGTTCCGATGGATTCTACTACTTATAGCTATTCTCACGGCCGCGGCGGACAACTTAGCCGGGAAGACATGGACGACAACTTTGTGATGTTTGATGAGAGCTACAGTTATTCATGGCAGGCTTCAACAGGAACTTACCGCAACTGGGTACGCCGGTCGCAGATTTTTAACATCGCCGGAAAAGCCAGCAAATACAACTGCCAGAAATGGAATATCAATACCGGTACCTGGGTAGATTCATCAAGGTTCAGTTATACTTACAACAACGATTTTACCCTTCTGGAGAAAACGACCTTTGATATTTTTAGTGGGGGAATATGGGCTCCACATGTCACTTATCAGAACTATCACGACCCAAGCGGAAATCTGATCCGCATGAAGTCCACAGTCTTTATCATGAACTTTAGTTACGATGCGAATAATAATCTGATTAGCCGCATTGATACCCAGGCGAACATCACTCCGTTTTATTGGTATGGCAGACAGAAATTGGACTTTCAGTACAATTCAGCTAATCAACTTGTGTCTTATACTGTATTAAATCCATCAAACGGTTTGTGGGTGAACAAAGACAGGTTTGAGTACACTTACAATGGAAGCAATATCGCAGAGATCAAGCATTATTCCTGGAATGGTGCGGAATGGGAAGTGAAAGGAAGACAGGTAATGAGTTATGACACAAACAATAACCTTGCTAAGGACGAATGGCAATATTGGGATGTGGTTACGGCCAGCTACAAAAGTGGCTGGAGAAAAGTATGGACATACAATATGCACAACCAACCGATCTCCTATTACTCTGAAACATTTGAGCCCTCAACTGGAAACTGGGCAGCGGCTGCTGACGATTTTCTGTACCGCTACTATTATCAGTCGTATATTCCCGCATCTGTTGATCCGCTTGATGGAACATCTGCACTTCGTTTGTATCCTCAACCTGCAAATAATCTAATCAATGTGGAGTTGCCCGCTCAGGCAGGTAATACCTCTGTATCTATTTTAGATGCACAGGGACGGACAGTAAAATACCAACAAGTGGAGGCAACCGGAAAAATCGCAATAGATGTTTCCGGTCTTGTAAATGGAGTTTACTTCCTGCGTACCCATAATAAACAGGGCGCACTTTCCAGACAGTTTATCATATCGCGATAGATTCTGTGTGTTTATTTAAAAAGTAAAAGCGCCGACATTCCTTACCGGCGCTTTTACTTTTGACTATTTACTTTTTGCCGCCAAAACCGAGATTGATGAAGGGCGGTGGATGCTGCATATAGTTTCGCGTATCCCTGTTGAATGTGTCAAGCGCCCGGGAAAGACTATGATAAGTTTGTGTATCGGATAACATTTTGTTCTGTTTTGCGCGAGCAAAGGAAGAGGAAAGCTCATTTATTGATTTTCCTAATGCACGTACATCTTCCTTAAAATTATTTTTTGCTGCATCGGCTGTATTGCCTTCCGCATTCGCCAGAGAGCGGTTGACTGAAGATATTTTTTCGCCCGGATTTGCCGTGAGATTGTCAAGGTTGTTTACGATTTGCTGGCTTTGCTGTACTTTCTGGTTGGCTGTCCCACTTACAGAACTTGCTTTATTCAACGCATGATGCAGACCCGAAAAAATTTGCCTCGTTTCTTCGCCCCAGCTTTGCCTTATCAGATGATTAAACTGATCCAGCGCACTGTCGGCCGTATGGAGTAAAACCTTTCCCGTACGAATTGTGGGTGTTATACGTGCATTAAAACTTTCTGCCATGGTACTGTCGAAAGAAGCCAGAAGTGTAGCACCGGGTTTTAGAAAAGGTCCGGTACCCGGTTCAAGTCTTATCGTTTTACTTCCGTTAACATCGCCTGCGCTGATAATCGCTTTTGTTCCTTTGCGAAGTTGCAAATCAGGGTCAATTGCAAAAACAACTCTAACCTTTTCTTTGATATTGAGATCTATTTCATCTACAGTGCCCACCTTTACCCCTTTCAGAAATACGGGTGATGATTCCTGAAGTCCACGTACATCGGAATAGTGTCCGTAGTAATGATGTTTATTGGAAAAAAGATTTTGCTGATTGCTGAAGTAATACCCTGCAGCAGCTACTACAATGATGGCCGGTATCCAGAATCTTGCTTTTCTGTGCATGGAATAATGAAGCTGTTAAAATTAGGCATAAATAACTGTGCCCTGTAGACGAAAGGGAAGAAATAATAAATTTTGCCGGGTTTAAGAAGGTAATCAACATACTTGTGGCATAGTCTTTTTTCTTCTTTGGCAACAACAAAACTCTTGAGCTATGAGATCATTATTGTATTTGATTGCGGTAATACTGATTATTGGTTGGTTATTGGGCGCATTCGTATGGAACGCAGGTGGCTTGATCCACATATTGCTGGTGATTGCGGTGATATCACTGTTACTGGGCTTTATCCGTCGGGGCAGTATAGACTAGCGTGGCAAACCGAATATTTCGGTGAAAAGGCGGGCCTTGGGTCTGCCTTTCAGTTTTTCTAGTTGTAATGTATTTAAGCGAAAGCGAGGATGTCTCAAAAGTCAAAATGAACTGCTTGAGCGTTCACTGTACGAAAAAATCTCCATCAGAGATACCCTAATAAAAAAGGCTATCTCCGATTTTCGAGACAGCCTCTTTTTTCTATGTAAACTTATGTCTTAATGCACAATGGTGATTTTCTGTGCGTGAATCACTTTATCCGTTTTTAAAGTCACAAAGTAAAGGCCTGCCGGTACTTCTGATGTAGAGAGAACGTAGTCCTTGTCGCCTGTCAATGAAACCTTGATAACCTGTTTGCCGGTGACATCCGAGAGCAGGATATACCCGTTTTGAGCAGGTGCTGCCATGCTAACCCGGATTTCGTTACCAGCCGGATTGGGATATATTTTAGCCTTCGAAAGTTCTATGTCATCGGTGCTGGTGGGGTCTGCTTCATCATAAATCACCAAATCGTCTACTGCTGCTTCCACAATGCTTCCCGGATTTGCGTCTTCTGCCTGAAATTTCAGCATGAAAGAACTAGCGTTAGGCAGGTAGTCATTCACGTGAAAGATTCTCCTTCTCCAACTGGCATCTGTTGATTTGGTATAATCCACCTTGACAAACCAGATACCTACACTCTGAGCCTTAATAAACACGTTCCAGTAGTCGGAGCCGGGATTAGAACCTCCACTGTTGCTGTACCAGCGCCAATATTCAACGACAGGTTTAGTAAAGCCGCTTATGTCAAACATAGGGGTAATAACAGAGGTAGCCCCATTGTCCACATCGGCGGCACCAGGCTGAGAGCTGGTGGATGGAGCGTTGGCTGTAACCAGACATTTACCTGTTGTGCCTGTGGTGTGATCCATATTGGGCTGAATGGGAATTGACTGAGCAAAACCATTTACATAGGAACCGATAGGCTTTGCCTGTATCCAGTGACCGGCGGTGGCATTGTCATTAGGGGCATTACCGATAGTCCAACCTCCACCAAGGGAGGATTCGAAATCAATCGTGGTCTTTGCAGCAAGTCCTACCCCAAACTGATAAGGAATGGTAACAGTAGAAGATGGGGCTGCCGGACGATAGTTTGAAGGGAAAGTGGCATTGATGGTTGATTGGTTGTCAAAAAGAGCAAAATAGTAGTCGATGATAGTACCTGCAGGTTGCGCGGGAATCTGTGCAGTATAAGTATTTCCTGCGGTGTTCACCATAGTTACGGTATCCCATTGTCCGCCACGGGGTTTATAGAACAAATCGAGTTTTTGGAAAAATGCCGGTGTAGTGACTGTAAGGTTTGCTGAAATTTGAATAGGAGTCATCGCCGGCTGGTTTGCAATTTCGGTATGGGAAAGACTGGCGTCGCCCAACAGATAAATTCCGTGTCTTGCGAAAGCGGTTACAATTTGAGTGAAGTGGGGTGTACCATTGTTCAGGTTGTTATCATCGTCATCATTCTGAAGTGCGGAAATCAGTACGTCATGATAAACCGGTCCTTCCATTCCATCGGGTCCGTCGGGTGTATCCCAGTAAGTGGCAGCAAATAGCAGACTCATGGTATCAACGCTGTTAATATTCTGAGCTACATCCCACCATGCACCGGCGATGATCTCTCCGTCGGCATGCTCTTCTCCAACTATATCGGTAGGATATACTTTCGGAGTCAGATCATAACGGCGGATAATACCGTTGGTTCCCGAGGAACCTTTACCCAGAATAGGATCGCCTGTGATACCGATACCCCAGATATCAGAGTTGCCCTCGTTCAGAGCAGAGTTGCTCATAGATCCCTGACCCATGAAGCCGTAAAACTTATCTGAAATGCCGTGTCCGTATTCATGATATACAATATCGCCACACAAAGCAAAAGAATTACAGCCATTGCCTGCAGCATAGAAGTTGATCGACGAACCGTTGTAGAAAGCATTACAACTTCCGTTTACATCCACATTTGTTATCAACGGGTTGTCCATCGCGGTAAAAGTGGGGAAGAACTGCTTCATAAAGTCATGCACCCTGTTCACATGATAGTAGGCATTTACATGACGCATACTTGATGGAGCAGTTGTATCGAAAATATAAGTCGTACCGTTGGTATTAATAGTGTATTGAAAACTAGGTGTGATATTTCCTGCTGATGCCGCCCTCACTCTGGACCAAAGTCCTTCAAGTTTTACCGTAGTGGTCACGGGCGCGTTCAGACTGGCAACATTGAGTACACCTGCGGTATCTGTATAGTAGTCTGTTCCGTTGATCGTAACTTTTAGGTTGGGAAGTGGCTCTACACTGGACGCAACCTGTGGATTCTGTTTATACACTTCTCCCTTCACCGTTTTGTTGATCGTTTCTTTCACGCGGTTAGTTCTGTAAAGAACTTTTCCGGTGATACCATCAACATAGCCATCCAAGTCTACCGGTATGTCTTCACCCTGACCTTTTATATTGAAAGCATACGCAGGTCGCAATTCATAACCGTTCGCAGTAGGAACAGGGAACCAGCACCAGTCGTTTTCAATATTGCTCTCAGCGACAGTTACACCCGAAAGATCCTGTTCAGCAGAAAGTTTAGCCGCAGTTGCTGATAAGGTTGGTGTCAGATTTCCGGGCTTACCATAGCTCTTTGTTTTGATTCTTTGCAGAAGTCCATCCTTAGTGAAACGGAACTTCAGATCTGCAAAAGCTACCTTACGACCATTGATCGATTGTGTATAGTTCACAAAAGATGCATGAGGAGCGTTGACCTCTGCAGTAAGCACCCATTCTGAAGCATCGAATCCCAGCGATTTCAGTTGACCTTGAAAAAGTCCCTGTATCTTATCCTGCAAAGTATTGCCGGAAACAGGAATGGCGATGCCGAAAATGTCCGAAATGTTGCCGGAGAGCTTATCTACCGTTACCATCATGCCCGGAAACTGTTGTTTCGCCTTTTGCTCAGCGGAAACAGAATGGTCGCGTTGTGTGGGTTGAAGTCTGTGATAGCCCGAGAAGACCGACTTGTTATAGTGCGATGTGTGCTCCTGGGCAATGGCGGATAATGACGCCATGATCAAACCTAAAGTAAGTACCTGTGATTTCATTTTGGATAAATAATAAAGCTGCACCCCCCAAAAGGGGGATATATAAAAATGACCAGAAATTGCCGAAATACCAAATTATACTTCACGCAACCGGAATGAATGGGGAAAATTGGCGGCTGAAACGGTGAAAAGTTGTAGATATGGATCAATCTTATATCAGCTTTCCTTCCAGATCATAGTCGTATGCACGGACGATTTCTACCATTGCAAACTCGCCCAATGGAAGTGCACGATCGCTTTGAATGATGACTTCATTGTCAACTTCAACGCTGTCAAATTCAGTCCGTGCAAGATACCTTCTGGCTTCTTTCTTATCTACCATTACCTTAAATATCTTTCCGACTTTTCCTTGATTCTTTTCATAAGAAATTTCCTGCTGCAATTCCATGATTTCCTGTGCTCTGGCTTCTTTTTCTTCTGCAGGAACATCATCTGTCAATGCATACGCTGAAGTATTTTCCTCGTGCGAATAAGTGAAGATACCTACACGATCAAGGCGCACCTCTTCAAGAAATGTTTTCAGTTCTTCCACATCATCTCTTGTCTCCCCGGGAAAACCTGCTATCAGCGTACTGCGTAGACAAATGCCGGGAACTTTTTCGCGAATCGCGGCAATCAGATCATATACCTCCTGCTTTTCCATCTGGCGTTTCATTGCCTTCAGCATTCTGTTGGAGATGTGTTGTAATGGCATATCCAGATAGTTGCAGATATTGTCGCGCTCACGCATTACATCTAGCACATCCAGGGGGAATTTTGAAGGGTAAGCATAGTGAAGTCGGATCCAATGCAATCCTTCTACATCAGAAAGATGCTTAAGTAAATCGCCCAATGCGCGCTTTTTGTAGATATCGAGTCCGTAGTAAGTAAGCTCCTGAGCAATGAGCATGATTTCTTTCACTCCCATCGACACCAACTTCTTCGCCTCAGCCACTACTTCTTCAATGGTTTTAGATACATGTCCGCCCCGCATGAGTGGAATAGCGCAGAAAGAACAAGTGCGATTGCAACCTTCTGAGATTTTCAGATAAGCATAGTGTTTCGGTGTTGCGAGAAGACGTTCACCAACAAGTTCTTGTTTATAGTCCGCATTGAGTTGTTTGAGTATCAGGGGAAGTTCCATCGTACCGAACCATGCATCTACTTCAGGAATTTCCTGCATCAGGTCGTTTCGGTAACGTTCGCTCAGACAGCCGGTGACATACACCTTGTCCAGCTTTCCATTTTGTTTCAACGATACCTGTTCCAGTATCGTGTTGACACTTTCTTCTTTGGCTTTATCGATAAAACCGCAGGTGTTCACCACTACGATGTTATGATCGAGCCGGCTGCTTTCATGTTTTACGCCGATGCCGTTTGCTTGCAGCTGTCCGCTGAGCACTTCACTGTCCACCATGTTTTTTGAACAGCCCAGCGTAATGATGTTTACCTTGTCTTTTTTTATGGTTCTTGTCTTCACAATTCCTTTTTTACTCCCTGCAAATGATTATTTCTTTCTGAAGAAAATTCTCACAGGTACTCCGTTGTAGTTGAATTTTTCGCGCAGCTTATTTTCCAGAAAGTTCCTGTAAGAATCCTTGATTGCTTCCGGGTAGTTGGCAAAGAAGGCAAACGAAGGAACGACCACAGGTAGTTGCGTAATGAATTTGATCTTGATATTGTGTCCCCGGCTGATAGGAGGAGGGTAGCGCTCGATTTCAGGCAGCAAAATCTCATTAAGCTGATGCGTAGGTACTTTGCGCTGACGGTTTTCATACACCTCCAGCGCTTTTTCCATAGCCTGGAAAATTCGCTTTTTGTCTTTGGCAGAGATGAAAATCACCGGTATATCCGTAAACGGCGCAGTTTTCTGTTTGATCGCTTTTTCGTAATCGCGGGCGGTATTGGTTTCTTTCTCTACCAGATCCCACTTATTCACCAGTACCACAATGCCTTTCCCTTTACGAGCCGCAAGACTAAAGATGTTGATGTCCTGTGCCGTAATGCCCTTTTCAGCATCGAGTACGATCAGACAAACATCGGCTTCGTCCATGGCACGGATCGCACGGATCACAGAATAAAATTCCAGATCTTCGTGAACATTTTTCTTTTTACGCAATCCTGCAGTGTCGATAAGGACAAACTCTTTTCCGAACTGTTTGTAATGCGTGTGTATGGTATCGCGGGTAGTTCCCGGAATGTCTGAGACAATGGTTCTTTCTTCTCCTACCAATGCATTCAGCAGCGTTGACTTTCCTGCATTCGGCTGACCGATGATGACAAATTTCGGCAGAGCGGCTTCCTCCAGCTTTTCTTCTTCCGTTTCCTCGATATGATTGGTAAGCTCGTCAAGCATTTCTCCTGTACCGCTACCGGAAATAGAAGAAAGGAAAAATGTATGCTCAAATCCCAAAGAATAGAATTCTGCTGCTTCCAGTGCTCTTTCTCCGTTGTCCACTTTATTTACTACCAACAGCACCGGCTTGGTGGAACGACGAAGAATATCAGCCATGTCTGAGTCCTGATCTGTGATGCCCGTAGTAACATCCACTACAAAAATCACGAGATTAGCTTCATCCACAGCAATCTGTACCTGCTTTCTGATTTCTTTTTCAAATACGTCTTCCGAACGCGAAACAAAGCCGCCGGTATCTATAACGTTGAACGATTTTCCGTTCCACTCCGCAACCCCATATTGGCGGTCGCGGGTAACTCCCGGCGTATCTTCCACTATCGCTTTTCTTTGCTCCAGCAGTCGGTTAAAAAGGGTTGATTTGCCCACATTGGGGCGACCCACTATGGCGACAGTAAATCCCGGCATTGTTTGATTTTAGCGTGCAAAATTAGTCGTTAATATCCATAACAACTGCTATACTCATTTTTTAAGCAGGTTATATTATGAATATTAACTTTACCCTATAATAATTCTCAAAGCAACAACTGATGAAGAAATTCCTACTCTGCCTGATACTTTCTGCATTTTTCATATCTGGTGTAAAGGCAGCGCCTGGCGATACCACGTGGGTACAGGCACATTCCGGTGTTTGGCTCGACTGGTATGGCAATTTTGACAGCACTGTCACCTTTCCCGATGGATCTGCATCTTATCGAAAGATCTACATGTACTTCACGCTCGGAAAGTATGTTTGTCCCGGTAGCCCGCAATACTGCTCGGACTGGGACTACACAGTACAGACCATGGTAATGACACCTGGCGGAGATACCTTGGAATTGGGACGATTCATTACTCCCTATGCAAAAGGCACAAGGATGCCAGCCAATTGGACCGGCGTTTACAAGTTTGATGTCACAGATTATTATCCGCTGCTACGCAATAGCGCTACTGTACGGGTGCATTACTCCGGTTATTCCGGAGGCTTTACGGCCGATGTGAAGTTTGCCTTTATCGAGGGTACGCCTCCCCGCGATGTCGTGGGTATCACTCGTGTATGGAAAGGCGGGTACAATTACGGACATGGCAGCGTTGCTATCAATGACGCGCTGGATAATGTTTCGCTCACCGCACCTGCAAATGCGGTATCCGCTGAAGCAAAATTCACTATTACGGGTCATGGAGGAGATGATCAGGGATGTGCTGAGTTTTGTCAGAACACATACACGCTCAATCTCAATAACTCACAACTAGTACAGCAAAATTTTTGGAGAAACGATTGCGGATTCAACCATCTTTATCCCCAATCAGGCACTTGGGTGTTCGACAGGGCAGGGTGGTGTCCCGGCGATTTAATCCGTCCCTATTCGCATGTACTCACGGGCGTTACTGCCAATTCCAACTTTACACTCAACGCCACATTTCCGGCATACACATCTACCACTGTCAACGGTGGTTCCCCGGCGTCTTACATCATTGAAAACAATGTGGTGTATTACGCAGGATTCAATCACACCCTCGATGCTTCTTTGGAAGAAATTCTGACGCCCACAAACGATGAAACATTTTTCCGGCTAAATCCCAATGGTTCGAAGCCGGTTATCAGGGTACGCAATACCGGTAGCACTACAATTAGTTCTATTCAGTTTGAATACGGAGTGACTGCTACAAGCTGGCGTCCTACACATACCTGGAACGGAACAATTGCTCCATTGGAAGAAATGGAAATTACGCTCCCTGAACCCTGGGGCTTACGTCTGGCAACGGGAAACAACAACCAGTTTTTTGTAAAAATTCTTGAAGTCAACGGACAGCAGGATGAAGACCAGACAAACAACGAACTTACTTCTTTGTTCGACGGTGTGCCTGTTTGGAATACCAAACTCCGTATCAGCCTTAAAACAAATGGTTCGACTGTCAATGGCGTCAGCGAAACTTCATGGAGAATCCTGGACGACCAGGGGAATGTGGTGACGCAACGTTCTAATGCCGCACCTAACACTACTTATGAAGATACTATAACGCTGGGTCCCTCGCTGTACAAACTAGAGGTTTCAGATGCGGGTTGTGATGGCGTTAGCTGGTGGTTATATCCAAGCTATCCGCAGAATCCCGGTACAGGACAAATTATGGTGAGAAACCTCAGCAGTGCGCTCCCACTTCCTCTGAAAGGGTATTTCGGCGGAGACTTTGGCTGCGGCTTCAGCCAATGGTTCCGCACCGACTGGCCGACTTCTGTAAACAATCTGTCCGCTCAGGTAGCTTCTGTTGAAGCTTATCCTAATCCTGCGCAAAATACCGTGACAGTAAACATTTCCGGTATTGATAAAATAGACGGTTACCTCCAAATAATTGATGCAACAGGCAGAACTGTAATCACGCATAAGGTCGACCATCCTTCGCAGGTGATGGATATTGCTTCGCTGGCAAATGGATTATACTCGGTGATCTATACAGATGCCCAGGGCAAATTGCAGACGCGATTGCTGATTGCACATTAATGACAGATGGACATCTGCGTGTTCGAAAGCATACAAACGAACCATACGCAAGAAGAAGCTACCTCCGGGCGGCTTCTTCTTTTTTATTTTTGCATACTATGTCGGATAGAATCGGTAAACTTCAGGAATTTTTGCGTCAGTCACCAGACGACTGTTTTTTAAATCATGCGCTGGCGCTGGAGTATATTAAAATAGGGAATGATGAACTTGCCCAAAGTCTGTTTGAGAAAAATCTGAATAACAAACCGGACTATATTGCCACCTACTACCATCTCGGAAAGTTATTGGAACGTAGAGGAGAAACGCAGCAGGCAATAAAAGTGTATGAAGACGGAATGACTGCAGCTAGGGCAGCGAACGATATGCATACTTACAACGAGCTTCAGGGCGCTTATGAAGACCTGGTGTATTAATTATGGATCTTCTAAGGGAATTCAAAAATAACTGGCAAAAGAAGTTTGCCTCTCGCGGACGAAAGATCTTGCTGGCAGTAAGCGGCGGATCGGATTCGATGGTGATGTGCGATCTGTTTTTCCGGGCAGGAATGGAATTTGCCATAGCGCATTGCAATTTTCAACTGCGTGGAGCTGAAGCCGATGCTGATGAGGCGTTGGTGAAATCCTGGGCAGGGCAACATCAGATTCGTTTTTTCAATACCCGCTTCGATACAGCGAACATTGCGCAACAGCAGAAGACAGGTATTCAGGAAGCAGCTCGTAATCTTCGTTACGAATGGCTTGAAAATATCCGTCGCGACCACCGGTTCGACTATATCGCTACCGCTCACCACGCCAATGACAATGTGGAAACTTTACTGATGAATTTATTTCGCGGCACAGGCATGAGTGGACTGCATGGTATTCCGGAACGAAATGGAAAGATTGTTCGTCCGCTTTTGTTTGCACTCAAAGCAGACATCATTGCCTACGCAAATGAAGTAGAGGTTCCCTACCGCGATGACGCTTCCAACGCCAGCGATAAATATCTTCGAAATGCCGTGCGGCTTCATATTTTACCTTCTATAGAAAAATATTTTCCGGAAGCGACCAATAGATTGAATGAAAACATTCAGCGTTTTGCGCAGTCGGAATTGCTGTATCGAAAAGAATTGCAACGACAGCTCCACAAACTGGTGCAGCAAAGAGGTAATGATATTTATTTACCGATAAAGTTGCTTCAGAAAATGGAAGCAGCAGAAACACTTTGCTACGAGATTTTTTCCGGCTACGGTTTTACTTCTGCGCAGATACCGCAGCTACTTCGACTTGTTGAGGGAGAAAGTGGCAGATATATCGAGTCTTCTTCGCATAGGGTGATCAAAAACCGTGATTTTCTCATTCTTACTTCACGCCAGACGACCGCAACTGATTTTATTCAAATGACATCGCTTCCCGCAGAAGTAGAAACAGCAGAAGGGCGTTTTATATTCTCAGTAGTGGAGAAATCTTCCCTCACAGATATGCGCGAAGATGTTGCTTATGTTGATCTGGAGAAAATCAGTCTGCCCCTAATGCTCAGGCGATGGAGAACAGGCGACTATTTTTATCCGCTGGGTATGGGTATGAAGAAGAAAAAGCTCAGTCGTTTCTTCATAGATCAGAAAATACCGCTGCACCGGAAAGAGCAGGTTTGGGTAGTAGAAAATGACAAAAAAATCGTTTGGGTAGCTGGTATGCGACTGGATGAACGTTTTAAGATCAGACCGCAAACAGCTTCGGTATTGAAAATTGAGTTTAAAGGGTAACGTAGAGTAGGGAGGGCGAAGAAACAGAGCAAGTGTATTCTATTCTCCTCAAAAATTAAACTCCGGATGCAGTAAGCGCGCGAGAAATTCCTTTCCGTGATCGGGTGCGAACAACAGGGTAAAGACAAAGCCAAAGACAGCGCCCCAGAAATGCGCGTCGTGATTTACATTGTCGCGCTGCTGCTTGGACATGTACGCCGAGTACACCAGATATCCCACCGCTGCGATAATACCCGGAACAGGAATAAACCATACATAAATCACCGCCCAGGGAGCGAAATAGATAAAGGAAAACAACACCGCAGCTACACCTCCGGATGCTCCTAAAGAGCGGTAATACGGGTCGTTTCTGTGTCGGCTGAAAGAAGGTAGCGAAGCCGCCACGATACCCGTGAGATACATTACCGGAAAAAGAAACGCAGGCATACCGCTGAATGCATAAAATGCTTCCACATTTCTGCCGAAAAGATACAATGCCAGCATGTTGAATATCAGATGCAGATAATCAGCGTGGATGAAACCGGAAGTGAGCAACCTATGGTATTCCGCGGGATTATCCATGCGGCGGGGCCAGAGAATAAGCTTATGGTGAAGTTGTTCGTTGTTGAAAGCCGCTAAGGAAATAAGAACTGTGATAATAACAATGATCAGCGTAAAGCTCATGAAAACAATCTGCTTTTGAGCGACGAATATAAGCCTTACGCGTGATGGTACGGGGAATTATTTAAGATGCTGAATGCCCGGTATACCTGTTCCGCCACAATAAGGCGCACCAGCTGATGCGGAAATACCAGCGGCGATAAAGACCAGGTTTGCTTTGCCAGTTTTTTCACCTGATCGGATACACCGTAAGCTCCACCGATAAGTAACACCAGCGTTTTTGTTCCCATATTCATCATTTGCTGAAACTGTTGTGCCCATTGGTCTGAACTAAGCAACTTTCCTCTTTCATCGAGCACAACCAGATAGTGGTGTGGCTGAATCTTCTTCAATACCAATTCTTCCTCTGCCTGACGCATGCGTTCTACATCTGTGCCGGCAACTTTTTTCGGTGGTTGCAACACGACAAGTTCTATGGAATTGTAAGGCTTTATTTTTCGGAAATAATGATTCACCCCTTCCTCAATGAAAGACTGGTTGTCTTTTCCGATTGTCCATATTTCTAATTGCATAATAAACCTTTACAGGCGGCACTAAAGTAAGATGCCCAAAGAAAAAGCGACAAAAAATATTGCAAACAATTTGGCAAAAAGAAGGAGAGTACTATCTTTGCAGTCCCAAAACGGGATGGCTCCGTAGCTCAACTGAATAGAGCACCTGACTACGGATCAGAAGGTTTCAGGTTTGAATCCTGACGGAGTCACAGAATAAATCCCTCGAAATGCTTTACTGGTAAGTGTTTCGGGGGATTTTAGTTTTTAGTTCATTCTCGCCCGAAAGCCTCAGTTTCTTGCGATTGTTTGAAAATTGTTTGAACATTTTTGCAGCACTGCACAAATTATTTCCAATGAGTGCAACATGCAGAGTATTTTTAGACCAGAGACGTTCAAATGGAGAATCCGGCCAAATTGACCACCCCCTGCCGGTTTTAGCTGACCAGTGTTGGCCGGTTTAAACTGACCACCCTCTACCGGGGCAAATTGACCACCTCGGAAGTAGAAATTGAGATCATGC
>Ga0182793_1000699_pt1 | contig 23760 bp, 23 predicted proteins | sample Passage237A_FD_130498 | JGI IMG/M metagenome (GOLD analysis project Ga0182793, IMG submission 130498) | Cellulose adapted compost microbial communities from Newby Island Compost Facility, Milpitas, CA, USA - Passage2 37A (version 2) (version 2) ... | reverse complement strand
GGGCGCGACCCGCGCCGCAACTCACCCCCCCGCCAGGTAGGCGTCGATCATCCCGCCCAGCCCGCGGGCCCCCGTCGAGCCGTCGGTCAGGGGGCCGGCGATGGCCGCGGGGGGGGCCTCCCGCGGGGTCAGACCCTCGGCGATCAGCCGGCCGGCCGCGATCAGCACGCGGGTCGATGCGACCTCGCGCAGTCCCCCGGTCTCCAGCCGCCGGATCGCCTGGCCGAGCTGCACCAGCGCCGCCGCGTGCTCGTGGTCGATGCCCGCCTCGGCGGCGACGATCTTCTCCTCCACGTCGGGCGTCGGGAAGCCGAACTCGATGGCCACCATGCGTTGCCGGGTCGAGTCCTTGAGGTCCTTGAGCACGCTCTGATAGCCGGGGTTGTACGACACCACCAGGCAGAATCCGGGCGCCGCCTCGAGGGTCACGCCCAGTCGTTCGATCGGCAGTTGGCGGCGGTGGTCGGCCAGGGGGTGCAGCACCACCGTGGTGTCCTGCCGCGCCTCGACCACCTCGTCGAGATAACAGATCGCGCCCTCGCGCACGGCCCGGGTGAGCGGACCGTCGACCCACTCGGTGTCGCCGCCGCGCAGCAGGAACCGGCCGACGAGGTCGGCGGTGGTCAGGTCGTCATGGCAGGACACGGTGATCAGCGGGCGATCCAGATCGTGGGCCATTGCCTCCACGAACCTGGTCTTGCCGCACCCGGTCGGGCCCTTCAGCACAATCGAAAGCCCCTGTCTGAAGGCCGCCTTGAACACCTGCTCCTCGTTCGCGACGGGTACGTAGTACGGGCGCGGCGCCTTCACCTGCATGGCTCCCCTTCACGTCGATGTGCTTTTCGGGACACTAGCGCGGAACAGATGTTTGGTTCAAGTATTCGCGGCTTATGCGACGCGGCGGCGCAGGTCGGCCGACCGCAGCGCGGCGCGAAACAGCGGACCGATGAAGTCCCCGAGCCGGGCCGGTTTCGGGATCGACGCGTGCGCCGCGGTGCCGAACACCCGCGTCAATTCCCCGCTGTCGGTGGCGGCACCAATCGTCAGGCACAGGCAACCGATGCCCTGCCGACGGGCCTCGCCCAGCGCCCGTCGCGCGTCGGCGGCGCCGTGGGCGCGCTCGTATCCGTGGTCGTAGGCCAGCCCGTCGGACAGCACGACGAGCAGGCGGCGCGACGTGCCCGCGCTCTCGGTGATCACCGCCGTACCGTGCCGAATCGCCGCTCCCAGACGGGAATACGCCCCTGGTGTGAGGCTGGTGAGCCGTCGCATCGCCTGCACATCGAGCGGGTCGTCGAACCGCTTGACCGGCACCATGTTCACCGACGACCGGCCCTGAGACTGGTAGGCGTAGAGCGCGACCCGGTCGCCGAGTTCGTGCAGTGCGACGGTCAGGGCGGCCGCCGCGGCCCGTTGCTGTTCGTGCACCGTCTGGCCGAGGGTGCCCGCCTCGCCGGCCGATCCGGAGACATCGAGCAGCACCAGCACGGCCAGATCGCGGCGCCTGCGCAGGTTGTCCAGGTAGACGGTCTCCTCGGGCGCCGACCCGGCCAGGGTCTCGACCCGCGCCTCCACCGCGGCGTCGACGTCGATGTCGTCGCCCTGGGGCTGGCGGTGGGCGCGGTCGAGTCCGATGCCCAGCCTGGTCAGCGGGCGCCGCAGGGAGTGCACGTCCGGGCGTTCCAGCACCGGCCCGTCGTGCGGCGGCGGGTCGATCTCGTACACCGTGCACCAGTCCGGCCGATACCGCTTACGCCGGAAGTCCCACTCGGGGTACTTGCGACCACCCTCGCCGGATTCCTGCGTATCGTCGACCTCCGACGCCCCGACGGAGGTCGAGACCACCATGCCTGCCCCCCGAGTTCCGCTGCGGGAGCGATGAGTTGGGGTGTCGGCGCCGGGGGTTCCGCCGTCGCTGAGTTGGCGCACCCGATTCAGCATGCGCTGCAGAAGCTTTCCGATCGCGCCGCCGCCGCCGACCGGGCTGGAGAACAGATCGGTGACATCCTCGGCTTCGGCGTCGTCGTCGATCTCCTCGAGTTCCTTCTTCGGCTCCCGCCGGGCGGCGTGACCGCCCGCGGCCTCCTCGTGTGCCCCCGCCGCGTGGGCGGCCAGGACATTGCGCGGGCGGATGACCCCGAAACTCTCGGGCGGGTCGGCGATGCCGCGGGCGGCGGCCAACGCCAGTGACTCCTCGGGCGAGGCGGTGCGTTCGGCGAGGTCGAGATCGACCAGTGTGCGCAGGGCGAACGGCAGCAGTCCCTCGTTCGCGGCCAGCGCGCGGTGCCCCTCGACGGCCAGATACCTGCGCGCCAGCGCGGACCTGCGCACCAACTTGCGCACCACCTGCGGGGCCAGCCCGCCGCTGGCCAGCAGCGATGCCTGCACCGCCACCGCTTCGAGTTGGCGCGCCGGTTCGGCATCCGGGTCGACGTACACCGTCGCGCCGTCGGTCCACGCGGGCTCACCCGGTGCGCCAGGGCTCACCGCCACCGTGCGGCCGGCGAGCGCCGACGCGAGCAGAGCCAACCGCTGCGGACCGTCGTCATCGACGTCGGCCGCACTGCCGAGACCGTCGTTCGCGGTGTTGGCCACGCCGCCATCCCTTCTCGTTGACCAAATATCTGTTCCAACGTAAAGTCCGGGGCCACCACAGTCAATGAGCGGAGGAGACATGATCGACTTCACCGATCAGGTCGTCGTCGTCACCGGTGCGGGCCGGGGCCTAGGCCGCGTCTACGCCCTCGAATTCGCAAGGCGCGGAGCGTCAGTCGTGGTAAACGACGTCGGGGGCTCAATGGGCGGCACCGGTGTGGACGCCTCCGTCGCGGCCGCGGTCGTCGACGAGATCACCGCGGCCGGCGGCACCGCGGTGGCGTCGCACGACTCCGTCGACACGCCCGAGGGCGGCGCGGCGATCGTCGCCACCGCGGTCGACGCGTTCGGCAGGCTCGACGCTGTGGTGAGCAATGCCGGGATCTTCACCGCCATCCCGTTCGACGAACTCACCCCCGACGACTGGCGGCGCATGCTGCGCGTGCATCTCGACGGCGCGTTCTATCTCGCGCAACCGGCCTACCGGGTGATGAAGTCCCAGGGTTACGGTCGCTTCGTGTTCATCGCCTCCTCGGCAGGCCTGTTCGGCCAGCATCTGGAGGCGCACTACGCCGCGGCCAAGGCCGGCATCGTCGGCCTCACCAATGTGATCGCACTCGAGGGTGCCGAACACGGCATCCTGGCCAACACGGTGCTGCCGTTCGGGTTGTCCCGCATGGTCACCGAGACGCTTCCCGACCCGTCGGTGCTCGAGCAGAACGGCTTCTTCCAGGCGATCCAGCCCGAACTCGTCGCACCGATCGTGGTGTATCTGGCCAGCCGTGACTGTCAGTTGAGCCACCACAACTTCTCGGCCTGCGCGGGCCGCTTCGCGCGGGTGTTCGTCGGTCTCGGCGAGGGCTGGCTGGGCGAGCGCGACAGCGCGCCCACCGCCGACGACGTCGCCGCGCACCTCTCCGAGATCACCTCGACCACGCCGTATTCGGTCCCCGGTTCGATCTATGAGGAGGTGTTCGCGGTCACCGAGCGACTGGGTGTCGGCGGCTGAGCGTCAGTCCCACACGACCGGAAGGTGCGGCGGGGACCGGAAGAACATGCCCGATATGTAGGGCGCCGGCGCGTCCGGGTCGAGACGAAGCCCGGGCAGCCGGTCGAACAGCGTGTTGAAGAACAGTGTGCTCTCCAACCGGGCCAGGTGCATGCCCAGGCAGACATGGGCGCCGTGTCCGAATCCGATGTGCGGCTTACGTTCCCGGAAGATGTCGAAGCGCTCCGGGTCCTTCCACCTGGTTTCGTCGTGGTTTGCGCTGCCGAGGCTGACCGCCACCGTCGAGCCTTCGGGGATCTGCAGCCCGTAGAACTCGACGTCGCGGGTGGTCTCACGCACGAAGTTCAGCAGTGGGGTCTCCCACCGGATGCCCTCCTCGATGGCCTGTGGCAGCAGGCTGCGGTCCGCCATCACCGCGGCCATCTGATCGGGGTGCGTCAACAGCGCGAACGCCAGGCTCGCCGTGGACCGCGACGTGGTCTCGGCCCCGGCGGGCAACAGGTTTCGCATGAACCCGTAGATCTGCTCGTCGGACATTTTGACGCCGTCGATCTCGGCCTGCGACAGAATCGTCACCATGTCGTCGCGCGGCTGGCGCCGGCGGTCGGCGAGGATGCCGACGAAGTACTCCTTGAGTTGGGCCGACGCCTGCATCGCCGTCTCCATGTCGGCGTGGAAGCCCAGCAGCTGAATGGCGAGCCGGTGGAACTCCGGCACATCGGATTCCGGCAGGCCGAGCAGCGCGGCGATCACCCGCACCGGGATCGGCATGAACACCTCTTCGACCAGGTCGGCGCGCTTGGCCTCGCGCAGCCGGTCGACGGTGCGCTCCACCAGCGGGCGTACCAGTTCGACCTCCCACCGGCCCATCGACGAACGGGCGAACGCGAACTCGTGCAGTCGCCGGTACACCGCGTGCTCGGGTTCCTGCATCTCCAGGATCGTCGGGCCCTGCAGGGGGCGCACGATCGCTTCGTAGCAGCGGGTGCTGAAGGTGATGTTGTCGGTGAAGACCGCCTTCACCGCGTCGAACGAGTACGCGGTGAAGAACTGCTGACCCTCCGCGGGGTTCTCCAGGATGCCCATCTCCGGCCAGCCCGGGTGCACCGGCGCCTTCGCGCGCAGCTCCTTGAGCATCGGATACGGCGACGCATCGCCGGTGGCGCCCATGCCCTCGTCGAACTTGGCCTGCGCCTCGCGTACACCGTCGGTCAATTCGTCGGTCACTCACCACTCCTCACCGAACCGGTCCACCAGACGAGAACTCGGCGTCCAGTTGCCGAACGACACCCGTGCTCGCGTAGGACATGCCACCTCGTCGTCCGAGCACCCGACTCATCTCGTTGACCAAAAATCTGTTCCGCATTATGGTCTGCCCCAAGAGCGAATACAAGGAGCGCCCCATGCAGATCGACCGGCTCCCGTTCGCCGCCTGCGCCGGGGGTCGCGATGCGCCGGGCCGACACCCGCGTTCTGGTAGCGTTAACCACTCGTTGGGCCCATCCCGCAAACCCATGAGGGAGTCAGGAGTCGTGCACGTGGCGTGGGGCGTCCGTACGTGACGCCGTCCCCGGCCGGCAATGCCTACGACGACGGCACCCGGCGCACCGAAATCCTGCAGACCGCAGCCCTACTGATCGCCACCTCGGGGCTGCGGACGTCGCTGCAGGAGATCGCCGACGCCGCCGGCATCCTGCCGGGCAGCCTGTACCACCACTTCGAATCCAAGGAAGCGATCCTCGTCGAGTTGCTCCGGCGCTACCACGCCGATCTGGATCACATCGCCGAACGGGCCCTCGACCGGCTGGACGATCCGACCTCGCTGTCGGCGTTCGACCGCATTGTCGACCTCGGCACCGCGATCGCGCAGTGCGCCGTGACCCACCGAGCGGCGCTGCAGATGACGTTCTACGAGGCGCCCACCTCGAATCCGGAGCTGGCCGAGCTGGCCCAGAGACGACCCGCGGCGATCCTCGAGGCGATGGTGCAGACCCTGCGGGCGGCGCGCTGGAGCGGTTATCTGCGCGCCGATGTCGACCTTCCGGTGCTGGCCGACCGGATCGTGCAGAGCATGCTTCAGGTGGGCCTGGACGTCGTCCGCCACAACGCCGGCGCCGACAAGGTCGCCACGCTGCTGTGCCGAATCATCTTGGAGGGGTTGGCCACCATTCCCCCGAAAGACGCGGCGCTCGATGGGTCAGCCGCGTTCGCGGCCGCCGACGCCGCGGTGCGGTCGTGGACCGACGACAGCGATGCGGCGCCCAACGACAAGGCCGCCCACGTCCGCGCGGTGGCCCGCGCGGAGTTCGGGCGCAAGGGCTACGAGGTCACCACGATCCGCGACATCGCATCCGCCGCCGGACTGGGCACCGGGACGGTCTACCGCCTGATCGGGTCGAAAGAGGAGTTGCTGGCGTCGATCATGCAGTCGTTCAGCGAGAAGATCGCCGAGGTCGGCTGGGCGAAGGTGCTGCGCTCCGACTCGACGCCCGTCGAGAAGCTGGACGCGCTGGCCTGGATCCACACCAACGCGCTGGCCCGCTTCGGCGACGAGTTCCGGATCCAGCTGGCCTGGATGCGCCAGTCACCGCCGGACACGCCGAACATCGCGTGGCTGTTCACCAAACGGGTGCGCCAGATGAAATCGCTTCTGGCCGAGGGTATCCGCTCTGGAGAGATCACCGTGGACAGCCCATCGAACGAGGTGCTGGCGCGCTGCGCCATCGGCATCTCCTGGATTCCGGAGAACATCCTGCACGATCTCGGCACCCGGGCGTCGCTGCTGCATGTGCGCGACACGATGCTGCGCGGCGTGGCGGCCCACCGCGCGTAGTCAGCCGACGACGATCGGCAGTCTGCCCCAACCGCGCACGCTCGACGTGTGCGCCATCTCGGCACCCGCGTAGTCGACCTCCCATTCCGGCCAACGGGTGAGCAGTTCTTCGAGCACCACCCGCGCCTGCATCCGCGCCAGCGCCGAGCCGAGGCAGAAGTGCAGGCCCTGGCCGAAGGACAGATGGCTGGCGTTGCGGTGGATGTCGAACCGTTCGCCGTCGGGAAAGTGCCGCTCGTCGCGGTTGGCGGAGCCGTTGAGCAGTAACATGATCGAGCCCTCGGGGATCATCTGGCCGCGACATTCGGTGTCGCGCGCGACGTAGCGCGCCTGCACCGGCGACGGCGCCTGGTACCGCAGTACCTCCTCGATCGCGCCGGGGATCAGGGAGTAGTCGTTGACGAGTTCCGCGCGCTGGTCCGGGTGTTCGGCGAGCAGTTGGCCGATGAACCCGATCAGCCGCGTCGTCGTCTCGTTGCCGGCGCCCGCGATCATGCTGGTGTAGGTCAGCACCTCGGTCCGGGTGAGCGGACGCGGCCCGTCGCCCTCGTCGATCTCGGCGTTGAGCAGCTGTGTCATCAGGTCGTCGGACGGGTGCTCGGCGCGCCAGTCGATGTAGTCGCTGAACAGCTGGTAGCTGTTCTCGAACGCGTCGGGCCCGACCTCGCGGAAGGTGCCCTCCTGCAGGCCGATCGCCCCGCCGGTGCGGTCGCGGATCTGCGCCTGGTCGGTCTCCGGAATGCCGAGCAGGTAGCCGATGGTGCGCATCGGCACTAGCGCGCCGAGGTCGCCGATCAGGTCGAAGCGGTGCGATCCGACCAGCGGGTCGAGCGCACGGATGCAGAACTGCCGCGTCAGCGGTTCGATGTCGGCCATCCGCCGCGGCGTGAAAACCCTTGACAGCAACCGCCGGTGCAGGTCGTGCAGCGGCGGATCCTCGAACAGGATGACGCCGGGCGGCACCTCGATACCGCTCATGATGATGTCGATCGTGGTGCCGCGCCCGGAGCGGTAGACCTCCCAGTTGGGCAGCTCGCGCGCCACGTCCTCGTAGCGACTCAGCGCATAGAAGTTGAACCGCTCGTTGTAGTACAGCGGCGCTTCGTCGCGCAGCCGCTTCCAGATCGGATACGGGTCGTTGTCGATCTCGAAGTCGAACGGGTCGTAGTACACCTCGGCGGTGTCCGCACTGGTCACTTGCGCGCCCTTCGTCAGTCGAATGCGTGGCGGGGCAGGGTGTTCGGCAGGTCCAGCGAACTGAGCAGTCCCGGTGCGGCCTCGACCACGTACGGAATCGCGTTGACCACCCGCATCGCGGTGGCCGCCATCGCCGCGCGGCCGGCGCCGTGTCCCTGGGCCTCGCCTAGGTTCATCGCGCAGTGGATGTCGGGATCGCCGGTGATGTCCACTCGGTAGGTGGCGTCGAACTCCGACGTTGGCCAGTCGGGGGCGACGTCGCGGGCCATCCGGATGATGTGCTCGACCACGATCGCCTCCCGGCCGTTGACCACCCCGGCCGCGCGGGTGCGCACCGCACCGCACGTGCCCGCCTTGATCGTGCCGAAGGCGACCTCGATATCGCGGTCGGTGAGCCGGCGGTCCAGCGATCCCCGAACTTCGGTCACCTCGACACCGAGGCCGGCCGCGATGAGATGAATCGGGGCCTTCCAGGCCATTTCGATGAAGCCGGGCGTCTTGAGCCACGGCTCGAAATCGAGCGGATGCCCGAAGCCCATGCCGTTCATCATGACGTCGGCCACCGGATAGTGGTCGTTGAGCGCGACCTCGGTGACCGTGACGCGGTCGATCTTCTTCGACTGGGTGGCCAGCAGCAGCGCGAGCTGATCGGAGCCGAACCCCGGGAAGATGCCCGAGGCATAGAACGACGCCTGGCCCGCGTTGGCCGCCTCGGCCATCTGTTCGCGCCACTCCGGCGAGTAGTAGGCGGGCGGATACACCAGCGTCGTCGACGTCGTCGACACCACGTTGACGCCCGCACCGAGCAGCTTGATGTAGTCCGGAACGGCGGCCGCGTCGCGCTCGGGCCCGCTGGCGGCGTACACGACGCAGTCTGGTCGCAGCGCGATCAGCGCGTCGGCGTCGTTGGTGGCCGTGACGCCGAGCGGCGCTCCCCCGGCCAGTTCGCCGGCGTCCTTGCCGATCTTCTCGTCGGAATGCACCCAGACGCCGACGAGGTCAAGGTCGGGCCTGCGTCGAATCGCGTCGATCGCGATGGACCCGCCCCCGCCGGTCGACCAGACCACCGTGCGCAGCGGTGTCACCGGTTCTCCTCACTGTTGGGCCTGCCGGCACGCAGGTATCGAAACGACAGAGGAACACATCAGCCACATCCTCGAGCGGAAGGCCACGCCGACCGACTATAACCTAACGTTTGTTCAGTCCGACGGGAATCGAGCGTGGACCATCCCCCGCACCTTGACCGGTTCTGGTCGCCCTGTTAGCTTCCGGAGCAAACGTTAGGTTTCTTCCCTACGCCGTGAGGAGACCCGGTGCCGCACCCTTGTTCGACCGGCCCCGCGAAGGCCCGCGCCGCGTACGCGACCGTTACACCGATCGATCGAGGAGGGCGCTATGACTGACGGCCGCTACCGGGTGGTGGTGTGGGCCACCGGGGGCATCGGCTCGATCGCGATCCGGGCCATCCACCGGCGCCCGAACCTCGAGCTGGTCGGGGTGTGGGTGCACTCCCCCGAAAAGGACGGCAAGGACGCCGGCGAGCTGGCCAACGGCGAACCGATCGGGTTGGCCGTCACCGCCGACGCCGACGCGCTGATCGCGCTGCGACCGGACTGCGTGGTGTACGCCGCCAGCGGGCCGGAGCGCGACGCGTTGGCCATCCCCGACTACGTCAAGCTGCTCAGCGCGGGCATCAACGTGGTGACCACCAGCACGACGCGGCTGGTCAATCCGCATGCCTACGAGCCGGTCCAGTGGCGCGACCAGCTCGCCACCGCCGCCAAACAGGGGCAGGCGTCGCTGTACGCCTCGGGAATCGAGCCCGGGTTCGCAGCGGACTACCTGCCACTGGTGCTGGCCACCCAGTCGTCGCAGATCGAGAAGATCCACGCCTACGAGATCGGGTTGTACGACGACTATGGCGTGCCCGACATCATGAGCGATGCAATGGGATTCGGCCGACCGCTGGACTATCAGCCGTGGATCGGCTTCCCCGGGGCGATCGCAGGCGAATGGCAGGGGCAGATTCGGATGGTCGCCGAGGCGCTGGGCGTCGAGGTGCAGGAGATCCGCGAGACGTTCGACCGCAGGGTGACCGAGCGGACCCTTCAGGTCGCGATGGGCACCGTCGAGGCCGGCACCTGCGGTGCGCTGCGGATGCAGGCCATCGGGGTGGTCGACGGGCACGAGGCGATCGTGATCGAGCACGTCACCCGGTTGGCGCCCGATGTCGCTCCGGACTGGCCGACCCTGCCCGGCGCGCTCGGCTACCGCGTGGTGATCACCGGTCAACCCGACATCGAGGCCACGATGGCGGCCACCGTGCGCGACCGCAAGAAGGCTGCCATCGAGCACATGACCTCGGGCGCGGGCGCGATGGTCGCCACCGCGATGCGGGTGGTGAACGCGATCCCCTATGTCGTGGCCGCGCCGCCGGGACTGCTCAACTCGGTCGACCTACCGTTGACGATCCCCCAGCACGCGTTCAACCCTGGCGGGTGAGCCGAAACGGCATCTCGATGTCGAGCACCCTGTTGACACCGCAGGCGCCGCTCGGCCCCTCGGTCTTGTCCCAGCCGACGTACACACCGGGTTCCGGGGGGTAACCGACCCAGAAGACGAACGTCTGCTTGCCCGGTAGGGCGGTCCCGTCGAAACAGGGTTCCCAGTCCGGGACGATGTGGCTGACCCTCCAGCGGCCGCTCAGGTAAACCAGTTCACCGCTCCAACCGTGATCGCTGACCACCTGTCCGGTGCAGTCCTGATAGGTCGTGCAGGACGAGGTGATCGTCCAGATCTGGGTGACGCTGCGCTCGTCGTGACGGGAGTCGTTGGTTCTCGCCCACCGGCCGTCGGAGAACGCGATGTAGGTGCCGTTGATCGCGATCTCGTCGTCGGCCCCGGCGGTGCCCGGCGGAAGAATCGTCGCGGCCACGATGACCGCGGTCGCCAGCAGTGCTCGGCGAAACGTCATGACGTCCCCTCCAGCAGCAGGTCCTGCCAGGTCTTCGGCGGATCGACGAGATCGGTCTGCCTGCCGACGTGACCGTCCGGTGTCGCGTACTGGCCGGTCTGCGGGTCATAGTGGGCGATCGCGACCGGTGGGCCCGAATCCGGCGGCGCGACAACGGTACCGGCGTCCGGCGCTGGTGGTGGCGGTGGGACACCGGGCGGTGCGGGCGCCCCGGGCGGCGGGGGTGTCCCCTCGACCGGGGCGTAGATGCGCTCCTGGTAGTCGACCCGATCGTCGGGCATGATGCCCTGGGCGACCAGGTTCGGGTCGAACGGGTACGGGCCAAGCGTGTGTTGGCGCATCGCGAGCGGTTGGTAGGGCTTGTCGCTGTAGCAGATCTCGACCGTCGGCGCGCGTTTGCCCGGCACACCCATGCAGGGGGCGTTGCGAGCGCCGCGCACCACGATGGGCGCATCCTGCGGCAGCTTGCAGTACAGCCCGTCGGGGGTGTCGACCGGGGTGAGGTCCTCGGGTGAGCGCCACTGCGACGGTGGCAGAAAGCCGACGGTACACGGGTTCGGGTCAGCCAACTGGATTCTGAAGTCGCCCAGTGGAATTCCAGTGGGGTTGTTCTCCGGCGCCGACGACAGGACGTTGGCGACGAACGGCGGCAGCAACACCAGCACCTGCTCCAGCGACGGGTGGTAGGTGACCCCCACCTTGCCGAAGGTGGTGAGGTTGGCCAACAGTATCGGCAGTGTGGCCTTGACCTGGCTGAACAGCTGCGACACCGCATCGGCGGTGGCGGGCCCCTGCTCGAGCAGGGTACGCACCTGCGCGTCGTCGTCCACCACCTGCTGGGGGACACCGGCCAGACTGCGCGCCCACAGTTGCAGCGCATCGGTGGTCTGGACCTGTGAATCCAACAGTGGCCGTGAGTCTTGCACCAGTGTCACCGAACGATCGGCGACGCCGTTCAGGTCGCCGCTGAGCTGCGACGAGGAGTCGATCAGCGAGCCGAGGTCGTAGTCGGCGCCGCCGAAGGCGCGGTGGGACTCGTCGATCAGTGTCTGCAACGTGCCCTTGGGGATGCTGTTGAGCAGCACACTGACCTGGTCCAGCATCGGGCTGACCTGCTGCGGAATCTTGGTGTCGCGCATAGCGATCACCGAGCCGTCTCTTAGGTAGGGCGGCGAATCGGTGCGGGGCAGCAGTTCCACGTACTGTTCGCCGATCGCCGAGACGCTGCGCACCTCGGCGACCAAATCGGCCGGGATCTTCGGCGACGTGTCGAGCCGCAGGGTGGCCGTGGCCGCCGTCCGCGACACGTCCATGTCGGTCACCTTGCCGACCTGCACCCCACGGTAGGTCACGTTGGCGAACCGGTAGAGGCCGCCGGACGAGGGCAACTCCAATGTGACCGTGATCTTGCCGATCCCCAGCAGCGTCGGCACCTGCATATACACGAACGCCATCACCAGCACGCCGACGATCGAGGCGATCGAGAAGATCACCAACTGTATTCGCACGAACCGCGACAACATCAGCCGCCACCCCCGGGCTCCCACGGTGCCGGTGCGGCATTCGGGATCGGGCCGAACGGCGGCGACGTGCCCACCCCGAGCGGATTCCTGGTGTAGTAGTCGTCATAGCCCGGGTCACCGGGGGCGGGAATCATCGACGCCCGCTCCTGCCCGAGCGCGGTGCCGAGGAACAGTCCTCGCTTCAGGCGTGAGTAGGTCCAGTCGACGGTGACGAACAAGTTCATGTAGTCGCCCCGCAGACCGCGGTCGATAAGGTTCTGGGTCAGCGGGAAGGTCGGCAGCCAGGCCAGCGCGGTGTCGATCTCCGGTCCGACGTCGGCCAACGCGCGCAGCGTCGGCTCGAGGTTCTTCAGGTTCGTCACCAGGTCGGTCTGAGTGTCATTGACCAGCCCGGCGACGGTGTCGCTGAACCGGCCCAGTTCGGTGAGCGCGGTGGTCAGGCGGGGCCGCTCCGCGAGCAGCACATCGAGCGCGGGCGGAATCTTGGTCAACGCGCGGGTGAGCACCCGCTGTTGGTCTCCGAGCCGCGCCGCGAAGCGGTTCAGCTCGTCGATGGTGGCGATGATGTTGTCGCGCTGGTCGTACAGCATTGTGACGAACGTGTCGAGGCGGGTGATCAGGTCGCGCACGGCATCCTGGCGGCCCGACAGCGCGACATTGAAGTTGTGAATGATCTCGCCGATCTGTCCCAGCCCGCCGCCGTTGACGACCGCCGCCAGCGACGCCAGCGTCTGCTCGGTCGACGGGTAGGTCGAGGTGCGGTCCAGCCCGATCGTGGCGCCCGGTTCCAAACGCCCTTCCGGCTTCTCACCGGGCGGCGGGTCGAGCGCGACATGCATCGAGCCCAGCAGGCTGGTCTGCCCCACCGTCGCGACGGCGTTCGCCGGCACCACCACATCGGGCCGCACCGACACCTCGAGGTCGACATGCCAGCCGTGCAGCGTCATCCTGCCGACGCTGCCCACCACGACGTCGTCGATGAGTACCGGCGAATTCGGTTCCAACGTACCGATATTGACGACCTCGACATGGTAGCGGGCGGCGTCCGGACCGCGGCCGACCGCGCCGGGCAGGGGCAGCGAGTTCACCCCCTGGAATGCGCAACCGGTGACGGTCAGCAGCATCGCCGCGCCGAGCGCCGCGAGTCGACGTAGGTTCACCGCGGTGTCCCCTGCCCGTGTGGTGCCTGTTCAGCGGGTGCCTGTTCGGCTGGCGGCGCAGGCTGCTCGGCGGGTAACAGCATGTCTTCCAACGACGTTGGGCTGGCCGCTGGTGGTCCCTCCGGCGCCAGCGGGGCCGGCGGAGGCGGTGGACCCCACCCCGGTGGCGGCGGCACGTCGCCCATGCCGGTGTACGCCGACACCGCGGGCGGGTCGTCGGGCACGTCGGGCGGCGGCGGCCCACCCGCGCCCGGCATCAGTCCAGGCTCGGTGTAGCGCAGCATGTAGGGCGGCGGATTGCCCGTCAGGAACAGGCTGAACGGGAACGGCATGTTGTTGAAGTTCAACGTGCGCAGTCCCGGGCCGAGGTACTGCGAGCACTCCTTGCTGGTCGTCGGTGCGGTGACGTTCTGCAGGGCGCCGATCATGCCGCAGACGGCCCACACCGGATTGGTCATGTTGTTGAACACGAACACGCCGCTGGCGGCGCCGGTGCGCGGGTCGAACATGTTGACCGTGTTGGCGATCGAGTGCGGAGCGATGTGCAGCACGTTCTCCAGAGCCATTCGGTTGTCGGCGATCGTCTGCGTCACGTTGGCCAGCCGCTGGATCTGCTCGGCGGTCTTGTCCCGCGTGCCCTCGACGAAGCGGGTGGCGTCGTCTAGCACGTCGGACAGGTTCTTCAGCGCCGCGTCCAGGTCGGACCGGCTGTTGTTCACCACGCTGGTCAGCGTGGCGAAGCGGTCCTGAAACGCCACGATCTGTTCGTTGCTGTCCCGCAGTGCGGTGACGAACGTCTGCAGGTTGGCGATGGTGTCCACGACATTGCCGCTGCCCTCGGCGAGGATGCGCCCGACACCGGACAGTTGCGCCAGGGTCTGGCGCAGTTTCTCGCCGTTGCCGTCCATCGCCGCGGCCGCGCTGTCGATGAACCGCCCCACCGAACCCGACGAGACGCCGTTGTCCGGACCGAGTTCGGTCGCCAGCCGCATCAGCTGTTCCTTGACCTCGTTCCACTCCACCGGAACGGCGGTCCGCTCGATCGGGATCACCGCACCGTCGGCCAGGACCGGCCCCGACTCGTACGCCGGCGTCAGTTGCACGAATCGCGCCGCCACCAGGTTCTGCGTCACGATCACCGCCTTGGCGTCGGCGGGAACGCGGATGCCGTGATCGACGTGCAGCGTCATCTTCGCCTGGGTGCCCACCGGCTCGATCGCGTCGATGGAGCCGACCTTCACCCCGGCGATGCGCACCTCGTCGCCGGGATAGATCGCCGTCGCGGTGGTGAAATACGCGGTGATGGTGGTGGGCCGCAACACGGTTCGCACGACGACGACCGCGCCGCAGACCAGCAGCATGACCAGCGCTGCGGCGATCCCGGCCTTGAGCAGGCGATCCCGGCTCATCCCGGCGGCTCCCCCCACTGCTCCCACGGCGGCGGGATGCCGTTGTACGGGAACGGCAGCTCGGCGCGTGGGCCGGCGTTGTCCGGCGGTTGGCCGGCATTGATACCGCGGCGGAACCCGAACGCGTAGTCGAAGAACGGCTGGAGGAGTTGCGCGAAGACGATGTTCGGGATGAAGGCCTGGTAATACGGCCCGTTGCCGATCGTCTCGCCGAGGGTGGTCTGGAACTTCGCCAGACCGGGCAGCGCCTTGGCGATGTTGTCGCGGTTGCGCTCGAGCACCTCGATGACGGCGTTGAGTTTGTCGAGGGTCGGCGCGAGCTCCTTCTCGTTGTCGGCGATCAGGGCCGACAGTTGCTGCGACAGCGCCGAGGTGTGCGCCAGCATCTCCACGATCGCGTGGCGCCGGGCGGACAGCACCGCGACCAGATCGTTGGCATTGAGGATCAGGGTGTTCACCGCGGCGCTGCGCTCGGAGAGGATCTTGGTGACGTCGGCGCCGCTCGCCAGCAGCTCCCCCAGAGTCTTGTCGCGCTCGTTGAGCGCCTTGGAGATTCGGGTCAGTCCGTCGAACGTCGGGCCGAGTTGCGGTGCGAGCTGGTCCAGGGTGGCCGACAGCGTGTCCAGCGACTGGTTCAGCGATGCGGTGTCGGTGTCCGCGGTGTTGGCCGTCAGCTCGTCCACCGCCTGGGTCAGCGAGTACGGCGACGCGGTGCGTGTGGCCGGGATGACGTCCATCGGGTGCATCGTCCCCTCACCCTTGGACTCCAGCGTCAGAACGCGCTCACCGAGCAGGGTCCCGGTACGGACGTGCGCGGTGGTGTCGGAGCCCAAGGGCACGGCGCCGTCGATGGCGAACGTCACGAGGGCATCGCGCCCCCGCAGCGTCACGTCGGACACCGAGCCGACCTTGATGCCCGAGATGATCACGTCGTTGCCTACGGTCAGTCCGCCGGCGTCGGTGAACTCCGCCTGGTAGCGCACCGCCGTCGCCCAGGACACCAGCCGCTCCGGGGCCAGGCCCACGGCGATGATCAGGCTCGCCAGGACGATGCCCAGGAACCCGGACCGAATGAGTTTGGCGCCACGGTATTTCAACATCAGGGCTCGGTGCACCTCCCGTTCTCCTGTTTGAGCCACGGGAATTGGGCAGTCCGGCCCTGCAGGTCGGTGACCCGCCACTTGAGTTCGCAGATGTAGTAGTTGAAGAAGCTGCCGTAGGAGCCGGAGCGGATCAGCTTGCGGTAGTTCTCCGGAGCTTTCTGCAGGGAGGTGTCGAGACGATCCTTCTGGAAGTCGAGGTTGGTCGCCAGCCGCGTCAGTTGGTCGACGGTGCCCGCCAGCGGCGTGCGGGCGTCGGTCAGCAGGTCGGCGATCGACGCGGTGCCGTTGTTGAGCGAATCGATCGCCTGGCCAATCGGATCGCGTTCGGCCGCAAGCTCGGTCACCAGTTTCTCCAGCTTCTCGACGGTGCTGGAGAACTTGTCGCCCTCCCGGCTCAGGGTCCCGAGCAGCGTGCGCAGATTGTCGATCAGCGCCTGGATGGTCTGACTGCGCTCGGCCAGCGCCTCGGTGAACCCCGAAGTGTTCGACAGCAGCGACTGCAGGGTGCCGCCCTGGCCCTGGAAGACCTGGATCAATGACGCCGACAGCGCGTTGACATCCTGCGGATTGAGGCCCCGGATCACGGGTTTCAGTCCACCCAGCAGCAGGTCGAGGTCGAGTGCGGACTCGGTGCGCTCGATCGGGATCTGCGCTCCCGGCGGCAGCGGCGTCCCGCCGGACCCCTCGATCAACTCGAGGTAGCGGTCACCCACCAGGTTCAGATAGCGCACGGCGGCACGGGTTCCGGTGGTCATCCGCACGTTGGAGTCGGCGTCGAACGTCACCAGCACGGTCTTGTCCCGCTGCAGTTTGACGCTGTTGACGGTGCCGACGCGCATCCCGGCCACTCGCACCGACTGCCCTGCCTCGAGCCGGGAGGCATCGGCGAAAACCGCCGAATAGCCTTTCTTCGAACCGGTTTGGTACTGGCCGAAGATCACGAACAGACACGCGGTGAGCAACGTCATCACCACCGCGAAGGCGCCGAACTTCACCAGCGTCGGCCGAAACGAGGTTCTCATCCCGGCATTCCGATCTGGGCGGTGTTGCGCGGCGGGCCCGAGTGTTCGGTGTCGGGGAACATGATCTGCTTGATCAGATCGGAGTTCAGGACGAGTTTCGGGTAGGTGCGCCGCCACGGGTTGGTTCCGGTGTCGGCGACCACGTATGGCGGGACGGCTTCGAACGGGAGGTCCGGCAGCCCGGTGCACTGGGGTCCGCCCGTGGCGCCCGCCTTGGGCAGATCCTGCGGATACCGGTAACGCTCCTGGGCCCACAGGAAGCCGGCGAGCACCACCACCCCGGGTTCCTTCAGCGGCGGCCGGCGCGCGGCGTTGATCATGCCGGCCAGCGCGCACCACAGCGCCTGGTTGTACTCGTTGGTGAGCTCGGTGGTCGGCACCAACAGGTGCACCACATCGGCCAGGGGTTGGGAGTTCTCGCTGACCACCTCGTTGCCGATGCCGGCCAGGCCGGTCACGCTGACCAGCGCGGCGTCCAGGTTTCGGCGCTGATCGACCAGGGTGTCGCTCAGCGTGGCGGCGTTGTCGGCGATCGTGACGAAGTCGTCGGACGCGTCGGCGTAGGCGCGCAGCACGGTGGGTGCGGCCTCGAGGTCATGGCGCAGCGTGGGCAGGCTGGGCTCCAGCCTGGCCAGATACGCGTCGAGGTCCGACAGCATCTGGCCGATCTTCTCGCCGCGACCCGACATCGCCGAGGCGATCGCACCCAGGGTCTCGTTCAGCTTGGCGGGCTCGATGGCCGACAGCACCGACGTCAACTGCTCGAAGACGGTGTTGACTTCGACCATGACGTGGTCGGCGTCGATCACCTGGCCCGGCCGCAGCGATTCCGGTGAGGGGTCGTCGGGGAACACGAACTGAACCTGCTTGGCGCCGAACACCGTCGGCGACGCGATGTCGACGAGTGCGTTGGCCGGGATCGCGGACAGCCGGCGCGGATCCATCGCCAGATGTAGTGCGGCCCGACCGTCGGGCAGTTGCTCGATGTCGGCCACCTGGCCGACCTGCACGCCGCGCACCTGCACCTTGGCGTCGGGGTTCATCACCAGGCCGGCGCGCTGGGAGATCACCGTCACCGGCACGGTCTCGGCGAAACCGCCGCGAAAGAGGTTGGCGGACAACGCGAAGATCGCGACGATCAGCACGATGGTGGCCAGCCCGACCAAGGGGCGCAACAGATATCGCGTCACCGCTCGGTTCAACAAGCCGGTTCCACCCCCAGCGTGCATTTGACGACGGTGCAGGACTTTACGCCGGAACAGTTCTTTGGGTCAATGAGTGCATTATTTGCAATTCGGGAGCCTTGAGGCGCAAGGCCGCCCAGCACCTTGTCACAATACAAAAGTCGTTTGCTGGACAGCGGTTTGAACCAGCTTCCCCCAATGTCGCAGCTGGGCTGTGCGGCGAGCCATGGTTATCTACTCGGCGGCTAATGCGCCTTCATCGCACCCCCAATATGCACCGCGAGTGGACCTCGCCGGGCCATATTCGGAGCAAACATTAGGTTTGCTAGTGCCGCCGCACGGAAGCCCCCGACCCGCCGCACGGGCAGGCGGCGCGGCGTGCGGCACGAGGCGTCCTCAATGATGACGCGTGACGCCGTGTCATACGGCTGAAATTGGTATTTTTGTGAAGATAGAAGACCGGCAGTTCAATTACTCCGGCAGCCGCAGTTCGGGCTTCTCCACTTCCTCAATATTGACGTCTTTGAAGGTAATTACCCTGACCTGCTTGACGAATCGCGCGGGCCGGTACATATCCCACACCCACGCATCCGTCAGCCGCAGCTCGAAGTAGACCTCACCGTCGGAGTTGCGCGGAATCAGCTCGACGCTGTTGGCGAGATAGAACCGGCGCTCGGTCTCGACGACGTAGCTGAACTGACCGACGATGTCCTTGTATTCGCGGTAGAGCGAGAGCTCCATCTCGGTTTCGTACTTTTCGAGATCCTCGGCACTCATCCGCTCAGCCGTCCTTCATGTCCGGTGCGCCGCCGCATCGCGGGAGCGCTGATCGCACGTCCCATTCTTCCCCTACCCGGTCTGACTGTGTTGGTCGGGTTCGAAGTCCAGCACGCCGGCTAGCGGGTCCTCCGGCACCAGCTCGCCGTCCACGCTGACCAGCCGCCGCACGTTGATGAACGAGTACCGGTGCTCGCGGCACGGCCCGAGTTCGGCCAGCGCCCGGCTGTGCGCGGGGGTGCTGTAGCCCTTGTGCAGCGCGAAGCCGTAGCCGGGATACTCCTGTTCCAACTTGACCATCAGCCGGTCGCGGCTGACCTTGGCCAGCACGCTGGCCGCCGCGATGCACGCGGCCGCGGCGTCACCGCCGACCACCGGCAGCGAGGGCATCGGCAGGCCCGGCACCCGGAACCCGTCGGAGAGCACGTACCCCGGGCGCACCGACAGCCCGGCGACCGCGCGGCGCATGCCCTCGATGTTGGCCACGTGCACGCCGCGCCGGTCCACCTCGGCCGACGGGATGTACACCACGTGATAGGCCAGCGCGTAACGCTTGATCAGCGGAAACAGCCGCTCGCGTTCCTTGGCGGTGAGCTTCTTGGAATCGTCGAGCGCCGCCAGGCTCTCCCGCCGGTTGGGGCCGAGCACGCAGGCGGCCACCACCAGCGGGCCCGCGCACGCCCCGCGGCCCACCTCATCGACCCCGGCCACCGGGCCCAGGCCGCTGCGGTACAGCGCGGATTCCAGGGTGCGCAGCCCGGAGGACTTCCTGATCACCGTGCGCGGAGGCCATGTCGCCGGCACCACCAGCTCCTCGAAGATTCGGCGCGTCAATCCTGCGGGTTATCGCTGAACACCCCGCCCCAGCGCGACGGTGGCCAGGCGATGAACCGTGCCTTACCGATCACATTCTCCACCGGCACGGTGCCCGCGGTGGGGTCGCCCGTGCACAGCAGGCCCCGCTGGGCATCGGACGGCGTGTTCGCGCAGTGCGCCCGCGAATCCGCCGAATGGGTGCGGTTGTCGCCCATCACCCACAACCGGCCCTCCGGCACCTTCACCGGGCCGAACTCGTTGCCCAGGCACGGGTAGATCTCTTCGTTGGCCGACATCGTGGTCGGGTCCAGGTAGGGCTCGTCGAGTCGCTTGCCGTCGACGGTCAACCCGGTGTCCGCCCGACACTCGACGGTCTGCCCGCCCACCGCGATGACGCGCTTGACGAGGTCGTTCTCGTCGGGTGGCACGAACCCGATGACCGACAGCGCGTTCTGCAGCCACCGGATGACGGTGTTGTCCGAGCGGATCGACTTGTAGCCGATGTTCCAGTTCGGCGGGCCCTTGAAGACGATGACGTCGCCGGGTCTCGGCTCGGAGAACCGGTAGGTCAACTTGTCCACCATGATCCGGTCGCCGGTGCACCCGGCGCAGCCGTGCAGGGTGGGTTCCATCGACTCGGACGGGATCAGGTACGGCCGCGCGATGAACGTCAGCATGACGTAGTAGAGGACGAGCGCGATCGACACCAGGATCACGAACTCGGACTTGATCACCCTGACCAGGACGCGCTTGGCGGTCCAGGGCTCCTTTTCGGCCGGGCCCTCGTCAGGGCGCTCCGCGTTGTCGGGATCTGCGGCGGTCTCAGCCTCGTCGCGCGATTCGGTCACGGGTTCACCCTAGTTTTCAGCGAGGCTGGATCACCGAGGCGGTGCAGTGCTACGCGGCGGTCAGCGCTTCTCTTTGATCTTGGCCTTCTTGCCACGCAGTTCGCGCAGGTAGTACAGCTTCGCGCGGCGCACGTCACCGCGGGTGACGACGTCGATGTGATCGATGTTGGGCGAGTGCACGGGGAAGGTCCGCTCGACGCCCACGCCGTAGCTCTCCTTGCGCACCGTGAAGGTCTCCCGGACGCCGCCGCCCTGCCGGCGCAGCACCACGCCCTTGAAGACCTGGATGCGTTCCTTGGAGCCCTCGATGACCTTCACGTGCACGTTCACGGTGTCGCCGGGGCCGAATTCCGGGATGTCGTCGCGCAGCGACGCCTTCTCGACGAAGTCCAGCGTGTTCATCGGTGACGCTTCCTTGCTGTTGGCGGCTGCGGGCAGGCCTGTCCTGGCAGGGCAAACCGAGCCGGGTTGATCGGGGTGTATCTCGCAGCGGGCGGAGCCGGTGGCTCGCGGGTCTGCGCAGACAACTGCTCAATTGTGCCAGATAGGCCCCGGTCCGGTGAAATCGCCGCCGACACCTGACACGGTGTGCGCCGAACGGAGCGTACCGGGGCCGGGCCGACTACGCTGATCGGCACGGGCGAACACGGGGCGGCTGCCCGCCAACGGGTGTTATCGGGTCGAGGGAGGGCCATGCGGCGCGGGCCATCAAGGCTGGTCATGGCGTGTGTCGTCGTACTTGTCGCCGTGCCGGCGCTGGCCGGCTGTGAGGCCAAGGTGTACGGCACCACGCCCGGCGCCACAGAACCGCCGATCGTGGTGATCGCCCCCCAGGGCGATTCGGCGCCGCTGCCCGAGCCACCCCCCGATGAACCGGCGGCGGCCTTCGACGGGCTGGCCGCCCGGGCCCGCCAGGCCACCGCGGACGCCGCGAAGGCCGGGGCCGACATCACGGCCGTGGTGCTGGACCGCAACACCGGCCTGACGGTGTCCAACGGCAACGACGAGCCGATGCCGGTGGCCTCGGTGGTCAAGCTGTTCATCGCCGACGACCTGCTGCTGCAGGAGGCCAACGGCCAGACCCAGCTGACGGCCGAGGACCGCGCCGCGCTGGACAAGATGCTGCGGTCGTCGGACGACAGCGCCGCCGAGGTGTTCTGGAACCGCAGCGGCGGCAGCGACATCGTCGAGCGGGTGACCGCCCGCTACGGCCTGCGCGACACCAAGACGCCCTACAACGGGCGCTGGTTCAACACCCTGTCCACCACCGCCGACCTGGTGCGCTACTACGACATGCTGCTCTCGGGCGCGGGCGGGCTGCCGCCCGATCGCGCCAGCATCATCCTGACCAATCTGGCGAACTCGACGCCGATCGCGATCGACGGCACCCAGCCCGGCGGGGTGTACCCGCAGCGGTTCGGCATCCCCGACGGGCTGGACCGCGAACCGGTCGCCGTCAAGCAGGGCTGGTTCTGCTGCTGGAACGGCGGCAACTGGGTGCACTGGTCCACCGGCGTGATCGGACCGGATCGCCGCTACGTGATGGCGATCGCGTCGATGCAGCCCGGCGACGACGTCACCGCCCGCAACACCATCACCCAGGCCGTCAAGACGATGTTCCCCGGCGGGCGCATCTAGGGGTTCAGTCGAGCAGGTCGGGTCGGCGCTCGCGGGTGCGCTTCAGGCTCTGCTCGTGGCGCCAGGCGGCGATCCTCGCGTGGTCGCCGGAGAGCAACACCTCGGGCACGTCCAGGCCTCGCCAACTCGCCGGCCTGGTGTAGCTCGGCCCCTCCAGCAACCCGTCGGAGTGTGAATCGTATTGCGCCGACTCGGGATTGCCGAGCACGTCGGGAAGCAACCTGATGATCGCCTCGATCATCACCAGCGCGGCCGACTCCCCGCCGGGCAGCACGTAGTCGCCGATCGAGACCTCTTCGACGCGCATCCGGCGGGCGGCGTCGTCGACCACGCGCTGGTCGATGCCCTCGTAGCGCCCGCAGGCGAACACCAGATGGGGTTCGGCGCTCCACCGCTGCGCGTCGGCCTGGGTGAACAACCTGCCCGCCGGTGTGGGCACCACCAAAAGCGTTTCCGGCGAACATATTTCGTCCAGCGCCTCGCCCCACACCGGCGCCTTCATCACCATGCCCGGCCCGCCGCCGTACGGTGCGTCGTCGACCGACTTGTGCACGTCGTGGGTCCAGCGCCGCAGATCGTGCACGGCGAGGTCGACGATTCCCGTCTCGATCGCCTTGCCCACCAACGACTGCCGCAGCGGGTCGAGGTACTGCGGGAAGATGGTGATGACGTCAATGCGCACGGTCGCACCACCCTACAGGTCCAGCAGACCGTCGGGCGGTTCGATCTCGATCATGTTGTCCGCCAACGACACCGACGTGACGATGGCGCTGACGAACGGCACCAGCACCTCGCGATCGCCGTAGCGGACCGACAGCAACTCACCGGCCGCGGTGTGCAGCACCTCGGCGACGGTGCCGACCGGGACGCCCGCGGTGGTGCGCACACTCAGCCCCTCGAGCTGGTGGTCGTAGAACTCGTCGGGATCGTCGATGGGCGGCAGGTCCTCGGAGTCGACGACGAACAGCGTGCCGCGCAGCGCCTCGGCGGCGTCGCGGTCGGCCACCCCGTCGAGGCGCACCAGCAGCCGCCCGCCGTGCGGGCGCGCGGAAGCGACCACGTAGCGCCGTTCGGCACCGCCCTTGGCTCGTCCGCGCAGCTCGGTGCCCGGGGCGAACCGGCTGTCGGGATCGTCGGTGCGGACCTCGACAACGACCTCGCCGGCGATGCCGTGCGCTTTCACGACCCGCCCGACAACCAGGTCCATGACCGCTACTGGTCGGTGTCCACCACGTCGACGCGAATTCCGCGGCCGCCGATGCCGGCGACCAGCGTGCGCAGCGCGGTCGCGGTGCGACCGCCGCGGCCGATGACCTTGCCGAGATCGTCGGGGTGCACGTGCACCTCGACGGTGCGGCCCCGTCGGCTGGTGACCATGTCGACCCGCACGTCGTCGGGATTGTCAACGATGCCGCGGACCAGGTGTTCAACCGCGTCGACGACAACGGAGCTCATGGCGGTCAGCTCTCTGCGGTCTCGGCCGCCGCATCGGCGGCGGGCTCGGACTCATCCTTGGCGGGCGCCTCGGCCTGCTCGGCGGCCTTGTCCTCGGCCTTCTCCTCGGCCTTGTCGTCGGCCTTGTCGTCGGCCTTGTCTTCGGCCTTGTCGTCGGCCTTCTCGGCCTTGTCGCTCTTCTTCGCCGGCGCCTTCTTCTTCTTGGGCTGGGTGGCCT
>Ga0182793_1000695_pt1 | contig 23903 bp, 20 predicted proteins | sample Passage237A_FD_130498 | JGI IMG/M metagenome (GOLD analysis project Ga0182793, IMG submission 130498) | Cellulose adapted compost microbial communities from Newby Island Compost Facility, Milpitas, CA, USA - Passage2 37A (version 2) (version 2) ... | reverse complement strand
TCCGGGGCCGGAGGCTCCGTCGCGGCGGGCGGCGCGGCCGGGGGCTCGGCCGGCGCGGCGCTCTGGCCGAAGTCGACCGTCGGGGCGACGCGGACCTGCGGGTCCTCCGCCTCGAAGTACTCGGCCCGCGAGAACTTGAAGATGTTCGCGATGATGTTCGCGGGGAAGGTCTCGACCTTCGTGTTGAGCTCGCGCACGTTCGCGTTGTAGAAGCGGCGCACGGCCGCGATGCGGTCCTCGGTGTTGGTGAGCTCGGACTGGAGCTGCTGGAAGTTCTCGCTCGCGCGCAGCTGCGGGTAGGCCTCGGCGACGGCGAAGAGGCGGCCGATGGCCTGCGTGAGGACGTTCTCGTGCGCGGCCTGCTCGGCCGGGCCGCTCGCGGGGCCCGAGGCGAGGGCGCGGGCGCGCGTGACCTCGTCGAAGACGGCGCGCTCGTGGGCCGCGTAGCCCTTCACTGTCTCGACGAGGTTGGGGATGAGGTCGTGACGGCGCTCCAGCTCGACGTCGATCTGGCGCCAGGCCTCCTGCACGAGGTTCCGCAGGCGCACGAAGCCGTTGTAGGTGCTGATCGCCCACACGATCGGCAGGACGATGATGACGATCGGCAACGCCACCAGGATCAGAGTCTCCATCGCTTACCCCTTCGGTTCAGCGGCCACCACCGGCACCCGCGCTTGGATCGTATCCGCACTCGAGCCACGCGTGATGCGGCGCCTGCGTGGCCAGCACTCTCACCGGGCCCACTCGACGGCGCTCATTCCTTGTCCCCGCCACCCTCGGGTCCCCCGCTCGATTCGAAGTACTCGGCGCGTGAGAACCCGGACAGCTTCGCGACAATGCTTGAGGGGAAGGTCTCGACCCGCACATTGATCTCCCGGACATTGGCGTTGTAGAAGCGGCGGGCCGATGCGAGGCGGTCCTCCGTGGCGGACAACTCCCTTCCTAGAGAGAGGAAGCTCTCGCTGGAGCGAAGCTCCGGGGAGGACTCCGCCACTGCGAGGGATCGCACCACGGCCGCGCTCACCTGGTCCTCTCGCTCCGCCCTCTGGGCAGGCCCGCTTGCCGGGGCAGCCGCGAGCGCCCGAGCCTGCGTGAGCTGCTCGAGCACCCCGCGCTCATGGTCGATGTGGCCACGGATGACGGTGACGAGTCGCGGGATGAGGTCGTGCCGGCGCTGCAGCTCGACGTCGATCTGCTGCCAGGCTTCGACCGTGTGGTTGCGGGCTCCAGCGGTTGAGGACGTTCACCACCCACAGGACGGGGGCAAGAACGATGATGAGAGGAAGCAGCAGCAGCTCCACGCTTTACCCCCTGGGCCCGGCCTCGCCCTCGCCGGACTTCTTGTCCGAGATTGAGCCCGGATCGTAGCCAAAGTCATCCCAGACGTGGCCGGGAATCGCATCTATGAGAGCCGTGAGCCGTTCGAGGCGGCCAAAGATCTCCGTGGTGTCGATGGGCCGGAACAAGGCGCGATAGGGGTTGACCTTGGCGACGTGCCAGGTGCGGATGAGCGAGCCCTCGATGACCACCGGCTCGCGTGGACCTTCGTTCATGAGGGCGATGAACCGGGGGGAGCAGATGGCGTGCGCCAGCCTCGGCGAGTCACTGGAGACGAACCAGGTCCTGTTGAAGTCCTCAGACTCCACGTCAAGCTCCCCAACGCCGAGGGGCTTGAAGGCGCGGTCCACCACGTCCTCCAGCCTGATCTCCACGGGGGGAAGGGCCCGCGGGAGTCGCAGGGTAGTCATGATGAGCGGCTCGTAGTAGCCCGGGACGCGGAGAGCCATCACCATGGCCCGCCGTTCCCGGTAGTTGCCGGCGAGTGCCTCCAGAACCTTGCGAGCCATATCCGGCCGGAAGGGGGCTGCACGCCAGCCCGGTGCGGGGCTGAAGCCCTGCGGCAGATAGTCCCATCCGTGCTCTTCGGCCCAGGGGGCCGGGTCGGCGTGCGGGGGAATCTTCCTGTTGCGGTGGTTGATCACTATCTGACGCAGCACCAGAGCGAGGATGCCCAGAAATGGCAGCATGACCACCGCGAGGAAGACCCAACTAGCTGCACTCACCAGGCACCTTCGGGGTGAGCGCCTCCCACGGGATCAGCCCCGTGGTCCTGCCACACGTGCCGGGGGACGGAGTCGACGATCGCCGCGAGCCGCGTGAGCCGGGCGTGGAGCGGCTCGGTCTGCAGCACGCCCGTGTGCCAGGTCCAGATGTCGGTGCCCTCGATGCGCACCGGGTCGGGCGGTCCGGCGTTGAGCAGCTCCATGAGGCGGGGGTGGACGACGTCGTGCGTCGTCTTCGCCACCGCTCCCTGGACGCGCCAGCGCCGGTTGAACTCCTCGGACTCGAACTGGATGTCCTGCCCGCCGAAGGCCTTGGCGATCTTCGCGCCGACCCCCTCGTTGGTGATCTCGAGGTCCGGCAGCGCCGCGGGCAGGCTCAGCATCGTGACGGTGAGCGTGGTGGTCGAGCGGTTCTTCCCGCTGCCTGTCGAGTACTGGTACTGGAAGGCGGCCGCCGGCCGCCCGCGGAAGGTCCCCGCGAGCAGGTGGGAGGCCTGCCGCGAGCTGCCCACGTTGAAGGGCTGGCCGCGCCAGCGACCCACGAGCTGCGGCGCCCGGTGCTGGTAGGTCCACCCGATCGCGGCGGCGAAGGCCGCGAGGCGCTCCTTGCGCTTCCTCTCGACGAAGAACGCGATGACGACGAAGCTCGCGAAGAGCCCGACGACGACGATCGGGAAGAGCGCCCCCGCGATGTCCACCGCTAGAGCCCCAGGTCCGCCAGGGAGAAGATCGCGTGGTAGCCGAGCCCCTCGGCCTCGATGGCCTCGCGAGCGCCCGTGCCCCGGTCGACGATCACGGCGACGCCGGCCACCTCGGCGCCCGCCTCGCGCAGGGCCTCGACCGCGGTGAGCACCGAGCCGCCCGTCGTCGAGGTGTCCTCGACGGCCACGACCCGGCGGCCCGCGACCTCGGGCCCCTCGATGCGGCGCTGCAGCCCGTGCGCCTTGCCCTCCTTGCGGACCACGAAGGCGTCGAGGTCCTGACCGCGCGAGGCGGCGGCGTGCAGGAGGGCCGTCGCGACGGGGTCGGCACCGAGAGTGAGGCCGCCGACGGCGTCGATCTCCGCCGTGCCGAGCCCGACCTCCTCGAGCAGGTCGAGGAGCACGTGACCCACGAGGGGAGCGGCGCGGTGGTGCAGCGTGATGCGGCGCAGGTCGACGTAGTAGTCGGCCTCCTTGCCCGAGGACAGCGTCACCTTGCCGTGCACCACGGCGAGCTCGCGGATGAGGTCGAGCAGCTGCTCGCGGGGCGTCGGGGAGAAGGCGTCAGTCACGAGCCACAGGGTAGCCAGGTGCGGCCAGTACCCCCAGCGCCAGCCCGACCCTTCGGTATACTTGTCTAACAATCTCTCGCCTCAACGAAGAGGGCCCATGTCGGATTCGCGCCTCGTCACCGCTCGCACTCTCACGCTCGAGGAGAGCGCTGCCCGCCGGTACGCCATGGCACACGATGCCTCGCACTACCTGCTCGTCCCCGAGACCATCGCCACACCCTCCTCGGTGGCCGAGATCCAAGCACTCCTCGCCTATTGCCGCGACGAGGCACGCCACCTCACCTTCCGCTCCGGCGGCACCAGCCTCAGCGGCCAAGCCAGTAGCGACGGGGTCCTTGTGGACGTGCGCAAGTACTTCCGCGGAGTCGAGGTGCTCGACGACGGCCTCCGGGTGCGCGTCCAGCCCGGCGCCACCGTCCGCCACGTCAACGCCACCCTGCACCGCCACAGCCGCAAGCTCGGCCCCGACCCCGCGAGCGAAGTGGCATGCACCATGGGCGGTGTCATCGCCAACAACTCGAGCGGCATGACCTGCGGCGTCACGCAGAACACCTACCGGACTCTCGAGTCACTCGTCGTCGTGCTCGCAAGCGGCACCGTGATCGACACCGCTGCACCTGACGCCGACGACTGCCTGCGCCGCGCCGAACCGGGGATCCACCTCGGCCTGACCCGCCTGCGCGAGCGTGTTCTCGCCCAACCCGAGTCCCTCGCCACCATCGCGCGACTGTTCTCGATGAAGAACACCATGGGCTACGGCATCAACGCCCTCGTCGACTTCGAGCGACCCGTCGACATCCTGCGCCACCTGATGATCGGCAGCGAGGGCACCCTCGGCTTCATCGCGTCCGCGACCTTCCGCACCGTGCCCCTCGAGAAGCATGCCACCACGGGGCTAGCCGTCTTCGACAGTCTGCGCGACGCGACCGCAGCCCTCCCCGCTCTGGAAGCCGCGGGTCTCGCCACGATCGAGCTCCTCGACGCTCGCTCCCTGACCGTGGCTCAAGGTCTTCGCGAGGTCCCCGAGGAGATCGCCGGGCTCGAGATCTCCCGACAGGCTGCCCTACTGCTCGAACACCACGGGCAGGATCCCGAGCAGATGGTCGCCCTCGCCGAGGCCAGCCGCAGCACGCTCGAAGCCCTCGACCTTGCGGCCCCGCTCGACATGACCGGGGACGCCGCGCGCCGTGCCCGGCTCTGGGGCACCCGCAAGGGCCTCTACACCGCCGTCGCGCAGGCCCGCCCCTCGGGCACCTCGGCGCTGCTCGAAGACATCGCCGTGCCCGTGCCCGCACTCCTGCCCACGTGCGAGGCCCTCGAAGACCTCTTCGAGCAGCACGGGTACGAAGAGAGCGTGATCTTCGGGCACGCCAAGGACGGCAACATCCACTTCATGCTCAACGAGAGCTTCCAAGCAGGGGCGGGTCTTGGCCGCTTCCGCCGCTTCACCGAAGAGATGGTGGACCTCGTGCTCCATCACGGCGGCACGCTCAAGGCCGAGCACGGCACTGGCCGCGTGATGGCGCCCTATGTGCGCCGCCAGTATGGCGACGAGTTGTACGAGGTGATGACCTCCATCAAGGAACTCCTCGACCCCGGCCGCATCCTCAACCCCGGTGCCGTGCTCACTGAGGAACCCGACTCCTTCCTCGACCACCTCAAGGTGTCCCTCCCGGTCGAAGAAGAAGTCGACCGATGTGTTGAGTGCGGCTACTGCGAACCCGCCTGCCCCAGCAAGAACCTCACCTTGACCCCGCGCCAACGCATTGCGCTCCGCCGCGATCTGGCCGCTGCCAAGGCCCGAGGTGACGAGGCCCTGCACGCCGAACTCACCGAGGCCTACCGATACGACGGCGTCGACACCTGCGCCGTGGACGGTATGTGCCAGGTGGCATGCCCCGTCAACATCAATACGGGCGAGCTCGTGAAGCGACTTCGTGCCGAAGGGACTGGCACCATCGCCCAAGCCGGCTGGAAGATGGCCGCCCAAGGGTGGGGCCCCGCGACGGTAGTGGGTTCGGCGGCTCTCACGGCAGCCGCCGCGCTCCCCGGCGCTGCGGGCTGGGCCACCCGCATGGGGCGCAGCATCCTGGGCGCCGACACCATGCCGCAGCACTCCCCGGACCTGCCTCGCGGAGGCTCCCGACGGCGCGCTCGGAGGGTAGCGACGCCGGACGCCCTCTTCTTCCCGGCCTGCGTCGGCACGCTCTTTGGGTCCGATGGCGAGGGTGCTGCACGTGCCCTCGACATCCTCGCGGAGCGCACCGGCATCACGTGGAACGTGCCGGAAGGCATCGGTGCGATGTGCTGCGGCACCCCATGGCGCTCGAAGGGCAAGACCGAGGGGCACGCCACGATGGCCGAGCGGGTGCTCCCCCGCCTGTGGGAGGCCAGCCAGCACGGGGCACTCCCGGTGGTGGTGGACGCATCGTCCTGCACCGAAGGCATTGAGCAGATGCGCGCCGAGGCCGCTGCGCAAGGCCGACCCGAGGGCGGATTGCGGATCGTGGACGCCCTCGAACTCGTAGCCAAGCAGATGCTCCCCCGCCTCACTGTGACCGCGCCCGTGGCATCGATCGCGCTGCACCCCACGTGCTCCAACCAGCGCCGCAGCACTACCCCGGCGCTCGAGGCGATTGCGCGCTTCCTGAGCGATGACGTCACCTTGCCCGTCGCGTGGGGCTGCTGCGGCTTCGCGGGCGACCGAGGGATGCTTCACCCCGAGCTCACCGCGAGCGCCACGGCCGCCGAGGCCGCCGAGGTCACTAGCCGCGAGTACGCGGTGCACGCCTCCTCGAACCGCACGTGCGAGATCGGCATGACGCGCGCGACGGGCCGCCCCTATGTGCACATCGTGGAAGTGCTCGAGGAGGCCACGCGCGCGCGCGGCTAGGCCCCGAGGGTTGCCGCGAGTCGGTCGCGGGCCCGTGCGAGGTGTCCCTCGAGCAGGGTCACCGCCTGTTCGCCCTCACCATGGGCGAGCAGGCTGAGGATCTGCTCGTGCTCAGCAGCGATCTGGCGTGGGTCGAGCAGCGAGCGGGATTGCACTTGGGTCATACACAAGCGCACTTCACCGACGAGGGCCCCGTACATGCGGCTGAGCCGTGGGCTGCCGACGGCGTCGACGAGGCTCGCGTGCAGGCGCATATCGGGCTCGACGATCGCAAGAGCACTCACGGCATCCGCAGGCCCTTCAGCGAGGGTGCTAATCTCGCGGTTCGCTTCGCGGGCCGCTGCGGGCACGGTGCGCGAGGCGGCGAGGGTGCGCAGGGCATCGCTCTCGAGGCTGCGGCGCGTGTCGTAGATGTCGCGCACATCGTCTGGCCCGATGACGGGCACCCTGGCGGCGCGATGTGGGCCGCGTTCGAGGAGCCCTTCGGCCACAAGTTTCTCGATGGCTGCGCGGGCGGTGGGTCGGGCAACGTCGTAACGACCCGCGACACCAGCCTCAGTGAGCGTCAGCCCACCCTCGAGGTGGCCGTGGAAGATCCGGTCACGCAGGTCCTGGACCACTGCGTCGACGATCGACGTCGCTCGTACACGTGGAGGCACGGCTTCGACGCTCCCGGGGTCCGGACTTGAGGGGCTCCCCGCACAGTACCCGACGCGCTGCGTGGAGTCCGGCTCAGGAGGCGGGGCCAGTGCGCTTGTCACGCACGGCTTCGGCGGTGCGCGCCAAAGCCCGGGCGCTGCGCTCGTAGTCGCGCTGGGCAACCCCCACGAAGAGGAAGTCGATGACGGTGAGCTGGGCGAGGCGACTGGCCATGGCCCCGGAGCGGAACGTCGTCTCGCGCGCGGCGGTGTGCAGACGGATGTCCGCGATGGAGGCGAGAACTGAGCGTGGGGAGTTGGTGATCGCGATCGTCGTCGCCCCGTGCGACCGCGCTTCCTGAAGCGCTTCGATCGTGTCCTTCGTGGCACCGGTGTGAGAGATCGCGATCGCCACGTCGCGCTCAGACAGCACGGCAGCGCTCGTCATCGCAAGGTGCGGGTCGGACCACGCAAAAGAGACCTGGCCGATGCGGTGCAGCTTCTGCTGAAGGTCGTGGGCCACGAAGGCGCTCGCACCGACGCCGTACACGTCAATGCGCTGCGCCCCCACCATCGCGTCAACCGCCCTCTGCAGCTCCTCGATGGACAGCAGCTGAGCGGTCTCCTGGATGGCCTGCGAATCCGCGTACGCCAGTTTGTGAACAAGCGACTCGAGTGGGTCATCCGGGTCAATGTCGGGCGACCACTGCGGCGGCACCTCCGAGCCGTAACCGTCCTCTTTCGCGAGCGCGAGCCGCAGTTGTGGGTACCCGCGCAGGCCGAGCTGGCGGCACAGGCGCATGACCGTCGTCTCGGAGGTCTCGGCCTTGTCCGCCAGCTCGGAGATGCTCAGATCAGCGGCGTGCTCGACGTCGGCGAGAATCACCGACGCCACGCGCGCCAGGGACGGCTGCAGATCAGGCAAGAGCCCGCGCAACTGCACCGAGACCGGCGCGTGGGGTCGACTCGACTCCGTCATGCCCGCCTCCCCTGCTCTCAGGGCCGCAGCCTCGCGGCCACGACCGTCAACTCTGTGAACTGCGGCGAAGGACAAGGTTGCCACTGGCGTGCATCTCGAGGGTCCAGTTCTCGAGAACAACCGTGGTGGTGTCGTCCTGCTCCACGATCACCGGCCCCGACATGGTCGTGCCAGCACCCAAGGAGGTGCGCGCGTAGACCGGCACCTCCTGGAAGGCCGAGCCCGTCCACAGCGTCCGGTGACCGATCGGCTCAGGCTGCGTGCCCTCCTCGATGCCACCCAGTTCAGGCTTGTCGACCTGTCCGATAGCAGCGAGTCGCAAGTTCACGATCTCGACGGGCGGGTTGCCCTTCGGCGCGTGACCGAAGGCCGCGAGGTGGCTCTCGGCGAGCAGTTCGCCGAGGCGAGCGTGCACGGCGTCGTCATAGACCTCGCCCAGCTCGACCGTGAGCTCGTGGGTCTGGCCCACGAAGCGCAAGTCGGCGGACAGGGCGAACACGCGGCGCTCTTCGGGCACACCTTCACGGGCGAGGTGCGAGTCACCTTCGGCCCGCAAAGGCGCGTAGGCATCACGGACGGCGTCAGCGGACGTTTCGTCGCTGCGCTCCAGGTGCGTGACGACGAAGTCGTGGCGGATGTCCGTCAGCAGCAGTCCGAGTGCTGAGGTCAGGCCCGGGTAACGGGGCACGACGACGCACGGGATCTCGAGTTCTTCTGCGACGTCACACGCGAGGGTGGGGCCGCCACCGCCGTAGGCCACGAGGCCCAGCTCGCGGGGGTTGACTCCCTTTTCGATGGTCTTGCGGCGCACCGCGGCAGCGATGTTCGCGACGGTGAGTTCGACGATGCCCGCGGCCATCCGCTCGGCGCCCAGGCCGACGGAGTCGCCGAGCTCGCCGATGACCTGCTGTGCGGCGTCGGCGTAGACGGGCATGGCGCCACCCAGGAGGCTCTCCCGGTTGAGGCGTCCCAGCACGACGTAGGCGTCGCTCAACGTCGGCTCAGTACCGCCACGGCCAAAGCACGCGGGGCCCGGGTAGGCGCCTGCAGAGCGCGGGCCGGAGCGCAAGAGCCCTTCGGGGCCCATCCAAGCGACGGTGCCACCGCCAGCCGGAATGGAATCGATGTCGATCATCGACACGCCCACCACGGAGCCGAACTCCACCTCGAACTCGCTGCGCATCTGCGGCACCCCGTCAAGGGTCACGGAGATGTCGGTGGTGGTGCCACCCACGTCAATTCCCACAAGGTCGGGGATGCCCACGCTGCGGCCCACCTCGGCCTGCGCAATCACGCCGGCCGCCGGGCCGGACATGAGACTCGCCACGGGGTTCTCCACGACGCTGTCCGCCGTACCGAGACCACCGTTGGACTGCATGACGAGCAGGTCGGAAGAGAAGCCTTCGGACTGCAGAGAGGCCACCATGCGGTGGAGGTAATCGGTCAGGACAGGTCCCACGTAGGCACCCACTACGGCCGTCGAGGTGCGCTCAAACTCGCGCCACTCCGGCAACAGTTCGGCGGAGGCGTAGAAGCTCATCTCCGGGAAGCGCTCCTGGAGGTGCGCCTTGACCTTCTGCTCGTTGGCAGGGTTCCGGTAGGAGTTGATGAAGGCGATGGCCACCGAGGTGACGCCCTCGTCCTTGAGCCTCTGCGTCTCGGCAACGGCCTGCTCAAGGTCGGGCTCCACCGAGACCACACCGCGGGCGGTAGTGCGCTCCACGATCTCCCGGCGCCAGCGGCGCTGCACCAGCTCGGCGGGCGGGTCCCACTGGAAGTCGTACAACTCGCCACGGGTGGTGCGGCGAATCTGCAACACGTCCCGGAAGCCTTGCGTGGTGATCAGGCCCGTGCGTGCTCCCCGGCGCTGCACGACGGCGTTGGTGGCCACCGTGGTGCCGTGGGCGAACAACTCGACCTCGCTGACCGAAGTGCCCATCTCGCCCAGGCCGCGGTATACGGCCTCAGAAGGCTCCGAGTTGTTGGACGGCACCTTGTGGAGCGTGATCGCCCCGTCCTCGATGAGGACGATGTCCGTGTTCGTCCCCCCGATGTCTACTCCGACCCGACGCACGTCAGATCCCCTCTCGGTTCGCGCTGGCCCGCTGGGCGCGCATGAGCTGTGTCTGGTCGAGGTCCACCTCGTCGCCCACGATGACGACGCCGTAGGCCTGTGCGGCGTGCTCGACAGTGACGTACTCCTGGCGGACGTCCTCTAGCACGGCCTGCGGGTCACGCTGGAAGGGGTCGCCGTAGCCGCCACCACCACCCGCGCGAATGGTGATGCGGTCACCCTCGTCGAGGAGCACACCCACGGCCTTGAGAGTGAGGTTGCGTTCGCTGTCCTCGCCCTCGTCAAGCACGAGACCGTGTGCCGCGCCGTCGCCGCCGCCCATCACGCCGAAGGGCGGGAACAGTTCGCGGTCACCGAGGCAGGACATGCGTGCCGCGCCGTCGGTGAGGCGGAAGGTCTTGCGGGAGCCGCAGCCACCTCGGTAGGTACCCGCGCCGCCCGAATCGGGCCACAGGGCCCACTCGTCGAACTCCATCGGGTAGCGGCTCTCCATCACCTCCACGGGCGTGATCTTCGCACCGCCGCCCCACAGGGACACGAGCCCGGGAGGGCCGTCCTTGTCGCGGCGGGCACCGAAGCCACCCTCGGAGAACAGGTAGCCGACGTACGGTTCGCCGTCGACCGCCCCACCGAGAGTGAGGTTGATGAGGTTGTAGGGCGAACCGACAGCCTTGTCGGGCATGGCCTGCGAGAGCGCCTTGAGGCACGCGCCGATGATCTTGTCGTACGCGGTCGCTGCCATGGAGCTCACGGCGGCCGGCGGCTTGGCGTTGACGATCGTGCCGTAGGGGGCGTTGATCGAGATGGGCGCGAAGCAACCGTGCGACATGGGGATGTGCGGGAACATCGCTTTCACGGTGACGAACACCGCGGAGCTGGTGGCGCTCAGCGTCGAGTTCACCGCAGAGCGTGCCTGCGGGTCGGAGCCTTCGAAGTCGAAGTGCAGCGAGTCGCCCGTCTTGGTCATGGTGACCTGGATCTTCACCGGGTTCGGGAAGTCGAGGGACTCCATGTCAATCGAGTCGTCCGCGACCCACTGGCCGTCCGGGATCTGCGCGATCTCGGCGCGCATGAGGGTTTCCGACTGCTCAATGGAGGCGCGCATGACGGCCGTGACATCGTCCATGCCGTACTTCTCGACGAGGGAGACGAGACGGTCGTGCCCCACGCCCACGGAACCGACCTGGGCGCGCAGGTCGCCGACGCGGTCCTCGGACATGCGCGTGTTCGCACGGACGAGCTCCCACAGGGCTGGCACGTCCTCGCCGTCACGAATGAACGGCACAGGCGGGATGCGCAGGCCTTCTTGGAAGTGCTCACGGGCGTTCGCGACGAAGGAGCCGGGCTCCTGGCCACCCACGTCAGGCCAGTGGCCCACGATCCCGACGAAGCCCAGCAGGTGCTCGCCCACGTAGACGGGCCGCACGACGCCCACGTCGTTGAAGTGGGTGCCCCCGGTGAAGGGGTCGTTCATGATGAAGTGGTCGCCGGGGCGCAGCGTCTCGCCGTAGGTGGCGATGATGTGCTTCACGGAGAACTCGAGCATGCCGACGAACACCGCGAGGTCCCAGTCGCCCTGGGCGACGAGCTTGCCCTCGGCGTCGAACACGGCACCGCCGATGTCGCGCCCCTCCGTCATGACCGGCGAGAGTGCCGAGCGGAACAGCGTCAGGTTCATCTCGTTGACCAGGTCGCGCAGGGCGCCGCTGGCCACGGAGAAGGTGATGGGGTCAACGCCGTGGTGCACAGGCGTGAGGTCCGCAGTGGACACGAGGACTCCTAGTCAGGTGTGCGCGGTCAGCGACGAGCAGGCGAGGGGGCGCGTGGGACGTGCGGTCAGGACCGACGACGGCGGGCGAGGTAGGAAAGCAAGACAGCAGCGACGAGCGAGCCGCCGTAGAAGACGTTCTCGATCCAGCCGGACATCCCCAGGAACTGCAGGCCCGTGATGCCCGCGGCGAGGAAGTACACCGCGATGAACGCGCCCCAGGCATTGAAGCGGCCCGGGGTGAGCGCGGTCGATCCGAGGAACGCAGCCGCGAAGGCGGGCAGCAGCAGCTTGGCTGCGGAGTTCGGGTCGACGGAGTTCTGCACCCCTGCCAGGGCGACGCCCGCGAAGGACGCGCCAAGGCTTGCCACGATGAGGGTGCCGGTCTGGATGGCGGCGACGTTGAGGCCCGCAAGGCGAGCGACCTCGGCGCCGGAGCCGACCACGTAGATGTAACGACCCACCGGCGTGTGGCGGAACACGAACCACAGCACCACGGTGAGCAGCAGAGCGATCACGAAGACCACCTGCACGCTGCCCACAGAGAAGCGGAAGAAGGACACGAGCCGCTCGTCGAGTCCACTGACGGCGCGTCCGTTGATGCCGAGCGCGATTCCGCCCAGCAGGGTGCCCATTCCGAGCGTGACGATGAGCGAGTTGATCCCGACCTTCACGATCAGGAGCGAGTTCACGAGGCCGATCACGAGGCCCGCACACAGTGCGATGGCGATCGTGGGAAGGATCGGCCATCCCTGCACCACGTTCAGGTAGCCGACGACGACGTACGAAAGCCCCATGGCCCCCGCGATCGACATGTCGTACAGTCCCGCCGCGAGGCTCGGAAGTACGGAGAGCACGAGGATGACGAGCACGGCCTTCGCGTTGAGGTTGATCGCAAGGTTCGTGGTGGTCAGGTAGGTGCTGGGGCGGAGTGCGCCGAAGATGGCGATCACCGCGAGCAGCGCCACCACCAGGCCGTACTTGTCGAAGAATCCGGTCGACGCGGCCCGGCGCGGGCGGCGGGTCTGAGTTGTCGTCACTTCGTCACCTCTGTGGAGTCGCGGTAGCACTCGTCGATAAGTCGGTCCTCGGTGAGGCCAGCACCAGCCAGCTCGGCGGCGGCGCGCCCCTCGCGCATGACCATGACGCGGTCACAGATCTGAGCGAGGTCCTCATACTCGGTGGTCGCGACGACGACGGCGGTCCCGGCATCGGCGATCTCCCGGAGGCGGGCGAAGATCTGCGCCTTCGCTCCGATGTCCACACCCTGGGTGGGCTCGTGCAGGAGCAGCACCTCGGGGGCTCCCGTCACCCACTTGGCGAGGAGGGCCTTTTGTTGGTTGCCGCCACTGAGCGAGCTCATGGGTTGGTCGAGGACGGGCGGCTCGACACGGTAATCCTCGATAGTGCGACGCGCCTCGGCACGTTCGCGCCGGTGCTGAATGCGCCCGCGGGAGACCCACCGCGGGAGCGTCACGAGGGTGAGGTTCTCGAGCACGCTCGCTTCGGGCACAGAAGACTGGCGGAGCCTGTCGGCAGGCAGCAAGGCCATGCCCTGTGCCACGGCGGCGCGCGGCGTCAGGGTTGCGAGGTCGAGCGGGCTACCGGCGACCGTCACGCGCCCTTGTGCAACTTCTGCGCCGAAGAGCAGGTAAAGGATGCGTTCTTGACCCATGCCCAGCAGACCGGTGATGCCGTAGATCTCGCCGCGGCGCACCGAGAACGAGACATCGCGGACACCCGCGCCGCTGACGCCGTCCACCGCGAGGACTTCCTCGCCGCGCACGTCCTCGACGTGGTCGGGGTACAGCTCACTGAGTTCCCGCCCGAGCATCGCGGTGACGATCATCTCCGAGGGCGAGCTCGCGGGGAGCTTCGCCGTGATCTTGCCGGCGCGCATCACGAGGATCTCGTCGCACAAGTCGCGCACCTCGTCGAGGCGGTGCGAGACGAACAGCACGCCGAAGCCGGAGGCCGCGAGGGCACGGACCGCGGCGAAGAGCCGCTGCACGCCATCGAGCGGCAGGTAGGAGGTGGGCTCGTCGAGGACGATCACGCCGCTCGAGTCGAGAGCGCTGGCCTGGTCGACGGCGCGGGCGATCGCCACGAGCGCCCGGTCTACCTGGCTGAGTTCCTCGACCTTGGTGTACGGGTCGAGGGCGAGCCCAAGGCGCGCGAGAGCCTGAGAACTGGCCTCGGCTTCCTGGGCCCACTTGATGTTCCCCAGGACGCCGCGGGTGAAGCGGCCCACACGGATGTTCTCGAGGATGGTGCCGTCGAGGAACAGACCGAGGTCCTGGTGGACGAAGGCGAGGCCGTCGGGCCCGCCGGGCGGTGCCGGCAGGGGGACGTCGTCACCGCGGAGGCTCAGACGCCCTCCGGGGTCCGGTGCATGGACCCCGGAGAGCATCTTGATGAGCGTTGACTTGCCGCACCCGTTCTGTCCGACCAGCCCGACAATCTGCCCGCGCTCGATCGTGAAGGTGACGTCCTCCACCACCCGCCGACCGGCGAAGGTCTTGGAAAGTCCGGTGATGGACAGCGATGCAGTCATGGTCGTGTCAGCCTCGGCCCCAGAGCGTGGCATACGCGCCCGCGAGGTCGAAGTCGCCGTACCACGCCTGCTGCGGCGCGCTCAGGTCGACGTCCTGGATGTTGGACGCGTCGAACTGGCGGTGCGGCAGGAGGCCGTCGGCCACGGGCTCGTTGCCCGAGGCGATGCGAGCGACCTGGTCGAGGCTCGCCCAGCCGAGCCAGTAGGGCGAGCCACCGATGTTGGCCTTGACGATGTTCTCGTCCTTGAGCATCTGCAGTGCAGACTCCGAGGCGTTGTACGTCGCGATGGCCTTGTCCGTCAGACCAGCAGAGGCGAGGGCGGGCTCAATGAGGCCGACCATCGAGTCGAACACGGGGACCAGGACGTTGATGTCCGGGTTGATCTGCAGGTTCGAGGTCGTCAGGGTGGCGAGGTTCGCCTCCCAGTCAGCGACGGGGGCGTCGACGACGGTGACCTTGGCGTCGGGCGCAACCTCGGCGAGGCGCGACTCGAAGCCCGCGAGCATGGCGTCGGTGACGGACAGGCCCGGGACGTTGTAGATCATCGCGTTGACGTTGCCATCGGTGATGTCGACAGCGGCGTCGGCGAGCTGCTCGCCCGCGCAGGTGTAGCAGAAGGAGGAGATGGCGGCGACGCCGATCTCCTTGAGCTCCTCGGAGACGGCACCCGCGTCACGCGAGGTAGCCTCGATGACCGCGATGCCAGCGTCGGCGGCGGCACGCACGGAGGCGGCGACGGAGTTCGCGTCGACACCCTGCATGACGATGGCGGAGGCGCCTGCTGCGACGGCCTTGTCGATCAGCTCAGCGGCCTTGATCGGGTCGTACTCGGAGTCCTGCACGTCGACGCGAGCGCCGAGGAGCTCGGTGGAGTCCTGGACACCCTCGATGAAGGCCTGCACGAAGGCGGCGCTTGCACCAGAAACGATCACCGAAACCAGCTTGCCCTCGAGGGCGGCACCCACCTCAAAGGGCTCGGACGGCGCCTCGAAGGTGTTGGCTGCGGTGAGCTGGGCGATCCTCGCCCGGGCAGCCTCGACATCGGCCGTGGGCGACTCAGCGGCAGCGCCGCCGTCCGTCGCGCCATCGGTGGCGACCTGCGACTCGCTCGGCTCGGGGGCCGAGGCGGAGTCAGAACACGCGGAAAGAGCCAACGCGATGACGAGCGACGTGCCAATGGTTCCCCAGGCCCGCTGCCGCACCTTTCTGCTCACAGACATCTTCGTCCCTCCAGCTCACGTCGGCCCGGCGCCGACGACGGGCCACATCGTAAGAACGCGTCCGCGGCCTTGTCAATATCTTTCCACCGGCCCTACGATGGCGTTGCTTTTTGACTACTACGGCCTCCTGGGCACCGCTCGCGACGTGGCGCGCGGCGAGGACGGCACAACGATCGGGGATCTCTTGGAACTGGTGACCGAGTCCGTCATCGGCGCGCTCAGTGAGCTGGACACGCTGCCCGTAGCCGAGATCGCAGCTGAGATGAACCGGCTGGACCAGACGGTTCCCCTCGCCGTCCGCGACGCCCTCCCCGAGATCGTCCCGGCCATCGAGGACGCCGCCGAGCGCTTCCTCGCCGGAGGGCGGCTCATCTACATCGGCGCCGGCACCTCGGGCCGAGTCGGCGTGCTCGATGCCTCCGAGGCCGTACCCACCTTCGGCATCGACGCTAGCCAGGTGCAGGGCATCATTGCTGGCGGCCCGAGCGCAGTGACGCTGCCCACCGAGGGTGCCGAGGATGACGCCGAGGCCGGAGCCACCGCCATCCGAGACGCGGCGGTCGGTCCACTGGACACCGTGATCGGTCTCGCTTCGAGCGGCCGCACCCCCTACGTCTTGCGCGCCATGGAAGAGGCCGGGACTCTGGGTGCTCTGCGCATCGGAATCTCCTGCAACAGCCCGGCGGCACTCAGCAAGGTCGTCGACCACGCTATCGAAGTCGTCGTCGGTCCCGAGATCATCGGCGGCTCCACGCGTCTCAAGGCTGGCACCGCTCAGAAGCTCGTGGTCAACATGATCTCGACGATCGTCATGGTCAAGGCTGGAAAGACCTATGGCAACCTCATGGTCGACGTGCGCGCGAGCAACGACAAGCTGCGCCGACGAGCTGTCGCGATCGTCCGGGAGGTCAGCGGCGCCGACGAGGCGCAGGCCCTCGCCGCCCTCGAGGCCACCGACTTCGAGGCCAAGCCTGCGATCCTGATGATCCGCGCGCAGCTCGACGCCGCCACCGCCCGTGCGCGCCTAGATGCCCACGGCGGGCGGCTTCGCGAGGCACTCAAGGAGGTGCAGTGAGAGTTCTCGGCATCTCTTCGGGCACCTCGTTCGACGGCATCGACGCGATCGTCGTGGACCTGCACCTCGAGGGCGAGGTGCTCGTCGGTGAGGTGCTCGGTCGCTCCGCCACGCCGTACTCCACCGAGCTTCGCACCATGCTCGCAGCGATGCTCCCGCCGCGCGAGGTCACCCTGCGCGAGGTTGCCGTGGTCGACGCCCTCGTGGGCCAGGAGTTCGCTGCCGCAGCCCACGGCCTTGCTCGCGCGGTGGGAGGCGTGGACGCCGTCGGCTCGCACGGCCAGACCCTGTATCACTGGGTCGACGAGGGCACCGCCCGAGGCACTCTTCAGCTCGGCCAGCCCGCCTGGATCGCCGAAAGGCTCGAGGTCCCCGTGGTGGGCGACCTCCGCGCTCGTGACATCGCCGCTGGCGGTCAGGGCGCCCCCCTCGTCGTACTTCTCGACGAGCTGCTCCTCGCCGGGCGCGAGGGCACGCAGGTGGCACTCAACATCGGCGGCATCGCCAACGTCACCGTGGTGGACCCCGCGCGCCCCACCATTGCGTACGACATCGGCCCTGGCAATGCCCTCATCGACGCCGTGGTCCAGGAACTGAGGCTCGACCCGCACGGCTACGACGCCGGGGGGGTGATCGCCGCTCAGGGAGCGCTGGACGTCGCTCTGCTCGACGCGCTCCTCGCGGACCCCTACTACCGCGGCGTGCCACCCAAGAGCACCGGCAAGGAACACTTCCACCTGGGGCACGTGCGCGCGGCAACTGCCACCGTCGGCCGTGACACGCGAGCTGCAGACCTCGTTCGCACCCTCACCGAGCTCACTGCACTCACCGTTGCCGACGCCGTCGCATCGCACGGGACGCAGGTCCTGTGGGCTTCAGGCGGAGGCGTACACAACCCCGTCCTCATGGACCGTATCAGCGCATTGCTCCCTGGGGTGGACATGCGACCCACCCGAGAGCTCGGCATCGCCGAGGACGACAAGGAGGCCCTCCTCTTCGCCGTCCTCGGTTGGTACCACCTCGTTGGCCTTCCCGCCTCCGTCCCGAGCGCGACCGGAGCCCGGGGTCCCCGGCTCCTGGGCTCGGTAACCCCGGGCGCTCGCCCCGCCGTCGTTGAGCTTGCGCCACACGCCCCGCGGTCACTACGGCTCACTCCGAGCGGGAGCCCTTCGTGACAGTCCGCCCCGCCGTTGCCGATGACCTCGATGCCCTCACGCAGATCCTCCTTGCGTGCTGGCAACAGAACTACGCGGGTCTGCTGCCCGCGCCCACGATCGCCGCAATGAACGAGGAGACCGCCCACGCACTGTGGGAGCAAGCGCTCAAGGCACGCCAGAGCGTGGATGTTCTCGAGCACGAGGGCGAGGTCGTCGGGGTCGTCAGGTACACACTGCACGAAGGGAGCACGGGCGCACCTGCAGGAATGATCGAGTCGCTCTACGTGCACCCCGAGGCGCAAGGGATCGGTGCAGGGCGCACTCTCCTCACGCACGCGGTCGAGCAGCTGCGCCTCGCCGGGGCGGTCACGGCGTCTTTGTGGGTGTTCGAGGCCAACGCCCCAGCGCGCGCCTTCTACCAGCGCGTGGGCTGGTATCCCTCCGACGTCACACGCACACAGGACCAGTTCGGCGCTCCTGAGGTTGCGATGCGCCTCACGCTGGTCGGGCCCTGAGGCCCGGCAGTCACTTGTCCTCGCCCGCGGCGTTGGCGAGGCGCGAGCGGTAGTTGCCGAGCGCGCGCACGGCCGCCCGAGGAAGGGTCCGCACGAGCCCCGAGGCGAGCTGGTAGCGCAACGAGGGCGTCGAGATGACGATGCCGCGACGCACGTCCGCGAGGGCAGCGGCGACGACGTCGTCCGCGTTGAGCCAGGCGATCTCGGGCAGGGCCGACATGTCGATCCCGCCGCGCTCGTGGAACTCGGTGTGCACGAAGCCCGGCTGGAGCACGGTGGCCGTGACCCCCGTGCCGCGCAGCTCGACCGCGAGCGCCTCGGTGAAGGTCCGCACCCAGGCCTTGTGGGCCGAGTACGGGCCCGAGGCCATGAGGGCAGCGACCGAGGAGACGTTGAGGATCGCCCCGCGGCCCCGCTCGACCATCGCGTTCGCGGCGGCGTGGGACAGCACCATGACGGCGCGCACCATGACGTCGAGCGCCGCCTCCTCCTGGTGGACGTCCGCCTTGAGGAAGGAGGTGCCCGAGCCGAGGCCCGCGTTGTTGACGAGCAGGCCGACCGGACGCTCGCTCGCGCGCAGTCGCTCGGCCACGCGCTCGACGTCCTCGCGCACCGTGAGGTCCGCAGGGAGCACCTCGGCGCGCACCCCGGCCGCAGCGTGGAGCTGGGCGGCGAGGCGCTCGAGACGCTCGGCGTTGCGCGCGACGAGCACGACGTCGTGTCGGGCGGTGGCGAGCTGCCAGGCGAACTCGAGCCCGAGCCCGGCGCTCGCGCCGGTGATCAGTGCGGTGGCCATGCCGTCAGCCTAGTTGCGCCGAGGCCTCTTGGCCGGGAGCCGTCCGTCCCAGCCGGGAGCGCCGCGCGAGTCGCCCGCCGGCCGACGTCGGGCACCTTGCCTCTCCTCCCGCGCGAGGGAGGGGCCGGGTAGCGTGCGGATGTGCGCATCGCTACGTGGAACATCAACTCGATCCGGGCGCGGGTGGACCGCGCCGTGTCCTTCCTCGAGCGCGCGGACGTCGACGTCCTCGCGCTGCAGGAGACCAAGTGCAAGGCCGAGCAGTTCCCCTTCGCCGAGTTCGAGGCCGCGGGCTACGAGGTCGCGGCCTGGGGCCTGAACCAGTGGAACGGCGTCGCGATCGCCTCGCGCGTGGGCCTCGAGGACGTGCGCGAGGGCTTCCCCGGCCAGCCCGGCTTCTCCAAGGACGGCGATCCCGTGGTCGAGGCGCGGGCCCTCGGGGCGCGCTGCGCGGGCGTGGACGTGTGGAGCCTGTACGTGCCGCACGGGCGCGCGCTCGACGACCCGCACTACGCCTACAAGCTCGAGTGGCTCGAGAAGCTGCGCCTCGGAGCGGTCGGCTGGCTCGAGGTGGACTCGACGGCGCAGGTGGCCCTGCTGGGCGACTGGAACGTGGCCCCCTTCGACACCGACGTGTGGGACATGAAGGTCTTCGAGGGCGCCACGCACGTCTCCGAGCCCGAGCGCGCCGCCTTCAACGCCTTCGCCGAGGCCGGGTACACCGAGGTCTCCCGACAGTTCATCCCCGACGAGCGCCGCTACACCTACTGGGACTACCAGCAGCTGCGCTTCCCCAAGAACGAGGGCCTGCGCATCGACTTCGCCTACACCTCCCCCGCCCTCACGGCGCGCGTCACGGGCGTGACGATCGACCGGGACGAGCGCAAGGGCAAGGGCGCCTCGGACCACGTCCCGGTGATCCTCGACCTGGCTGACTGATGGCCCACCCCGAGGACCTCGAGTACCCCGAGGAGGCCTTCCGCGCGGGCACGTGGGACTCCGCCCCTCGCCGGGACGTGCGGCGGATCCGCGTGGTCGGCGTGATCGTCATCGTCGCACTGCTGCTCCTGGGCGGCGGGGTGGCCTGGGTGGGCCTCGCGCTCAGCGCGCGCCTCGCCTCGCCGATCGGGCCCGACGTCGACTCCCCGCGCACCGTCGCCGCGGTGCAGCTCGTGACGGGCAACTGCCTGCCCGAGCTGCCCGAGCACGGGGACGTGCGCTCGGTCAGGGTCGTGCCCTGCGCCGAGGAGCACCGCGTCCAGGTGTGGTCGCAGTTCGCCTTCGCCGAGAACGCGATCTGGCCGGGCCAGGACGCGGCCGACGCGCGGGTCGCAGCCTCGTGCCAGCTGCCCGCGGAGCTCTCCGGCTCGGGGGTCTACGCGGTGACCTGGGCGCCGACGGCGGCCTCCTGGCAGCGCGGCGACCGCACGGGGCTGTGCCTCGTGGTGCTCCCCGAGGCCACGACGGAGTCGCTCTTCGCACCGGGGACGCTGGGCGGCTGAGCGCCCACACCGCCAGGGCGCGCTCCGCCGCTCGCCGTCGGCGGCGGGTCTACTCGCCGGGGTAGCGCACGCCGAGCTCGGCGCGCACGGCGTCAGCCACCTCGAGGACCGCGACGGTCTCCTCGAGCGGCTGGAGCGGGGACTCGGTGCGCCCCTCGGCGACGAAGCGAGCGAGCGCGGCGGCCTGGAAGGCGAGGCCGTCGAGCCCCTGGACCAGGTTCTCGTCCCAGCTGGCGCTCTCTCCCCCACGCGTCAGGGTCACAGGCCCGGGCTGGTAGAAGCTCTGGCCCAGGTCCACTCGGGCCCTCGAGCCCGCCACGAGCGCGCGCCTCGGGGTCTCGGCGAGCATCGTCGTGAAGAGGGAGGCGTGCAGGGGGCCGATGGCCAGCTGGACCGAGACTTGCGCATCGACCCCCGTGGGCGCAAGCTCCCCCGCCACCTGGAGGCCCTCGACAGGCAGCCGCCCGGCACCGGAGTGGCGAGCGACGAAGGACGCGAAGGCGAGCGGGTAGATCCCGATGTCGAGCAGCACCCCGCCCGCGAGCGCGGGGTCGAGCAGTCGGTGCTCGGGGCCCACCTCGGCCCGCGAGCCGAAGTCCGCCTCGACTCGGTGCACCGCGCCGAGGGCGCCGTCCTCGAGCAGCTGGCGCAGCACGTCCATGTGCGGCAGGTAGCGCGACCACATGGCCTCCATGACGAGCACGCCCGCGGCGCTGCCCGCCTCGACCACCTCGCGCGCCTCGGCAGCGTTGCGCGTGAAGGCCTTCTCGACGAGCACGTGCTTGCCCGCGGCGATCGCGGCGAGGGCCTGCTCGCGGTGCTCGGAGTGGGGGGAGGCGACGTAGACGACCTCGACCTCGGGGTCGTCCAGCACAGACTCGTACCCCTCGAAGGCGCGCGGGATCTCGAAGCGGGAGGCGAACTCCTCGGCGCGCGCCCGAGAGCGCGAGCCGACCGCCACGACGCGCTGGCTCGAGTGCGAGTGGACCGCTCGAGCGAAGTTCGAGGCGATCCAGCCCGGGGCGAGGATCCCCCAGCGCAGGCCGGGGGCCTCGGCGGGGTCGGGGTGGCGAGGGGCAGGGAGCGTGAGGGTCACGGAGCCACTGTGACAGGCCCTCAGGCTGCGCCGAACGGGGGTCTCGCCGTCGGGCACGGGGCCGTTCGTCGAGACGGCGAGGCACGACATCCCGCGGTTCCGGCAGCGTCCACCGCTCTCCCACGATCGGGTGAGGAGCGGTGACCGGAGTCACAGCAGACGTCGCCATTGCGGGATCAGAATGTGAAGATCATGTGAAGCCGTGACCTCACCGTGACATTTGGGGGTCCGGCTGCTTAACGTCGGTCTGCCGGGTCGAACCCTCCTCGACGCGGCCCGGGCGGATCGCCGAGCACTGCCGCCGTCCCGGTTTCCTTACCCAAGGCAGTGACGGGGGACCCACTCTCCGGGCGCCACGGCGTCCTTGGGGTGAAGCCGGTCCTCTTCCAGGAACGGCCGGGGCTACCTCGCTCCGAACCCGACAGCTCACCCCGCAGGCGCACCGAGGTCATTGATGAACAAGAGCTCAGCTCTGCACGAGCGTGCCCAGATTCGGGCGCGTCGCACGATCCTCACCGTCCTGGCAGCTGGCGTCTCCCTCGCCCTCGTGGTCCCCGGTGCTTCTGCCACCACCACGCAGGCTGCCCCCGTCGCCGCAAGCGCTCCCGCTCTTCAGGTCGCGAAGAAGACCTCCTCGAAGAAGGTGAAGCCGAAGCTCTCGGTCGCGCGCTCGAGCACCCGTCAGGTCAAGGGCGAGACTCGCGTCAAGCTCACGATCAAGGCGAAGCTCAAGGGCAAGAACCTCAAGGGCAAGGCGCGCATCTACGTCGACGGCAAGCGCGTCAAGACCGCCAAGCTCAAGAAGGGCAAGGCGACCTACAAGCTCTCTAAGAAGCTCAGCAAGGGCATCCGCAAGATCAAGGTCACCGTGGTGCCTTCCCAGAGCACCACCACGACGACGGCCGGCACGGTCCACCCTGTCTCGGGCACCTCGAAGACCGTCCGCGTGCGAGTGATCTCGCAGAGCGCGGCGATCAAGAAGGAAGCCCTCAAGCACGTGGGCGTCCGCTACCGCGGCGGCGGCACGAGCCCCCGTACGGGCTTCGACTGCTCGGGCTTCGTGTCCTACGTCTACAAGAAGGCCGGCATCGCGAAGCTGCCGCGCTCCTCCTCGGCCCAGCGCTACGCCGGCAAGGTCGTCTCGCGCAAGAAGGCCAAGGTGGGCGACATCATCTGGACCCCCGGCCACGTGGGCATCTACCTCGGGGGCAACAAGCAGATCGACGCGCCGCGCCCCGGCAAGACCATCAAGGTCCGCTCGATCTGGCAGAAGAACCCGGTGTTCATCAACGTCTGAGCACCGCACACCGACTCGACCCTCGCTCCGGCCACAAGCTGGGGCGGGGGTCGAATCGTTTCTGGAAGCCCTGCGTCCCGGATACCGTGTGCTTGCCGACGACGACGTCGGCACGCGAGCGAAAGGGACCACCGACCGTGACCTCTGACTTCTCCCTGGACATCGACCGGCTGATCGGCGAGCTGACGCTCGAGGAGAAGGTCGCCCTCACGACGGGCGCCTCCGCGTGGACGAGCGTCGAGGTCGAGCGCCTCGGCATCCCCGCCATCACGGTCACCGACGGACCTCACGGCGTGCGCCTCGTGCGCCCCGACGCAGGCTTCGACTTCTCCAAGGCCCTGCCCGCCACGTGCTTCCCCACGGCCGCCGCGCTCGGCTCCTCGTGGGACCTCGGGCTCCTTGAGCGCGTGGGTCAGGCGCTCGGCGTCGAGTCGCGCTCCCTCGGCGTCGCGGTGCTCCTGGGCCCCGGCGCGAACATCAAGCGCCACCCGCTGTGCGGGCGCAACTTCGAGTACTTCTCCGAGGACCCGGTCCTCTCCGGCGAGCTCGCCGCCTCCTTCATCCGCGGCGTGCAGTCCGAGGGCGTGGGCACCTCGCTCAAGCACTTCGCCGCGAACAACCAGGAGACCGACCGCATGCGCGTCTCCGCCCAGATCGACGAGCGCGCGCTGCGCGAGATCTACCTGCACTCCTTCGAGCGCGCGGTCAAGGGCGGCAAGCCGTACACCGTCATGTGCTCCTACAACCGCATCAACGGCACCTACGCCGCCGAGGACCACTGGCTGCTCACCGAGGTGCTGCGGGACGAGTGGGGCTTCGACGGCCTCGTGGTCTCGGACTGGGGCGCCGCACGCAACCGCGTGAAGTCCCTCGCCGCAGGCCTCGACTGGGCCATGCCGAGCGCGCCCGCGACGAACGGTGACGTGCTCGCCGCCGTCCAGGACGGTTCGCTCAGCGAGGAGGTGCTCGACACGGCCGTGCGCCGCATCCTGCAGATGGTC
>Ga0182793_1000692_pt1 | contig 24014 bp, 17 predicted proteins | sample Passage237A_FD_130498 | JGI IMG/M metagenome (GOLD analysis project Ga0182793, IMG submission 130498) | Cellulose adapted compost microbial communities from Newby Island Compost Facility, Milpitas, CA, USA - Passage2 37A (version 2) (version 2) ... | reverse complement strand
TTCTACGCGCCGCTCGTCGGCGGCCCCATGGACAGCTTCGAGGTGACGCGCGGCGAGATCGCCCTGTTCCGCTCCTCCGACAAGGTCGAGCGCGGCTTCTGCCGCGATTGCGGCACCCCCCTGAGCTTCAACCATGTCGGCGGTCATTGGATGTCCGTCTCCATCGGCTCGCTCGATACGCCCGAGGCCTTCCCGCCCAGGGACCAGCACGGCGCCGAAAGCCGCCTGTCCTGGGTCAATGATCTGGGAAGCCTGCCCGATGTCGCCCCCATCGACGAGCGGCATCCGGAAACAGCGGCCTTCATCCGCGCCACCAGCCACCAGCATCCCGACCACGATACCGAAACCTGGCCGAGGGAGTCCGCGCCATGACCGAAACCTACCGCTTCATCGGACGCAGCGGCGGCTGCCAGTGCGGCGCCGTCCGTTTCCACGCCGCCGAGCTGCGCGACAATCCCCATGTCTGCTATTGCCGCATGTGCCAGAAGGCCATGGGCAATCTCTTCGCCGCCCTGGTCGGCGTGCGCCACGAGCATCTGACCTGGACGCGCGGCGCGCCGGCCGAGTTCCTGAGCTCGGACCTGGCGGCGCGCGGCTTCTGCCGCGATTGCGGCACGCCGCTCTACTACCGCTTCCTCGGCGGGGAGCACGTTTCCATCGCCATCGGCGCCTTCGACGAGCCGCACACCATCCCGCTGCTCTACCAGTTCGGCATCGAGGGGCGCCATCCCTCCCTGACCCATATGGAGGACACCGAGGTCGTCGGCACCACCGAGGACGCCATGCCCGAGGAGGCGCGCGCCATCCTCTCCTCCAACCACCAGCATCCGGACCACGACACCCCCGTCTGGCCCCGGCACTAGAGCGCGGTCGGGAAAAGGTACAGACTTTTCCGGTTCGACCGCACGACAAACCAATGGGCTGGAGTTTGATCCGGAGGCAACGAAGCTGGATCGAGCTCCAAACCATCCACAGGCCCCCATCATGTCCCGCGAACGCCTCTATCTCTTCGACACCACCCTGCGCGACGGCGCGCAGACGGCAGGCATCGAGTTCTCGCTTGCGGACAAGATCGCCATTGCCGGCCTGCTCGACGAGCTGGGCGTCGACTATGTCGAAGGCGGCTATCCCGGCGCCAATCCGGTCGATACCGCCTTCTTCGAGCGGAAGCGCACCGCCGGCGCCACCTTCACCGCCTTCGGCATGACCAAGCGGGCAGGGCGCTCCGCCGCCAACGATCCCGGCGTTCAGGCCCTGGTCAATTCGGCGGCCGAGGCGACCTGCTTCGTCGCCAAGGCCTGGGACTATCAGGTCGAGTTGGCCCTGGGCTCCACCACGGCCGAGCATCTCGAGGGCCTGGCCGACACGGTGCGGACGGCGGCGGCCGCCGGCAAGGAGGGGCTGATCGATCTCGAGCACTTCTTCGACGGCTACAAGGCCAATCCGGCCTATGCGCTCGCTTGCGTCACTACTGCGCTCGAAGCCGGCGCCCGCTGGGTGGTGCTGTGCGACACCAATGGCGGCACCATGCCCTCCGAGGTGCGCGACATCGTCGGCCGGGTGTGCGAGGTCGCGCCCGGTGCCCGGCTCGGCATCCATCCGCACGACGATACCGGCCAGGCCGTCGCCAATGCGCTGGCCGCCGTCGAGGCCGGCGTCCGCCAGGTGCAGGGCACGCTCAACGGGCTGGGCGAGCGCTGCGGCAACGCCAATCTCGTCACCCTCATCCCCACCCTCGTGCTCAAGCCCTTCTATGCCGAGCGCTTCGAGACCGCCGTCACCCCCGCCCGGCTGGAGCGGCTGACCCATATCTCCCGCGCCTTCGACGACCGGCTCAACCGCGCCCCGGCGCGGCAGGCGCCCTATGTCGGGGCCGCCGCCTTCGCCACCAAGGCGGGCATCCACGCCTCGGCCTTGCTCAAGGATTTCTCCACCTATGAGCATGTCCCGCCCGAAAGCGTCGGCAACGAGCGCGCCATCATGGTTTCCCAGCAGGCGGGCCGGTCCAACCTGCTGACGGCGCTGGCCCGCCACGGCATCGTGCTCGACAAGGACGATCCGCGCCTCGAAAGGCTGCTCGCCACCGTCAAGCAGCGCGAGGCCCAGGGCTATTCCTATGATGGCGCCGATGCCTCCTTCGCGCTGCTGGCCCGCCGCGTCCTCGGCACGCTGCCCGATTTCTTCGACGTCGAGAACTACCGCGCCATGGTGGAGAAGCGCCACAACGCGCTGGGCGAGGAGGTCACCGTCACCGAGGCGGTGGTCAAGATTCGCGTCGCCGGCGAATTGCTGATGTCGGTGGCCGAGGGCAACGGCCCGGTCAACGCGCTCGATCTCGCCCTGCGCAAGGATCTGGGCATCTATTCGTCCCGCATCGAGGATCTGGAGCTGGTGGATTTCAAGGTGCGTATCCTCGACGGCGGCACGGGCGCGGTCACCCGTGTGCTGGTCGAGAGCCGGGACGGCACCGGCGAGCGCTGGGCGACCATAGGGGTTTCGCCCAACATCATTGATGCCTCGTTTGAAGCTCTGTATGAATCAATCACATACAAGCTGTTGAAGACTGAGGCCCCTCGGGATTCGATGGCCGGGCACCACGCCACCCAGCCGGTCGAGGCGGCCGGCTGACGAAAGCTCGGGAGGGCAAACTGGCCGAAACCGCTCCGAAACGTCCTCTTGCTCTGACCATCGGAGCAGCGGCAGTAACCCTTCTCGTCATTCTCGGCGTGCTGGCGGGGCCCTCCGTCGTCTCCTGCTTCAACAGCGCCGATGGCATGGGCGTGTGCCTGCGCGGCAAGCTGGCGGAAGCCGGGCTGGTTCCCGCCCCGCCCGCCGCCATTGCCGATGTCGAGGCGCCGGCCGGGTCCGACCCCGCCGCCGAGGCGGAGCCCGAGCCCGAGGCCGCCGAGGAGGTCGCCCTGGCCGATCCCGCCCTGGACGTGACCCCCGCCGAGCAAGCCACCGGGGTTCCGGACAATCTCATCGCCGCCACCTTCGGCCTCTTGCGCGCCGAGCCCGACGGCTCGGTGGTCATCGCCGGCAGCGGCACGCCCGGTTCCGAGATCGAGGTCTATTCCAACGGCTCGCTGCTGGGCCGCGCCACGGTGGAGACCAGCGGCGACTGGGTGCTGGTGCCCGATGCGCCGCTGCCCCCGGGCGGCGTCGAGATCACCCTGGGCGAGGCGGGCAAGATCGGCCAGGCCGAGCAGTCCTTCGTCGTGGTCATCGACGAGGACAAGACCAGCCAGCCGCTGGTCGTCGCCAGCGTGCCCGGCCAGGCCAGCGACATCCTGCAGGGGCTGGAGCGTCCGGCCGCGACGGCCGCGCTCGCCGCCGCCGATGCGGCCGAACCCGCCGCGGACACCACCGCCGAACCCGCTGCCTCGGGCGAGCCCGCCCCCGCCGGCACGCCTGTCGCCACGGCCGAGGCCACCCCGGCCGAAGAACCTGCCCCGGCCGCTGCTGCCGCGCCGACCGGGGAACCCGCCATGGCCGCCGCCACCGAAGAGCCGGCTCCGGCCGAGGAACCCCTGGCGGTCGCGGTCCTGCCGGAGCCGCCCGCTCCGGCCGAGGCAAGCACCGAGCCCGCCGCCGCAACACCTGCCGCCACCGCGCCCCGGCCTGTCGAGCCGGAAGCGGTCGAGCCTGCCGCCGGACCCGCGGCGGCCGCCACGCCGCCCGCTGGCGCCTCGACCATCGCGCCGGCCACCGCCGAAGCGGCAACGGAGCAGCCGGCGACGGAAGAAGCCGTTGCCCCGCCGGCCACCGCCGAGCCTGCCGCGCCCGAGCCGGTCGCCGAACCCGCAGCCGCCGCTCCGGCCACAGCCCCTGGCGCCGCCACCGCGCTCGCGGGTGTGCCGCCCACCATCGACGCCATCGAGATCGAGGGCGAGCGCACCTTCTTTGCCGGCAGCGGCCCCGAAGGCGGGGTGGTGCGGCTCTATGTCGATGACGCCCATATCGCCGACGCCACCGTCGAGAACGGCCGCTGGCTGGTCGAGGGCGGTCCGGTGCTCGATGCGCCGAGCCAGCGCATCCGCGTCGACCTGCTCCAGCAGGGCACGGCCAGCGTCGCCGCCCGCGCCGAGGTCGATTTCGTCGTCGATCTGCCCGCCGAAGCGGAGCCCGTCGCCGTGGCCCAGGCCGAGGCGGATACGCCTGCTGTCCAGTCGGCGCCCGCCGGGCAGCCGGCTGCCGCCGCCGAGCCGGTCCAGCCCCCGGCAGCGGATGAACCCGCCATGCCCGAGCCGACCTCGACCGAACCGACCTCGACCGAACCGGCCACGAGCGAGCCTGCCACGAGCGAGCCCGCCACGGCCACGCCGACCGTTCCGACCGTCGATCCCGTCATCCCTCCGGCACCCCGCGAGCCTGCCGCCACGCCGGCCGAGCCCGAAACGGACGCGCCGGCCCCCGCCGCCACCGAAGCGCCGGCCGAGCCTGCCGTGCCCACCCTGGTCGCGGTGTCGGTCGGCGATCCGGAGGCGCAGCGTTTCGCCGCCGGCAAGGCCATCATCCGCCGGGGCGACAATCTCTGGACCATTGCCCGCCGCGTCTATGGCGAGGGCATCAAGTATACGACCATCTATCAGGCCAATACCGGCCAGATCCGCGATCCCGACCGCATCTATCCCGGCCAGGTGTTCGATCTGCCCGAGCAGGCGCAATAGCCCGCCGCGCGCGGCCTGAGGAGAGAAAATGGCGGGGAGGATTGACCTTGCGGGCGGTCCTCCCCATGTCTATCGTAATTCGCCGATCTTTGAGCCGAGCACCATGCGCGACGAGGACATTGCCAACATCATGCGGGCCCTGGGGCATCCCGTGCGCCTCAACATCCTGCGCATCCTGGCGACCCAGCAGCAGGGCCAGTGCTGCTGCGGCGACGTCACCGAGTCGCTGCCGCTCGCCCAGTCCACCGTCTCCCAGCACATCAAGGTCCTGCTCGATGCCGGGCTGATCGAGCGCAAGCCGCACGGCACCCGCAACCGCTACTGCATCCGTCAGGATCAGCTTGCCGCGCTCGGCTCCGCCTTTGGTGGCCTGCTCGAGGGGCTGGCGCCGCTCCAGCCGGCCCAACGGGAATCGGAACCGGCCTGATGTCCATGGACAGCGCCGTGAAAAAGCCGTCCGTCAGCGCGGACGAGGGCTCGATATTCTCTACCCTTCGCAACCTGTGGGCCTATATGTGGCCGGAGAACCGGCCCGACCTGCGGCTGCGCGTGGTCCTGGCCATCGCCGCGCTGCTGGCGAGCAAGGTCGCCACCACCCTCATTCCCTTCGCCTACAAGGGCATCATCGACAGCCTCGACGGCACCAGCCCCGACAACACGCTGATCCTCGGCCTCGCCGTGCCCGTGGCGCTGGTCATCGCCTATGCGGTCGGCAACATCGTCGATGCCGGCTTTCAGCAATTGCGCGACGTGCTGTTCGCCAGCGTCGGCCAGCATGCCGTGCGCAAGCTCGCCCTCCAGACCTTCCATCACCTGCATCGGCTGTCGCTGCGCTTCCACCTGCAGCGGCGCACCGGCGGCCTCAGCCGCGTCATCGAGCGCGGCACCAAGGGCATCGAGACCGTGGTGCGCTTCGCCATGCTCAACATCGCCCCCACCGTCGTGGAATTCGTGGTGGTGGCGGTGGTCTTCGTCTGGCTGTTCGGCGTCAGCTATCTCGGCGTGCTGGTGGTGATGATCTGGGGCTATCTCTATTTCACCATCAAGGCGTCCAACTGGCGCATCGCCATCCGCCGGGACATGAACGATTCCGACACCGACGCCAACGGCAAGGCCATCGACAGCCTGCTCAATTTCGAGACGGTGAAGTATTTCGCCAACGAGCGGATGGAAGCCGAGCGCTTCGATGTGGCCATGGCCGGCTACGAACGCTCCGCCGTGCGCATCTGGACCTCGCTGGGCCTGCTCAATCTGGGCCAGGCGGTCATCTTCTATGGCGGCTTCCTCGTCATCTCGATCATGGCCGTGCTGGGCGTGATGAACCGCACCCTGACCCTGGGCGATTTCGTGCTGCTCAACACCTTCCTGATGCAGATCTACCGGCCGCTCAATTTCATCGGCTTCGTCTATCGCGAGCTGCGCCAGGGCCTCACCGATATCGAGGAGATGTTCAAGCTGCTCGATCGGGACCCCGAGATCCTCGACAGGCCGGGCGCCAGGCCGCTGGCCGTCACCGGCCCGGTCATCCGCTTCGAGGATGTCGCCTTCCACTACGACCCTGAGCGCCCCATCCTCAAGGGCGTCAGCTTCGAGGTGCCCGCCGGCCGGACCGTGGCCATCGTCGGCCCCACCGGCGCCGGCAAGTCCACCATCTCGCGGCTGCTGTTCCGCTTCTACGACGTCACCGGCGGCCGCATCACCATCGACGGGCAGGATTTGCGCGACGTCACCCAGGAAAGCCTGCGCTCGGCCATCGGCATGGTCCCGCAGGATACGGTGCTGTTCAACGACACCATCGGCTACAACATCGAATATGGCCGCCCCGGCGCCTCGATGGAGGAGGTGCGCGCCGCCGCCCGCATGGCCCAGGTCGCCGATTTCATCGAGGCCCTGCCCAGGGGCTACGACACGCCGGTGGGCGAGCGGGGCCTCAAGCTCTCCGGCGGCGAGAAGCAGCGCGTCGCCATCGCCCGCACCATCCTCAAGTCGCCCTCCATCCTCATCCTGGACGAGGCCACCTCCGCGCTCGACACCAAGACCGAGCGCGACATCCAGGCGGCGCTGGACGAGGTCTCGCGCAACCGCACCACCGTGGTCATCGCCCACCGCCTCTCCACCGTCGTCAACGCCGACGAGATCCTCGTCCTACGCGACGGCCGCATCGCCGAGCGCGGCAGCCACGCCGCCCTGCTGCGGCAGGACGGCCTCTACGCCCAGATGTGGAACCGCCAGCGCCAGGCCACCGAGGCCGAGGAACTCCTGGCCCGCACCCAGGACGACCCCGACGGCTTCGTCAAACGCCACGAACCCGCCGCGGAATAGGGGCGGGGCGGTTCAACGAGCACAAGCCCGCCTTCTCCCCTTGTGGGAGAAGGTGCCCGAAGGGCGGATGAGGGGTCTGCCCCACCATGAACCAAACTCGCCTCAACTGATCGGTCCACTCTTCTCCAGAGAGCCGATCACAACTTCAAAATTGCCTCTGCATAACGTGCGCTTCGATGGTTCGCATGGCGCCGTCCCAAATAGGGAGCCGCCGTATACAGCACAAAAGAAAAGGCCCGCATCGCAGCGGGCCTTTTCGATTCATCGGGGCAGGGGCCCTATTCCGCCGCATCCCTGCGGCTGACCACCGTCACGCCGTTGGCCTCCTTCTCCTTGAGGCCCGCATCCTTGGAGACGATGTAGCGCTTGGCGCCGTCCGCGTCCTCGGGCACTTCCACGGCCATGCCGTCGAAGCCGGCCGGCACCGCCGCCGCCTTGGGTCGGAACGGGCTCGTCGCCCAGCGGCCGAAGCGGGCGAGCTGCGCGCCCAGCCACCGGATCTGCTGCCACATCACCGTCGGGGCGGTGATCAGCACCGGCACCATCACCAGCGTCAGCGCCGTCGAGAAGAACAGGCCCGACACCAGCGCCGCCGAGAGGTGGATGAACCACGAGCCCGCCAGCCCCCCGATGACGATCTCGCGGCGGATGAAGTCGAACTCGACATTCGCCCACATCGGGATCACGCCCAGCGCCGTGAGGAACGCGGTCAGCAGCACCGGCCGCACGCGCTGGCTCACGGTCAGCAGCATGGCCTTCACCGCCTCCACGCCCTGGTGCCGGTGATAGTCGTTATAGGTGTCGATCAAGACGATGCCGTTCTTCACCACGATGCCTGCCAGCGCCACGATGCCGAGGCCGGTCATGATCGCCGAGAAGCTCATCCCCGTCACCAGCATGCCCAGCAGCACGCCCGCCACCGACATGATGACGGTCGAGAGCGTCACCATCACCTGGTAGAAGCTGTTGTATTCCAGCAGCAGGATGAAGAAGATCAGCGCCATCGCCATGCCGAAGGCCTGGCCGATGAAGGCGTTGGCATCGCCCATCTGCTCCTCGGCGCCGCTGAAGGCCACGTTGACCCGCTCGGGGAAGTCCTGCTCGGCGATCCAGCCCTGCAGCTCGCGCACCTTGTCGGCGGGGTAGACGCCCTCGGGCAGGTTGGTCAGCCCGGCGGCCACGTTCATCACATAGACCTGGTTGCGCCGCTGGATGTTGGCGACCTTGGGCACCGCGGTCCGCTCGATGAAGTTGGAGACCGGGATCAGGCCCTGGGTGGTGGCGATCCGCATCGAGTCGAGCGCGTCGAAGGTGCGCTCGTTCTCGGGCAGGCGGACCTTGATGTCCAGCTCATCGCCGGTCTCGGCGTCGCGATAGGTGCCGAGGTTCACCCCCGAGGTGATGAGCTGCACATAGGGCGCCAGCTCGCGCACGCCGATGCCGTACTTGCCGGCCTCGGTGCGGTCGATGGTGATCTGCCAGTCGATGCCGGGGGAGGGGCGGCCGTCTTCGAGGTCCACCGTTTCCGGCCAGCTCGCCAGGTGGTCGCGGATGGCGGTCACCACCGGCACGAGATCGTCGTAATTGGTGCTCTCGACGCGGATATTGATGTCCTTGCCCGCCGGCGGGCCGTTCTCGGCCGCCAATAGCTGGATGTCGAGGCCCGAGATGTGGGACACGCGCTCGCGGATTTCGGCGAAGATCTGCTCGGCCGGCACCCGGTGGTTCCAGTTGGTGAGCTGGAGCTGGAAATTGCCGATCGTGTCCGGCGGGGTGGTGCTGAACGAGCCGGTCGAGCCGAACTGCATGATCACGTCCTGCACGCCCTGCACCTGGATGATCTGGCTCTCGACCTCCATCAGCATGTCGCGGATTTCTTCGGGCGAGTAGTTGCCGCGGCCCACCACGGCCACCGTGGCGAATTCGGGCTCGGATGCCGGGAAGGCCTCGGTGCCGGTGGGGTTGAGCGCATAGGCGACGAAGATGGTGCCGATGATGCCGAAGCCCACCGCCAGCGTGGGCAGCGGCCAGTGCAGCAGCTTGTCCATGATCCGCACGTAGATGCCGGTCAGCCCGCCCACCTTCTTGGTGTCGAACTTGTCCGGATACATCACGATGTCGGCCTTCTCCTTGGCCTTCTCGTCCACATGGGTGGAGGCGATGACGGCGCCGATCACCGGCATGAAGATCAGCGCGGAGATGAACGAGGCCACCATGACGATGATCACGATCATCGGCAGGTAGCTCATGAACTTGCCGATGATGCCCGGCCAGAACAGCAGCGGCACGAAGGCGCCTAGCGTGGTCGCGGTGGCGCCCACCACGGGCACGAACATCTTGCGCATGGCCAGGATGAAGGCTTCCTTCTTGGACACCCCCTCCTGCAGCTTTCGCTCGGCGTATTCGACCACCACCACGGGGTCGTCCACCAGAACGCCCACCGCGATCACCAGACCGAACATCACCATCATGTTGATGGTCATGCCCAGCATCTGCGCCACCAGGAACGCCATCATGAACGACAGCGGGATGGACAGGCCGATCATCAGCGCCGGCCGCACGCCGAGCGTGGCGATACAGGTGATCAGCACCAGCGCCACCGCCGTCAGCACCGCCGCCTCCAGCGAGCGGAACAGGCTGGTGGTGGTTTCCGCCTGGTCGAGGAAGAAGCTGTAGGTCACTCCGCTGGGCCAGCTCCGGGCTACCTCCTCGGTCACCGCGCGCACCTTTTCGGACACGTCGATGATGTTGGTGCCCAGCTTCTTGCTGACGCCCAGGATCAGCGCCGGCGAGCCGTTCACCTGGGTATATTCGGTGGCGTCGGCCAGGGTGCGGGTGATGGTCGCCACGTCGCCGAAGGTCACCACGGTGTTGCCGTCGGTCTTGAGCGGCAGGCTGAACACGTCCTCGGCCGTGGTGATCAGGCCCGGCACCTCGATGTTGAACGAGCCCTGCCCGGTGTTGAGCGTGCCGCCGGGCACCACCATGTTGTTGCGGGCCAGCGCGTCGAAGAGCTGGCCGGCGGTCAGCCCGTAGGCCTCGAGACGCAGCAGGTCGATGCGCACCTCGAGCTGCTCCTCGCGGGCGCCCGACAGCGTGGCCTCGCGCCCCTCGCCGATGCCTTCCAGCGCGTCCTGCAACTGCTCCGCCCGGCGCACCAGCTCCTTCTCGGGAGCCGAGCCGTAGACGGCCACCGAGATGATGGGCATGCCGACGAGGTCGATCTCGGCCACGACGGGGTCCATCGCGTCCTCGGGCAGCTTGCTCTTGATCGCGTCCATGCGGGCGCGGGTATCGGCCAGCGCTTGGTCCTTGTCGGCGTTGATGTCGAATTCGAGGAAGATGGAGGCGTGGCCCGTGGTCGAGGTCGAGCTGATGTTGACCAGGTTGGGCAGGGTCGCCAGCTCTTCCTCGGCCGGCTTGGCAAGCAGGTTCTCCGCGTCGCGCGGCGACACGCCGGTCTGGCTGATCGAGACGTAGAGATAGGGGACGTCGATGGCCGGGAAGCTCTCCTTGGGCATCGACATGTAGGCGGCGGTGCCCGCCGTGAGCAGGATCACCATGACCGTCAGGACGACCCGGGGCATCCTGAGGATTCGTTCGATGAAGTCGAGCATGGCTGCGCCCTCAGCTGGCGGTTGTTGCGGTGCTGGCGTCGGCCGGCGAGGCTTCCACCTTCTGGCCGGCGGACACGTTCTCCTGGCCCACCGTGATCACGTTGCTCACGGCCGGCAGGCCGGTCACCCACACGCCTTCGCGGGTGTCGCTGACGATGGTGACGGGATAGAAGGCCACCGTGTCGTTCTCCACCGTGCGCACGCCCAGCACGCCCTCGTCGTCCAGCGTCAGCACCGATTGCGGCAGCAGGTGGCCGGGCGCGGTGCCGATGTTGACGATGGCCTCGGCGGTCACGCCGTCGCGGATGGCATAGTCGGGATTGGCGATCTCGATCTCGACCGGGAAGGCGCGGGTGGCGTTGTCGGCGACCGAGGCGATATAGGTCACCTTGCCGGTCACCGTCTGCCCGGTCACGGTCTTGATGTTGGCTTCGAGCCCCAGCTTGGCCAGCCCGATATGGGCCTCCGGCACCATGCCGGTGAACAGGATGGGGTCGAGCTGCACGATGGTGGCGCAGGGGGCGCCTGCGGCCAGCATCGAGCCTTCCACCGCCAGCGGGTCCTGCACCAGCCCGGCCACCTTGGCCACGATCTCGGTGCGGTTCAGCTCGGCATTGGCGTTGTCGAGCGCCGCCTGGGCGGAGGTCACGCCGGCCCGGGCGGCCGAAAGGGCGACTTCCACCGCATTGGCCGTGTTGGCCGGGGCGATGCCCCGCTCCCGCAGGTTGACATTGGTGTCGTAGTCGAGCTGCGCCTGGGCCAGGCTGGCCTGGGCCTGGGCGAGGCCGGCCTCCGCCTGCGCCACGGCGGCGGCGCGGGTGCCCTGGTCCAGCGTGCACAGCCTGTCGCCGACCGCCACGCGCTGGCCCTTGGTCACGTGCACCACGTCCACGGCGCCGGCGGTCTCGGCCACCGCGGTCACCGTGGCCTTGGCCTGGGTGCGGCCGCGCAGCGGCACTTCGATGGGCATGGGGCGGGCGGTATAGGTCACCACGCGCACGCTCTGCAGCGGCGCGTTGGCGCCCGTCGTGGCCTCGTTGCGCTGGGCGATGGTCAGTACCGGGTCGACCGCCGGGGCGTGGTGCTCGGCCAACAGGCCGGCATCGCCGAGGGCGGTGGCGATGGGGCCGTGCTCCTCGCCCTCGATCACCGAGATGATGGCTCTCTCGCCCTTGCCCGGGCCCTGGCCGCCCTGCACCAGGGTGCCGGTCGCCAGCCAGCCGGCGGCGAGCAGCAGGATGCCGAAGGCAAGGCCATAGGAAAACAGTGCACGCATGAAGTCGTCGCCCCTTTACTCAGCCGCGTCCTGGCGTGGCTCGGCTCGCGCCAAAGTGATTAGTTCGTGCATATGGGTGCGCAGATGCTGCTCCGCAACCTCCAGCACCGCACGACCGTATTTGATGACCCACATGTCGGCCGGCGTGCAGTCGTGCTGGGCGACCGCGTCGTCCAGCCGCTTGCGGCTGTCGGCCGTGCGCTGCAGGAATTCGGTGACCCGCTGCTCCACCAGCGCGCGCGGCAGGATATGCGCGAACCGGGCGAAGAGCAGGAACGGGCTGCGGAATACGTCCTCTCCCAAAGGAGCGCTCAGCTCCTCGCGGAAGGCATGCCGTCCGGCCTCGGTGATCGCATAGACCTTGCGGGCGGGCTTTCCGTCCTGCGGCTCGGTCCGGCTGGTCACCAGCCCGTCGTCCTCCATCTTCGCCAGTGCGGGATAGATCGAGCCGTAGCTTGCCTCGACGAAATAGGAGAATTCCCCCTCGGCGCAGAGCCGGCGGATGTCGTAGCCCGTTGCCTCGCCCTCATGGAGGATCGACAGGCAAAGCGTCCTGACATTCATTGCGCGCTCCACGGCATATTCTGGCCCGATATATATCAGGCCTATATATAGCGGGGCCGTTCGACGCAAGGGCCGCAGGGTGCGGCAAATTGCAGATCAGTTAAGCGCTGCTTGCATGGCCGTTTTGGGGCGGTCATCCCAGCAGCGCGCGCATTTCCTCGGCGGCGCGTTCCGCCAGCTCCAGGCTCGCCGCGGCGACGAAATAGGGGTTGAGGAACCCCAATTCGTGCTTGCCGTAGCGCATGGGCGCGCCATCCAGCGTCAGCACGGCGCCGCCCGCTGCTTCAAGCACGGCTTGGCCGGCAGCGGTATCCCATTCGCAAGTCGGGGTAAAGCGGGGGTAAAGCTGCGCGTCGCCCCGGGCCAGGAGGCAGAATTTCAGCGAGGACCCCACCGAGACGTCGCTTTCCACGTCCAGCGTGCGGCACAGCGCCGCGAGCGCCGCATGGCCGTGCGAGCGGCTGGCGACGATCCGCGGGCGCGGCAGCCAGCCCACCGTGATCGGCCGCCGCTCCGTCACCGTCCCATGGGCGACGCGCCCGGCCCAGGCGCCGCTGCCGTCGCCGACGAAGATTTCCCCCGTCGCCGGCGCCAGCACCACCCCCATCACCGGCCGGCCCTGGTCCACCAGCCCGATATTGACGGTGAACTCGCCGTTGCGCTTGATGAATTCCTTGGTGCCGTCCAGCGGGTCGACCACGAAATAGCGGTTCCCGAGCACGGGGATGATGCCCGCCGCCACGCTTTCCTCGCCCAGCACCGGCAGGCCGGTGGCCTGCAGCCGCGCGATGATGACGGCTTCCGCCGCCGCGTCGGCCTCGGTCACTGGCGAGCCGTCCGCCTTGCTCGCCACCTGGATCGGCCGGTCGTAGACGGCCGAGATCACCTTGGCGGCGGCGATGGCCGCCTCCACCGCCAGCGGCGTGAGCGATGGCGCCGGGATCGGGGACATCGTTTCGGTCACCGCGTCCCGCCGATGGTCACGTCCAGCCCCAGGTCCAGGGGCCTTGCGCCCATGGTGATCTGGCTGGTCGAGATGTAGTCCACCCCGGTTTCGGCGATCGAGCGCACCCGGTCCAGCTTCACCCCGCCCGAGGCTTCCAGCTTCGCCCGCCCGGCATTCAGCGCCACGGCGCGCCGCAGCGTCTCGTTGTCCATGTTGTCGAGCAGCACGATGCGGGCGCCGGCCTCCAGCGCCTCCTCCAGCTCGGCCAGCGTCGTCACCTCGATCTCGATGGCGACGAGGTGCCCGGCAAAGGCTTCCGCCGCCCGGTAGGCCGCGCCGACGCCTCCGGCCACGGCGATGTGGTTGTCCTTGATCAGGATGGCGTCGTTGAGCGCATGGCGGTGGTTGGCGCCGCCCCCGCAGCGCACCGCGTATTTCTCGAAGGCGCGCAGGCCGGGCGTGGTCTTGCGCGTGTCGCAGATGCGCGCGCCGGTGCCGGCGACCGCCTCGGCATAGCTCCGCGTCAGCGTGGCGATGCCGCTCAGATGGTTGAGGAAGTTGAGCGCCACCCGCTCGGCCGACATCACCAGCCGGGCCGGCCCCGACACCTCGGCCACGAGGCCCCCCGCCTCCACGCTGTCGCCATCCGCCAGCCGGGGCGAGAAATCCACCCCGTCCCCCACCAGCCGGAAGGCCGTGGCGGCCAGCTCGAGCCCGGCGATCACGCCCGGCTCCCGCGCCGAAAGCCTGGCTTCGGCCCGCGCCCCGGGCGCCAGCGTCGCCTGGCTGGTCAGGTCCCCGGCCAGGCCCAGATCCTCCTCCAGCGCCGCCGCGACGGCGCGCTCCACGATCAGGCGCGGCAACTGGGCGGGCAGGGCGGTCATCGGCGGCACTTGGGTTCGGGTCGGCGTGACGGTGCTTTACGCTCCACGCCGCCAACTGGCAACCGCGCGATGATCCCCTGTCGGGTCGTTCCCGCGAAAGCGGGAACCTCCGTTCAGGCCCTGCCGCGACCAGCGTGCCCCTCACCGCAGCAGGCTCTGTCCCCCGTCGATCCAGATCGGCGAGCCCGTGACGTGCCGGGAGGCGTCCGAGGCCAGGAACACGATCACGTCGGCCACGTCCTCCGCCTTGCCCTTGGCGCCGCCGGTCAGGGGGATGTCGCCCTCGGGGAACTCCACCGGAATGCCGGCCTGCTCGCTGTCCCGCCGCTCGGTGTTGTCGTCGATGTCGCTCTCGATGGCGCCGGGGCACACCGCGTTGATGCGGATGTTCCGCTGGCCCAGCTCCAGCGCCAGCTGCTGCACCAGCGCCACCTGTCCGGCCTTGGTCACCGCATAGGCGCTGGCGCCGGGCGTGCTGAAGGTGCGCGTGCCGTTGATCGAGGAGACCACGACGATCGAGCCGCCGCCGGCCTTCTCCAGCGCCGCCACCGCGTGGTGGATGGTCAGGTAGGTGCCGCGCAGGTTGACGGTGATGGTCTGGTCCCATTCCTCCGGCGTCAGGCTCTCGATGGGCGCCCACACCCCGTTGATGCCGGCATTGGCCACCACGATGTCGAGCCGCCCCAGGGTCGAGACCGTGCGCGCGACGAGCGCCTTCACCGCCATGTCGTCGGTGGTGTCGGCCGTCACCGCCACGGCCTTGCCGCCGGCGCGCTCGATCTCGGCCGCCGTCGCCTCGATCTCCTCGGCCGTCCGGCTCATCACCGCCACCGCCGCGCCCGCTCTGGCCAGGGCCAGCGCCGTCGCCTTGCCGATCCCCGATCCGGCGCCCGTCACCAGCGCCACCTTGCCTGAAAGCTGCGTCATGCCCGTCCTCCGTGCTTGCCTGGAGCAACGCGGCGGGCGGGCAAAGGTTGTCGCGAAACTGCCGGCTCCGCTATCGCCGCGGCGCGTGGTCGGTCTCGATGATCGCCCGGGTCAGGCTGCCGATGGCCGGATAGAGCGGGATCAGGCAGGCCTGCAGCGCGTGGTAGATGTCCGGCTTGCCGGTGAACAGCCGCGAGGTCGGCCTCAGATCCTCGGTCAGCTCGCTCAGCCAGCCGCCGCGCGCATGGTCGATCACGTGGTTCTCGGCATGGTCCCACAGCCGGCGATACCAGGCCTGGAAATAGGCGTCGTGGTCGTGCGCCCCGATGAACGCGGCCGCCCCGATGGCCTCGGCCAGCGGCCACCACAGCTTCTCGCGCATCACCGGCCGGTTGTCCCAGTCGAGCGTGTAGAAGAAGCCGCCATGCGCCTTGTCCCAGCCGAGTTCGACCGACTGGCGGAACAGCGCCCGCGCCGCCTCGGTCATCCAGCTGTGGCGTTTGTGGCCCAGCACCCACAGCTGGTAGAGCAGGCGCGACCATTCCAGCCAGTGCCCGGGCGTGGTGCCCGAGGGCCGGAACATCTCCGAGCCCAGATATTCCTTGTCGAGCACCCAGTTCTCGTCGAAATGCTCGGCCACCCGATGCCCCAGCGGCACGGCGTTCCTGGCGATGATCAGCTCGGCGATCCGCTCCGCCTTGTCGAGATAGGCCTGCCTGCCGGTCGCCTCATAGGCGGCCATCAGCGCCTCGGTCAGGTGCATGTTGGAGTTCTGGCCGCGATACTTGCTGATTCCGGACCAGTCATTGGCGAATTCCTCGCGCACCGCGCCCGCGTCCTCGTCCCAGAAGCGCGTCTCGATCACCTCGGTCACGTCGGCGATCACCTGGTCGGCCAGCGGGTGCCCCACCAGCTTGGCGCTCGACCCCGCCAGCAGCACGAAGGCGTGGCCATAGGCCTGCTTGCTGTCGTCCCGGAAGCCCTCGTCGTCCAGCGACCACACATAGCCGCCATGGCGTGCGTCGCGATGCCGGTTCCACAGATACTGCATGCCGTGGTCGACGATCTCGTCCGCGCCGGGCCGCCCGAGCAGGCTGCCGATCGCCGCGCAGTGGATCATGCGCGTGGTGACGTGGATCTGGCGCACCGCATTGTCCGGGGCGAGCGGGGTGCCCTCGTCGCTGAGCTCGTGGAATCCCCCCTTGGGATTGATCGAGGCGGCCTCGAAGAAATCGTAGAGATTGTTGGCCTGCCGCATCAGGTACTGGCGGTGGAAAGGGCGCTGCTGCCAGGGGCTGGCATTGGTCCTGGGCAGGGAAATGGTGGCGTCGCTCATGCTGGCTCCCGTCCGGCCGCGTCTGGCGCCGGCTCCTCACCCGCCTTCTAGCGGGACCGCCGCAACGTTGCAATTCTCGCTGCCATGAGAGTTGCGCTCGAATGGCTGGCCGGGGAGGGGGCCTCCGCCTAACCCCGCGCATACCACCCCTCGACCCGCCGCACTTCCTCGGCCGAGCCCAGGATCACCGGCACCCGCTGGTGGATGCTTGTCGGCTCCACGGTGAGGATGCCCTGCCGGCCGGTGGTGGAGCGCCCGCCGGCGCCCTCCACCAGAAAGGCCATCGGATTGGCCTCGTAGAGCAGCCGCAGCCGCCCGCCCTTGGCCGCCGTCTCGCTGTCGAGCGGATAGAGGAAGATGCCGCCGCGCATCAGGATGCGGTGGATGTCGGCCACCATCGAGCCCACCCAGCGCATGTTGTAGCGCTTGCCCGCCGGGCCGGCCTCTCCCGCCACGCTCTCGCTCACATAGCCCCGGGTCGCCGCGTCCCAGAAGCGTTCGCGCGCCGTGTTGATGGCGAATTCCCCCGTCGCCTCCGGCACCGTCGCGGCGGGCGTGGTCAGCACCCATTGTCCCGCTTCGTCGAGGGTGAACACCGCCACCGGCCCCGCCACGCGCACCACCAGATTGGTCGCCGGCCCATAGGCGACATAGCCGGCCGCCAGTTGCGCCGCGCCCGGCTGCAGCAATCCCCCCGCCAGCTTCAGCACCGAGAAAATCGTGCCCACGGTGACGTTTACGTCGAGGTTTGAAGATCCGTCCAGAGGATCGGTGGCGACGATGAGCGAGCCTTGATTCGCCATCTCAACGGCTTCATCCATCTCCTCCGAGATCAGAATCCCGATATGAGGATTCTCCGCCAGGTGATTCAGAACGATGTCGTTCGAGATCAGGTCGAGCGTCTTCTGCGCCTCGCCCTGCACGTTGACGGCGCCCACCAGCCCGATCTGGCCCCTGATCGCCGCCTCGCGCAGCACCCCGGCGATCTCCACCCCCGCCGCGGCCATCGAGACGATCGCCCCGGCCAGCGCGTCGTTGTCGGTCTGTGCGGCGAGCCACTGGGCAAGGTCGGTCATGGAGCGCTCCTGTCTGCCCCGACTCTCCCCATCCGCTCCCGGCAGGCAAGGCCGACTTTCGGGTGAGGCCATGAGCACTATGCGCGAATGGCTGGGTCGGGGGTGGGGCCTTCGGTGGTCCACGGACCCCCCGTCACCCCTCCTGCGCCAGATCCGCCAGCAGGCCCGCCGCCACGCTCAGCCGCGACACCGTCACCGCGCCCCGGGTCAGTTCCCCCACCGCGCGCACCGTGCGGGCGATGCCGGCGGCGTGGCCGGCCTGCCAGCGCGCCAGCCGCTCGGCCACCGGCCCGTCGCCGCTCGCCAGCACGTCGGCGGTCAGGTCGCGGGCCGAGCGCGTCAGATTGGCCAGCGCCCGGTCCAGCGCCATGCGGTCGAACCGGTCGCCCAGCACCATGGCGCGTCCGTCCCCGACGATGCGGAACAGGTCGAACAGCTCGGCCACGCCGAAATAGGCGGCGGCGCCCCCGGCGACGTCCACCTCGCCGCGCTCGCTCACCAGCACGATGTCGCTGGCATGCCCGATCACCGGCAATTCCCCGATGCGGCGCGCCAGCGCCTCGGGCACGCCCTGTTCCGTCAGCGCGTCGATGCGCTGGCGCAGCGCCGCCGCGCCGGCCGCGGGCAGCAGCCCCTCCGCCAGCCCGCGCAGCGTCTCGACGCCTACCCGGTGCCGCGCCACCAGCTCGGTCAGCCCTTGGGTCACCGCCGCGTTGCGCAGGAACCACAGCGTCTCCTGCCGCAGCAGCGCCTCCACCTCGGCATAGAGCGCCAGCTGCGTCGCCCCCGGCACCCCTCCGTCCAGCGCGTCGATCTCGGCGTTGATCCGCGCCAGCTCGTAGGCGTCGCGCGTCGCCGCATAGGCCAGCGCCACCTCGCCGGGGCTGGCGCTGGTCGCCGCTGTCAGCTCCGACACGAAGGCGGGCCCGCCCCGGTTGATCATGGCGTTCGCCAGCACGGTGGCGATCACCTCGCGCCGCAGCCGGTGCCCGCGCACCGCCTCGGGATAGGCCCGGTGCAGCGCCTCGGGGAAATAGCGGTAGAGCTCGCCCGCCAGATAGTCGTCGTCGATGGCGGCGCCGGCCAGCAGGTCGTCGAACAGCGCCAGCTTGGCATAGGCCAGGATCACCGCCAGCTCCGGCCGGGTCAGCGCCTTGCCCTCGGCCGCCCGCTGGTCCAGCGCCGCATCGCCGGGCAGGAACTCCACCCTGCGGTCGAGCCGCCCGCGCGCCTCCAGCCCCTCGATCAGCACGCGATGGTCGGGCAGCTCGGCCACCCCGGCGCGCTCCGCCAGCGAGATCGCCAGCGTCTGCAGGTAGTTGTTGCGCAGGCACAGCGCCGCCACCTGGTCGGTCATCCCGGCCAGGAAGCCGTTGCGGCCTTCCGTGTCCAGCCGGCCCGCGGCCACCACCGGCGCCAGCGCGATCTTGATGTTCACCTCGAGGTCCGAGGAATTGACGCCGGCCGAGTTGTCGATGGCGTCGGAATTGATCCGCCCGCCGCCCCGCGCATAGGCGATGCGGCCGCGCTGCGTCACGCCCAGATTGGCGCCTTCCCCGATCACCCTGGCGCGCACCGCCCCGGCCACCACGCGGATGCCGTCATTGGCGCGGTCGCCCACGCTGGCGTCGTCCTCCTCGGCCGATTTGACATAGGTGCCGATGCCGCCGAACCACAACAGGTCCACCTCGGCGGCAAGGATCGCCCGCATCACCTCCGCCGGCGTCGCCGTCGCGCCGTCGAGGCCCAGCAGCGCCCGCATCTCCGCCGTCAGCGGAATGGCCTTGAGCGCGCGCGAGAACACCCCGCCGCCTTTGGAGATCAGGTTCCTGTCATAGTCCTGCCAGCTCGAGCGGGGCAGGGCGAACAGCCGCTGCCGTTCCGCGAAGCCGGTTGCCGCGTCCGGCTCGGGGTCGATGAAGATGTCGCGGTGGTCGAACGCCGCCACCAGCCGGATGTGCCGGCTCAGCAGCATGCCGTTGCCGAACACGTCGCCGCTCATGTCGCCCACCCCGGCCACGGTGAAGGGCTCGGCCTCGATGTCGCGGTCCATCTCGCGGAAATGCCGCTTCACCGCTTCCCAGGCGCCGCGCGCGGTGATGCCCATCTTCTTGTGGTCGTAGCCCGCCGAGCCGCCCGAGGCGAAGGCGTCCCCCAGCCAGAAGCCGCGTTCGAGCGCGATGGCGTTGGCGGTGTCCGAGAAGCTCGCCGTGCCCTTGTCGGCGGCCACCACCAGATAGGGGTCGTCCCCGTCGCGCCGCACCGTGCCGGGCGGCGGTACCACGGCGCCGTCCGCCAGGTTGTCGGTCACGTCCAGCAGCGAGCCGATGAAGATGCGGTAGCTTTCGAGCCCTTCCGCCATGAGGGCCTCGCGCGCCATGCCGGCGCCGAGCCGCTTGGGTACGAAGCCGCCCTTGGCCCCCACCGGCACGATCACCGCGTTCTTCACCTGCTGCGCCTTCACCAGCCCCAGCACCTCGGTGCGGAAATCCTCCGGCCGGTCCGACCAGCGGATGCCGCCGCGGGCGATGGCGCCGAAGCGCAGGTGGATGCCCTCGACGCGCGGCGAATAGACCGAGATCTCCCGGTAGGGGCGGGGCGCCGCCATGCCCTCGATCCGGGCGCTGTCGAACTTGATGGCCAGCGCCGGCCGCCGCGCCCCCGCCGCGTCCCGCTGGAAGGCATTGGTGCGCAGCGAGGCCTCGATCAGGTTCTGGAAGCGGCGGATGATGGTGTCCTCGTCCAGCGAGGAGATGGTCTCGAGCTGCCCCGCGACGATCGCGCGCGCCGCCTCCACCGCCTCGGGCCGCCCCGCCGCCTCCGGGTCGTGCAGCGCCTCGAACAGCGCCACCAGCCCGCGCGCCGCCTGCCACTGGGTCACCAGCACCTGCGCGATGTAGCGCTGGGAATGCGAGGTGCCGACCTGGCGCAGATAGCGCGACAGCGCCCGCAGCAGCGCCGCCTCGGTCCAGTCCAGCCCCGCCCGCGTCACCAGCGTGTTGAGCTGGTCGCTCTCGGCCAGCCCGGTCCACACCGCCATGAGGCCCTCTTCCACCGCCTTGCCGCGCGCGGCCACCTCCAGCGGCGTGCCGTCGCTGGTTTCCAGCACCATGTCGTGCAGGTAGCGCTCCACCCCGTCGCGCGGCACGATGGTATAGGTCCGCTCGTCGATGACGCGGAAGCCGAAATGCTCCAGCATCGGCACCCGGTCGCTGAGCGGGATGGCGGTGCCGGCATGGTAGAATTTCAGGCCCAGCGTCCCCTCGGCGCCGGCGCGGTGCCGCAGCCGGATCGCCGTCGCCTCCCCTTCCAGCCCGCGGAACACGCCGATGTCCTCCAGCGCCTCCGCCACCGAGCTGCGCGACTGGTAGGCGGCCGAGAAGGCGTGGCGGAAATCGCTGATCGCGCCGGGGTCGGGCGCGGCGGCGGCCAGCATGTCGGAGAAGTCGCGCGTCAGCGCCTCCACTCCGGCCTCCAGCGTCTGCCGGTCCGGCCGCGGCGTCGGTCCCGAGACCCGGCCGATGATGACGTGCAGCCGCACCAGCTCGCCCTCGGGGAAATGCGGATAGAAGGCCGAGACCCGGCCGTCGTATATATCGGCCAGGTAGCGCGTGATGCGGGCGCGCACCTCCCCGTCGTAACGGTCGCGCGGCACGAAGACGAGGATGGAGACGAAATTGTCGAACCGGTCGATGCGCGGCAGCACCCGCACCCGCGGCCGGTCGTAGAGCCCGGCTATCGCCTCGGCGAATTCGGCGAGCTGGGCCGTGTCGATCTGGAACAATTCGTCGCGCGGATAGCTGTCCAGCGCCCCCAGCAGCGTGCGTCCGGCATGGCCCAGCGGGTCGACGCCCGAGCTGCGCATCACGTCGGCGATCTTGCGGCGGATGAGGGGCACGTCGGTATGCGGCGCGGCCAGCGCCTGGGCGGTATAGAGCCCCACCACGCGCAGCTCGCCCTCTCCCGCGCCGTCCGCGCCGGGCAGCTTGATGCCCACATAGTCCATATGGGCGCGCCGGTGCACCCGCGCCCGCACATTGGCCTTGGTCACCAGCAGCGGCTCGCCGCCCCTGACGAAATCCACCAGCTGCGGCGTGCTCTCCACATAGTCCTGCCCGCTGCGCAGCACCCGGCGCTCCGTGTCGTGCAGGATGCCCAGCCCGCTGCCCTCCACCGGCACCAGCCTGTCGCCGTCGAGCCGGTATTCGCGCATGCCGAGGAAGGTGAAATTGTGCTCGGTCAGCCATTCGAGGAACCGCAGCGCCTCGTCGCGCTGGCCGGCCTTCAGCCGCTTCAGCCCCTGCATCGCCGCCTGCAGCCGCTCCAGCATGGGCTGCCAGTCGGCCACGGCCCGGGCCACCTCGGTCAGCGTCGCCTCGATCTCGCGCACCAGCGCCTCGGTGTCGGCCACCGGGTCGGAGTGGATGTGCAGCACGCTCACCGCGGCGCCGTCCTCGGCCACCACCGCCCCCTGCGCCAGCCGCACCACCGGGTGGGCGAACAGCCGGATCGCCCCGCCCATGGCCCGCAGCGCCGCCAGCGCGCTGTCGACGATGAAGGGCATGTCGGGAGAGATGATGTCGAGCACCAGCGCCTCGCCGGGCCGGGCCGGCGGCGTCACCACGATGCGGGTGGCGGCCGCGCCGCCCGCCACCAGCCGGGCATGGCTTTCCACCAGCGCCGCCAGCAGCGTGTCGGGGTCCTGCCCCGCCAGGTCGTCCGGGTCGATCGCCTTGAGCGCCTGCTTCAGGAACAGCAGCAGGTCCGGCCGGTCCGCCGCGGCGGACCGCGCCCGTTCCAGCATGCCGGCCAGCGTCGTGCGTTGCTCCGCCATGGTCTCGTTCTCCCGACTCGCCCGGCCAGTCTAGGCAGCGGCATCCTGCCTGTCTCCCATCCCTTCGGACCATAGGGGAAGCCGGCGTCATCCCGGTGACGGCGGGGCATGCCGTTGCGCGCCGCGCCCTGAGGCCGGCAAAGCGTTTCTCCCCGCCCGCGCCGGGCAGGACGTTTACATCTTGTTAAACTCTATCGATCTGGTAGTCTTTGGCCAGATGCACATTCCGGGGCGCCCCATGCGCAAGGTCTACCTGCTGGCTTCCTACGCGGCCCTCGCCGCCGCGCTGATCCTCGGCTTCGCCGTCACCGCCCACGCCGGCCCCCTGTTCTAGCCCCTTTCACCTCTCCCCTCGGGGGCGAGGTCGGCGCAAAGCGCCGGGTGAGGGGGCGACAGCCGAACGCCTCGGCAAGCCAAACACAGCGGATGAGTGTCGATTCAGCCTAATGCACCCGCGCCGGCTCCACCGGCAGGGCGGGCCCCTTGCCGATCTTCGGCCCGGCCCAGAACACCACGTAGAGCAGCTCCACCCCGTCCGCATCGGTGATCTCGATGGAGCGGGGCAGGCGGGTTTCCCCGCCTTCGCCGGCGATGCGGTCGATGATCGCCTTGCCCATGCGGGCGGCGTTGTGCTCGGCCGCCTCGAGGTCGGCATGCTCGCTGCCGTCCTCGTCGCGGATCAGCTCGTCGTCGGTGCGGTAGTGGAAGTAGTAACGCGGCACGGTCCTCTCCCGGCGGTCAGGAGAAACGCGGGACGGTCCGGCCGGTTGCCGGCCCGTTCCCTTGAATCGCGGTCAGTCTGGCACTTCGGGAAGGGTCAGTCGACCCCGCCCAGCCCATGATAGCCATGCCGCTGCCACAATAGCGGCCGCAGTCCGGTATGGGTGTCGGCCTCCACCACGGCCCCGGCGAACAGCACATGCGTGCCGGTCTCGACCGCGCCGATCACCTCGCAGTCCAGCGCCGTCACCGCGTCCAGCAGGCGCGGCTGCCCCGAGGGCCAGTGCACCCACCGCCCGATGCCGAAGCGCTTCTCCGCCGGCACGTGCCCGGCGAAGGCGTCGGCCACCGCCGTCTGCCCCTCGGCCAGCATGGCCAGCGAGAATTCGCCGCTCTTGGCGATCAGGTCGGCCAGCCGGCTCATCATGTCGATGGACACCAGCACCGCCGGCGGATTGACCGAGAGCGACATCACCGAGGTGGCCGTCCGCCCCAGCATCTCGTCCCCGCGCCGCGCGCTCACCACGTGCACGCTCGAGGCCATGCCCGCCATGGCGGCGCGGAACTCGGCATTGCCCACCGGCGGGCGGCGGCTCGGGCGCAGCGTCATGCTGTCGGGCAGGTCGAAATCGGGCATGGGGACAGTCATGGCGTGTATTCGCTGGGGGAGCAATGCTCGCGCGGCACTTTGGTCGGCGTCGAGAACGGCCTCGGGCCGCCCGCGGCCCGGCGCGCCGGGTGGCCGGGTCGGGGCGGGATGGTCGGGCATGAATCCGGCCGGGCCTCAGCCCAGATTGGCCTCGGCGAATTCGTAGTTCGCCAGCCGGTCGAGGAAATTGCTC
>Ga0182793_1000691_pt1 | contig 24051 bp, 22 predicted proteins | sample Passage237A_FD_130498 | JGI IMG/M metagenome (GOLD analysis project Ga0182793, IMG submission 130498) | Cellulose adapted compost microbial communities from Newby Island Compost Facility, Milpitas, CA, USA - Passage2 37A (version 2) (version 2) ... | reverse complement strand
GGCCCCGCCGGGGGGCCCCGGGGGGGGGGGGCCCCCGGGGCGGGGGGGGGGGGTGGGCGGGGTGGGGGGGGCCGGGCCCGCCGACGCGCGGAGCCTCGACGAGGTGGTGGCCGAGGCGGTCGCGCGGGTCACCGCGGGCGAGAGGGCCAAGGACGTCGCGACGGACCTCGCGGCGACGACCGGGATCGGCTCGCGCGAGATATACGCGGCCCTGCTGGCGGCGCGAGGGACCTGAGATGAGGGCCGGCGCGTCGGGTCTGGCGGTCGCGGTCGCCGCGTTCGCGCTGGGCTTCGGCGCATCGGCCGCGTGGATGTGGCTGTCGCCGCTGGGGCCCTCCGAGCCGAGCACGTCGCCGACGTCGGCCGCAGCCTCGGCCCTCCAGGCGCCTGCGCCCATCGTCACGCCCAGCCCTGTCCTGCCGCTCGCGACGCCCTCTGCGACCGAGGCGGCAGCGGGCTTCTCGAAGCACGCCTTCCTGCTCGACACCCCCGCCTCGCCGTGGGTCGTCGTCAACAAGCGTCGCCCGCTCGAGCCGCAGGACTACGTCCCGCCGGAGCTGGTCGAGCTCGCGGAGCTGCCGGGAGGCGGCGGCCAATACCTGATCCCCGAGGCGGCCGAGGCCCTGCGCGCCCTCCATGCCGCGGCCGACGCCGAGGGCGCAGGCTTTCGCGTCTCCACGGCGTACCGCTCGTACGAGCGTCAGAGGGAGATCTTCGCCGACTACGTCAGGCGCCTGGGGACCGCGAAGGCGGAGCTCGCGGCGGCGCGGCCCGGCTACAGCGAGCACCAGACCGGACGCGCCGTCGACATCTACACGACGGCGGAATGCAGGCTCAAGCAGTGCTTCGCCGACACGCCCGCTGGCAGGTTCGTCGCGGCCCACGCCCACGAGCACGGGTTCATCGTGCGCTATCCCGAGGGCAAGACGGATGTCACCGGCTACGAGTACGAGCCGTGGCATCTGCGCTACGTGGGCGTCGAGCTGGCCACGGAGATGCACGTGACCGGGCCGTACACGATGGAGGAGTTCTTCGACCTCCCGCCCGCTCCCGACTACCTCGACTGAGGCGCGCTCGACCAGGCGGTGACCAGTGACCGGGGCACCGCCACGGGCGTGCGCCGGGCTGTCACTAGGATTGGCGCCATGTCCCACATCCTGTCGGCGGTCGCGTGGCCCTACGCGAACGGTCCCCGCCACATCGGCCACGTCGCCGGATTCGGCGTTCCCTCCGACGTGTTCAGCCGCTACATGCGCATGGCGGGACACGACGTGCTCATGGTCTCCGGCACCGACGAGCACGGCACGCCCATCCTCGTCCAGGCCGAGCGTGAGGGCGTGAGCCCGCAGGAGCTCGCGGACCGCTACAACCGCGTCATCGTCGAGGACCTCGCCGCGCTGGGACTGTCCTACGACCTCTTCACCCGCACCACGACGGGCAACCACTACCGCGTCGCCCAGGAGATGTTCAAGGCCGTCCACGCGAACGGCTACATGATCGCCCAGACCACGCGCGGAGCGATCTCCCCGTCCACGGGCCGCACCCTGCCCGACCGCTACATCGAGGGCACGTGCCCCATCTGCGGCTACGACGGCGCTCGCGGCGACCAGTGCGACAACTGCGGCAACCAGCTCGACGCGATCGACCTCAAGAACCCGCGCTCGCGCATCAACGGCGAGAAGCCCGAGTTCGTCGAGACCGAGCACTTCTTCCTGGACCTGCCCGCGTTCGAGGAGTCGCTCGCGCAGTGGCTCGGCGCGCGCACCGGCTGGCGCCCGAACGTCCTCAACTTCTCCCTCAACCTGCTCAAGGACATGCGCCCGCGCGCCATGACGCGCGACATCGACTGGGGCATCCCCGTGCCGCTCGAGGGGTGGGAGGGCAACCCCAACAAGCGCCTCTACGTGTGGTTCGACGCCGTCATCGGCTACCTCTCGGCGTCCATCGAGTGGGCACGCCGCTCCGGCGACCCGGAAGCCTGGCGCCGGTGGTGGAACAACCCTGAGGCCCTGTCCTACTACTTCATGGGCAAGGACAACATCACGTTCCACTCGCAGATCTGGCCCGCGGAGCTGCTCGGCGCTAACGGGCGCGGCAGCCGCGGCGGGACGCAGAGCGCGTTCGGCGACCTGCAGCTGCCCACCGAGGTGGTCTCGAGCGAGTACCTCACGATGGAGTCCAGCAAGTTCTCCTCCTCGCGCGGACACGTCATCTACGTGCGCGACATGCTCTCGCGCTACCAGCCCGACGCCCTGCGCTACTACATCGCGGTCGCGGGCCCGGAGACCTCCGACGCCGACTTCACGTGGGCGGAGTTCAAGCGCCGCACGAACGAGGAGCTCGTCGCCGGCTGGGGCAACCTGGTCAACCGCACGGCGACCCTGCTGCACAAGAACGTCGGCGCGATCCCCGAGCTCACCGACCTCACGGACGTGGACCGCGCGGCGCTCGACGCCTCGGCCGCGGGCTTCGACACGGTCGGCCAGCTCATCGGCGCCCAGCGCCAGCGCCAGGCGATCGCGGAGGCGATGCGCATCGTCGGCGACGCGAACAAGTACCTCGCCGACACCGCGCCGTGGAAGCTCAAGAACGAGGACCCGGAGCGCATGAAGACCGTGCTCGGCGTGGCCGCGCAGCTCGTGCGCGACGCCAACACCATGCTCGCGCCGTTCCTGCCCCACAGCGCCCAGCTCGTCCACGAGGCCCTGGGCGGGACCGGCACCTTCGCGCCGATGCCGGTCATCAGCGAGGTCGACGACCTCGACCTCGAGGGGCGCCGGTACCCCATCATCGAAGGCGACTACTCGGCCCAGCACGGCACGTGGCGCCGCCACGACGTCGTGCCCGGCACGCCCATCCCCGCCCCGAGCCCCATCTTCACCAAGCTCGACGACTCGATCGTGGAGGCCGAGCTCGAGCGCATGCGCGGCGAGGACTAGGCATGGGGGACGCCCTGTCATGGCGGTGACGCGCGGCGACTGGGCCCCGGCTCCTGAGCCGCTGCCCGCGCCCGTGGTCGACAACCACTGTCACCTCGACTTCGAGTTCGAGGGCGCGTCCGAGCGCTCCGTCGAGGATCGCCTCGCCGCCGCGGCGGCGGCAGGCGTGGACCGCGTGGTGCAGATCGGCTGCGATCCTGCCTCCGCGCGCTGGACAGCCGACGCCGTCACCCGTTTCCCGCAGATGCTCGGCGGCGTCGCGCTCCATCCCAACGACGCGGCGCGGCTCGCGGCCGCAGGCCAGTACGACGAGGCCTTCGCCGAGATCGCCCGGCTGGCGCGCGGCGAGCGCATCCGCGTGGTGGGGGAGACGGGGCTCGACTTCTTCCGCACTGGCCCGGAGGGACGCGATGCGCAGATCCGGGCCTTCCGCGACCACATCGCGCTCGCCAAGGAGCTGGGCCTCGCCCTCCAGATCCACGACCGCGACGCCCACGAGGCCGTGCTCGAGGTCCTCGACCGCGACGGCGCCCCTGAGCGCACGGTCTTCCACTGCTTCTCCGGCGATGCCGACTTCGCGCGCGCCTGCCTCGAGCGCGGCGCGTACCTGAGCTTCGCGGGGACCGTGACCTTCTCGAACGCGGCGGCGCTGAGGGAGGCCGCCGCGATCACGCCGATCGAGCGCATCCTGCTGGAGACCGACGCCCCCTTCCTCGCCCCCCACCCGCATCGGGGAGCGGCGAACGCCCCGGAGCAGGTGGCGCTCACGGCGAGGGTCGTGGCAACATGCCTGGACGCATCGCTGGATGCCCTGTGCGAGGCCGTCTCGCGCACCAGCGAGGAGCTCTACGGGCCGTGGTGATGGCACGATTCGCGCGCACCATACGTTGCCACCGTTGAGTTTGCACGCCGACGTGCCGATGTGAGACAAAGAAACAGGCACGCTGACGCCTGCCTGCGAAAGGACTGGATGAGCTACCGCATCTTGCCGCCTGAGCCCGGAGGCCGTCGTGACCGACGCCTCCGCGCGGACGCGCGCACCCGCGCGATGCGTCAGGTGGCGGTGTCGGTGGCCCTCGTGAGCCTCGCGGCCGGCACGTTCGCGTCCGAGCAGGCGGAGAGCCTGCTGCGCTCCGCTGAGGCGGCCGAGGCCCTTCCCGCGCACATCGCGCCGGTCGAGGCGGCCGACCCGGTGGTGGAGGTCGTGGTGGAGAGCGCGGAGCAGGAGATCCCCTACAGCTCCGTCGAGACGATCGACCCTGGCGCCCGCAACGGCTCCACCCGCGTGGTCCAGTCCGGCGTCCCCGGTGTCGAGCTCGTCAACTACACGGTGACGATCGTCAACGGCGTCGAGGTGGAGCGCCAGCCCGGCGTCTCCGTCATCCTCCAGGCTCCCCAGGACGAGATCATCGCCGTGGGCTCGCTGGTCATCCCCGAGACGACGCCGGCGGAGCAGGGCTCCAACCGCGAGCTCGGCCAGCGCCTCGCGAGCGAGCTGTACGGCTGGAGCGGCGACGAGTGGCTGTGCCTGGACAACCTGTGGTCGCGCGAGTCCGGCTGGCGTCACACCGCGCACAACCGCTCCACCGGCGCCTATGGCATCCCGCAGGCGCTTCCCGGCGACAAGATGGCCGCGTTCGGCGCCGACTGGGCCACCAACCCCGACCCGCAGATCCGCTGGGGCCTGGCGTACATCGCCGGCCGCTACGGCACCCCGTGCGGCGCGTGGTCTCACTTCACGGCGAAGCGCTGGTACTGAGGTGGCGCGCCTCCTGGGGCCCACGGACATCCGCAACCTCGCCGCGAGCCTGGGCGCGATGCCGACCAAGAAGTGGGGACAGAACTTCGTCGTCGACGCGGGCACCGTTCGTCGCATCGCCCGGGCATCGGGCGTGGGACCGGGCGACCAGGTGCTGGAGATCGGGCCGGGACTGGGCTCGCTGACGCTCGCCCTGCTTGAGACCGGCGCCGACGTGACGGCGATCGAGATCGACCCGCGCCTGGCAGCCGCCCTCCCTCGGACGATCGCCGAGCGCGCGCCGGAGGACGCCGAGCGCCTCACCGTCATCCCCGCCGACGCGCTCACCGTCCGCGAGCTCGCCGCGCCGCCGCAGGCGGTGGTGGCCAACCTGCCCTACAACGTGGGCGTGCCGATCCTGCTGCACCTGCTCGCGACCTTCCCGAGCATCGCGCGCGCCCTCGTCATGGTGCAGGCCGAGGTGGCCGACCGCCTGTGCGCGGCGCCCGGCTCCCGCACCTACGGCGTGCCGTCGGCCAAGTGCGCGTGGTACGGCTCTGCGCGCCGCGCCGGGGACATCGGGCGGGCGGCGTTCTGGCCCGTGCCGCGCGTCGACAGCGCGCTCGTGCTGCTCGAACGCGGCGACCCGCCGCGCACCACCGCCACCCGCGACCAGGTCTTCGCCGTCGTCGACGCGGCCTTCGCCCAGCGCCGCAAGGCCTTGCGCGGGGCGCTCGCGGACGTGGCGGGATCGCCTGCCGCCGCCGAGGAGGCGCTGCGCGCCGCAGGCGTCGACCCGCTCACCAGGGGAGAGCAGCTGGGCATCGCCGACTTCGCGCGCATCGCGGAGGCCATCGTCGCCCAGGGCGCCGCATCCCTCCCGCAGCGCCGGGGCGCGTGACACGATAGGCCCATGAGCGGGCGGGCGGTTCGGGTGCGTGCACCCGGCAAGGTCAATCTGCAGCTCGCCGTGGGGCCGGTGGGCCAGGACGGATTCCACCCGCTCGCGACCGTCTTCCAGGCCGTCGACCTCTACGAGACCGTCACCGCCGTCGTGCGCGACGACGACCAGATCCCCCTCGCCGTCGACGCCGTCCCCGTCCTCGCAGGCAGCCTCGACGGCGTCCCGCTCGACCAGTCCAACCTCGCATGGCAGGCCGCCCTCGCCGTGCGCGACCGCTTCGGGGTGGACGCGGGCGTCGACCTGCACATCCTCAAGGGCGTCCCGGTCGCGGGCGGCATGGCGGGGGGCAGCGCCGATGCGGCCGCCGCCGTGGTCGCGTGCACGGAGGCGTGGGAGGTGGGGGCCAGCCGCGCCGACCTGCACGAGCTGTGCTCGATGCTCGGCTCCGACGTGCCGTTCTCGCTGCACGGCCACACGGCCGTGGGCATGGGCAGGGGAGACCAGCTGTCGCCCGCGATGACGCGCGGCGAGTACCACTGGGTCTTCGCGGTCCGCCACGGCGGGCTGTCCACCCCCGCGGTCTTCCGGGAGTTCGACCGCCTGGCCCAGGCGAGCGCCGTCCCGCAACGGCCGGAGATCGACCCCGACGTCATGCGCGCGCTGTCGCTCGGAGACCCTGCGCTCCTGGGCCGCGCGATGTCCAACGACCTGCAGCGAGCGGCGCTGTCGCTCGAGCCCTCGCTCGAGCGCACGCTCGACGCAATGCGCGAGGCCGATGCGCTGGGCGCCATCGTCTCCGGCTCCGGCCCCACCGTGGCGGGCCTGGCGCGCTCGCGGCAGCATGCGCTCGCGATCGCCGCCCATGTCCAGGCGGTCAAGGCCGCTGACGCGACCTTCTGCGCCACCGGCCCCGCGCCGGGCGCCGTCATCCTCGAGGACGGCTGAGCGGCGCCTGCCGCGCGGAGCGCGTCGGGAGCGCTGCCGGGCGCGCGTCGTCAGCTCGGCGCCGGGCCCTCAGCGCTGCTGAGCGCGCAGGGCGTCGCGGATCTCGGTGAGCAGCTCGATCTCCGTGGGCCCGGCAGGAGTCTCCTCCTCCTTGCGCTTGCGGCGCTCGGCCAGCTTGTTCATCGGCATGACGATCACGAAGTACACCGCCAGGGCGATGGTGAGGAACGAGAAGACGGCCTGCAGGATCAGGCCCAGCTGGAACTCCCCTCGGCCGATGGTGAAGTTGCCGATGCCCGTCAGGTCCGGCTCGCCGAAGATGGCGCCGATGAGCGGGCTGATGAAGCCCGCGACGATCGCGTCGACCACCGCCGTGAACGCGAGGCCCATGACGATGCCGATCGCCATCTCGATCGCATTGCCGCGAGCGATGAAGTCCTTGAAACCCTGGATCATGCTGTGCCTCCCGGTGTGCCTGGGGCGCGACGGTGCGCCTTGCGCCACGATAAGGCTGTCGGGCGCTGGCGGCTCGTCGAACGACCGAGCCCGCTAGCCCTCGTCGGTGAGCATGGGCCTGCGCTCGAGCGAGGACAGGCCGTTCCACGCGAGGTTGACCAGGTGTGCGGCCACGATGTGCTTCTCCGGCTGCTGGTCCTCCGCCCAGTGCTGGCCGGTGAGCGCGACCATGCCCACGAGCATCTGCGAGTAGATGGGCGCGGCGGACGCGTCGAGGCCGCGGCGGCTGAACTGCTGCGCGATGAGCCCTTCCACCTGCGTGGCGACGTCGCCGATGAGCGAGTAGAAAGTGCCCGTGGCCTGGGCGACGGGGGAGTCGCGCACGAGGATGCGGAAGCCGTCCGGCGAGTTCTCGATGTAGCTCAGGAGCGCGAGAGCGGCGCGCTCGACGATGCGCTTGGGGTGGCCGCGCGAGCTGATCGCGGTGCTCAACGCGGTCAGGAGCGTCTGCACCTCACGGTCGACGATGACGGCGTACAGGCCCTCCTTGCCGCCGAAGTGCTCGTACACGACGGGCTTGGAGACATCGGCGCGGGCCGCGATCTCCTCGACCGAGGTGCCCTCGAAGCCCTTCTCGGCGAACAGCGCACGACCGACCTGGACCAGCTGCTCACGCCGCTGGTGAGCGGTCATGCGCGGTCGGGGGCTGCGCTTGGGATCCTCGGTCACAGACATAGTCTGCCCGCCCGCCTGGCAGAATGAGGCCGCTGGAGCAGGCGCTCCCGTGATCCGCTCTGGTGTAACGGCAGCACGCAGGCCTTTGGAGCCTCGCAGTCTAGGTTCGAATCCTAGGGGCGGAACAGCGCCGCCGAGCCTCGGTAGACTTTCCTCGCGGGCGGGCCGTGTCCGCCGGACCGAAGGGATGCAGGTGAGCCAGAGCGCATCGGTCGCCGTCATGATCCTCGCTGCTGGCGAAGGAACGCGCATGCGTTCGGCCACACCCAAGGTGATGCATCGCATCGGCGGGCGGTCGCTCCTCCACCATGCGATCCACGCCGCGCGCGGCGTCGGGCCCAGCCGCATGGTCGTCGTGGTCCGCCACGAGCGTGATCGCGTCGCGGCCCACGTCCAGGAGTTCGCGCCCGAGGCGCTCATCGCCGACCAGGACGAGATCCCCGGCACCGGCCGCGCCGTGTGGTGCGGCCTGGGCGTCCTCGACGCCACGGCCATGGCCGCGGCCGTGGCACGCGGCGAGGTCGAGCGCGGCCAGGCCTCCCAGGCGGCCCTCGACGGCATCGTCCTCGTCACCTCCGGCGACGTCCCGCTCGTGACGGCCGACCTGCTGCGCTCGCTCGTCGACGCCCACCGCGCAGAGGGCAACGCCGTGACCCTCGTCTCCGCGGTGCGCTCCGATCCCGCCGGGTACGGCCGCATCGTGCGCGACGCGTCCGGCGCCGTCGCCGCGATCGTCGAGCACAAGGACGCCACACCGGAGCAGCTCGCCATCCAGGAGGTCAACGCCGGCCTGTACGCCTTCGACGCCGCGACGCTGCGCGAGGCGCTCCAGAGCCTCAGCGCGGAGAACGCCGCCGGTGAGCTGTACCTGACCGACGTCGTCGCCATCGCGCGTGCGGCCGGCAAGCGGGTGGGCGCCGTCGTCGCGCCCGATGCCACCGCGGTGGAGGGCGTCAACGACCGGCTTCAGCTCGCGGCGGCGGGCGCGCAGCTCAACTGCGCCACGCTCGAGGCGTGGATGCGCGAGGGCGTGACCGTCGTCGACCCGAACACGACGTGGGTGGACTCGACGGTGACGCTCGCCCGCGACGTCACCCTGCTGCCCGGCACCCAGCTGCACGGAGCCACCGTCGTGGGGGAGGGCGCGTGCATCGGACCGGACACGACGCTCACCGACGTGGAGGTCGGTCCCGGCGCGGAGGTCGTGCGCTCGCACGGCTCGCAGGCCGTCATCGGCGCGGGCGCGTCCGTGGGACCCTTCGCGTACCTGCGTCCCGGCACCCGGCTCGGCGCGAACGGCAAGATCGGCGCGTTCGTGGAGACCAAGAACGCGAGCATCGGCGACGGCTCCAAGATCCCGCACCTGAGCTACGTGGGCGACGCGACGATCGGCGTGGGCACGAACATCGGCGCGGCGACGATCTTCGTCAACTACGACGGCGTGAACAAGAACCACACGACCGTGGGCGACCACGTCCGCATCGGCTCCGACAACACGCTCATCGCGCCGCTGACCATCGGCGACGGGGCGTACACGGGCGCCGGCACGACCGTCCGGCACGACGTCCCGCCGGGCGCTCTCGCCATCAACTCGTCGCCCCAGCAGAACGTCCCCGGCTGGGTGGCGCGCCGGCGTCCCGGCACCCCGAGCGCCGAGGCCGCCGAACGGGCGAACTCACGGGCTGAGCAGATATCGTCATCACAGGACATCGACGCATCGGGAGAGTCATGAGCACCGAGATCACCCGCCCCGGCGAGCGTCGCATGGTCATCGCGAGCGGTCGGGCCCACCCCGAGCTCGCCGAGGGGGTCGCGCGAGAGCTCGGCATCGACCTCCTGCCCACCACGGCGTACACCTTTGCGAACGGCGAGCTGTACGTGCGCTTCGGCGAGAGCGTGCGCGGCGCCGATGCCTTCGTCCTGCAGTCGCATGCGGCGCCCATCAACGAGTCGATCATGGAGCAGCTGATCATGGTCGACGCGATGAAGCGCGCGTCCGCCAAGTCGATCACCGTGGTCATGCCGTGCTACGGCTACGCGCGCCAGGACAAGAAGCATCGCGGCCGCGAGCCCATCTCGGCCCGTCTCATGGCGGACCTGTTCAAGACCGCCGGCGCGGACCGCATCATGGCCGTCGACTTGCACACCTCGCAGATCCAGGGCTTCTTCAACGGCCCCGTGGACCACCTGTGGGCCATGCCGATGCTCGCGCAGTACGTGCGCACGCGCGTCGCTCCCGACAACCTCACCATCGTCTCGCCCGATGCGGGCCGCGTGCGCCTGGCCGACCAGTGGTCGGACCACATGGGCGCCCCGCTCGCGATCATCCACAAGCGCCGCGACCCCAACGTGCCCAACCAGGTCAAGGTGCACGAGCTCGTCGGCGAGGTCGAGGGCCGCACGTGCGTGCTCGTCGACGACATGATCGACACCGGCGGCACCATCGCCCAGGCAGCTGCGGCGCTGTTCGACAACGGCGCCAAGGACGTCCTCGTCGCCTCGACGCACGGACTCCTCTCCGGCCCTGCCGTCGAGCGCCTGCGCGACTCCGGCATCTCCGAGGTCGTCGTGACGGACTCGCTGCCCATCCCCGAGGAGAAGCGATTCGAGCAGCTCACGGTGCTGTCGATCGCGCCGCTCATCGCGCGAGCGGTGCGCGAGGTCTTCGACGACGGCTCCGTGACGAGCCTCTTCAACGGCCACGTCTGAGCCCTCGGTCGCCGACCCCTCCGCGGCACGCTTCCGGACGCCCTCCGCGCCGCCGTCTCCCCTGCTGCCGCCCGTCGTTTCCACTGGTGAATGTGACCACAGTGACGCCTGAGACGGGAGGGGTCGTCACATCGGTCCCGTGAGCCCTTGTCGTCACATTCGCCAGTGGGAACGATGCCCACAGTGGGAACGATGCAGGGCACCATGCAGTGGGCACGATGTGGTGGAGACGATGCAGCGGAGGGGCGCGGGCGCTGGGGGTCGGCGCTCCTGTACACTTGACGGGTTCCTCGGCGAGGCTGGCACTCAGAGGCTGGCGTGATCGACGCGGCGGTGCTGTGAAGCCTGCCTTGCCCTGGCTCCAGACCGCACTACCGAGGAGAGACCCCCATGTCTGACCAGCTCAAGCTCGCCGCCGAGCCGCGCACCGAGTTCGGCAAGGGCGCCGCCCGCCGCGCCCGCGCCGCCGGCAAGATCCCCGCCGTCCTCTACGGCCACGGCTCCGAGCCCGTCCACGTCCTGCTTCCCGGCCACGACACGATGATGGCCCTCAAGCACCCCAACGCCCTCCTCACCATCGAGCTGGGCAAGGACAGCGAGCTCGCCATCGCCAAGGACGTCCAGCGCGACCCGGTGAAGCGAGTCATCGAGCACGTCGACCTGCTCATCGTCAAGAAGGGCGAGAAGATCACGGTCGACGTCCCCGTCCACCTCGTGGGCGAGTCCTTCTCCGGCACCATCGCGATGCTCGAGCACTCGACGCTCCAGGTGGTCGCCGAGGCGACGCACCTGCCGGAGGTCATCGAGGTCTCGATCGAGGGCCTCGAGGACGGCGCCAAGATCCACGCGGGCGAGGTCAAGCTCCCCGCCGGCGTCGAGCTCGCGACCGACCCCGAGGCGCTCGTCGTGGCGATCACGACCCCGCGCAGCTCTTCCGAGTCGACTGAGGAGGCTGGCGAGGGCGAGGCTCCGGCCGCCGCCGAGCCCGCCGCGGAGGCTGCCTCCGACGAGGCCGCCGAGTAGCCTCACAGCGTCACGCGCGCCCGGCCGTCGTTCGCGACGAGCCGGGCGCGCCGCTGTGGGGGCGCGCTGGTGTGGGGGCGCGCTGCTGTGGGGGCGCGCTGCTGTGGGGGCGCGCTGCTGTGGGGGCGCGCTGCTGTGAGGGCGCGCTGCTGTGCAGGCGCGCCGCGGAGCAGGCCCCGCGCCCGAGGTCGCTCCCTGAGCGATGCGCGGGCGCACCACGCGGCCGGTGGCCGCGCCCGCCCGCTACCTGACATCATCGACGTGGCGCCCGACGCGCCGGAGAGGACATCGTGACCGCGCTCATCATCGGCCTGGGAAACCCAGGCGACGAGTACGCGACGACGCGCCACAACGCGGGCTTCATGGTCGCCGACGAGCTGGCGACGCGCGCGGGCGCGAAGTTCGGCGTCGACAAGCGATCGCGCGCGCTCACGGCGTCGATGCGCCTGGGCGGGCCGGGCGCGGACGGCATCCCCATCGTCGTGGGCAAGCCGATGTCGTACATGAACCGCTCGGGCGGCCCCACGTCGACCCTCGCCAAGTACTACGGGGTCGCTCCCACGGACATCGTCGTCATCCACGACGATCTCGACCTGCCGTTCGGCACCATCCGCCTCAAGCGCGGCGGCGGCTCCGGCGGGCACAACGGCCTCAAGGACCTCGCCAAGGCGCTCGGCGGACCCGACTTCATCCGGGTGAGGGTCGGCATCGGGCGTCCGCCCGACCGCCAGGACCCGGCCGACTTCGTCCTCAGGCCCTTCTCCGCCGCGGAGCGCAAGGAGCTCGACCTCATCGTCTCCGAGGCGGCCGATGCCGTCCTGGACGTCCTCGCCGTGGGTCTGGAGGCGGCGCAGCAGAAGTGGCATTCGCCCTCCTAGGAGCGCCAGCAGTGGACAGGCGCGCGGGGGCCATGCTTACGATCGGCCCAGCGCACCGATGCGCGTCCGCAGGCGGACGCCGGCGGAAGCGCAGGCAGCCACACGCGAGGAGGTGCACATTGGTCGAGCCGTCCGGAACATGGCGAATCCCCGGTGTGGAGCGCGGCTTCTCCGCCGCCCTCTTCGACCTTGACGGCGTCCTCACGCCCACGGCCGCTCTCCACCAGGAGGCGTGGCGGCTGCTCTTCCAGCGCTGGTTCGAGAGCCACGGCATCGTCCCGCCGTACACCGACGACGACTACTTCGAGCATGTGGACGGCAGGCCGCGCTACGACGCGGTGAGGACGGTGCTCGCGTCGCGCGGGGTCGAGATACCGGAAGGCAGCCCCGACGACGAGCCCGGCGCGCAGACCGTGTGCGGCCTGGGCAACCTCAAGGACGCCGACTTCATGGAGGCGCTGCGCACGCGCGGCATCGAGGCGTACGCGGGCTCCGTGGCGCTCCTGGACGTGCTCGCCGCCCTCGACGTGGGCAGCGCCGTCGTGTCGAGCTCGCGCAACGCGATCCCCGTCCTCGAGGCGGCCGGGCTGGGAGGGCGGTTCGGCGCGATCGTGGACGGCATCGTCGCGGAGGACGAGGGCCTGCCGGGCAAGCCTGCGCCGGACACCTTCCTGCATGCCGCCGACCTGTTGCACGTCCCCGCGGCCGATGCCGTGGTCGTCGAGGACGCCCTCTCGGGCGTCGCGGCCGGTCGGGCCGGCGGCTTTGGGCTCGTCGTGGGCGTGGACCGCGGCGCCGGCGCCCGAGACCTCCTCGACGCCGGCGCGGACCTCGTCGTCGACGACCTGGCCCTGCTGGTGGCGCCATGAGGGCGTTCCAGCGCACCGCGGGCGACACCTCGACGCCCGACTACATCGACCGGCTTCGCTTCCCCGCGCACCCGTGGCGCATCATCGAGACCCGCTTCGACATGGCCGACCTGGGCACCACGGAGTCTCTGTTCGCGGTGGGCAACGGCTACCTCGGCCTGCGCGGCAACGTCTCCGAGGGCCACGACGCGTACGCCCACGGCACCTTCATCAACGGCTTCCACGAGACCTGGCCCATCCGTCACGCGGAGGAGGCCTACGGCTTCGCGCGCACCGGCCAGACCATGGCGAACGTCCCCGACCCCAAGACGATGCGCCTGTACGTCGACGACGAGCCGCTGCGGCTGTCCACGGCGGACCTCGAGCGCTACGAGCGCGTGCTCGACATGGAGGCCGGCGTCCTCACGCGCGACCTCATCTGGCGCACGCCCGCGGGCAACCGCGTCAAGGTGTCGACCAAGCGGCTCGTGTCCTTCACCCATCGGCACGTGGCGCTGCTGACATACGAGGTGACGCTGCTGGACGGCGCCGCCCCCGTCGCGATCTCCTCGCACCTGATCAACCGCGCCGGCGGGATCGACGAGTACCGCGCGAACCCCACGCCTCACAAGGCCTTCGACCCCCGCCGGGCGGAGCAGCGCGACGAGCGCGTGCTCATCCCGCGCATGCGCGACGGCGACAGCCGGCGTGCGGTGCTGGGCTACGAGTGCGCGAACTCGGGGATGACGATCGCCGTCGCGACCGAGCACGCCTTCGCCTGCGACGCGGAGGTGATCGAGACGGTCGAGGTGCGCGACGACTATGCCAAGCACACCTTCGAGACGAACCTCCTGCCGGGCCAGACCCTCAGCGTGTCCAAGGTGGTGGCGTACCACACCTCGCACTCGGTCCCCCCGCGCGAGCTCGCGGACCGCTGCCATCGCACCCTCAACCGCGTCATCAACGAGGGCGTCGACCGGCTCTTCGACGATCAGCGGACGTGGCTCGCCGACTTCTGGGCCAAGTCGGACGTCGAGGTCGCCTCGGGCGACGAGGGGCTCCAGCAGGCGATCCGCTTCAACCTGTTCCAGCTCGCGCAGGCGGGCGCGCGCGCCGACGGCATGGGCATCCCTGCCAAGGGCGTCACCGGCTCGGGATACGGCGGCCACTACTTCTGGGACACCGAGATCTACGTGGTGCCGTTCTTCGTCTACACGAATCCCGAGGCGGCCCGGAACGCCCTGCGCTTCCGCTACCGCATGCTCCCCTTGGCGCGCCAGCGCGCCGCGGAGCTCGCCCAGCACGGCGCGCTCTACCCGTGGCGCACCATCAACGGCGAGGAGGCATCGGCGTACTACGCGGCAGGCACCGCCCAGTACCACATCGACGCGGACATCGCGTATGCCATCGACAAGTACGTGCGCGCCACCGGCGATGACGACTTCATGGCCCGCGAGGGGGTGGACATCCTCGTGGAGACCGCGCGCATGTGGGCGGACCTGGGCTTCTGGCGCACGGCCAAGGGGGAGAAGCCGTCGTTCCGCATCCACGGCGTGACCGGGCCCGACGAGTACACGACGGTGGTCAACGAGAACCTCTACACGAACGTCATGGCCCGCTTCAACCTGCGCGCGGCGGTCAGGGCAGTGCGGCACCTCGAGGAGCTGTGGCCCGACGAGCACGAGCGGATGGTGGCACGGCTCGGCCTGCAGCCCGAGGAGCTCGTCGAATGGGAGCGGGCGGCCGACGGCATGGCGATCCTGTGGGACGACGCGCTGGGCATCCACCCGCAGGACGCCCTGTTCAACCAGCGCGAGGTGTGGGATCTGGCGAACACGCCCTCGGACAAGCGCCCGCTGCTGCTGCACTTCCACCCGCTCGTCATCTATCGCTTCCAGGTCCTCAAGCAGGCCGATGTGGTCCTCGCCCTGTTCCTCCAGGGCGACGAGTTCACGCCCGAGGAGAAGAAGGCCGACTTCGACTACTACGACCCGATCACCACCGGCGACTCGACGCTCTCGGGCGCCGTGCAGGCGATCATCGCAGCGGAGGTCGGCTACCACGAGCTGGCCCTGCGCTACTTCTGGGACAGCGTCTTCATGGACCTGGGCGACCTGCACGGCAACACGTCGGAGGGCATCCACGTGGCATGCGCGGGAGGAGTGTGGGCCGCGCTCGTGCACGGCTTCGGCGGCCTGCGTGATCACGGCGAGGTGCTGCGATTCGACCCGCGCCTGCCCGAGAGATGGGAGTCGCTGACGTACCGCATCACCCACCGCGGCACGCGGGTGCGCGTCACCGTCACCCAGGAGGCGGTCTCCTTCGCCGTCGAGGCGGGGGCCGGCATGACCCTCGACGTCCGCGGCAAGCGCGTCTCCGTGACGCATGCCCAGGAGGTCGTCATGCCGCTGGCGCACCAGGGCCCGCGCATCCCCGGCGGCCCCACGGTCGACGACATCCACGGCTCGCTGCGCGAGGACGGCTCGGTCATCACGGCCTCCCTGCCCGCCAACGTCGCCGGCTCCGAGCCCGGCGTCGCCGCGGTGACGACCGAGCCGAGCGCCTGACGCCGCGGGGCGCGGCCGGCTGGCGATCAGGAGGGCCTGCGCGGCCAGGTGCCGTCCGGCAGGCCTCAGCCCTCGGGTCCGGGGCTGATCGTGTGCGCGCTCTCATGGCGGGATCCCCTGCACGCAGGCGCGGTCTTGTGCTTTCGCATGTTAGCGGTAACATTTCGCGTGGGGCCGAGCCGCCGCTGACGGCGTCGGCCGCTGGGTTTCGAGTGTCCGATCTCAAGGGGGAGATCACATGAAGCGTTGGAAGAGCATGGTGCGCCTCGGCGCCGCCGCGATCATCACGGCTCTGGGCCTGGCGGCCTGCTCCGCGCCGGAGCCCGTGCTGACCGCGCCCACCACGCAGGCGCAGCGCGACCCCGGCGACCTCATCCGCGTGGGCTTCGTGGCCGTCGGCCCGGAGGGCGGCTGGCGCGAGGCCAACGAGCAGGACATCATCCGCACCTTCTCTGAGGAGAACGGCTTCAACCTCACCTACGCGCCCGCGACCAACCTGTCGCACAACTCGCAGGTCGACGCGTTCCACATCTTCCTCGACGACGAGGACATCGACGTCATCCTGCTGTCGCCCGTCCAGAGCGAGGCGTGGGACCAGCCGCTCGTGCGCGCCCAGATCGCGGGGGTGCCCGTGATCCTGCTGGACCGTGGTATCGACACCGCGGCGGAGAACCTCTACGTCACCCGCATCGCCCCCGACAACGTCGCCGTCGCCTCCGCCGCGGCCCAATGGGCGGCCCAGGAGTTCCCCAACGGAGCGGTCTACCTCACGCTCGAGGGACCGGCCGGAGCGTCCGTGGTGGCAGAGCGCAACCTCGGCTGGGACGCGGTCATCTCGCAGCGCCCGGGCTTCGTGGAGTACGCCGCGCGCTCGGCCAACTGGTCTGCTGAGCAGGCGACCGCGATCGTCGCCGAGACTCTGGCGGAGAGCGACAACGGAATCCAGCTGATCTTCGCGCACAATGACGAGATGGGACTCGGCGCGGCGGACGCCGTCGAGGCGGCCGGCCTGGTCCCAGGAAAGGACATCAAGATCATCACGATCGACGGCACCTTCATCGCGCTCGAGGCGCTCTCGCGCGGTCGGCTGAACTTCGTCGCGGAGTACAACCCGCTGTTCGGCAAGACCGCGCTCGAGGTCGTGCGGAAGGTCCTCGCGGGACAGCCCGTCGAGCGTGAGATCGTGGTGCCCTCGGCAACGTTCGGCTCCCCTGAAGAGGCGTACGACGCGCTGCCGTCGCGGCTGTACTGATCACCCCAGAAAGGAACCTGAGTGACTGACAAGCAGGGCGAAGAGGCCTACGTCATCGGCGTGGACTTCGGCACGCTGTCCGGGCGTGCGGTCGTGGTCCGTGTCTCCGATGGCGCGGAGCTCGGCACCGCCGTCCACGAGTACCCCCACGCGGTCATGGACACGACGCTCGCGGCGAGCGGCGCGGCCCTGCCCCCCGAGTGGGCCCTGCAGGATCCGGAGGACTATCGCGAGGTCCTGCGCACGGCCGTCCCGGGCGCCATCGCCGATGCCGGCATCGACCCCGCCAAGGTCATCGGCATCGCGACCGACTTCACCGCCTCGACGCCCTTGCCCGCCCTCGCCGACGGCACCCCGCTGTGCGAGATCGAGGAGTTCCGCGAGCGCCCTCACGCCTACGTCAAGCTGTGGAAGCACCACGCCGGCCAGGGCCAGGCTGACCGCATCAACGCCCTCGCACACGAGCGCGGCGAGCCGTGGATCAAGCGCTACGGCGGCTTCATCTCCTCCGAGTGGGAGTACGCCAAGGCCCTCCAGCTCCTCGAGGAGGACCCGGAGATCTACGAGCGCATGGACCACTGGGTCGAGGCGGCGGACTGGATCGTGTGGCAGCTGTGCGGCGAGTACGTCCGCAACGCCTGCACGGCCGGCTACAAGGGCATCTACCAGGACGGTCAGTACCCTAGCGAGGACTTCGAGGCGGCGCTGAACCCGGCGTTCCGCGGCTTCGCCCAGACCAAGCTGGCCCACCGCATCGGCCAGCTGGGAGAGCGCGCGGGCGGTCTGACCGCCCAGGCGGCGGAGTGGACCGGGCTGCCGGAGGGGATCGCCGTCGCCGTCGGCAACGTCGACGCGCACGTCGCCCTGCCGGCCGCGAAGGCCGTCAAGCCCGGCCAGCTCACGGCGATCATGGGCACCTCGACGTGCCACATCATGAACTCCGACATCCTGGCCGAGGTGCCGGGCATGTGCGGCGTCGTCGACGGCGGCGTCATCGCCGGCCTGTACGGCTACGAGGCCGGCCAGTCCGGCGTGGGCGACATCTTCGCCTGGTACGTCAAGAACCAGGTGCCGGCACGCTACTACGAGGAGGCGCAGGCGGCAGGGCTCTCGATCCACCAGCACCTGACGAACCTCGCGTTCCAGGAGCCCGTGGGCGCCCACGGCCTGGTGGCGCTCGACTGGCACAACGGCAACCGCTCCGTGCTCGTCGACACCGCCCTGTCGGGCCTCATCGTGGGCCAGACCCTCGCGACCCGCGCCGAGCAGGGCTACCGCGCGCTGCTCGAGTCGACGGCGTTCGGCACCCGCGTCATCGTCGAGGCCTTCCGCAGCTCGGGCGTGCCGGTGACGGAGTTCATTGCCACCGGCGGCCTCATCAGGAACCCGCAGCTCATGCAGATGTACGCCGACGTGCTGCGCCTGCCCATCTCCGTGAGCGGCTCCGCCCAGGGCCCCGCGCTCGGCTCCGCGATCCACGCGGCCGTCGCCGCGGGCGCGTACTCCTCGGTCGTGGAGGCGGCCGAGGTCATGGGCCGCGTCGAGCGCGACGTGTACCAGCCCATCGAGGCCAACGCCGATGCGTACGACCGGCTCTTCGCGGAGTACGTCGAGCTCCACGACTACTTCGGCCGCGGCGCCAACGACGTCATGAAGCGCCTCAAGGCGCTGCGCAAGGAGGTCCTCTCGTGAGCGGCTTCAGCGCCGAGGTCCAGGCCGCGATCGACGCGGTCCGCGAGGACATCGCGAAGCTCCACGCCGAGCTTGTGCGCTACGAGCTCGTCGTGTGGACGGGCGGCAACGTCTCGGGCCGCGTCCCCGGTGCGGACCTCTTCGTCATCAAGCCCTCTGGCGTGAGCTACGACGAGCTCGCTCCCGACAACATGATCCTGTGCGACCTCGACGGCAACGTCATCCCGGGCACCCCGGGAAGCGAGCGCAACCCGTCGTCGGACACGGCGGCCCACGCCTACGTGTACCGGCACATGCCCCACGTCGGCGGCGTGGTGCACACCCACTCCACGTACGCGACGGCGTGGGCCGCGCGCGGCGAGGAGATCCCGTGCGTGCTCACCGCCATGGCCGATGAGTTCGGCGGCCCCATCCCCGTGGGGCCGTTCGCGATCATCGGCGACGACTCCATCGGGCGCGGCATCGTCGCGACCCTCACGGGGCACCGCTCGCGCGCGGTGCTCATGCAGAACCACGGCGTCTTCACCATCGGCAAGGACGCGAAGGACGCCGTGAAGGCCGCCGTGATGTGCGAGGACGTCGCGCGCACGGTCCACATCGCCCGGCAGGCGGGCGACCTCATCCCTATCCCGCAGGATGCGATCGACGCGCTGTTCGACCGCTACCAGAACGTCTACGGACAGTCCACCAAGGAGCAGTGACCACATGACCAGCCGCAACGTGGTGCCGGACCTCGGCGCCTTCGAGATCTGGTTCGCCACCGGCAGCCAGCACCTGTACGGTCCCGAGACTCTCGCGCAGGTCGCCGAGCAGTCCCAGCAGGTGGTCGCGCTTCTCAACGGCTCGGACGAGGTGCCCGTGACCATCGTCTGGAAGCCCGTCCTCACCGACTCCGACGCCATCCGTCGCCTCATGCTCGAGGTCAACGCTCACGACAACGTGCTGGGCGTCATCACCTGGGCGCACACGTTCAGCCCTTCCAAGATGTGGATCAAGGGCCTCGACGTGCTGCGCAAGCCGCTGCTGCACCTGCACACGCAGGCGAACGTCGCGCTCCCGTGGGGAGAGATCGACTTCGACTTCATGAACCTCAACCAGGCCGCCCACGGCGACCGCGAGCCCGCCTACATCCAGACCCGCATGGGCGTCCCGCGCTCGACCGTCGTGGGCCACGCCTCTGACCCGGCCGTCGCCAAGGGCGTCGGCACGTGGGCACGCGCCGCGGCAGGCGTGTGGGCCACGCGCAACCTCAAGCTCGCCCGCTTCGGCGACAACATGCGCTACGTCGCTGTCACCGAGGGCGACAAGACCGAGGCGGAGATCCGCCTGGGCGTCGAGGTCAACACGTGGGGCGTCAACGAGCTCGCCGACGCGGTCCACGCCGCCTCGGACGCCGAGGTCGCCGAGCTGGTCCAGGAGTATCTCGACCTGTACGACGTCGACGAGGATCTGCGTCCGGGAGGCGCGCGCGCCGAGTCGCTCGAGTACGGTGCCCGCATCGAGCTGGGCCTGCGCTCGTTCCTCGAGGCCGGCGGCTTCACCGCCTTCACCACGTCCTTCGAGGACCTGGGCGCGCTGCGTCAGCTGCCCGGCCTCGCGGTCCAGCGCCTCATGGCCGACGGCTACGGCTTCGGCGCCGAGGGCGACTGGAAGACGGCCGTCCTGGTGCGCGCTGCCGCCGTCATGGGCGCAGGGCTTCCCGGCGGCGCCTCGCTCATGGAGGACTACACGTACCACCTGGAGCCGGGCAAGGAGCTCATCCTCGGCGCCCACATGCTTGAGGTGAACCCAGCCCTGTCCAGCGCCAAGGCGAGGCTCACGATCGCCCCGCTCGGCATCGGCGGCAAGGAGGACCCGGTGCGCCTGGTCTTCACGGCCGACGCCGGTCCCGCCGTCGTGGTCGCGATGTCCGACATGCGCGAGCGCTTCCGCCTCGTGGCGAACGTCGTCGACAACGTGCCGCTGCCCGAGCCGATGCCGAACCTGCCCGTGGGCCACGCCGTGTGGAGCCCGCGTCCGGACTTCCGCACGTCGGCCCACGCGTGGCTGCTGGCGGGCGCCGCGCACCACACGGTCATGACCAACCAGATCGGCATCGAGGGGTTCCGCGAGTTCGCCCGCCTCGCCCAGATCGAGCTGCTGGTCATCGACGAGGACACCACGGTGCCTGCGTTCGAGAAGGAGCTGCGCGCCAACGCCGCGTACTACCGTCTGGCTCAGACGCTCTAGTCGCCGCAGGCGCTTCTCAGATTCCGGTAGGGGAACCGGTAGGGGGACGGGCCGTCGGGGACGATCGCAAGGTCGGCCCCGGCGGCCCGTGCTTTCGTGCGCGGCGTGCGGCGCTCAGCGGTGCAGGATGCGTGCGAGGAACTCGCGCGTCTCTGGCAGCTGCGGGCTGTCGAAGATCTGCTCGGGCGTGCCCTGCTCATGGATGCGGCCGTTGTGCATGAAGACGACGCGGTCCGCCACGGAGCGCGCGAAGGCCATCTCGTGGGTCGCCATGAGGATGGTGGCGCCGGCGGCCTTGAGATCGCGCACCATGTCGAGCACCTCGCCCACGAGCTGCGGGTCGAGCGCGCTCGTGATCTCGTCGAGCAGGAGCAGCTCGGGGTCGGTGAGGATGGCGCGGACGATCGCGACCCGCTGCTGCTGGCCGCCGGAGAGCCGGTCCGGGTAGGCGTCCAGCTTGTCGCCCAGGCCGATCTTCCCCAGGAGCTCCTTGGCCTTGGCATCGGCGTCCGCCGCGTCCCAGCCGTGGACCTTGCGCGCCGCGAGCGTGACGTTGCCCAGGACGGTCAGGTGCGGGAAGAGGTTGAACTGCTGGAACACGACGCCGATGCGGGCGCGCACGGCGTCCGGCTTCACCCGGGGGTCGGTGATGTCGTCCCCGCGCAGCAGCACCTGGCCGTCGTCCACGCGCTCGATGAGGTTGATGACGCGCAGCAGGGTGGACTTGCCGGAGCCGGAGGCGCCGATGAGGGCGACCACCTCGTGCTCGCGGATCTCGAGGTCGACGAGCTTGAGGACGTCGTGCTTGTCGAAGCGCTTGCGGACGCCGCGCAGCTCCAGGACCGTCTCGCTCACACCGTCCCCGCATTCTGCTCGCGACGGGTCATGCGAGCGGTCACGTGATCGGTCAGCCGGATCATCGGGAAGCTGATCGCGATGAACAGCAGGGCCGCGACGACGTACGGCGTGAAGTTGTAGGTGTGCGCCACCTCGATCTGAGCGGCGCGGACGGCGTCGACGGCGCCCAGGACGGAGATGAGGCCCACGTCCTTCTGCATCGACACGAAGTCGTTCATGAGGGCGGGCACGACCTTGCGCACGCCCTGCGGGATGACCACCAGGCGCAGCGTCTGCCCGTGGCTGAGGCCCAGCGAGCGGGCCGCGATGCGCTGGGAGGGGTGCACCGAGTCGAGGCCCGCGCGCAGCACCTCGGCGACGTAGGCCGAGTACGTGATGATGATCGCGAGCGTGCCCCAGAAGACGGCGGGCATGCGCGGCACGATCTGCAGCGCCGGGATGCCGAAGCCCACGAGGTACAGGACGATCAGCAGCGGCGCGCCGCGCACCAGGTCGGTGTAGGTCGCGGCCAGGAAGCGGATGGGGAAGAACACCGGCCCGCGCAGCGAGCGCAGCACGGCGATGAGCGTGCCGAAGATCGCGACGCCAAGGGTCGCGAAGAACAGCGCGCGGATGTTGAGCCACAGTCCCTCGAGGACCGCGGGGAACGCCTCGATCGCGACGGGGACGTTGAAGAAGGTGTGCTTGACGGCGTCCCAGCCAGGGCTGTTGGACAGGCCGACCGCGACGAGCGCCGCGAAGACGGCGGTGGAGAGGAAGGCGACAGCAGCCGAGCGGAGGGACGCCGCACGGCGGTACTCACGTCGCTCGAGCTCGAGCGCGCTGGGCTCCCATGCGGCGTCCTGCGCCGCCCGGCTGCTGTCTGTCATGGTCTTACTTCAGCACAGGGACGGACACGGCCTCGCTCAGCCACGTGGCCTCGAGCTCGGCAAGCGTGCCCTTCTCGCGCAGACGGTCCACGGCCGCGGTGACCGCAGCGGTCAGCGGCGAGCCCTTGGGCAGGACCAGGCCGAACTCGTCGCCGCCGTCGGTGCCCTCGAACTGGCCCAGGACGATGCCGCCGTCGAGGACGGCTGCCGCGAGGTAGAACGCCGTCGGCAGGTCCACCACGAGCGCGTCGATCTGTCCCGACTGCAGGGCGAGCACCACGTCGTCGTTGTTGTTGAACACGGACAGCGCGTCCTCACCGAGCTTCTCGGCCGCGAGCGTGTAGCTCGTGGTGCCGGAGGCGACGCCCACGTTGACGCCCTTGAGGTCGGAGATGGACGTGGCCTCGGCGGCGGGGGAGCCCTCGACGGTCACGACCGCCTGGGTGGTGACGTAGTACGCGGACGAGAAGTCGACAGCCTGCTTGCGCTCCTCCGTGATGGAGAACTGCTGCAGGTTGAAGTCCCAGTCCTTGGGTCCGGGGGCGATGGCCGAGTCGAAGGTCGTGCGCACCCACACGACGTCCTCGGGGTCGAAGCCGAGCTCCTTGGCCACGGCGTAGGCCACGGCGGCCTCGAAGCCCTCGCCCGATGCCGGGTCGTCGTTCACGACCCACGGCTCGTAGGCCGGCTCGCCGGTCGCGATCGTCAGCTTGCCCTCGGTCACGGTCTGCAGCTCGCCGGAAGCGCCGCCGGTCGAGCCGGACTCCGCCGAGCAGCCGCTCAGCGCGAGCGCGCCGACGGCGGCGAGCGCCGCGAGCCCGCGGAATGCCTTCTTCATGTTGGGAACTCCTATCGGATGAGTATGAATTGGGGTCACATCATGCTACGGCACGCTAAAGCGCACGCCAGTCGGCGAAGTCGAAGCCCGGGGAGACCACGCACGTGACGAGCACCTCGTCCGTCCCTATAAGTCTCGCAGACTGCCAGACCCCCGCACGCACGAGGCACTGCGCGACGTCCCCCGCCGCCGCGTCGGGTCCCAGGCGCACCTCTGTGGCGTGGTCCTCGTCGGGCGTCTCGCCGCTGCCTCCGAGGCTCACGACGAGCGTGCCCGGGCCGTGCCACAGCCACAGCTCGTCGCTCGCGACCACGTGCCAGCGGCTCGACTGTCCCTCGACGAGCAGGTAGTGGATCGCGGTGGCGGTGGGGCGCGTGCCGCGCGGCGTCTCGACGGTGACCTCGGAAGTCCACGTGCGGCGATACCAGCCGCCTTCGGGGTGCGGCTCGAGGCCCAGGGCGGCGGCGGGCGCCGGAACGTCAGTCGTCATGGCTCGGCTCCCGATGTGGGCGGGGGGCCTCCGGGGAGGCGGAGCGGGCGCCGGGGGGGGGGCCGGGGGGGCGGGGCGCGG
>Ga0182793_1000685_pt1 | contig 24150 bp, 18 predicted proteins | sample Passage237A_FD_130498 | JGI IMG/M metagenome (GOLD analysis project Ga0182793, IMG submission 130498) | Cellulose adapted compost microbial communities from Newby Island Compost Facility, Milpitas, CA, USA - Passage2 37A (version 2) (version 2) ... | reverse complement strand
GCCGGCCGATGCCAGCGCCACCGCCGCGCTCGATGCCGCATGGAACAAGCTGACCGGCGGTGCGCCGGGCGAGGCCGTCGACCTCGTGGTCAAAGGGCGCAAGCTGCATGTGCCGCGCGCGGCTCATGGTGTGGCGCGGTTTGCGTTTTCCGACTTATGCGAGCAGCCGCTCGGCGCCTCCGACTATCTGCGGCTGGCGCACGAGTACCATACGATCCTGATTGATCGGATTCCGGCGATGGATGCGGCCGACCGTAACGCGGCCAAGCGCTTCATCGCTCTGATTGATACGCTTTACGACAACGCGGTGAAGCTGATGGCGTCAGCCGATGCCGATCCGCTGACGCTCTATCGCGCGACCGAAGGAACCGAGGCGATGGAGTTCCAGCGCACCGCCTCGCGGTTGATCGAGATGGGGTCGGAGTCCTACCTTGCGCTGCCGCATGGACGCAGCGATTCTACGGCGTCCGGCGCCAGCACCGGTCTCGTCGAGACATGAGCATGCTTGTCGCGGAATCAGGTCAGATTTGACCAAGCTGCGACTTGAACGGTTCCCGCGAAAGGTCTAACCAGCCAACCCAAGAATTCCCTCCTTCATCCACTTCCGGCTTCAAAGGACAAGTTTCCCATGGCGCGCAACAAGATTGCTTTGATTGGCTCCGGTCAGATCGGCGGAACGCTCGCTCACCTCGTCGGCCTGAAAGAACTCGGCGACGTTGTGCTGTTCGATATCGCTGAAGGTGTGCCGCAGGGCAAAGCGCTCGATCTTGCGCAGTCGTCGCCGGTCGATGGCTTCGATGCCAATCTCACCGGCGCGAATTCGTATGAAGCGATCGAGGGCGCCGACGTCGTCATCGTCACCGCCGGCGTGCCGCGCAAGCCCGGCATGAGCCGCGACGATCTGCTCGGCATCAATCTCAAGGTGATGGAGCAGGTCGGCGCCGGTATCAAGAAGTACGCTCCGAATGCCTTCGTCATCTGCATCACCAATCCGCTCGACGCCATGGTGTGGGCGCTGCAGAAGGCGTGTGGGCTGCCGCACCGCAAGGTGATCGGCATGGCCGGGGTGCTTGACTCGGCGCGCTTCCGCTATTTCCTTGCCGACGAGTTCGGCGTGTCGGTGGAAGACGTCACCGCCTTCGTGCTCGGCGGCCATGGCGACACCATGGTGCCGCTGGTGAAGTATTCGACAGTGGCCGGCATTCCGCTGCCGGACCTCGTCAAGATGGGCTGGACCTCGCAGGCGCGCATCGACGAGATCGTCACCCGCACCCGCAACGGCGGCGCGGAGATCGTCAACCTCTTGAAGACCGGCTCGGCTTTCTATGCGCCCGCGGCATCCGCGATCGCGATGGCGGAGAGCTATCTGAAGGACAAGAAGCGCGTGCTGCCCTGCGCCGCCTATCTCAATGGCGAATACGGCGTGAAGGACACCTATGTCGGTGTACCGGTGGTGATCGGCGCCAAGGGCGTCGAGCGCATCGTCGAGATCGACCTTGCCGGCAAGGATCGCGAGGGCTTCGAGAAATCGGTCGGCGCGGTGCATGGCCTGATGGATGCGTGCCGGCAGATCGCTCCCGATCTGCTGGGCAAGTAAAACCAAGCTGCACCGCGCGAGCCCGGCTCGCGCGGTTTGCGTATGAGATGATGGATCGAAGGGGCGCGGATGAATATTCACGAGTACCAGGCCAAGGCGCTGTTGCGCGAATTCGGTGTGGCGGTATCGCGCGGTGTTCCGGTTCTGAAGGTGGAAGACGCGGAAGCGGCCGCCAAGGAACTCGGAGGGCCGGTATGGGTGGTCAAGAGCCAGATTCACGCGGGCGGGCGCGGCAAGGGCAAGTTCAAGGAAGCTTCCGCCGGCGACAAGGGCGGCGTGCGTCTCGCCAAGTCGGTCGATGAGGTCAAGCAGTTCGTCAAGGAAATGCTCGGTGCGACCCTGGTGACGGTGCAGACCGGCCCCGCCGGCAAGCAGGTCAACCGGCTCTACATCGAGGAAGGCTCCGACATCGACAAGGAGTTCTATCTCTCGGCACTGGTGGATCGTGAGACCTCGCGCGTATCGTTCGTGGTGTCGACCGAGGGCGGGGTCAACATCGAGGAAGTCGCGCACAAGACGCCCGAGAAGATCGTTACCTTCTCGATCGATCCGGCCACCGGCGTGATGCCGCATCATGGCCGTACCGTCGCGAAAGCGCTGAATCTGAGCGGCGATCTCGCCAAGCAGGCCGAGAAGCTGGTCGCGCAGCTGTATGCCGCGTTCGTCGCCAAGGACATGGCAATGCTGGAGATCAACCCGCTGGTGGTGACCAAGCAGGGGCAGCTGCGTTGTCTCGATGCCAAGGTCTCGTTCGACGACAACGCGCTTTATCGTCATCCTGAACTGATGGCGCTGCGCGACGTCACCGAGGAAGACGAGAAGGAGATCGAGGCGTCGAAATACGACCTCGCCTATATCGCGCTCGACGGCAATATCGGCTGCATGGTCAATGGTGCGGGCCTCGCGATGGCGACGCTCGATATCATCAAGCTCTACGGCGAGAGCCCGGCCAACTTCCTTGATGTCGGCGGCGGCGCGTCGGTCGAGAAGGTGACCGCGGCGTTCAAGATCATCACCTCCGATCCGAACGTGAAGGGCATTTTGATCAACATCTTCGGCGGCATCATGAAGTGCGACGTGATCGCGCAAGGCGTGATCGTCGCAGTGGCCATGGTCGGCCTGAAAGTGCCTTTGGTGGTGCGCCTCGAAGGCACCAACGTGGAGGAAGGCAAGAAGATTATTCGCGAGTCCGGCCTCAACGTCGTGCCGGCGGACGACCTCGACGATGCCGCGCAGAAGATCGTCAAGGCCGTGAGGGAGGCCGCATAATGTCCGTTCTGATCGATAAGAACACCAAGGTCATCACCCAGGGCTTTACCGGCAAGAACGGCACGTTTCATTCGGAAGCGGCGATCGCCTACGGCACCAAGGTTGTTGGCGGCACCTCGCCCGGCAAGGGCGGCACCACCCATCTCGGCCTGCCGGTGTTCGACACCGTGCGCGAGGCGCGGGAGAAGACCGGCGCTGATGCCAGCGTGATCTACGTGCCGCCGCCGGGCGCCGCAGACGCGATCTGTGAGGCGATCGACGCCGAAGTGCCGCTGATCGTCTGCATCACCGAGGGCATCCCGGTGCTCGACATGGTGCGGGTGAAGCGCGCGCTGTCGGGTTCGAAGTCGCGGCTGATCGGGCCGAACTGCCCTGGCGTCGTCACCGCGGGCGAGTGCAAGATCGGCATCATGCCGGCCAACATCTTCCGGCCCGGCAATGTCGGCATCGTCTCCCGCTCGGGCACCCTGACCTATGAGGCCGTGTTCCAGACCTCCCAGGAGGGCCTGGGCCAGACCTCGGCCGTGGGCATCGGCGGCGATCCGGTCAAGGGCACCGAATTCATCGACGTGCTGGAAATGTTCCTGGCCGATCCCAAGACCACGTCCATCGTGATGATCGGCGAAATCGGTGGAGCGGCCGAGGAGGACGCCGCCCAGTTCCTCAAGGACGAGGCGAAGCGGGGCCGCAAGAAACCGGTAGTCGGATTCATTGCCGGCCGCACCGCGCCTCCGGGCCGCCGCATGGGTCACGCCGGCGCAATTATTTCCGGCGGCAAAGGTGACGCTGAATCCAAGATCGCGGCCATGGAAGCGGCCGGAATCACGGTTTCGCCGTCTCCCGCGCGGCTCGGAAAGACGCTTGCCGAAAAATTGAAATCTTAATTCAGTTTTTTGCTCTTTTCGGCGCGAAACTTCGCCTTAAATAGGGTAAAAGATGCCAGACGAAGCCGATCCGTTCGCGCGGGCCGGCTTCTCTGTCGCATTTCATGTGTGGCATCAACACCTTAGGACGAATCAATGTCTCGCCAGGACGCCAACGCCGCTTTCGCTCTCTCTTCCTTCCTCTATGGCGGCAACGCTGCCTACATCGACGACATCTACGCCCGGTACGAAAAGGATCCGAGTTCCGTCGATGCCGACTGGCAGGAGTTCTTCGGCAGCCTGAATGATAAGCCGGCGGACGTTCAGAAGAACGCGGAGGGGCCGTCCTGGGCCCGGGCAAACTGGCCGCTGACCCCGAAGGACGAGCTGACCTCGGCACTGGACGGCAACTGGGTCCAGATCGAGAAGACCATCGGTGACAAGCTGCAGGCCAGGGCGGCGAGTGGAGCCGCGGGCGTGGCGCCACGCGACGTCCACCAGGCGACCCGGGATTCGGTGCGTGCCCTGATGCTGATCCGCGCTTATCGGATGCGCGGGCACTTCCATGCCAAGCTCGATCCGCTCGGTCTGGAGCCTGCCAAGGATCATGAGGAACTCGATCCGCGCAGCTACGGCTTTACCGATGCCGACATGGACCGCAAGATCTTCCTCGATCACGTGCTTGGCCTGGAATATGGCACGTTGCGCGAGATCGTCGCGATCTGCGAGCGGACCTACTGCCAGACGCTCGGCGTCGAGTTCATGCACATTTCCAACGGTGCGCAGAAGGCCTGGATTCAGGAGCGCATCGAGGGGCCGGACAAGGAAATCAGCTTTACGCCGGAAGGCCGTCGCGCCATCCTGATGAAGCTGATCGAGGCCGAAGGCTTCGAGAAGTTCTGCGACCTCAAATTCACCGGCACCAAGCGCTTCGGCCTTGACGGCGGCGAGTCGCTGATCCCGGCGCTGGAGCAGATCATCAAGCGCGGCGGCAATCTCGGCCTCAAGGAGATCGTGATCGGCATGCCGCATCGCGGCCGCCTCAACGTGCTGACCCAGGTCATGGGCAAGTCGCATCGCGCGCTGTTCCATGAGTTCAAGGGCGGCTCGGCGACCCCCGACGAGGTCGAGGGCTCCGGCGACGTCAAGTATCACCTCGGCGCTTCGAGCGACCGTGAGTTCGACAACAACAAGGTCCATCTGTCGCTGACGGCCAACCCGTCGCATCTCGAGATCGTCGATCCGGTGGTGCTCGGCAAGGTCCGCGCCAAGCAGGACCAGCACGGCGATCCGCCGGACCAGCGCACCTCGGTGCTGCCGCTGCTGATGCACGGCGATGCGGCGTTCGCCGGTCAGGGCGTGGTGGCCGAATGCTTCGGGCTGTCGGATCTGAAGGGTTACCGCACCGGCGGCTCGATCCACTTCATCGTCAACAACCAGATCGGCTTCACCACCTATCCGCGTTACTCGCGCTCGTCGCCCTATCCGTCCGACGTCGCCAAGATGATCGATGCGCCGATCTTCCACGTCAACGGCGACGATCCCGAGGCCGTGGTGTTCGCGGCCAAGATCGCGGTGGAATTCCGGCAGCGCTTCCATAAGCCGGTCGTCATCGACATGTTCTGCTATCGGCGGCATGGCCACAACGAAGGCGACGAGCCTTCGTTCACCCAGCCTCTGATGTACAAGAAGATCGCGACGCATCCGTCGGTGCTCGACATCTATTCAAAGCGGCTGATCGCCGACAAGGTGATGACCGAGGCCGAGATCGACAAGGCCAAGGCGGACTGGCGCGCCAAGCTCGACGTCGAGCTCGAAGCTGCGTCCGGCTACAAGCCGAACAAGGCGGACTGGCTCGACGGCAAATGGGCGGGCTTCAAGCATGTCGGCGAGGACGACGATCCGCGCCGCGGCAGCACCGGCGTCGATATCGCCGTGCTGAAGGACATCGGCCGCAAGATCACCAAGGTGCCGGACGGTTTCCGCGTCCACCGCACCGTGCAGCGTTTCCTCGACAATCGCGAAAAGGCAATCGAGAACGGCGTCGGCATCGATTGGGCGACCGGCGAAGCGCTGGCGTTCTGCTCGCTGATGCTGGAAGGCCATCGCGTCCGCCTGTCCGGACAGGACAGCGAGCGCGGCACCTTCTCGCAGCGGCATTCGGTGCTGTTCGATCAGGAAGACGAGAGCCGCTACACGCCGTTCAATCATATCGGCGCGGAGCAGGGGCATTACGAGGTGCTCAACTCGATGCTGTCCGAAGAGGCCGTGCTCGGTTTCGAATACGGCTATTCGCTCGCCGAGCCGGCGGCGCTGACGATGTGGGAAGCGCAGTTCGGCGATTTCGCCAACGGCGCGCAGGTGGTCTTCGACCAGTTCATTTCGTCGGGCGAACGCAAGTGGCTGCGCATGTCCGGTCTGGTCTGCATGCTGCCGCATGGCTATGAAGGCCAGGGCCCCGAGCATTCGTCGGCGCGTCTCGAGCGCTACTTGCAGATGTGCGCCGAGGACAACATGCAGGTGGCGAACTGCACGACGCCGGCAAACCACTTCCACATTCTGCGCCGCCAGTTGCGGCGTGAATTCCGCAAGCCGCTAATCCTGATGACGCCGAAGTCGCTGCTGCGCCACAAGCGTGCGGTATCGCGGCTGGACGAAATGGGCCCCGACACCTCGTTCCATCGCATCCTGCATGACGATGCGGCGGTGCTGCCGAACGAGTCCATCAAGCTGGTGCCCGACGAGAAGATCCGGCGGGTGATCCTGTGCTCCGGCAAGGTCTATTACGACCTTTACGAGGAGCGCGAGAAGCGCGGCATCAACGACATTTACCTGCTGCGCATCGAGCAGCTCTATCCGGTCCCGCTGAAGACCTTGGTGCAGGAGCTCTCCCGCTTCAAGAGCGCGGAAGTGGTGTGGTGTCAGGAAGAGCCGCGCAACATGGGCGCCTGGCATTTCATCGAGCCATATCTCGAGTGGGTCTTGAATCAGGCAGGGGCCGCCAATCGCCGGCCGCGTTATGTCGGCCGCGCCGCTTCGGCCGCGACGGCGACAGGCCTGATGTCGAAACATCTCGCGCAGCTCAAGGCGTTTCTGGACGATGCCTTGGGGTGAGGCGATGCGCTATGGCGCCGGCACCCGCCGGCGGTTGTGGCGCGCCACGTGATTTGAATGACGACATGATAGGGCCGGCCCGGCCGCGCTTATCGTAAGAGGACAAGACAATGACTGAAATCCGCGTTCCGACGCTGGGAGAATCCGTAACCGAAGCGACCATCGGAAAATGGTTCAAGAAGCCGGGTGATGCGGTGGCGGTCGACGAGCCGCTGGTCGAACTGGAAACCGACAAGGTGACCATCGAGGTTCCGGCTCCGTCGGCGGGCACGCTGGGCGAGATCGTTGCCAAGGACGGCGAGACCGTCGCGGTTGGTGCGCTGCTTGGCCAGATCACCGACGGTGCGGCGCCTGCCGCGAAGCCGGCCGCGCCCGCCGCGCAGGCTGCCCCCGCCCCCGCTGCTCCGGCTCCTGCCGCTGCGCCCGCGCAAGCGAAGGCGCCGCCCGCCGATGCGCCGCTGGCGCCCTCGGTGCGCAAGCTCTCCGCCGAGAGCGGTATCGATGCGTCGACCGTCGAGGGCACCGGCAAGGACGGCCGCGTCAGCAAGGGCGACATGCTCGCCGCCATCGAGAAGGCTGCGTCAAGCGCCACGCCGGTCAACCAGCCGGCGGCCGCCGTGCAGGTCCGTGCGCCTTCGCCGGCCAGCGACGCGGCGCGCGAGGAGCGCGTGAAGATGACGCGGCTGCGCCAGACCATCGCGCGCCGCCTCAAGGACGTGCAGAACACCGCTGCGATGCTGACGACCTTCAACGAGGTCGACATGACCAACCTGATGGCGTTGCGCTCGCAATATAAGGACGTGTTCGAGAAGAAGCATGGCACCAAGCTCGGCTTCATGGGCTTCTTCACCAAGGCCTGCGTGCAGGCGCTGAAGGATATCCCCGCGGTGAACGCCGAAATCGACGGCACCGACCTGATCTATAAGAACTACTACCACATCGGCGTCGCGGTCGGCACCGATCGCGGCCTCGTGGTGCCGGTGGTGCGCGACTGCGATCAGAAGTCGATCTCGGATATCGAGAAGTCGATTGCGGACTTCGGCCGCCGCGCGCGCGACGGCCAGCTCAAGATCGACGAGATGCAGGGCGGCACCTTCACCATCTCCAACGGCGGCGTCTACGGCTCGCTGATGTCGACGCCGATCCTCAATGCGCCGCAGTCCGGCATTCTCGGCATGCACAAGATTCAGGAACGCCCGATGGCGATCGGCGGGAAGGTCGAGATCCGGCCGATGATGTATCTGGCGCTGTCCTACGACCATCGCGTGATCGACGGCAAGGAAGCCGTCACCTTCCTTGTGCGCGTCAAGGAAACGCTCGAAGACCCGGCGCGGCTGGTGCTGGATCTGTAATGGCTGATGGCGAGTCAGGGGCATATTCCCACCGGGAGCTTGCTCCCTCTCCCCACCGGGGAGAGGGTTGGAGTGAGGGGGGTCTGCTCTCGCCGTCGGAATTGCCCTCACCCGGATCGCTAAAGCGATCCGACCTCTCCCCGGCGGGGAGAGGTGAAAGCGGAGAAAACGTTGCTGGATAAGGTTGCCATCATTACCGGCGGCAGTCGCGGCATCGGTCGCGCGACGGCGATCGCGGCGGCGAAACGGGGCTGGCGTGTGGTCATTGGTTACGTCAGCAACGAGAAGGCCGCGCGGGAAACGGTCGCGGCGATCGAGGCCGGCAACGGCAAGGCGCTCGCGGTCCGCTGCGATGTCGGCGACGAGGCCGATATCCTTGGTCTGTTCAAGGCGGCGGATGGCTTCGGCACGCTCGGCGCACTCGTCAATAATGCGGGTATCGTCGGGCAGACGGCTCGCGTGGAGGATTTGAGCGCCGACCGCATCAATCACATGCTGCGCGTGAATGTCACCGGCAGCTTTCTCTGCGCGCGCGAGGCTGTGAAACGCATGTCGACGAAACACGGCGGCAGGGGCGGCGTGATCGTCAACCTGTCGTCCGTCGCGGCGACGCTCGGCTCCGCTAACACCTATGTCGACTACGCGGCCTCAAAGGGCGCGATCGATACCTTCACCATCGGGCTCTCCAACGAGGTCGCGGCCGAGGGCATTCGCGTCGTCGGCATCCGGCCGGGCCTGATCGATACCGAAATTCATGCCAGTGGCGGCGAACCCGATCGCCATTTCCGGCTGGCGAAAATGGTGCCGATGCAGCGCGTGGGCACCGCCGATGAAATCGCCAACGCCATCGTCTGGCTGATGTCAGACGAGGCATCCTACGTCACCGGCACGACGATAAATGTCTCCGGCGGACGCTGATTCCGCCTCGGTACTAACAGGATTGATATCATGGCTTCCTACGATCTCGTTGTCATCGGCACCGGCCCCGGCGGCTACGTCTGCGCGATCCGCGCGGCGCAACTCGGCATGAAGGTCGCTGTTGTCGAGAAGAACGCGACGCTGGGCGGCACCTGTCTGAATGTCGGCTGCATGCCGTCGAAGGCGCTGCTGCACGCCTCCGAACTGTTCGAGGAAACCGGGCATTCCTTCGCCAAGATGGGCATTTCAGTCGGCAAGCCGTCGCTCGATCTGCCGGCGATGATGAAGTTCAAGCAGGAAGGCATCGACGGCAACGTCAAGGGCGTCGAGTTCCTGATGAAGAAGAACAAGATCGATGTGCTGCGCGGCACCGGCCGCATCGTTTCCGCCGGCAAGGTCGAGGTGAAGGCCGCCGACGGCGCGGCGCAGACCGTCGAGACGAAGAACATCGTCATCGCCACCGGCTCCGATGTTGCCAAGCTGAAGGGCATCGAGATCGACGAGAAGCGCGTCGTCTCCTCCACCGGCGCGCTGGCGCTGGAGAAGGTGCCGGGCAAGCTCCTGGTCGTCGGTGCCGGCGTCATCGGCCTCGAACTCGGCTCGGTGTGGCGGCGTCTCGGCGCACAGGTCACCGTGGTGGAATTCCTCGATCGCATCCTGCCCGGCATGGACGGCGAAGTCGCCAAGCAATTCCAGCGCCTGCTGGAGAAGCAGGGTTTTGCCTTCAGACTCGGCGCCAAGGTGACCAGCATCGATAGCAGCGGCGCGACATTGAAGGTGCAGGTCGAGCCCGCCGCCGGCGGTGCCGCTGAAACGCTGGACGCCGACGTCGTGCTGGTCGCCATCGGCCGCGCGCCGCACACCGAGGGGCTGGGCCTCAAGGAGGCCGGTGTTGCGCTCGACAATCGCGGCCGTGTCGAGATCGACGATCACTTCGCGACGAATGTGAAGGGCATCTACGCCATCGGCGACGTGGTGCGCGGGCCGATGCTGGCTCACAAGGCCGAGGACGAAGGCGTCGCGGTGGCGGAAATTCTCGCCGGCCAGGCCGGACATGTGAACTATGACGTCATTCCGGGCGTGGTCTACACGACGCCGGAAGTGGCGAGCGTGGGCAAGACCGAGGAAGAGTTGAAGCAGGCCGGCGTCGCCTACACCGTTGGCAAGTTCCCGTTCACCGCCAACGGCCGTTCCAAGGTCAACCAGACCACCGATGGTTTCGTGAAGATTCTGGCCGACGCCAAGACCGATCGCGTGCTCGGCTGTCACATCATCGGCCGCGAGGCCGGCGAGATGATCCATGAGGCCTGCGTGCTGATGGAGTTCGGCGGTTCCGCCGAGGATCTGGCCCGCACCTGCCACGCCCATCCGACGCGCTCGGAAGCGGTCAAGGAAGCCGCGCTTGCGGTGGGCAAGCGCGCGATCCATATGTAGCGGACATCAACATCCGGGCTCTGCCGGGTGGTGGAGCTTGCCGATGCGTCGCCTGCTGCAACCGGTCTGGTTTCTGCTTGCGCTGATCTTCCTGGTCGAGGCGTGGCTGTGGGACCATCTCCAGCCTGTCGTCGCGCGGGTGGTGGCGTGGATTCCGCTGCGCGAGATCAAGGCGTGGATCGCCGAGAAAATCGAACACCTGTCGCCACCGCTGACGCTGATCGTCTTCCTGATTCCGGCGGCGCTGCTGTTTCCGTTGAAGGTTGCAGGCCTGTGGCTGCTGGCGCATCACTACTGGTTCAGCGCGATGGGTATAGTGGTGCTCGCCAAGCTATTGGGTGTCGGCGTCGCCGCCTTCATCTTCGACGTAACGCGGCCGAAGCTGCTGCAGATGGCCTGGTTCAAGTGGCTCTATGAATTCGTGCTGATGATCCGCGCCAAGGCGCATGATCTGGTGGCGCCGGTGATGGTGCGGATCAAGGCCAAGCTGCAATGGCTGCGCGCGGGATCGTCCTCGCGCTGGGTCCGCATGATTCAACGCATCCGCCACCGGGTGCAATCAGCGCGGTAGCATTCCCTATCTGTCGTCATCCTGAGGTGCTCCGCGCGAAGCGTGGAGCCTCGAAGGATGGTCCGTCGCCCTTCGAGGCTCGCTCCGCTCGCAACTCAGGGTGACGGAGTTGCTACATCAAATGCACCGCATGCGGTGCGAACAGGCCGATGGCGGTGAAAGCGATGCCGGCGAGCATCAGGAGGCCTGCGCCCCAGCCCAGCACCATCATGCCGGTGATGATGGTCGCCGACGCCAGCACGATGGCGATCTGGAACGCGGCCGAGGCCACCTCGAAGTGATGATACTTCGCCATTGCCAAGTCGCGGGCGTGCTCGGCATGCTTGGCGCGCTCGGCGAGTTGCTTGCGGCCCTCGCCGGTCTCCGGCTCGTCGTCGTAGCGCGCAGCGGTCTTCTGCCAGCTTTCGATGCGCTTCATCAGCGCGGCCTTCACGGCAGGGTCGGTGGCGGCGTCCGCCTGCACCTGAAGCTGTTCGGCGGCGGTTTTCACCGTGGTCAGGCGAATGCTCTTGGCCTGAAAGAACGCCCACAGGTTCGCGGATGCGACGTTCTCGCTGATCGACTCGGTCTGCGCGCCTTTGCCGAGCGTTTCCGACAGCGCCAGGCACAGCGCGATGACGGCAATCAGCAACGCGATCTTCTTGTTCGAGCCGGACGCGTGTTCGACGTGCTCGGCATGTTCCATGCTTTCGTGGGCGCTCATTGGCGGTTTCCGTTGATGAAAGGGCGCGCACGATCCATCCGAGCGCCCCGCATCCGCAACAGGGGCGGTGCTCACTTCGCATGAAATATTTTCGCTGTGATCGGAAATCCGCAGCCCGGTACGGCGCGGTCAGGCGCGGGGGTGCGCCGTCTTGTAGACCTCGAGCAGGCGTTCGGTATCGATGCCGGTATAGATCTGGGTCGTGGAGAGCGAGGCGTGGCCAAGCAGTTCCTGAATGGCGCGCAAGTCGCCGCCGCGGCCGAGCAGATGGGTGGCGAAAGAGTGGCGCAGCGCGTGCGGCGTGGCGCTGTCGGGCAGGCCGAGACCGCCGCGCAGCCGCGCCATCGCGAGCTGGATGATGCGCGGGCTCAGCGGTCCGCCGCGCGCGCCGACGAAGATCGGCCCGTCCGCCGGTAACGGATGCGGGCAGATCGCGACGTAGTCCTGAATCAGCGCCAGCACGTTCTGCAGCACCGGCACCATCCGGGTCTTGTTGCCTTTGCCGATCACCGTCAGGGTATCGCCCTTGCCGGGCAGCGGCACGTCACGCTTCTTCAGGCCCAATGCCTCCGAGATACGCAGCCCCGAGCCGTAGAGCAGCGCCATGACGGCGGCATCCCGCGCCAGCACCCATTGTTCGCGGTCCTCGCTGGCACGGATGTCGGCATCGGCCAACAGCTTCGCCGCCGTCACCCCGATCGGCTTCGGCAGGCTTTTGCCGATCTTCGGCGCGCGGATCGCCGACAGCGCGCCGACCTTGCCGCGCCCTTCGCGCTCGAGGAATCGCCCGAATGAGCGGAGCCCTGCGAGCGCGCGCATCAAGGAGCGGCTGCCGATGTTGTCGGTGCGCCGCGCCGCCATGAAGGCACGGGCGTCGCTGGCCTCCAGACTCGCGAATCGCGTGAGCGTCACCTGTCCGCCCCAGTGCTCGGCGAGAAAGCCGAGGAACTGGCGCAGGTCGCGCGCATAGGCCTCCTGTGTCTTCGGCGACAGCCGCCGCTCGGTGCGCAGATAGGCTTGCCAGCGCACGGCTTCCGCGCGCAACTGCGGCTCAACGCAGGCGAGCTCGAACAGGGCTGGGTTGGAGGCCGGTTTCGCCATAGGGTGATGACCGTGAATCGTTTCGAGTATATCGCACTTTCTTCGTTGATCCTTCGCTAACCTCTGCCGCATGGACCAGCCACCGCCCGAAAAGCCGTCGCCAGGGCCGCGCGTCGTCGACGTGCTGGTGCCGGTGGCGCTCGACCGCGCCTATTCCTATCGCGTGCCGCGCGGGCTCGATCTCAAGCCCGGCGATGTCGTCAGCGTTCCGCTCGGCGCGCGCGAGGTGACGGCGGTGGTGTGGGCCGAGAATCGCAACCCCGATCCGCGCCTGCACAATCGTCTCAAGGACGTGGCGGAACGAATCGACGTGCCGCCGCTGCGCCCGGAACTGCGCACCCTGGTGGACTGGGTCGCGAACTACACGCTGTCGCCGCGCGGCATGGTGCTGCGCATGACGTTGCGGATGGGCGAGCAGCTCGGCCCGGAGCGCGTGCGCCCCGGCGTGCGATTGGTCGGGCCGCCGCCGCAACGCATGACGCCCGCGCGCCGCCGCATCATCGAATGCCTGAGCGATGGCCTCTTGCACGGCAAGTCGGATGCGGCGCGCGAGGCCGGCGTCAGCGTCGGCGTCATCGACGGACTGGTGGATGAGGGCACCTTGGCGATCGAGCCATTGCCGAAGCCGCCCGCGCCGCCGGCGCCGGACGCGGCGTTCGTCGAGCCGGATTTTTCACCGGATCAACAGGTCGCCGCGCAGACGTTGCGCGACTTGGCGGCTGGCGGAGCTTTCGCGGTGGCGCTGCTCGACGGCGTCACCGGCTCCGGCAAGACCGAAGTCTATTTCGAGGCGGTCGCGGAAGCAGTAAAGCGCGGCAAGCAGGTGCTGATCCTGATGCCGGAGATCGCGCTCACCGGACAGTTCCTCGACCGCTTCGCATCGCGCTTCGGCGTAAAGCCGATCGAATGGCACTCCGAACTGACGCCGCGCACCCGCGCGCGCAGCTGGGCGGCGATCGCGGCCGGCGAAGCGCATGTCGTGGTCGGCGCGCGCTCGGCGCTGTTCTTGCCGTATGCTAAACTCGGCCTCATCATCATCGATGAAGAGCACGACCAGGCCTACAAGCAGGGCGACGGCGTGCATTACCACGCCCGCGACATGGCGGTGGTCCGCGCGCACATCGCGAAGATTCCCATCGTGTTGGCCTCCGCCACGCCGTCGGTCGAAACCGAGGTGAATGCGCGCAAAGGGCGCTATACGCGCGTGCCGTTGCCGTCGCGGTTCGGCGGCCAGCACATGCCGCAGATCGAGGCCATTGATCTGCGCCGCGCGCCGCCGCCGCGCGGGCGCTTCATCTCGCCGCCGCTGGCGGAGGCGATTCAGTATGCCGTCGAGCGCCGCGAACAGGCGCTGCTGTTCCTCAACCGGCGCGGCTATGCGCCGCTGACCTTGTGCCGCGCCTGCGGCCATCGCTTCTCCTGCAACATCTGCGATGCATGGCTGGTGGATCACCGCTTCCGGCAGCGGCTGGTGTGCCATCACTGCGGCTTCTCGATTCCGCGCCCGCATCAGTGCCCGCATTGCGGCGCGGAGGAATCGCTCGCCGCCATCGGTCCCGGCGTCGAGCGCTTGCAGGAAGAAGCCGCTAGCCTGTTTCCCGACGCGCGGACCATGGTGCTGTCGAGCGACCTCATCACCTCGATCGAGACCATGCGCGCGGAGTTGAACGAGATCGCGGAAGGCCGCGTCGATATCATCATCGGCACGCAGCTGGTGGCGAAGGGCCACAACTTCCCGCGGCTCAATCTGGTCGGCGTGGTCGATGCGGATCTGGGCTTGAGCAACGGCGATCCGCGCGCGGCGGAGCGCACTTTTCAACTGCTCAATCAGGTGATCGGGCGCGCCGGCCGCGAGCAGGGGCGCGGTGTCGGTTACTTGCAGACCTATCAGCCGGAGCATCCGGTGATGAAGGCCTTGGTCGCGAGCGACCGGCAGGCCTTCTACGACACCGAGATCGAATTGCGCGAGCGCACGCTGTATCCGCCGTTCGGCCGGCTCGCCAGCATGATCGTCTCGGCGGGCGATCGCCCGACCGCCGAAGGTTTCGCGCGCAAGCTCGCCTCGGCCGCGCCGCGCGACGAGGCGGTACAGGTGCTCGGCCCGGCGGAAGCGCCGCTCGCGGTGGTGAAGGGACGCTATCGTTTCCGCCTGTTGGTGAAGTCGGCGCGCGGCGTCGATCTCTCTGGCTACCTGCGCGACTGGCTCGCAGTCGCGCCGAAGACCAAGGGCAATCTCAAGCTGGAAGTCGATGTCGATCCGCAGAGCTTTTTGTAGAACAAGTTAGAACCAACAGTTCGTCATGGCCGGGCTCGTCCCGGCCATCCACGCCTGCTCTTGCGAGATTCAGAAAGAACGTGGATGCCCGGCACAAGGCCGCGCCTGACGGATAGGTGTTTCCGTCAAAACCCAATTCGCTAGAGCGTCATTGCGGATCGTCGCAACATACTCCCCGTCATCACCGGGCATAGCCGTTCAAAGAACGGCGTCGCTTCGCTCGCCTATGTCCCGCTGATCCACGTCTTGCTTTGCAAAGTGAGCGGGAAGAGCGTGGATAGCCGGGTCAAGCCCGGCCATGACGAACCGAGAGGCGCCAATCCGGGTCGCTATGAAAGAAAAAGGCCGGTGCGATCGGCACCGGCCTTTTCAACTCAACGCGACGTGAACTCGACTGAACTCAACGCGACGCTAGTCAACGCAACGCTTACGCAACTTCCTGCGCGACGTGCTTACATCACTTCCGCGACGACACGGCCGACACCGCGGCCGGTGAGGCCGATGGCATGCGCGGCGCCCTTGGAGAGATCGAGCACGCGGCCGCGAATGAACGGTCCGCGATCGTTGATGGTGACGACGACGCTGCGGCCGCCGTGGGTGACCTTGAGCTTGGTGCCAAAAGGCAGCGTGCGGTGCGCTGCAGTCATGGCGTGCTGGTTGAAGCGCTGGCCGGAAGCGGTCTTCGAGCCGGCTTCGTTGCCATAATAGGAGGCGATGCCGGAGAAACTGCGCCCGCCGCCGGAGCCGAGCGAGGCGTTGGCATTCAGCCAGGAATTCTCGGCCTTATGCTTGTGGTGATGATGGTGGTGATGGCGATGCTGGCGGGTTTTCGCCGAGGCTTCTGTGATGCCGCCCCCAAGCAGGAGAGATGCGGCGACAAGGACGACCGTCGTGCGAGACCGGTCCAGGCGACGCACTACAGATGATTTGGATTGAAGCATTCTAGAGTGACCCTCAGAACAAGTATTGCCGCGAACGCGGCAAGTGGAACCCCCATACCTGTTGGCGGCGAAAGCGTTGGCTGCTTAATAAGGCGTAAAAACGGCGATACCGGCAAGCAATGTACCCTTGAAATATCTTGTGATGGCTCCGCAAGGGCCGATACGATTTAGCTGCCGCCGAGGTTAACGCATCATTAACCAATTATGACTTCGGGCCTTAGTAGTTTTAATGGAGGAATACTTCGCTTTTAGAAATCACGAAGTATTGCCCCTTTGGTTATTGTGGCTGCGCAGGTATTCGTCAGCGGCGCCTGTGCTGCGCGGCCAATGTCTGCGCAAGCCGAGCCGGTCGTGGAGGCGCTGGCTGAATACGGGCGACAGCGGTCCGCCTCGACTTGCGAAGGCATGCGACAAAGCGCGCGCGGGGCGGCTGCGACATCGCCGTCATGTTTGCGGCGGTCATGTTGCGCCTGCGCGCGCGCTATGTTAGCAAAGCCGCGATTTTGACGTCGCCGGGGTGCTCCGCTCCGGTCGAAAATCAAAGTTTCGCTTGAATTCCAGGGGTTTAGATCGATTGGCGCCGCAATTTCCGGCGACGGTTTTTCCCTTGCGGATTTGACAGCTTAAAGAGCGCGCGAGTGGCAGCAGAAGATCAACCCGTTTCCGGCGTAGCCGGTCGTTATGCGATGGCTTTGTTTGACCTCGCCCGCGACCAGAAATCCGTTGATGCCGTCAAGGCGGACCTCGACAAGTTCGATGCGATGCTGGCGGAAAGTCAGGATCTCGAGCGGCTGGTTCGCAGTCCGGTCTTTTCCTCGGACATGCAGGGTAAGGCGCTGGCCGCCGTGCTGGAGAAGGCGGGCATCACCGGCATTGCCGCCAATTTCCTCAAGGTGCTGGCGGCGAACCGCCGTCTGTTTGCGATTCGCGACGCCATCACCTCGTTCCGCGCCCTGGTCGCCAAGTACAAGGGTGAAGCCACCGCTGACGTCACCGTCGCGGAGGCACTGAGCGACAAGAATCTCGACAGCCTCAAGGCCGCGCTGAAGTCGGTGACGGGCAAGGATGTCGTTCTGAACGTGAAGGTCGATCCGTCGATCATCGGTGGGCTTATCGTCAAGCTCGGCAGCCGCATGGTTGATAGTTCGCTTCGCACCAAACTCAATTCGATCAAGCACGCGATGAAAGAGGCAGGCTGATGGACATCCGCGCCGCGGAAATTTCCGCGATCCTCAAGGACCAGATCAAGAATTTCGGCCAGGAGGCGCAGGTCTCCGAGGTCGGGCAGGTGCTGTCCGTCGGTGACGGTATCGCCCGTGTTTACGGTCTCGATAACGTTCAGGCCGGTGAGATGGTCGAGTTCGAGAACGGTACGCGCGGCATGGCGCTCAATCTCGAGACCGACAACGTCGGCGTCGTGATCTTCGGTGCCGACCGTGAGATTAAGGAAGGCCAGACCGTCAAGCGCACCCGCGCCATCGTGGACGCGCCGGTCGGCAAGGGTCTGCTCGGCCGCGTCGTCGACGCGCTCGGCAATCCGATCGACGGCAAGGGCCCGATCCAGGCGACCGAGCGCAAGCGCGTCGACGTCAAGGCGCCGGGCATCATTCCGCGCAAGTCGGTGCATGAGCCGATGGCCACCGGCCTCAAGGCGGTGGACGCGCTGATCCCGATCGGCCGTGGCCAGCGCGAGCTGATCATCGGCGACCGCCAGACCGGCAAGACCGCGATCGCGCTCGACACCATCCTCAACCAGAAGCCGCTCAACGCCACCGGCGACGAGAGCATCAAGCTGTACTGTGTTTACGTCGCGGTCGGTCAGAAGCGCTCCACCGTCGCGCAGTTCGTGAAGGTGCTCGAAGAGCAGGGCGCGCTGGAGTACTCGATCGTCGTCGCGGCCACCGCCTCCGATCCGGCCCCGATGCAGTACATCGCGCCGTTCACCGGCTGCACCATGGGCGAATACTTCCGCGACAACGGCATGCATGCCGTGATCATCTATGACGACTTGTCGAAGCAGGCCGTCGCCTATCGCCAGATGTCGCTGCTGCTGCGCCGTCCGCCGGGCCGCGAAGCCTATCCGGGTGACGTGTTCTATCTGCACTCCCGCCTGCTGGAGCGTGCCGCGAAGCTGAACGATCAGCAGGGTAACGGTTCGCTGACGGCGCTGCCGGTCATCGAAACCCAGGCCAACGACGTGTCGGCCTACATCCCGACCAACGTGATTTCGATCACCGACGGTCAGATCTTCCTCGAAACCGACCTGTTCTTCCAGGGCATCCGCCCGGCGGTGAACGTCGGTCTGTCGGTCTCGCGGGTGGGCTCCTCCGCTCAAACCAAGGCGATGAAAAAGGTCGCCGGCAAGATCAAGGGTGAGCTCGCGCAATACCGCGAAATGGCGGCCTTCGCGCAGTTCGGCTCCGACCTCGATGCCTCGACCCAGCGCCTGCTGAACCGCGGCTCGCGCCTCACCGAGCTCCTGAAGCAGCCGCAGTTCTCGCCGCTGAAGATGGAAGAGCAGGTGGTGGTGATCTGGGCCGGCACCAACGGCTATCTCGATCCGCTGCCGCTCAACAAGGTGCGCGCGTTCGAGGACGGCCTGTTGTCGCTGCTGCGTGGCAAGCACGCCGATGTGCTCAACACCATCCGCGACACCCGCGATCTCAGCGATGAGACGGCGGCGAAGCTCAAGGACATCGTCGAAGGCTACGCCAAGACGTTCGCCTAAATTTCTTAACCTCTCCCGCTTGCGGGGGAGGTCGACCGGCGCAGCCGGTCGGGTGGGGGTCTTCGCGCGTAAGATGCCCCCTCCCTAACCCTTCCCCGCAAGCGGGAGAGGGGACAGGCTGTGCCCAGGGGATGAACAGAGACCGACGAAATGGCTTCTCTAAAAGACATGCGTGTCCGCATCGCCTCGACCAAGGCGACGCAGAAGATTACCAAGGCCATGCAGATGGTGGCCGCCTCCAAGCTGCGGCGCGCGCAGAGCGCCGCGGAAGCGGCGCGGCCTTACGCCGAAAAGATGGACGCGGTGATCTCCAACATCGCCAGCGCCGCGGCCGGCTCCCCCGGTTCGTCGCCGCTGCTGGTCGGCACCGGCAAGGATCACGTCCACCTGCTGCTGGTCTGCACCGGCGAGCGCGGCCTTTCCGGCGCGTTCAACTCGGCGATCGTCCGCCTCGCCCGTGAACGGGCGTATGCCCTGATGAATCAGGGCAAGGAGGTCAAGTTCTTCTGCGTCGGCCGCAAGGGCTACGAGCAGCTGCGCCGCTCGTTCGAGAAGCAGATCATCGAGAACGTTGAGTTGCGCTCTGTCCGTCAGCTCGGCTTCATCAATGCTGAAGATATTGCCAAGAAGGTGCTGGCTCGTTTCGATGCCGGCGAGTTCGATGTCTGCACGCTGTTCTATTCGCGCTTCCAGTCGGTGATCTCGCAAATCCCGACCGCGCAGCAGGTGATTCCGCTGCAGGTTTCGGCCCCCGCCACCAACGCGGCGTCGGCCAAGACCTCCTACGAATACGAGCCCGAGGAGGACGAGATCCTCAGTGGCCTGCTGCCGCGCAACCTCGCGGTGCAGATTTTCCGCGCGCTGCTGGAGAACAACGCCTCGTTCTATGGCGCGCAGATGACCGCCATGGATAACGCCACCCGCAACGCCGGCGAAATGATCCGCAAGCAAACCCTGGTCTACAACCGCACCCGACAGGCGATGATCACCAAGGAACTGATCGAGATCATCTCCGGCGCCGAGGCGGTCTAAGCTTAAGGAGACGCAGCATGGCTTATGTCACCAAGGCGACGACCAAAGGCGGCCGCAACGGCCGCGCGATGCTCGATAATGGCGGTCTTGCGCTCGCCATGGGCCTGCCCAAGGAAATGGGCGGCGCGGGCGAGGGACATAATCCTGAGCAGTTGTTCGCCCTCGGCTGGTCGGCGTGCTTCGGTCAGGCGGTGCTCGCGCTCGCCAAGAAGCACGGCCTCGACGGTCAGGCCGCCGAAGTCGGCTGCAATGTCACCATCGACAAGGACGAAATCAGCTTCGCGCTGAAGGCCGAACTCACGCTGCGCATTCCCGGCGCCGACAAGGAGAAGGTCAAGGCGCTGCTCGAAGACGCTCACAAGATCTGCCCGTATTCCCGGGCCACGCGCAACAACGTGCCGGTGACGCTCAGCGTCCTCTGACACGCGTATTCGTTAAAGGAGACTCTCTATGGCTACACCAGCCAACCAGGTCGGTCGTATCACCCAGGTCATCGGCGCCGTCGTCGACGTGCAGTTTGAAGGTCATCTGCCGGCGATTCTGAACTCGCTCGAGACCAAGAACGGCAACAACCGTCTGGTGCTCGAAGTGGCGCAGCATCTGGGCGAATCCACCGTCCGCACCATCGCGATGGACACCACCGAAGGCTTGGTGCGTGGCCAGGACGTCACCGACACCGGCGCGCCGATCCGCGTGCCGGTCGGCACCGGAACGCTGGGCCGCATCATGAACGTGATCGGCGAGCCGGTCGACGAGCAGGGGCCGATCAAGGCCGACGATCTTCGTCCGATCCACGCCGAAGCGCCGTCCTACACCGACCAGTCGACCGAAGCTGAAATTCTTGTCACCGGCATCAAGGTCGTCGACCTGCTGGCGCCTTACGCGAAGGGCGGCAAGATCGGCCTGTTCGGCGGCGCCGGCGTCGGCAAGACCGTGCTGATTCAGGAACTGATCAACAACGTCGCCAAGGCGCACGGCGGTTACTCGGTGTTCGCCGGCGTCGGCGAGCGCACCCGCGAAGGTAACGACCTCTATCACGAGTTCATCGAATCCGGTGTGAACAAGAAGGGCGGCGGCGAAGGCTCCAAGTGCGCGCTCGTCTACGGCCAGATGAACGAGCCGCCGGGCGCGCGTGCCCGCGTCGCGTTGTCGGGCCTCACGGTCGCCGAACAGTTCCGCGACCAGGGGCAGGACGTGCTGTTCTTCGTCGACAACATCTTCCGCTTCACCCAGGCCGGCTCGGAAGTGTCGGCGCTGCTCGGCCGTATTCCTTCGGCGGTGGGTTATCAGCCGACGCTCGCCACCGACATGGGCGCACTGCAGGAGCGCATCACCACCACGCAGAAGGGTTCGATCACCTCGGTGCAGGCGATTTACGTGCCGGCCGACGACTTGACCGACCCGGCGCCGGCCACCTCGTTTGCCCACTTGGACGCGACCACGGTGCTCAACCGCGCCATCTCGGAAAAGGGCATCTATCCGGCGGTGGACCCGCTCGACTCCACCTCGCGCATGCTGTCGCCGCTGATCGTCGGCGAGGAGCACTATCAGACCGCGCGTATGGTCCAGCAGGTGCTGCAGCGCTACAAGTCGCTGCAGGACATCATCGCCATTCTCGGCATGGACGAACTGTCGGAAGAGGACAAGCTGACGGTGGCCCGCGCCCGCAAGGTCGAGCGCTTCCTGTCGCAGCCGTTCCACGTCGCCGAAGTGTTCACCGGCTCGCCGGGCAAGTTCGTCGATCTCGCCGACACCATCAAGGGCTTCCGCGATCTCTGCGAAGGCAAGTACGACCACCTGCCGGAAGCGGCGTTCTACATGGTCGGCACCATCGAAGAAGCCGTCGAGAAGGGCAAGAAGCTCGCGGCCGAAGCGGCCTAAGGCTGATTGAACCTCAGCGTCGCAACATTCGCGGCGCGCTCCCTCTCCCGCTTGCGGGGGAGGGCTGGGAGGGGGGTTCGTCTCCTCCGCATGAAGAAAGCCCCACCCGACCGGCTTCGCCGGTCGACCTCCCCCGCAAGCGGGAGAGGTGAAGAAAGAGACCGCGTGTCATGGCTACCTTCCACTTTGATCTTGTCTCTCCTGAAAAGCTCGCCTTCTCCGGCGAGGTCGATCAGGTCGACGTTCCCGGCATCGAGGGCGATTTCGGCGTGCTCGCCGGCCACGCACCGGTGGTGGCGGTGATCCGCCCGGGCATCCTCACGGTGATCACCGGCTCGACGCGGCAGAAGATCATCGTGCTCGGCGGCCTCGCGGAAGTGTCGGAGAGCGGCCTCACGGTGCTCGCCGACGTCGCCACGTCGTTGGAAGAACTGGATCGGGCTGCGTTCGCCAGCCAGATCGAAGAGATGGAAGAGAAGCTCAAGAATGGCGAGCCCGGCCATGAGCTCGATCGCGAGATCGAGCGGCTCGATCACTTCCGGAGTATTCAGACCCAGCTCAACGCGACCGCGATGCACTAAGCCTTTCCGCTTTCGACGATGCCGGACGCGGACTCTATCTTTTTGGTTCAAGCCGTTTCTTGACGCGGCCGTTATCCACGTCGCGTGAAACGCTATAGTTGGATCGGCGCTGACGTTGCGCTGATGGTCCGGGCCTTCGACAGCCGGCGAGATTTCGAGGGATGCGGGCCAGTCTCCGGCCCTTGAGGCGCTCTTGCAAAATCGGCGGCCGGCGGTCATGAGAGGACGTCCGGAGGGATGGCCGAGTGGCTTAAGGCGCACGCTTGGAAAGCGTGTGTGCGGGAAACCGTACCGTGGGTTCGAATCCCACTCCCTCCGCCATTTTCTCTTCGCCGGGCTGTATCAGATGACGCCCAGCGCCTCCATCGCCTCCGCGACGCGCACGAAGCCCGAAATGTTTAGCCCCCAGGACATAGTTCCCAGGCGCTCCATAATCGCTGGCAGTATTCGCGCAGAGGTCGTGGATGTCCTTCATGATGGCAGCAAGTCGCGCTTCGGTTTGCTCAAAGGTCCAGCTGTCGCGCGAAGCATTTTGCTGCATTTCGAGCGCCGAGGTCGCGACGCCGCCGGCATTTGCGGCCTTGCCCGGTGCGGTGCGCCGCCGGAGTCCGTCGCGGCCCGCGCCTACCTGCTGAACTTTTCCGGATACAGGCTCTTCCAGAACGCGCAACGGTATTCTGCGGCAGGATCGAACAGGCCGATCTTGCCGGGCGCGAACCGCATCGCGGCGCCTCTCGTCCGGAAGCTCTCCCATTTCGGCATTCCGGCGGCCTTCGGGACTCCCGTTCGTACGAAACTCGCCCAGGTCGCGACCATCGTGTCGGCGAGCGCCTGCGAGGCCGGCTTCAGATCGGGGGCGGAGATCTGGCTCGTATTGGAGAAGTTCGGAAAATAATAGTTCAACTCGGAGGAGTGGACGGCCCCCAGTTCGAATCCGGGATTGGGCTCCAACGGAATCGAGACGCCCAGCGCAGGCGCATCGCGATCGGCGAAGTCCATCTGATAGACGGGGACGCGCCGCGCCATCAGTGTCGCCGTCTCGACGGAGAGGCAGTGATTGATGCCGATGTCGGGTCGGAAATCGGACGTGATCGATCCGAGCGCCGCCGCCGCCGACGAATAGCCGCTCAGCGGATACTGCTTGGCCACGGCCTCGGCCTTGTCGCCGTATAGGGCGTGCAACGCCTCGGTGAAATTGCTCGCCGTGTAGCTCTTGCCCGCCTGCACTTCGTAGCCGACGTAGAGACGCAACTCGTCGCGCGTGCCGCCGTTCATGACGGGCGCTTGGACGAACTTTCCGCTCTCGAGAGAGTCGAGGCCTTGCCGGGGCAGCGTCTTGGTTCCGTAGATGGGCGCGAGCGCCATCAGATCGCCGCCTGCGGCTGCGTCGGCCGCGGCGATCAGGTCCTGCACGGGTTTGCCGCGCAGGCAAGCCAGAGCGGCGTTCGGATCGTTGCAGCCGACCTTGCGCGCGACCTCTTCGCCAAAGGCGTTTCGCTCGGCCGCGCTGCGCAACTGGAAGGCGCAGGCCCCGCTCTGGATGATCGCCTTGTGAAACAGGCCCGTGGTTTCCTCGGGCGTCATCATGTGCATGCAAACGGACGCTGCGCCTGCAGACTCGCCGGCCAGCGTGATATTGTCCGGATCGCCGCCGAAAGCGGCGATGTTGGCTGTCAATCGGCTCGCAAATTTGACCCCGTATCGGCGTCCAATTTTGACCCCTTCGCGCGGCGTGATTTGAGGGTAGCGCTCGACTCGTCGGAGCTGGCCGGGATTGCGGAGACGAGACG